>Ga0209802_1000729_pt1 | contig 25323 bp, 28 predicted proteins | sample GraSoiAngelo_129_FD_185886 | JGI IMG/M metagenome (GOLD analysis project Ga0209802, IMG submission 185886) | Grasslands soil microbial communities from the Angelo Coastal Reserve, California, USA - 14_0927_12_40cm (SPAdes) (version 2) | ecosystem: Environmental > Terrestrial > Soil > Grasslands ... | reverse complement strand
GCCACCGCTGCCGCGACGAACGCATGATGCGCGCCCGGCGTCGTGAGGTAGCGCTCGAACAGCGGCCACGCCCCTGGCGGATGGCGTTCGGCGAGACCGAGGAAGGCGAAGTAACGACGTGCCAGGGGTGCCTGCGTATCGGCGACGATGGTCCGCAGCCCGGCGACGCCCCAGCGCGCTCCCACGAGGGCCGCCGCCGCCGCGTGCTGCCAGCGCTCGAGCTCGGGGACGCGGAACGTGACGAGATGCGGGTCGAGGAAGGCACGACCGCGCTCCAGCACGGCGAGCAGGCGACGGTCCACCTGCGCCAAAGCGCGCTCGAGCGCCGCCCCCGCTTCGCCCGCCCCCGTGGCCCGCCGTCCCAGTGCCAGGGCCTCCCAGCCGACCTGGTCAAGGTCGCCCTCGCGCCAAGCGCGCTCGAAGGCGAGCGCGTCGGCGCTCGCGAGCAGCCGCTCGAGGGCGTCGGTGAAGCGGCAGAGACTGCGAATCGCGTCCATCGGAACCAAAAAAGATCATCCACGCCGGTCTGGAAAACCAGGTGGAAACCCGGTGGAGAACCTGTGGAACACTGGGGATAACGTTGCGCTTCCCGACTGCCCAGCTTAACCTTGCCGCGCGACCGGCCGACACGAGTCACGCGGTACCTGGAGGTCTCCTGGGAAAAAGGCCAGTCCTGCTCGGCGCCGCGCTGTGGCTCGCGGCCTGCTCCCAAGAAACCGGTCCGATCATCATCGGCGTCGCCGGGCCGTTTTCCCAGCCCCGGGGTGTGGCGATGCGGCAAGCCGCCGAGCTGGCGGCTGCCGAGATCAACGCCAAGGGGGGCGTGAAGGGCCGGCCCCTCAGGCTGCGGGTCGCCGACGATTCCGGCCGCGAGGACACCGCCGTGCGCGTGGCCGAGGACCTTTACCGGGAACCGGACCTCGTAGCGGTCGTGGGGCACCTGACGTCGGGCACGACCATCGCCGCGGCGCGCGTGTACGGCGGCGGGGCGAGCCCCGTTCCCGTGATCTCTCCGTCCGCTTCCAGTCCCGATCTCAGCGGGATCAACCCGTATTTCTTCCGCGTGTGTCCGACCGACCTGTCCCACGGCCCGGAGCTCGCCCGCTTCGCCCGGCAGTCGTTGGGAGCGAAGCGGGCGGGCATCCTGTACATCAACAACGACTACGGCCGCGGGATCCGGAAGACGTTCGCGGCCGAGTTCACACGGCTCGGCGGCGTAATCGTCGAAGCCGATCCCTACGTGCCCGCCACTCCGTCGCTCGAGCCCTACCTCTCGCACATGCGGCTGGGCGGCGCGGACGTGCTGGTGCTGGCGACGGAGCGGCCCGGGGCGGAGCTCGCGCTGCGTGAGCTGCAGGCACTAGGGCTGCGGTGGCCGGTGATCGGCGGCGACGCGCTCACCGGCATCGAGGCCGACGGGCCGCTCGCGGCGGGCGTGCACGTCTCGTCGGCGTACCTGCCTGACCGGCCGGACGAGCGCAACCGCGACTTCGTCGCCGCCTACGCCCGCGCCTATCAGGGCCAGCGGCCCGACCACCGGGGCGCCGGGGCGTACGACATCGTGCGACTGCTGGCGCGGGCGATTCAGGCAGGGGGACCCGACCGACAGGCGATCCGTGACTACCTGGTGAAGGTGGGCCGCGGCAGGCCCGCGTTCGATGGCGTGACGGGGGCGATCGCGTTCGACGAGCACGGGGACGTCGCCGGCAAGTCTGTGACGATCGGCGTCGTGCAGGACGGGCAGCTCGTCACGGAGCGGGGGCAGGGGGGGGGGCGGTGAGAGCGGCGCCGCTCGACACGATCCGCTTCCGGATCCTGCTGGGGCTGTTCGGCCTGGCGGTGGGCCTCGTCCTCACGGCCGCGTACGGCGCCGCGACGCTGCGGATGCTGCGTCGGTCCGTCGCCGCGGAGCTGGCGGCATTGCGCGCCGCGAGCGAGGTGGGGAGCGGCCTCGTGAGCGCGGTGTTCGACGAGATCCGCGCGGCCGAGCTGTATCTCGCCACGCCGAGCGCGACCGCGCGTGATCGCTTCCAGGCCGCCGCCGACGACGCGTTCGACTACGAGCGCCGGCTCGAGAACCTGGGCGGCCTGTCCAACGAGGACCGTCTCACGGTGATCCGCATCAAGCAGCTGGAGGCGTCGATTCAGGTCGACTATGCCCTCGCGCACGCGCTCAAGGACCTGGGCCGTGAGCGCGAAGCCCAGGTGGAGGCGGTCGCGGTGCGCGAGCCCACGGCCGAGCTCACCCGGCTGGTCCGCGACCTCTCGGGCCGCCAGGCGGTGCGGGCGGCCCAGGCGGGCGACCGCTTGGCGGCCGCGTCGCGGCAGGGCGAGCGAGTCCTCTGGCTCGTGCTGACGCTGCTGGTCGTCGCGGGCGGCGCGCTGTCGTTCTACACGCTGCGCTGGGTCGAGGCGCCGCTCGGCCGGCTCGTGACGGCGGCCGAGCGGTTCGGCGCCGGAGACTTGCGGCCCGTCACGACCGGTCGGATGCCGCGGGAGTTCCGCGTACTGGCGGACGCCTTGCAGCAGATGGGCGACCGGCTGCGCCGGATTGTGGGCGAGGTGATCACGGAGTCCGACCGCATCGCCGGCTCGGCAGGCGACCTGTCGGCCGTGAGCGAGCAGCTCGCGGCGTCGGCGAGCGAGGTGTCTACGGCGATGGTCGAGATCTCGGGCGGCGCCGAGGCACAGCGAAGCGAGCTCGGGTCGATGGGCTCGAGCCTCGACGAGCTGCGCACCGCCACGGGCCAGATGGCCGAGCTGGCCGAGCGGGCAGCCCAGCTCGGCGAGGAGATCCGCACCGTCGCCGACCGCCACCGCGGAGACGTGGCGGCGGCGGGGACCGCCCTGCTCGACGTGCGGGAAGTGGTGCAGACGACGTCCAAGCAGATCACGGAGCTGGCGGCGCAGAGCGCCGCGATCGACGACTTCGTCGACCTCATCAAGCGCATCTCGTCCCAGACGAACCTGCTCGCCCTCAACGCCGCCATCGAGGCGGCGCGCGCGGGCGAGCACGGCCGGGGGTTCGCGGTCGTCGCCGAGGAGGTGCGACAGCTCGCCGACGAGTCGGCACGCGCCGCCGAGGCCGTCACCCGCACCACCACGGTCATCCGCGAGCAGATGGAGGACGTGACGGCGACGATGGCCGCGGGCCAGGCCAAAGTCCGGGGGATCGAGTCGGTGGCGGAAGGCGCGGCGCGGGGGCTCGCGGAGATCGTGGCGGCGGTGGAGCAGGTCGAGCAGGGGGCGGAGAAAGTGCGGCGTGCGGCGCAGACGAACCGCGAGACCACCGAGCGGCTGCGGCAGCAGGCGGAGCAGGTGGCGGGGCGCTCCAGCGCGCACGCGGCGGGCGCGGAGCAGGTGACGGCCGCCACGGAGGAGCAGGGCGCCTCGACCGAGCAGATGGCCGCCGCCGCGGGCAACCTGCTGCAGGCAGCGGAAAAACTGCGCGGGTTGGTGCGGGGGTTTCGGGTCTAGGCCGAACGGCTCAGCGCCGGGCTTTTCTCTTCGTCGACCGCTTCATCACCTTCGGTTTCGCGCCGCGCGCCGGCTTGCGCTTGCCTTTGAGCGCCGCGCTCACCTCGGCGAGGACGCGATCGCCCTCCTCCTCGCCGACGAGGCCACGGCGCACGGCATAGCGCACCAGCTCCTCGGCATCCTCCGCGGCGAACTCGCCGATGCCGGCCGCGCCACGAATCGCCTTGACCAGCGCGTCCGCGACCGGACTCCGCAGCACGCTGGCGATGCCGGGAAGGGCCTCGAGCAGCGAAGAGAGCTGCGACCCGCCGAGCTCGGCTGGCATCGAACAGGCTGCTCCGGCGCTGAAGGTCGCGGCAAGCTACAACCCCCCCTCCGGAGCGTCAAGGATTTTGGCGCCCGGCGCGGGCCCGCAGGGCGTCTCTGAGGGCGGCAGGTGGAGATCGACGGGAGACAACGAGCTCCGAATGGGAAAACAGCTCACCCAGGACGGCACGGGTGCGCGGATCGAGGGGCATCTCGAAGTGCAGATCGAGCTGGTACTCGGCGCCGCCCGTTCCCAGGCCGGTGAGCGTAAACCCCTGGCGCTCGGGCCGCACGGCGTCGACTTCGACCACGGCGAGCGGCTGGAACTCGGGACCATCCATGGGCAACCTCCTGTTCTCGTGAGAGATACGCCGCTGCCGGGGGGTGTCAAGCCTTCCAGGGGTGACTACATTTCCGACCGGAGGTGCCGAGAAGCAGTGGGGCGACGCGGTATTAAAGAATACCGGGCGCCGGAAGCCCTGGCGCTCATCGCAGCCGACCGGGAGCGCACCCTGCTGGTGTGCCCCTCGTGCGGCACGCGCTCGATTCAGCGCGTGCCCCGGCGCCGCTCGCATGGCGGCGCGCCGCTCGTCTCGGAGCGGGTAACCCTGACGTGCCAGACGTGCGGCCGGCACGCCTCCTACATCGAGCGCGGCGGCGCCGAGCCGCCCCGCGATTCGACGATGGACCCGCACCCGCTCGCCAGCCGCAAGTGATCGCTTCTCTGCAAGGAGCGTTGACCGTCAGTGGCCGGTGACGCCATTCAAATGATGGGGACCGTCACGGAGGTCCTCCCCAACACGACGTTCCGCGTGAAGCTCGAGAACGGGCACCAGGTGTTGGCCTACGTGAGCGGCAAGATGCGCAAGAACTACATCCGCATCCTGCAGGGAGATCGGGTGGCGGTGGACCTGTCGCCGTACGACCTCACGCGGGGCAGGATTACGTACCGCTATAAGTAGACGGCGTACGGGAAGAACGTAGAGGCAGAAGCGTAAGGGGAAACAACGTAGGGCGGAAAACGTAAAAGGCCGGGGATTGGCTCCCGGCCTTTACGTTTCATCCCCTCCGATTCCCCCGTTACGACTTCTCCACTACGCCGTTCTCCTTACGTCGTTGCAGGTTTAGAAGAACAGCATGAACCCGCCGGACACGTCGACCTGCTTCGGCTTGGCACCCTTGGTGCTCCCCTCTTGCGTCCCCTCGAACACGAGTTTCAGCGACTTCGTCCACTGGTGGTAGATACCCCCGGTGTACGAATACACGTTTACCAGTGAGCGGTTCGTGGCGTCGCCAGCGGGTGCAGCCGTACTGTTTCTCTTCAGTCGGCTGAAGCCATAGCTCGCACCCACGCTGGTCTTGCCCTTGTTGGCGTGGTACATCACCTGAGCATAGCCGCCGTCCGAGGTGCGGAGCTCGGTGCCTGTCCCAGCTCCCGCGACCTCGTTACCGGAGAACATCAGTCCGGTGCCGAGACCCTTGCCGATATAGCCGGACACCGTCACCGTCAAATCGGAGACGTCGGCCTTGATCCCGGCCGTACCGCCGAACGAGCTGACCGAGTTGCCGCCGGTCGCCGCGTTCGAAGTGGTCTGCCACAAACCACCGGCCCACACCATGTACTTGTTCTTACCGGACTTCTGGTTGTAGGTGACCTCGGCCTCGACGCGCGGCACCTTGGTGAAGTCGTACACGCCGGCGCCCGCTGCCAGCTGACTGGGTTGGAAGAGACCGATGGAGATCTGCGCCGGCGTCCCACCCTTGGTGCTGTAGGTAACCTGGGCGTTGAAGTTCGGATAGATGTAGCCGTAGCCGATGCGGCCCGCCGTGGTGCCACCGCTCTGGCCGCCGCCAATCCCCACCGCGCCCACGCCGAACAGGGTCATGTCTTGCACGATGTTCTGACGGCCGAACAGGCCGAGTTCGCGGCCGGCAAGAATCTGGGACCCGTCCTTCAGGCCGATCGTCAGGTACACCTGGCGCATGTCGATAGCGGCGCCGGATTGCACGCCGAACTGGTCGTGGACACCGGCGTTCTGGATCTGCGGCGCGAAACCGAAATGGACGCCGAGATTCATGCCCGCTTCCTTGCCGCGAGCCTCAAAGGTGGCAAAAGCGGGAAGGAGCCCGGTCCGAACACTGCTGTTGGCGGCGTCGCCGGCAGCCGTGTTCTCCTTCGTGAACACCCAGAAGACGTTCACGTTTCCGGCGAACGTGAACGACCACCCGTTGGACATCTGCATGGTGAGCTGAGCGTTGGCCGCCGCGGGCCAGAGCAGCGCCACAGCCACCAACAACAGCGTGAGACGCTTCATACGAGATTCCCTCCTTGGGAGTTGACTGCTCACATCCTACCGCTCGTGCGTCGCGAGGCGCCGGTTGACCTCCCACAGCGCCAGGTACAGCCGAGTGGGCCTGTGATTCTCCCACCAGTAATACTCGTCGAGCTGCGTCACGTACACTGTGTGACCGAAAGGAAAGCGGAGCCCACCTCCTCGTGAGAGCGAGTCGAGCACTCTGCCCAGCGCCGCCGGGCCCTCCGCACCAGCCCGTCCGGCATCCGCCAGCGCACCTGCGGCGAGGAACCCAACTACGTAGGCGCGCTTCTCCGCGGGAGTGAACCCCCGCCAATCACGGCCGTCGTAGGCCGCCCAGCCCTGCCCCTGCTCCTGGCCGGCCGTGTGGCGACCGACCACAAACGCCAGCACCGCGAGGCCCACCGCGGCCGCAAGTCGCCCACCCATGTTAGGATTTACCGGCCGGAGTGGCCGTTAGGAAGGGCGCGCGGGCAGTCCCGGAGACCTTAAGGCGGACCCACATACCGGCCGCCCCATGGCCCGGAACCCCGCAGAATATTAGGAAGGACCCCACCCTATCCGCAATAAACCGCATACCGTCCTCCCCGAGGGGGGGGAGCCCCTGCGCCAGCGTAACCGTGAAAGCACCGTCAAATGCAGGCGGGACGGGCCCTGTTGGGACAGGCTTGGTTGCGGGGATCACCTCGGCGGAATGGGGCAACATCCCGTCGTGATTCGTGAACTGGATCGCCACCCTCCAGCCTCTGGGGACCGTCAGGGTCAGCCCGCCGTCCCGGAACCCGTTGAAATTGAGCGCCCCGTTGAGCCCCGTCAGGCCCGCGATGAGGTGGAAGTTCAGGGTCTTCGTGGCGGCATCGTAGGACAACCAGGCCGGATCGATCTTGCCGGACTCGATCACCCGGGGCTCCGCCGCGGGCGCCTGCGCCGCGGCGGCGGCCCCGCTGCTCTTGGAGCATCCCCCGGCGGCGACCAGCGCGACCAGCGCCATGACCACGTCCTTCATGAAAGACCCGGACAGTGCACCCCTCCAGAACGGCTTCCCCCGGGCGATGTCGCCCGGGGGAAGTGTGCGGGGCGAACCGCCGCAGCCGTCAGGAGCCGGCCTTCGGCATGCCGAACACGAACACCGCGTCGCCCAGCGGGAAGTGGAGCTGGAAGTTGCCTCCCGCCGCCACGGCGACGAACTGCTCGCCGTCCACGGAGAACACGGAGGGCGCGGCGTTGACGCCGGCGCCACACTGATACTGCCACAGCACTTTGCCGGTCTTGGCATCGTACGCCTTGAACCAGCCGTTGCCCTCGCCAGTGAAGACGAGGCCGCCCGCGGTCGCGGTCGCGCCGCCCATCATGGGCTGCTCGGTCTTCACCTGCCACACCTTCTTGCCGGTGGCGAGATCGATCGCCGTCACGTTGCCCCACTGCGCCTCGCCCGCGATCGCCACGAAAGCGCTCCCCAGCCACAGCCGCGGCTTCTCATAGGGGGCGTAGTGGGTGATGTAGTTCATCGGCTGGTGCAGGCCCACCGTGAACGCGTAGGCCAGGTCCGGATGGACCGCGATAGGCGACCACTCTTCGCCGCCGTTCGCGCCCGGCAACATCCGCACGCCCTTAGCCGTCGGCTGGGCGAACATGTTCTCCTGCGGCACGAACGCCTCGCTCTTGCGGATGAGCTTCCCGGTCCCCGCGTCGAGGACGTACACCCAGCCCGTCTTGCCCGCTTCGACGACCGCCTTCGTGCCGCCCACCATCGCGATCACCGGCGGGCTCACCGCGTCGAGGTCCCACACGTCGTGCGGCACCTCCTGGTAGCCCCACTTGAACTTCCCGGTGGTGGCGTCGATGGCGACGACGCTCTCGGTCCAGAGGTTGTCCCCCGGGCGGATCGAGCCGTCGAGGTCGGGCGACGGGTTGCCGATCGCCACATACAGCGTCTTCGTGTCGGCATCGTAGGCCGGCGTCATCCACATCGAGCCGCCGCCCGTCTTCCAGGCGTCTTTGTGCTTGGCGGAGTCGGCCTTCTCCTTCGCGATGTCGCGGTGCAGGTCCTCGCCCTCCCACGTCGCCTTGGACCACTTGCCCCACCAGCCGCCGTCCTCGGGCGCGGGCAGGGTGTACCAGGTCCACGCGAGCTGGCCGTTGGCGGCGTTGTAGGCCTTCACGAAGCCGCGGATGCCGTACTCGGCGCCCGAGGTTCCGATGATCACCTTGTCGCCGATCACGAGCGGAGCCATCGTCTCGGTGTAGCCCGACGCGGGGTCGCCCACCTGCGTCGCCCATTTCTCTTTGCCGGTCTGCTGGTCGAGCGCGATGAGCTGTCCGTCGAGGGTCCCCAGGAAGAGCGCTCCGTTCGCCACCGCGACGCCGCGATTGTTCGGGCCGCAGCAGGCGACGCCGAACGAGTTCTGGCCCGTCTTGTGCGTATAGCGCCACAGGGCCTTGCCGCCCTGGCGCAGGTCGTAGGCGATCACGTCGTTGGTCGGCGTCACGGGCGTCGTCACGTACATGATCCCGTTGACCACGACCGGCGTCGTCTCGAAGCTGCCGAGCTTCTCCGTGCCCGTCTGCAGCACCATGCGCGGCACCAGGTTCTTCACGTTCGACGTGTTGATCGCACTGAGCGGAGAAAACCGGTTGTTCCAGTAGTTATGGCCGTACATGAGCCAGTCGCCGCTCGAGGCGGCCTTCTGCAGCATGTCGCCCGTCACCATCGTGTTCGGCGACGGTCCCATCTTCATCCCACCGCCGGCCATCCCACCCCCACCCCCACCCCCGCCACCCCCGCCGCCCCCGCCCCCAGGCGAGCACGCCGTCGCCGCGACCAGCGTGACCGCCGCTCGAGCCGCGTACCATCCAGCCCAGTGCCTCATACCCACCTCCGTTGAAGGTCGAACTGCGATGAGATAACCCGAAGCAAGGGTCTCCGCCAGCGAAGGGGTTTTAATCGCCCGGCGGAGGCCCGTCAAGCGCCGGGGGGGCCTTACGACGGCCGTCGCAACAGTCGATTCCAGCGGATACGCAGCGGGTCGCGGGCGATGCTCATGTAGATGAACAGCGGCCGTCCCACGATGTGGTTGCGCGGCAGGAAGCCCCAGAAGCGGCTGTCGTAGGATTCGTCGCGGTTGTCGCCCATCACGAAGTAGTGCGCCGCGGGGACGACGATCGGCCCCCAATCGTGCGTCGTGGGACGGTAGGACGCCGGATCGCGGCCGACGTAGCTCGGCAGCTGCCACGCCCGGATCTGCCGCAGCCGGAACTCGTCCTCGCGCACCATGAGCCCGACGAGATGCAGCGCGTACGGCTCGTCGAGGCGCTGCCCGTTCCGGTACACCGTGTCGCGCGCCATGCGCAGCGTGTCCCCCGGGGCGCCGATGACGCGCTTCACGATGTTGAGATTGGGCGTCGAGTCCTCGACCGATCGGAACACGACGATGCCGTCGCGTCGTGGCTCGCTGTAGCCCCGCACCGGCAGCAGCCGGACGCCGGTGAGCGGGATCTCGAGCTCGCCGCCGTAGGCCGCCTTGTCCACGAACAGGAAGTCCCCCACGAGCAGCGTGTTCTCCATGCTCGCCGACGGAATGCGGAACGCCTCGATCAGATAGGAGCGGAGCACGATCCAGATCAGCACCGCCGCGGCGAGCGACTTGGCCCAGCCGATCAGCTCTTCCCGCAGGCGCTGCCGCGGCGCCGGCCCCGGGGCGGCGGTGGCGTTCGGCGCCGGGGCGGGGGCGCGCTCGTCGCGGCGCGGCTCGACCTTGCTCATAGGACCCGCAATCTAATCCGTTGCGCCCACTCCGCACTCCGAACTTCGCGCTGCGCATTAGATTTTCCCCATGACCGAGCAACGTCGACGCCCCCAGCTGCCGCTGCTGGACACACTCGGCAAGCTGTGCACCGAGGGGAAGGAGGCCGCCGACTACCTGTGGCAGGTCCCCAAGGACGAGGCCATGCGGCAGAAGATCCTCGACCTGCTCGACCAGATCGCCGTGGAAAGCGCCAAGCAGGGCCGCAAGGAGATGCCGCGGATCTGTGAAGAGCTGAAGACGGCCGCGCAGGCGAGCGCGAGCCCGCAGCAGGTGGACATCCTCGTCAACGGCTTCGACCGCCTGGTGCATCTGTGGCAGGCGGCCAAGTCGGGGCTGCTGTGACCGGGCGCAGGAGCGAGGCCCCCGCCCCCCCGGCCCGCCACACCGATCTCGAGCAGCTCTGCATCAACACCGTCCGCGCCCTCGCCATGGACGCGGTGCAGCAGGCGGACTCGGGCCACGCCGGGACGGCGATGGCGCTCGCGCCCCTCGCCTGGGTGTTGTGGCAGAAGCATCTGCGCTGCAACCCCGCGAACCCCGACTGGCCGGACCGCGACCGGTTCGTGCTCTCCTGCGGTCACGCGTGCGTGCTGCTGTACAGCGCGCTCTATCTCGCGGGTTACGACCTGACGCTCGACGACCTCAAGCAGTTCCGGCAGTGGGGGAGCCGGACGCCGGGGCATTCCGAGCACGGCGTGACCCCGGGGGTCGAGGCCACGACGGGACCCCTGGGGCAGGGCGTCGGCAACGCGGTGGGGATGGCGATCGCCGAGGCGCAGCTCGCCGCGCTGTTCAACCGCCCGGGGCACGCGGTCGTCGACCACTGCACCTACTTCGTCGCGTCGGACGGCGACCTGATGGAAGGCCTCTCCCACGAGGCGTGCTCACTCGCCGGGCACCTGAAGCTCGGCAAGCTGATCGGGATCTACGACGACAACCACATCACGATCGACGGCGACACGAGCCTCGCTTTCTCGGACGACACCGCCAAGCGCTTCGAGGCCTACGGCTGGCACGTGCAACGGGTCTCGGACGGGAACGATCTGGCAGCGCTCGACGCCGCGCTCGCCGCCGCGCGCCGCACTACCGATCGGCCGTCGCTCGTCATCGTGCGCACGCACATCGCCTTCGGCAGCCCGGGCAAGCAGGACACGGCCGAGGCTCACGGTGCTCCGCTCGGCGCCGACGAGGTCAAGCGCACCAAACAGAACCTGGGGTGGCCCTCGCTCGAGCCGTTCCATGTGCCCGCGGAGGCGCTCGCGCACTGGCGTCGAGCCCGAGAGCGCGGCGCGCGACTCGAGGCCGAGTGGCGCAAGCGGTGGGACGCCTACCGCAAAGCCCACGGCGATCTCGCGGCGGAGCTCGAGCGGCGGCTCGCGGGACGCCTCCCGGACGGATGGGACGCCGATCTTCCGGTGTTCACGCCCCAGGACGGCGCACTCGCGACGCGCGCCGCCTCGGGCAGGGCGCTGAACGCCATCGCGCCGCAATTGCCGGAGCTGATCGGCGGCTCGGCGGACCTCACGGGCTCGAACAACACGCAGCTGAAGGGCTCCGGCGACTTCGCCGCCGGGCGCTACAGCGAGCGCAACTTCCACTTCGGCGTGCGTGAGCACGCCATGGGTGCGGTCCTGACCGGGATCGCGCTGCACAGGGGGTTCATCCCGTACGGCGGCACGTTCCTGATCTTCTCCGATTACATGCGGCCGGCGATTCGGCTCGCCGCGCTCACGCAAATGAGGCCGATCTACGTCTTCACGCACGACTCGATCGGCCTCGGTGAGGACGGCCCCACGCACCAGCCGATCGAGCACCTGGCGAGCCTGCGCGCGATCCCCAACCTGACCGTGATCCGTCCCGCCGACGCGACGGAGGTGGTCGAGGCCTGGCGCGCCACGATGCTGCACCGCGGCGGCCCCGTCGCGCTCGTGCTGACGCGCCAGAAGGCGTCAGTGATCGACCGCACGAAGTACGCACCAGCGAACGGGCTGCGCCTCGGTGGCTACGTGCTGGCCGACGCGCCGGGCGGAAAGCCGGACATCATTCTGATGGCGACGGGTTCCGAGGTAGAGCTGATTCTCGCTGCCTACGAGCAGCTGAAGACCAACGGCCAAAAGCCAAGAGCTGTCTCGATGCCGTGTCTCGAGTTCTTCGCCAAGCAGCCCGAGCACTACCGGGACGCCGTGCTCCCGCCGTCCGTGCCGCTGCGCATCGCCGTCGAGGCCGCGGCACCGCAGTCGTGGTACCGCTGGGTGGGCGACAAGGGCGTGGTGTTGGGGATCGAGCGATTCGGGGCGTCCGCGCCCTACCAGCGAATCTATCAGGAGCTCGGCCTGACTGTGGGGCGGATCCTCGAAGAGGCGAAGCGGCTGCTGGGAACGCGCGAGTAAACTCGCGGCTCGGCCACACATCCCGTTTCGTCAGTCCGCCCGTCCGCCCATTCTGCGCAGTATCAGTCGCGCCGCCTCTCTCCCCGACCGCACGCACGCCGACACGCCCGCCCCGTCGCACCCCGCCCCGGCAATCGCGATGGGAGCGAGGCGCGCGAGGCGCTCCCGCACCCGGGCGACGCGCGCAGCGTGGTGGGCCTCGTAGCGGGGCAAGCCGTGCGGCCAGTGAAACGCGCGCGTCCAGAGCGGTGCCCCGGTGATCCGGAGCAGCGGCGCGAGCTCGGCATGCGCCAGCGCCCCCGGCTCGCCATCGGACGGCGCGAGGAACGCGCGCATGTGCCCGGCCGGCGCGCGCCCCGGGTACTTGGCCGAGGCGTACGTGCAGGCCCGGACCGCGCCCGGCGCGGCCGCGGCCGCGGCCGCCACGAATCCAGTCCCCTCGAGCGGCTTCCCTAGCTGGTCGCTGCGATACGCGAGCGATACGGTCACGCTTGGCTGGTAGACCACCTCCCCCAGTGCGCGCGCGGGCGACAAGCCGAGGGCGGCCAGCAGCCGGGCGGCGGCAAACACCGGCAGCGCGAGGATCACGCCGTCGGCATCCACGGCCGAACCCCCGGGGAGCGTCAGGCGGTAGCCCCGTGCCGACGGACTGATCGCCGAGACTCCGGCGGCAGCCCGCATCGCGGGGCCGAGCCGCGCGACGAGGGTCTCCACGACCACGGCCATACCGCCGGCGAAGCTGCGAAATCCCGCGCCTAGGTCCTCCTCACGAACCTGGATCCCGAGCAGCGCCGCCGCACTCCCCTCGGCGAGTGGCTCGAATCGGCTTCCCGTCCACACCGCCGCGCCCCGCGCCAGCTGATCCACCAGCCGGTCGGCGATGCCGAGCTCGCGCGCGAGCGCGGGAAGATCGGGCTCCGCCGCGAGAAACCCATCCGGGCCCCCCTCCACGAGGAAGCCGTCTCGCCGCTCGGTGACGATCATGCCGCCGGCCCGCCGCTCGCTCTCGAGCAGCGTCACCGCCACGCCCGCCCGCTTGAGCTCCCAGGCGGCGGCGAGCCCCGCGATCCCGGCGCCGACGATGGCGACCGTCGTCACGGCCGTCACCGCCATCCGCGGTCGGACGCGGCGCGGCGCGCGAGATCCGCGAGGCACGCGATGAGAAGGGGGTCATCGTTCAGCGAGGCCGTGCGCTCGAGGCGCATGCCCAGTCGCGCGGCCAGCGCTCGGTACTCAACGTCCACGTCGTACAGGATCTCGACGTGGTCGCACACGAACCCGATCGGCGCGATGAGCGCCTCGCGGCCACCTTCGGCCGCGAGCGCCCGCAGTACTTCGCCCGCGTCCGGGCCGAGCCAGGGCTCGGGCGTCGCCCCGGCGCTCTGGAAGGCCAGGTGCCAGCGCGCGAGCCCGAGGCGCTCGACCACTGCCGCGACGCTCGCGCGCAACTCGTCGGGATAGGGATCGCCGTTCGCCAGGATGCGCTGCGGCAGGCTGTGCGCGGTGAAGATCACCGGCACTCGGGCGGGATCGGGAAATTGCGCCAGCGCGTCGCGCAGGCGCGCCGCCGCGGCGTCGAGGAACATGGGATGGTCGCCCCAACGCCGCACCATCGCGACGTCGAGCCGCCCCGCCGCCGCGTCCGCTAGCTTCCGCTCGTACGCGCCGACGCTCATGGCGGAGTAGTGCGGTGCCAGGGCGATGGCGATGAGGCGCCGGCGGCCGTCCGCCACGATCCGCTCGATCGTCTCCGCGATGTAGGGATGCCAGTGCCGCATCCCCACGTACACCGGCAGCTCCGACCCCAGCGCGCGGCGCAAGCCCGCGGCCTGGGCCTCCGTCAGTCGGCGGATCGGGGAGCCGCCGCCGATGCGCGCGTAGCGGCCCCGGATCTCCTCCACCAGCTCGGGGCTCGTGGGGCGTCCCCCGCGCACGTCCAGCAGGTAGGGCTCGACCTCGTCGAGGTTGCCCGGCCCCCCGTAGGCCATCAGCAGGACGGCGCAGCGCTCAGCAGCCATGCACCAGCTCGACGACCGCCTGCGCGGCCTCGACCGGCGTCTCGGGGAGCACGCCGTGCCCGAGATTGAAGATGTGTCCGGGCCGCCGCCCGGCGCGGGCCAGGATGTCGCGCACCCGCTCGGCGAGCACGGCGCGGGGCGCCAGCAAGGCCGCGGGGTCGAGGTTCCCCTGGATCGCCCGCGCGCCGATCCGGCGCCACGCCTCGTCGAGCGGGATGCGCCAGTCCACGCCGATGACGTCGCCCCCCGCCGCGGCGAAGTCCTCGAGGAACGTGGCGGTGTCGGTGCCGAAGTGGATCACGGGGACACCCGTCGCCCCGGCGAGGTCGAGCGCGCGGCGGCTGTGCGGCAGCACATACTCGCGGTAGTCGGCGGGCGAGAGGCAGCCCACCCAGCTGTCGAACAGCTGCAGCGCCCGCGCGCCCGCGCCGGCCTGCGCGGCGAGGTAGCGGCCCACGAGGTCAGCCAACTGGCCCAGCAGCGCGTGCCAGGCCGCGGGCTCGCCGTGCATGAAGCGTTTGGTGCGGGCGAAGCTGCGGGAGCCCCCGCCTTCGATCGCGTAACTCGCGAGCGTGAATGGAGCCCCCGCGAATCCGATCAGCGGCACGCCGGGCGGGAGAGCCTGCGCCGCGAGTCGCACCGCTGCGAGCACGTAGGAAAGGTCCCGCTCGGGGTCCGCGCGGGGCAGGGCGGCGACCCGGGCGGCGTCGCGGATCGGGTGCGCGATGTGTGGTCCCTCGCCCGCCGTGAAGGACAGACCCAGCCCGAGGGGCTCGAACGGCAGCAGGATGTCGGCGAAGATGATCGCGGCGTCGACGTTCAGCCGCGCGACGGGCAGGAGGGTCACCTGTGCCGCCAGCTCCGGCTCGTGGCACAGCTCGAGCAGGTCGTGCTTTGCCCGCAGCGCACGGTACTCCGGCAGGAAACGGCCCGCCTGCCGCATGAACCACACCGGCGTCCGGTCGGTGGGCTCGCGGCGGCAGGCCTTCAGGAAGGGGCTGTCGTCAGGAGCGGGGAGCAACCGTCGGCTCGTGCGCCCCGGCCGGCCCGATCAGGACCGTCTCGCCTTCGAGCTTGACCTGATACGTCGGCACCGGCAGCGACGGCGGGCCGGCGAGCACCTGCCCCGTCTCGAGGGCGAACACGCCTTCATGCCAGGGGCAGGTCACGGCGCACCTGGCCGGGTCCACGGTTCCCTCGGAGAGGCTCCCGCGGGCGTGGGTGCAGCGGTTCGAGATCGCGTAGATCGAGCCGTTCACGTTGAAGAGCGCGACCGCCTCGCCCGCCGCGTACACGCGCTTGCCGGTGCCGGGGGGGAGTTCGGGGAGCGTGGCCACCGGCGTGAACCCGTCCGCTCGCGCCGGGCGTCGCGCCACCGCCTGCACCGACCCCGCGCCTCCCAACGTGTCGAGCATGTCCCACAACGACATCTGAACGCAGGTAAAGGTGGGCGTGTCGCGCAACGTATAGGAGGACGCCTCGCTCTCGCGCAGCTCCATCACGAGGTCCAGGAACTCCGCGGGCTCGTCGCCCTCGAACGCGACGATGAACTCCTGGTCGTCGAGCCCGTACGAGTAGGTCGTGTTGAGCCGGATCGACGGATACTTGCGGCCGATGCGGACGTGCTCGTCCATCATGCGCTGCCGCTCGGGCTTGGGCAGGCCGTACCACGCGCGTGTCTTGACGAACGGATAGACGAACAGGTAGCGGGCGTCGCTGGGGCGAATGACGAGGCGCGACGGGGCATTCGGGTCCTCGGGGAACTCGTAGATCGAGCGTCGCGTCATCGCGAGATAGCTGTAGGGCAGCCCGAGGTAGGCGCCGAGGTCGGTGCGGTTGAGCGCCGTCTGCAGCGCCACCAGGGCGTCCAGGTTCTCGGCCACCTGCCACAGCAGGAAGTCGCAGTCGCCGCGGATGCCCACGAGGCCGTAGGGCCGCAGCAGCAGCCGCCCGTGAAAGCTCTCGATCACCTCGCCGAACTCGAGCTTCGAGGCGGCCTGGCGGTCGGCGGGCAGCCGCCGCCACGCGCCGTCGAGCTTGTAGAAGGCGAAGCGGACCGCCTGACGTTTCTCGGAAGGCTGCGAGTTCATGCCACGCAATCTAACGCCCCGCTCCCCGCTCCTCTTCCCGGAGCTTCCGCTCCCGCAGGTATTTCCGCCCGATCCACGCGGCGATCCCCCCGAAGATGAGCACCGGTGTAAGGGCGATCAGCACGGCGCTCCAGAAATAAATGAGCTCCATGCTCATCGGCCGAGAAAGCGGTTGAGGTGGCGCAGGTAGTAGATGAGCGCGGCCGTCGCGACGACGAAGGCGAGGCACAGCGCGAGCATCCCCCCGCTGTGGCTGCTGCGGTAGCTCGACGCCGCCCATACGGCGAAGCCGGCGCAGAACACGATGGCGGTCGAGATCAGAAGGCGGTGAAACGGGATCATACGCCGCCTAGGCGGCCACCTTGTCCAGCACCATCAGGGTCAAGAGCGCCGGCAGGTAGACGATGGAGACGAGGAACAGCCGCCAGGCGCGCGCCGTCGTGGGGGCGGGGCTCATCCGCGCCGACACGCCGGCGTAGGCGAGCCCCAGCGCGAGCGCGCCGAAGAAATACAGCGGCCCGGTGACTCCGAGCAGGGTCGGCACGAGGCTGACCGGGACGAGGGCGGCGGCGTAGGCGAGCGTCATCCGCGCGATGGCATGACCCTCCGGGTCGGCGACGCTGAGCATGGCGAGCCCGCCGCGGCGGTAATCGTCGCGGTAGATCCAGGCGAGGGCGAGGAAGTGCGGCAGCTGCCACAGGAACAGGATCCAGAACAGCGCCAGCACGGCCGGCCCCAGGTCCCCGCCCGCCGCAGTCCACCCGCCGACGATCGGCAGCGCGCCCGGCACCGCGCCGATGAGCGTGTTGAGCGACGTCTTGCGCTTGAGCGGCGTGTACAGGAGCACGTAGCTCGCGAGGGTGAGGGTGGCGAGCCCCGCCGTGAGCAGGTTCACCTTCCAGGCGAGAGAGGCCACGCCGGCGAGCGAGATGATTCCGGCGAACGCCCCCGCGGCGCGCGGGGTGACGCGGCCCGAGGGCAGCGGCCGGCCCTGCGTCCGCCGCATGCGGGCATCCACGTCGCGTTCGCGCAGCTGGTTGAAGGCGTTGGTCCCGGCCGCGACGAGCGCGGTGCCGAGCAGGGTATGGGCGAGCAGCCCCAAGTCCACGGTGCCGCGGGCGCCGAGGTAGAACCCGGCGGCCGCGGTGAGCAGCACCAGCTGGGTGATACGGGGCTTCGTCAGCTCGAGGAACGCTACCAAACGTGCTCCGACATGGCGGCGAGCACGAAGATCGCCGCGAGCGGCAACGGGACGATCGCGAGGATCAGGAGCTTCCGCGGCTCGAACTTGAGGTGCATGAAATACAGCGCCACCAGCAGCGCCTTCCAGAGAGCGAAAAACACCAGGGCCGGGATGATGATCTGCTTCGGCAGGTGCGACATGAACGCCACCCCGATCTCGATCGCCGTGAGGATGGCGAGGTACACCCAGATGAGCACGTAGTTGGGATGCTGCCGGTGCGCCGTCTCCATGGGCTCCTCAGATCAGGTAGACGATGGTGAACAGGATGATCCACACCAGGTCCACGAAGTGCCAGTACAGGCCGATCACCTCGACCCCGCGGTAGTCGTACCGCGAGTATTTCCCCCGCAGCGCCTTCGTGACGTACAGGTACGTCATCGAGATGACGCCGCAGGTGACGTGGAAGCCGTGGAACCCCGTCATCGTGTAGAACGTCGAGCCGTACAGGCCGATGGTCGCCGCGGGGACGACGCCGCTGGCCACGAGCTCGGCCACCTCGCTCCCCTCGCGGGCGCCGCTCGGCAAGAAGCCGTGGTGCACCAGGTGGGTGTACTCGTAGGCCTGGACGCCCACGAACATCGCGCCGCCGATGATCGTCGCCAGCATCCAGAACTTCAGGCCGCCCGAGAACGGCCGGAACCGGAGGAAGTGCGTCTGGCCGTCGGCGACGGCGGCGTACGCCTTCACCATCGTCATGCTGGAGCAGATCAACAGGAACGTGTTGAACGCGGTGACCGGGACGTTCAGCACCTTGCCCGGCGGCGCCCACGCCCCCGGTGCACTGAAGCGCAGGATGATGTAGGAGCCGATCAGCGCCGTGAAGAACATCACTTCCGACGCCAGGAACACCCACATCCCGAGCTTGTTGTTGTAGACATCCAGCCCCCGCTCGGCAGGAGCCGGCGGATGCATCATGTCGACGGTCGCGGTCGCGTGCGCCATCGGGTCGACCCCCTTCCGGGCTAGTGGCCCGCGACCGGCGCGCGCGCCGGCTCACGGTCGGTGGGCAGCTTCCGGTACTGCGGCAGGTAATCCTCCGGCACCTGGGGCGAGCTGAACTCGTACGGCCCGCGGTACACGGTCGGGACCGTCTCCCAGTTGCCGTGGGGCGCCGGCGCGGGGAGCGACCACTCGAGCCCGTTGTCCTCCCAGGGGTTCTGCGGCGCCTTCTTACCCTTGAACAGACTCCACCAGAAGTTCACGAAGAAGATGAGCTGCGTCGCGAACAACAGGTACGCGCTGACGGTGATGAAGACCCTCATTGGCTGGTAGGGCTGCAAGAAGGTGTACTGCGACGGGTCGTAGATCCGTCGCATTTCCCCCGCCATGCCGAGGATGTGCATCGGGAAGAAGGTGCAATTGTAGAAGAGGAACGTGAGCCAGAAATGCACCTTGCCCCACCGCTCGCTCATCAGCTTCCCGAACATCTTCGGATACCAATACGTGATCGCTCCGAACAGGGCGAATAGGCTGCCGCCGAACAGCACGTAGTGGAGGTGCGCCACGATGAAAGCGGTGTCGTGGATGAACATGTCCACTGGCGTCGCCGCCATGAAGATCCCCGACAGCCCGCCGATCACGAACATCGCGACGAACGCGACGGCGTTCAGCATCGGCACGTGGAAGCGCAGGTTGCCGCGCCACATCGTGCCCATCCAGTTGAACGTCTTGATCGCGGAGGGCACGGCGATGATCAGCGTGGAGACCATGAACGAGGAGCCCAGCGTCGGGTTCATGCCGCTCATGAACATGTGATGGCCCCACACGATCCACCCGAGGAACGCGATCGCCACGATCGCGAACACCATCGAGTGGTAGCCGAAGATGGGCTTGCGGCTCCCGTTCGCGATGATGTCGGACACCATCCCCATCGCGGGGAGGATCAGGATGTAGACCTCCGGGTGGCCGAAGAACCAGAACAGGTGCTGCCACAACAGGGCCTGGCCGCCCGCCACCGGGTCGAAGAAGTGCGTCCCGATCGTCTGGTCGAACAGCAGCATGATCACGGCGCCCGAGAGCACGGGCAGCGCCAGCAGGCCCAGGATCGCCGTGATGAACAGCGCCCACACCGAGAGCGGCATACGGAACCAGGTCATCCCCGGGGCGCGGTTGTTGATGATGGTCGTGATGTAGTTGAGCGACCCGAGGATCGACGACAGCCCGAGGAACACGAGCGAGATGCACCACAGCATCTGGCCGTAGGAGGCGCCCGACAGGTCGGGCCGGGCCGACAGCGGCGCGTAGGACGTCCATCCCGCGCGCGGCGCCCCGTCGGGCACGAAGAAGCCGGCGAGCATGATCAGGCCCGCCAGGAGGGCGCTCCAGAACGACGCCATGTTGATGCGCGGGAACGCCATGTCGTGGGCGCCGATCTTCAACGGAATCAGGAAGTTGGCGTACACGCCGACGAGCAGCGGCATGATGGCGAAGAACACCATGAACGTGCCGTGCATGGTCACGAGCTGGATGTAATACTCGGGCAAGAGCACCCCGCCCGGCGCCATCGTGTCGGGGAGGATCCCGCCGCCCGGCATCGGCTTCCCAGGGAAGGCCAGCTGCCAGCGCATCTGCATCGCCAGGAGCCCGCCGACCAGCAGGAAGAAGAGGCTCACGAACAGGAACTGAATCCCGATGATCTTGTGGTCGGTCGAGAAGATGTATTTCCGGACGAAGCTCCGGTCGTCGTGATGCGCGTGTGCGACGTGGGACGTCGCGGCTACGGTGGTCATGACGTCGCACCTCCCTTGGCCGCCTGCTTCATCCAGGCGTCAAACTCCTCCTGAGTGTGCACGAAGACCTGCGCCCGCATGCGGTAGTGACCCAGGCCGCAGAGCTCCGCGCAGCCGAGCTCGTACGTCCCGGGCACCGTGGCCTGGAACCACACGTTGATGTTCATCCCCGGCACCGCGTCCTGCTTCACGCGGAACACCGGCACGAAGAAGGAATGGATCACGTCCTCGGACGTGAGGTGGATGACCACCGGCCGACCGACCGGGACGTGCAGCTGGTTGCGGACCTCGAAGTCGTCGGCCGTGCCGAGCCGGCCGTCGGGTCCCGGGTAGGTCACCTGCCACTCGAACTGCTTCGCGTGGATCGCGATCGGGTACGCGTTCGGCGGCACGCTGTTCCGACCCTTGATCTTTACCCAGTAATGGTTCGAGATCAGCCCCAGCGCCACCATCGTCACCGCGGGGATCGCGGTCCAGATCACCTCGGCCCGCGTGCTGCCGTGAGTGTAGTAGGCCTTGCGCCCCGGCCGGGCGCGGTACTTCACGACGAACCACAAGAGCCCCAGCTCCACGATCACGAACGCGATCCCCGTGATGATCAGGATCGCGAGGAACAGGCCGTCGATCTCGCCCGCGAACGTGGAGCCCTTCAGCGGCAGCCACCAATGCATGACCGAGTCTCCTATTTGGCGGCGAAAGTGAAGTCCTGCGTCTTGCTCTCCGTCCCCGCGATGGTGACCGTCGCGGTCTGGGTCGCGTACTTCTCGTGCCAGGCCTCGATCGTGTAGGTCCCGGGCGGCAGGCCCTTGATCGTGAAGCTGCCGTCCGCGCCCGTGATGGCGTAGAAGGGATGGGGCAGGACGCCGAGATAGGCCTGCATCCAGCCGTGCACGTTGCACTCCAGCGGCACCATCACCTCGGGCGCGCTGAACGTGCGGGTCGACGTCATGGTCGTCGGCTGGCTGATGTTGAAGGGGCGGTTCTTCACGCCCTTCGCCTTGATGTTGTGGAGGATCCCGTCGGAGTTCTTGATCTCCAGCGTCTGCCCGACCATGATGCCGAGGACATGGGGGCGATAATGGCACCCGTCCTGGTCGATCAGGACCGCGGTCTTGGGCGTCTCATACTTGGCGCTCGCGGGCAGCCCCGACTTTACGTACACGAACACGTTGGCCAGTGTGCCGTTCGGGTTGACGACCACCGTCTCCCTGGTGGGCGTCGTCGTGTATTTCGCCTTGCACTTCGGCTCCTCGGTCATGTCGATCGGGGGATTGGTGGGCTTCGCCCCGGTGAACTTGACCTTCCCCGTGACCGTAGCCCCGCCCTGGGCGTTGCCCGCCGGCTGCCGCGTCCAGGCGGCGAGCGCCACGACCAACACCGCCGCCACGACCGCCGCTAGGGAACCGAACTTACGCATCGTGCCTCCTTGGAAGTCCTCGTGCGATATACCCCTCATGCCCGGCTGCGCCCGCCCCCGTCCCCCCCCGCGCCTGCCCGCCGCTGAGCGCGCACCGCCACCAGCATGCCGAGTCCGAGAGTCACGGCCATGGCGACCACCGGAGAGAGATACACTCGCGGCGGCGTCGGCTGATCGAGGGCGAGGAAATACCAGGCGCTGACCGCCATCCGCGTGTCGTGCTCCCCATTGGAGCCGTCCCAGGCGAAGAACGCGACCGGAATGGCGCGGCCAGCTTCGAACTGAAGTTCGTTTGCCGTATCCGCAGTCGCAAGGGCGCGCGTGAGGACGAGGCGCCACTGGCCGTCGGCGAAGCGCGCCCCTGCGCCGGGCGCGCTGCCTCCCCCGAGCACGTCGAAGCGGCTCAGCCCGCGGGCGAGCCCCGCCACCGCCTGGCGTGGCATACTGGTCCAGCGCCACTGGTAGACGGGGTCGGTTGCCGTGCCCATCAGAAAGTAGGGCCGCTCCATCCCGGCGGGGATGGAGCGTGGGAACTGCACCGCGATCCCATCGGGCCAGAGGTCGGCGGGCGCAGGGACCGAGTCGTCACTCGTCACGTGGTCGAGCACGCGCCGCTCGAACTCGAGCCATGGCGTGTCGGGGCTCTCGGAGCGGTCGTCCCACTCGAGGCGCAGGGCGAGCGAGTCCGCCGTGTGCACCGCCTGCACCCACACCCCCGCCACCGCGGGGGCGAACCAGCGCGGCTTGCGGATCACCTGGCCGACCAGCGGGAACCAGTAGCGCTCGACGCGGGCCCATGCGGAATCGTCGGGCGAGCGCGGCAGCCCGCCCGGCAGGCGGGGGGCGTGGATCACGTCGCGAACCTCGGGTGCCCGCTCCGGCGACAGGCTCCGCACGTACTGGGCAACGCGCCATAGTTGCTCGTCGGTGAGGAACTTCTGGTCGATCAGGTCCGAGAACGACGGCATGGGCGTGCCGTCGAGCCCGGTGCGGAGCCGCCGGTAGATGTCCGCCGTTCCCGCGCCGCCCCGGAACCGCCAGCTCTCGTGCAGGTCTGCGGCGAAGATCGGCTCGCCGGGGTCGGTCTTGAGCGTCGGCGCGGAGGGGCCGTCCCCCCGCCCCGCCTTGCCGTGGCACTTCCAGCACCCGATCGAGTCGTAGAACTGCCGTCCCACCTTCAGCGCCACGGCGCTCGTCGCGCCACCCGGCTCCTTCGAGAACGTGAGGGGCACGATGTGCTGGCTCGTGTCCTGGAAGAAGGCCGAGAAGGTCTTGAGATAGCCGAGCACGTCGCGCCGCTCGCGCTCCGAGAGGCGGTCCTTCCAGGCAGGCATGGCCGTGCCGGGGAGGCCCTCGTCGATCGAGCGCAGCACGTCCTGGTCCGTGGGCAGCTGGCCGCTCGCGGTCGTGCGGACCTTGTAGATCGCGCCGGTGAAATCACGCGGCCGGGGCAGCATGCGGGACGCCGCCGGCCCGTCCCCGGCGCCGTCATCTCCATGGCAACCAGCGCACCATTTCACGTAGACCGCTTTCCCTCTCGTCGTGTCCTGCGGCGGGAAAGGGGAATGGGGAATGGGGAAAGGTGCGGCTCGCAGCGCGAGCAGAAGAAGGCCGCTAACCATCACCTTTCCCCTTTCCCGTTTCCCCTTTCCCGCTCTCGGTCTCCCAGGTCCTCGGCTTCCATCCTGTCTGATCATAAAGGAAGAGGATCACCGACCAGATCTCGCGCTCGCTGAGGAAATCCTCCCACACCGGCATCGCCGAGTTCCAGGGCGCGCCCTCGCGCGGCAGGCCGGGCCCGCCCTTGGCGATCCGCCAGAACACGAAGCTCTCGGTGAGCTGCGCGATGGTGCCGTTGTCCTGGAAGTTCGCCGGCAGCGGGTTGAACGCCGTGGCATAGTGCCCCTGGCCGTCGAGATGATCGCCGTGGCAGGGGAGGCAATTCTCGTAGTAGACGCGCTTCCCCAGGGCGAGGTGGGCGGCGAGGGAGTCCGCCTCGTGGCGCAGCGGGTTCTCGAGCCCCGTCAGGGTCATCGCCTTGCCCCGGAACGTGATGTCGGCGGGCGGCGCCGGGTGGATCGAGCGCAGATTGGGCGGCGCCGACACCGTGGTACGCACTTGGCCGAGCGTGAAACAGCCGACGAGCAGGGTCACCGCGACGAGCACGCCGCCGCGCACCAGCTTCAGGCGGCGCTCGACGAGCATCGCCCGGATCGGGTCCTGGAAGCGGTGCCACCGCCCCTCGTTGTCGCTCACGTAGATCAGCACGCCGACGAGCACGGTCGCCATGTACTGCAGCACGACGCTCTTCGGGACGAGGGCGCTGCCGGGCAGGAGCGGGATCACGAACACGATCACGACGTAGGCGACGACGAGGATCGTGACCGCCTGCCAGAAGGGATGCTCGGCATAGCGCCGGACCCCGGCAGGGAGCCTCACTTGTGACCCGCCAAGTATTCGACCAGCGCTTCGAGCTGGGAAGCGCTCATCATCGAGCCGAACGTCTTGGGCATGATGCCGGCGAACTTCTCGTAACCCTGGGTGATCGACGACGCGGGATCGAGGATTTTCCTCCGGATCGAATCGGCGTCGCGCCGCGAGCCCACGTGCGTGAGGTCCGGGGCGATCACCTGCCCCTGACCCTCGAGCTTGTGGCAGGCGAGACACCCCGCCGCCTGGATGATCTGCTTCGGATCCGTGCTGCCGGCCGCCAGGCCCCCTCCGCCTCCCGACGGGGCGGCAGAGGCGGCAGGCGCGGCACCCGTGGCCGATTTGGATTTCGCGATGTCGTCCCCCGTGACGTCCACGGTGCCGCCCTGCGCCTCGAGATAGGCGATCGCCGCCCACACCTGCTCGGGGGAGAGCTGCCGCGTCATGACCGGCATGATCGGCTGGTAGCCCGATACGACGTACGCCGTCGGGTCCGCGAGCGACTCGTAGAGGTACTGCTTGCAGCTCTTGCCGGGCTCGCGCTTGGCGCAGCGCACCCCGATCGGGCCCGTGCCCTTCTCGTCCGTGAGCAGGTTGGGCGCGCGGGTGCCCAGGCCGTGGCAGGTGGTGCAGCCGCCGATCCCGTTGAACACCTTCTCGCCGGCCGCGACGAGCTGCTCCGGCGTCACGTTGGTGCCCAGGGTGAGCGCCTGCGGGACCTCGGACTGCACCTGCGGGATCTTGTTGGCGATCAGGGTATAGAGCGCGAGCGTCCCGAGCACCACGCCCACGATCTTCAGGTTAGTGGCCCACATGCCGGGCCTCGCCCTGAGACACGAACGTCGACTTCTCGGCCAGCCCGCCGAGCCAGAACACGAACGCCACGAGCGACAGGAAGATCAGCACGCACAGGCTGATCATCCTCGCCGCGTAGCCGAGGGCGGGGGTGGCGGCGTACTTGCTGGTATCCTCCATCACCTGCCACACATGCCAGTACTGACGGATTCCCGACCGCGCGAATCCCATCAATCCCATCAGCCAGGTGAACGTGACGGCCAGGATGAAGAGCGCGTACTGCGAGCGCGGCGGCATCTTGCCCCAT
>Ga0209802_1000727_pt1 | contig 25370 bp, 21 predicted proteins | sample GraSoiAngelo_129_FD_185886 | JGI IMG/M metagenome (GOLD analysis project Ga0209802, IMG submission 185886) | Grasslands soil microbial communities from the Angelo Coastal Reserve, California, USA - 14_0927_12_40cm (SPAdes) (version 2) | ecosystem: Environmental > Terrestrial > Soil > Grasslands ... | reverse complement strand
CGCGCGAACTGGGCTTCGATAGCATCAATGTCGACCTCATCTATGGCCTGCCCTATCAAACTCCCGAAACGTTTGCCCATACCGTGGACCAGATCATCAGCCTCAGCCCCGACCGTATCGCGCTGTTCAGCTACGCCCACGTGCCGTGGCTAAAAAAACAGCAAGGCTCGTTCGTTGCCCATCTCCCCGAAGGCATGGTGAAATTCGAGATCTTTCGCACCGGCCTGCTCCAATTTGTCGAGGCCGGCTACCTGTACATCGGTATGGACCATTTCGCCAAGCCCGGCGACGAACTTGCCGTTTCCCAGCAGAACCGCACGCTCCACCGCAATTTTCAAGGCTACACCACCAAGGCTGGCGCTGATCTCTACGGCATGGGCATCACCGCTATCAGCGGAATTCAAGCTGCCTACGCGCAAAATCACCGCGACATCCCTTCCTGGCAAAAAGCTGTGGCGGAACGCGGCCTCGCCACCATGCGCGGCTATCATCTTTCCGAAGAAGACCTTCTCCGCCGCGCCGTCATCAGCCGGTTGCTCTGCCACACCGTGGTCATCAAGGACGAAATTTCCCGCGAATTTGTGATTGACTTCGACGAATGCTTCGCGGAAGAGCTCCGCCGTCTCGAACCGTTCCGCGAGGATGGCCTTATCCTCCTCAACCGGGGTGAAATTCGCGCCACCTGGCTTGGCCGCATTTTCATCCGTAACCTGGCTATGGTCTTCGATCCCTATCTCGAAAAACAGCAGCTCGCCGCCAAGCCGCTCTTTTCGAAAACTCTCTGATCGCACGAGGATGCGCACTTCTCCGTGACTCGTCACGTCCCAGCTCTGGTGGTTGGCGGTGGCATCTCGGGCCTCGTCTGCGCTCATGCTCTCCAGAAAGCCGGGATCGAAGTTCTTCTCGTCGAAGCTTCTCCGCGCACGGGCGGCGTCATCCACTCGGTCGTCCGCGACGGCTTTTTGCTCGAACTCGGGCCGCAGAGTTTCGCCGGCACTGCTCAATTGAGGAGCCTGTGCGCGGAGCTTGGCATTGCGGACCAGCTCCTCGAAGCTCCGCCACGCGCTCCACGCTATGTCCTGGTCAATGGCGCGCTACAGCCCGTGCCCCTGAGCCCGCCTGCATTCTTCTTGAGCCGGCTCATCAATAGCTCCACGAAATGGGCTCTCCTTCGCGACATTTTCGGCAAAAGCGTTCCACCCGACACCGATGAATCCGTCGCCGCTTTTGTTCGCAGAAAATTTTCGGACCAGCTCCTTGATCGCCTCGTCGGTCCCTTCGTCTCGGGCGTCTACGCCGGCGACCCGGAAAAACTGAGCATGCGCAGTGCCTTTCCTCAGCTTCATGAAGCCGAAAAAGCCCTAGGCAGCATTGTTCGCGGCATGCTGCGCCTGGCCAAATCAAAGAAAGGCCCGCGCGAACGCCCCACGCTGAACACGTTTCGGGATGGCAACGAAACGTTCGTTCGGGCTCTGGCAAACCAACTTGGTTCGTCAGTTCTTACCAAAACGAGCGCGATGAACATCTACAGGCAAAATGATGGCTCCTTTCAGGTTGCTCTCGACGGCAGCGGCAACGAATCGATTTCCGCCAAATCTGTGATCTTTGCGGCGCCTACCGACGTGACGGGAAAGCTCCTCGCGCAACTCAATCCTTCGTTCGAATCGCTTCTCACTTCGGTCGAATACGCGGCCGTCGTCGTGGTCTCCCTTGGCTATCGCAAAATTGACGTCGGCCATAGGCTCGACGGCTTCGGCTTTCTGGTGCCGCGCTCCTCCGGCCTCCGCGTTCTCGGCACGGTCTGGAATTCCTCGCTCTTCCCCGGTCGCGCTCCCGAAGGCCAAGTGCTTCTCACGACCTTCGTCGGTGGCGCAACCGATCCGTCTGCTGCGACACTGAAGTCCGAAGAGCTTTCGAGCCTCGTTCATCGCGAAATCGGCCCTGTGCTCTCCATCAAAGCCAGCCCCACGTTTTCGAATGTCACCATTTGGCCGCGTGCGCTTCCGCAGTACAATCTCGGCCATGGCGAACGTCTTGCGGCGATCGCCGGGAATTTGGCGCGCTTCCCGGGCCTCTTCCTGACGGGCAACTACCTGCGTGGCCCGGCCATCGGCTCGTGCGTCGAGCAGGCGCTGGCAGTCGCTGAAGAAGTAAGAATGCAGTTGGAACGATAAGATGTGAGGATTGCGCCAAGGCGCTCGCGGAAGCTCGCTTCCGAGGCCGCGCCTTCCGACATACTCAAAGGCCACCTTATGCAAATCGTCTGTACTGAAGCCGCCGGTACCAAGCGCGCTGGACCCTCCTTGCTCCGGATTTCGTTCTGGTTGTGGGCTGGTGCTGCCGCGCTGTTCGTTCTCTCGGCGTACTCAACCTACAAGATTCGCGAGTCGCAAGCCGAAATCTATTTGTTGACGCGTCCCATGTCAGGAATGCAGCAAGAACGCGACGCAGCCGAAATAGAACTGCACGAGGCCAAGCGTGAGGCGACAATCTTGATCGAGCCGCTTCCGTGCCTTTCTAGGTTGGCGACGTCAGTTAATCTCGCCTACTTATTGTCATAACGAAGCGCCAGCCTTGTCTCCCGCCTTTCCGCCGCTTCCTGATACCGACGCCGCTCCTCGGCCGTCTTCAAAATCAGCGGCGGCACCTGTTTTGGCTTGCGCGTGTGTTCATCGATGGCCACAAACGTCACGTACGCTGTCGTCGTGTGCTTCTTCTCGCCCGTCAGAACATTCTCTGAATACACTTCCACTCCCACCTCCATCGAGGTATGGAAAACGCGGTTGACTTGTGATTTCAAAATCACAATCTCTCCTAGATTGACAGGGTTCCGGAAATCAATGTAGTCCACCGACGCCGTCACCACGTAACTGTTCGAATGCCGGTGCGCGGCCATCGCTGCCGCCATATCTACCAAGTGCATCACATGGCCTCCGAGCAGCTTCCCCAGCGGATTGGTCTGCGCCGGCAGAACGATTTCCGTCATCTCGGACCGCGATGCGCTCATCGGCTTCCCCGCCAGCTTCATTTCGTCGTGATGGATTTCCTCGTTCTTCCGCTTCATGCCAACCCTCGCCTCTTGTCGCGTTTGGATGCTTTCTCGCGCCCCCGTATAATACGGGACGATTCCATGGCCGAACAAAAGAAATCCCGCCGCCAGACGCTCGAAGAATTTGTTGCCCAAAAGCCCGACGATGCCTTCTCCCGCTACGGCTTGGCGATCGAATGCATGAACAGCAGGGACGCCGCGGCCGCAGACCAACACTTTCGCGCTCTATTCGAGCGCAACCCCGATTATGTTCCTGGTTATCTGATGTACGCGCAATTCCTGGCCCGCGAGCAACGCGCGCCGGAAGCCCGGCAGGTTCTCTCGAGCGGCATCGCCGCCGCCACCAAAGCTGGCAACCAGCACGCCCGCTCCGAAATGGAAGCCCTCTTCAACGAGCTCGCCTGATCGATTGGTGCTAGATATGATTGCCGTAAGAGAACTGAATCACGGCTTGATTTTCATTGAGCCTAATAATCCACCGTCAGAGCCGTGATCCCCCCGAAGGATTGAACCCGGAAAACCGGTGCATTCCGGAACGGCGAAGCGCAAAGAGGATGGCCCAGCCAAGCGCTCCCGCTGTGCCGGCGAAGATGAGCACCAGCAGAAGCGTCCACACAACCGTAAAGTGCACCGGTGGGATCGGTCCGACCAGCGGATTTGTGTGGGGCACCGAGGCCGAGATTGCTTTAGCCTTCTCGATCGCCACCACAATCACTGCCAAGATGATCGCCATCAGCGGAGCAGTAGCTTTCGGGAATCGAAATTCGGAACGCATGGTAAACCTCCCTGAACGGAACAGTGACAAGAAATCCGGGCCGGTGATGACTCGGAGATGCTCCTGCAGAGCCCCGCAAAGCAGCCCTCCGGCTTCGCGAGCGCAGAACGCGACCCGCGCCATCAGGCTCTTGTGCCAGGTCTCTGTCTGAGCTTCACGGAATACGGCGATCATCTCCTCGCCAAATTCGCAACGGTAGGCGGGCGGGTATAGGTGAAGGAGGTAGCGGTACAGCAAAAGCATGGATCACGTCTCCTTCGGGGCCACGCGCAGAATGGCCAGTCTAGTCAGATGTTTCAGCCGGCTGACTTCGAGTTGCAGATTCCGCCGCCCCGCGCGGCTGAGGCAATATGCCTGGCGGCCGCGTGAAGTGTCGTTCTCTTTGAAACGCTCGATCCAGCCATCTTCGAGCAAGCGGCACAGCGCTCCGTAGAGCGTCCCGGTGCTGAGCTTGACGCGCCCGTCGCTCATCTCCTGCACATCTTTGAGGATCGAATAGCCGTGGCGAGGTTGCTCGGCCAGGCTGAGAAGGATGAGCAATACGGGCTCTGTAAGCGCCAGCGAACCCATTATGTCCTCCTTCGACATGTCGTTCAACGACATATTGAACCTATTGACCAGCCATTGTCAACAAAAAAACAGTCTGGTGTAACTTCCCCGGCGACGGCAGAAGTGCCTGCTCCACCAGCTCTCTGGCCAAGAAACAGCCGTCGCGTATCCATGTCTTGTTTGGTTTGCTACAGAAGGCCTATGGAACTCTCGCCGACGCCATGCCCTTGCGCTTCAGAGGTCTCCAGACATTGTCGCCGCGCAGGTATTGCGAGAGGCCTTGCAGCCGCCAGATCATGTGTAATTGCCGGTAGGGAAAATGTTCGAGGAAGCAGTAACTCACCAGCCGCACCACATCTTTCCAGTCGTTGTAGCGCTTGTAGGTGATTTCCTCCTGGAGCACGGAGCCCATGGAAATCACAGTGGCGAACGCATACCCAAAGAGCAGGAATTGCAGAAAGAATTCCTTGCTGAGCACACCGAGGACCGCTGCCAGAATAATCGTTACGATTCCAACAATCTCCACCACCGGCGCAAACAACTCAAACAGCCAGAGATACGGAAGCGCAAAAAAGCCGATTCGGCCGTAGCGGGGCCGAAAGAGCATGTCCCGGTTGGGCCACAGCACGTCCAGCAAACCCTTTTGCCAGCGCGCCCGCTGCCTTGCCAGCGATTTCAGGTCGGATGGAACTTCCGTCCAGCACATGGGATCCGGCACAAAGCGGATTTCGTAGTCGGCCCCTTTCTCCAGCAAGTGGCGGTGCAGGCGGGCCACCAAATCAAAATCTTCACCGATCGAGCGCGCGCGGTAGCCGCCAACCGCGCGCACCAGGTCGGTTCGAAACAGGCCAAACGCACCGGAGATAATCATGAGCATGTTTCCCTGCGCCCAAGCTTCCCGGCCAATCAGGAATGCACGCAGATACTCAATCACCTGGATCGCTTCGATGCTTTTGCGCGGCAAACGCACGCGTCGTAATTGTCCGCCTTCGACTTCCGACCCGTTTAATACGCGGACGATGCCTCCCACGGCAACGACGCGTTTCGGGTCCTCCAGGATGGGCACCATGATCCGCAGCAGCGCATCGCGTTCCAGGAGGGAGTCGGCATCGACAACGCACACGTAGGGCGAAGTCACCGCGTTCAAACCTGCATTGGTCGCGTCGGCCTTGCTCCCGCCGGCTTCTTTGTCCACGACTATCAGCCTCGCGTCCACATCGCTTCGATACAATCCTCGTACGGGCGCGCTCTTGGCCTCCGGAACGTACACCGCCCGCACCGGTCGCAGCCGGAACTCCTCCTGCAGCTCTTCGAGTGTTCGGTCTTCGGATCCGTCGTTGACGACGATGACTTCCAGTTCCGGATAATCCAGCTCGAGGAGGTTGCGGACCGCTACACGGATGGAGGCCTCCTCGTTGTGCGCGGGCGCAATGATCGTGATAGGCGGGGCCATCGGGCCTTCTTTGAACCAGCTCAAGCGATAGCTTTGCAGCCTGCGCTGGTGCAGGGCGCTGGTCTTCACCGCAATCAGTAACATCACCAAATAAGCGAGATTGCTGGCCAGGTAGTACCAGAAGAGCGTCTGGTTCGATATCTCGAGAAAGCGAATCACGGCAGCAACGTTGCCTTATCCGGGGCACTTTCCGTTATCACAGGTTCTTCTGCGGGCAGCGTACCTGTCTGCAGCACTTTCCTCAGACGATTTTTGTCTTCCGCATTGATTTTTGTGCTTGTCTCGATGCTCTCCTCGAGCTTTCCTCGCAAATCGGCATTCTCGAGAGCCGTCAGATAGGCATGCAGTCCGTAGCGATCCCCTGTCGCCACGACGTCTGCGAAGATCGGCGCCATCTCCGCCTTGAGTTCCACAATCCCCTCTGCCGCCCGCAATCGCACCAGCCGGTTCGCATCCATCAACCCCCGCAACAGTGCCGGAATCGTGCGAGGATCGGAGAGCTTTCCCAAGCTGACAATCGCGCGCAGCCGCACAAACCATATGGGATCCCGCACCAGTTCGGTGAGAACGTCGAACGCCAAGCCGGATTTTCTATGCGACATGGCCCGCGCCGCCGCGGCCCGCAATTCATCGAGGTCGTCGCCCACAAACTGCAGCAGATCTAAGCTGAGCGATGGGGTCGCCACTTCGCCAAGCACACGCCCAAGCACTTCGCGCAATGGACCTTCCGCATTTTGCACATACGGTATCAGCAACTGTGGGCGTTCTACGCTGCACTGGATCAGCGCGCTCTGCAGCGGCAGCGCCGGTACCGACAATCCTGCTTCGCCCACCCATGCCAGGATCTCCTCCGCCCCTTGTGGACAAGCCATCCGCCCCAACCCGCGCAGCGCCGCCAGCCGAATTTCCAGATCGTGGTCGCGCAACCCTTCCGCTAGCGCGGGAATTCCTTCCGGCGCACGCGTTCTCCCCAGTGCCACGAGTGCGCGCATGCGCCTCCACCCGGTCAGCCGTCGCGCCTCAAAGATGCGTTTCTCGATGAGCCCGCTGGCCCGCAAGAACTTCAACAGCCGTGCGGATTGTTCCGGCCCTGCTGCTTCGAATGCGTCCAGTGCCATCGCCTCGATAATCCGCCGGTCAAACGGTTTCTTTCGCCAGCTCGTGTAGGGAATCTGTCCCGAAATCAGCGCTTCCCATTTCTGCCGCCATTCGAAGACATGCGCGTCGCGCTTTGCGAAATAGCGTTTCCGGTACGTTCGTCGAAGCAAGATGAACGCCAGCAGCAGCCCGTCGGCCACGATGGCCACGACAATGGCCTTCAGCACAAACGCGGCCGGGCTCAGCCTCCAGAGCTTTTCAAAAATGGATCCCATAGCTCAATCCGAAACTCGTATCCGTGCGGTTTTGGGTTCGCCTCTGATAGCCGGCGTACCCGGTGACGTCTTGTCGGCTCGCAATCTGGAATTTCAATCCCACGCCGTAGGTTTGCGAAGCAAATCTCCCAATCTGATCCACGACAGCGAAGTTTTCCGTGCCCGCGGCGAAGAAGATATTTCCGGACAGCCGCCGGTCTCCCCAGCGCGCCAGGGGAAATCCAAGCTTTGAGACTCCGGAGGGCCGCCATTCCGCGCTCGTTCCCGAGAAAACGCTACGCGCACCCGTAGCCGCCAGGGAAAACGTCCACTCCTGCGGGAGGTAGAGGATCGCCCCGCCATTCAGCGCCAGAATCCGCGATGACTGGTACCAATACCAATGCTGCCCATACATGAATTCCACGGCGCGCACGAAATTCGTTTCACCTGTTTTCCATCCATGGTCCAAGTCGAAAAACGCTTCACTCTTGGGAATCACCGCGTTGTCGTGGCCAACGGCGCCCCCGACGGTAACCGCACCCCACTTCGGCTGACGCCGGGTGATGCTGCCCACAAACTTCCCCGCTTCGGCTCCCGAGCGCTGATAAAAATCTCCGGCAGCGCTCGTGGCCCAGTGTGAATTCCATTGCGACGCCACGCTCACCCATTCATCGTGATAGTCGCTGGTGTAGTTGAGAAGGTCATTGTCCTGGCCGAGCCGCAGTTCGTGTTTCGGTTCCCTGCGAATCGAGATCAATCCGGCTTGCGCTTCCGTGCTCGTGGGATCCAGATGTAGCGCCTTTTGAAATTCCAATCGCGCATCGTTTGGTTTACCGGCAGCGCGAAGCACGCGCGCACGCGCAGCGTGCAGGTCCGCCCGTTTCGGATCCAGCTCCTCCGCAGCGTCGATGGCTTGCTGTGCTGCTGGAATTTTTCCTTCGCGCAAATAAACGCCCGCGAGTCCCATCCAGTTATCTGGATCCGTTCGCGAGACCTTCAGGATTCCCAGATACTCCTTTTCCGCTTCGGCAAGCCGGCCCGACCACGCCAGAACCCGTGCGCGCCACGCCCGAACCTCCATATCCTGCGGAGCGCGGGCGATTTCTTGATCCACGACCCGCATCGCGGACGCCCAATCCTGGGCTTCCGCGTATTTGCGTACTTGCGCATGCCAGTCCAGCGTCGGGGTTTGTCCGCACGCGGGGGAAATGCACAGGAGTACCGCGGTGACCAAACCAAAGAACACTTTCCAACAGGGGCGTCCAATATTGCTGGTCCCCGCCTTTTCCCTATTGACTGTGAAACTCTCTGAACACACCAACATGCACAAACTTAGTGCAATAGCGGCTCCAATCGCACCTTCAAGGCGCTTCTATTTGTTGTTGGTAAGCCTTTGAAGCCATTATACTTACGGGATTATAAGTCTCTAACATTCCAGGGCCATCTCAGAGGGCGGCTTAGTAACCTGGATTCGTCTCAACTTGATACCTGACAAATCCCAAGAACCCAAATGGCGCGTGCCAAGCACTCACATAATGATGGATTACCGTCACAAGATTTTTACCGATCTTTCCATTAACAAGCCTGTAGCACCTCTGGTAGAATTAGGTCGTTGAGAAGTGCGCTTCGCCTCCTGCGGGACCTCGTTTCAACCAAAATCCATCTTTTCTGGAGATTTCCAAAAGGCGCCGCATTTTTGGCGCGCGCCGTACCGCCCCAACGCAATGGGAGAGAAACGCCGCAGGAAGGCATGTCGCATTCTTGGCAGCAATTCGACCTATTTTTCGTTTTTCGGTAGCCTGCTGGAAGTTCTTTAGAATCAACACTTACAAAAGTGTCTGAAAACAAAGAACTTTAACTTCCTTCAGAATCAACACTTATGAAAAAACCTAGGGGGAGGGCCGGTTATGGTTAACCTGCCATCCAGCAAGGATTACTCTGTCCGGAGCGGGAGGATTCCTTGTGCCTCAGTCCTCCAGCGTCGGCATCGTCTTCAACACCTCGGCGGCTCTCGGCGGGTCGAGCACGGTCTCATCTTTGCGGATTTTCCCGTCTCGAAACACCAGCACACGCTTGGCAAACTGCGCGATGTCCGGCTCGTGCGTAACCATCACGATGGATAGCCCCCGGTCGTTCAGATCCTGAAAGACCTCCATGATCTCCACCGCCGTATGGCTATCCAGATTCCCCGTGGGCTCGTCCGCCAGCAAGATCGACGGCCGGTTCACCAACGCTCGCGCCACCGCCACGCGTTGCTGCTGCCCTCCGGACATCTGCGAAGGAAAATGTTCCGCCCGGTCCGTCAAACCTACCAGAGCCAACGCGTCCGTTGCGCGCTTCCGCCGCTCGGCCTTGTCGATCTTCGCGTACAGCGTGGGCAGCTCCGTATTCTCCAGTGCGGTCGTGCGTGCCAGCAGATTGAACCCTTGAAAAACAAATCCGATTTTCTGATTCCGGATCAGCGCCAGCTTCCTTTTGTCGTGCTGCGAAACATCGATACCTTCCAGCAAGTAGCGCCCCGAACTCGGCCGGTCCAGGCACCCCAGAATATTCATGAACGTGGATTTCCCGCTGCCGCTTGCACCCATCACGGCCACAAATTCGCCGCGCTGAATTTCCGCGCTGACCCCACGCAAGGCATGCACGCGCGTCTCGCCCAGTTCGTAATACTTGTGAATGTCTTCCGTGCGAATGACCACATTCCCAGTGGACGCCCTGGTGGGCGGCGCTGTTTCGGATTGGTTTGCGGCTTGCATTGGATTCTTTTGCAAAATCAGTGCTCCATACATGCCCCAGGCTTACCGCCGGATTCCCTGCGCTCCCGGCCCCGACGATTTCGGCACCACCGACCGGATAATCAACTCATCCCCTTCCATCAATTCCCCTTTGGCGATGGTCCTGACTTCCGTATACGAATGATCGGTAATCCCTAGAGAAACCTTCACCGGCTCCATCGTGTTATCGCTGTGGAGTTTCCATACAACCGCGGTATCCGCGCGCGGCGTGCGCGGCTGATTCTGCGTTCCTCCCCCGCCCTGTCCAGTGCCGTCGCTCAAGCTGGAATCGTTGCTTCCTTTTTTCCGCTCGTTCACTTCGATTCCATATTGCTTGTAAATCGCCAGAATTTCTTCCGCCGACATGGGCGGTTTATAGCGCAGCGCGGTGTTCGGTAGTTTCAGCACGTTTTGCACGGTCTCCACGGGAATCGTCACATAGGCAGTCATGCCCGGAAACAATTTCAAATCCGGATTCGCGAATTCAATGATGGTGTCGTAGGTGACCACGTTTTGCACCGTGGTGGCATTCATGCGCACTTGGCTCACTACTCCTCGAAACGTCTCTTTCGGGAACGCGTCCACCTTGAACGTGACCGGCTTCCCCACCTTGATATTTCCCACGTCCGATTCATCGGTCTTTGCGTACACCAGCATCTTCGTCAAATCCTGAGCGATGGTAAAAATCGTCGGCGCTTGCAGCGATGCCGCCACGGTTTGTCCCACGTCGACATTGCGCGCCACCACTGTCCCGTCAATCGGCGAGCGAATCACCGTATAGTTGAGATTCGTTTGCGCCACCGCCAGTGCCGCTTGCTTTTGGCTGACCTGCGCATCCGCTTGCGTCACGTTGGCCGCCGCGCCGCCCACGGCCGCGTTCGCGGAGTCGTAATTCGCTTTTGCCAGATCCAGTTGTTGCTGGCTCAGAATTCCACTCTTGGTCAGTCCCACGGTGCGGTCATAATCTGCCTTGGTCTGCACCAAGCCAGCTTTCGCTTTTTCCAGATTCGCTCGCGCGGCGACCAGGTTCGCTTTCGCGTTTTCCAGGTCCGCACTTGCCTGCTGAACAGCACCCTTCAAAAGAGCGGGATCGATCAGCGCCACGATGTCGCCTTTGTGCACGCGGGAGTTGAAGTCCACAAAAAGTTTGGCGATCGTTCCCGACACCTGCGATCCCACCTGCACGGTGATGACGGCATTGATCGTTCCCGTGGCTTCCACCACATCATGGATGTCGCCTCGCTCCACTTTGGCAGTAAAGTGCTGCGCCGGTATGCCGCGGTTCAGCACGAAAGCCAAGAACAGCACGGCAGCGACCAAGACACCGGCGAGGATGAGCCATTTGCTCTTTGTTTTCATCGCTTGTCCCGGAAATCACAAACCGACAATTTCATTCGTAACGCAGCGCCTCGATGGGATCCAGCAGAGAGGCTTTCCGCGCCGGGTAATATCCGAAAAACACGCCGACGGCAACGGAAAACAACGCAGCAATCACCACGGCTTCGGCCGACATAATCATCGGCCAATTGAGAGTCCGCCCAACAAGGTAGGAACCAACGATGCCCAGGAGGACTCCGGCCGCGCCGCCCACCAGGCTGAGCATCACCGACTCCCCGAGGAACTGCAGCTGAATAGCCTCTTCGGTTGCGCCCACCGCCACGCGAACCCCGATTTCCCGCGTGCGCTCCGTCACGGAAACGAGCATCACATTCATAATCCCGATTCCGCCGACGATTAAGGATATGGAAGCAATGGCAATCAAAAGAACCGTGAGCGTCTTGCTGGCCTCCAGTTGCGCCTGAATAATGTCTTCCGGATTGCGAATATTGAAGTCGTCCTCTTCCTCGGGTCGCAGGTGATGACGGTCGCGTAGCAACGCGGCTGCTTCCTGGCCGGCGATCTTCACCGCACTCTGCGAGACGGCGGAACACAGGATGTCATCCAGCCAGGTGATCCCCTTGATTTTTTTCTGCGCCGTCGTGTATGGCAGGATGATGGTGTCATCCTGGTCTTGGCCGGAAACCGATAGCCCTTTGGGCATCAGCGTGCCGACCACCTTGCAGGGAAGGTCTTTCACTCGAATGACTTTTCCGATGGGATCCTCAACGCCAAAAAGCTGATCGCGCACGCTCCTTCCAATCACGCAAACATCCGCGGCGCGATCCACGTCATCCTGGGAAAATGCCGCGCCTTGATCGATAAACCATCGCTTGATGTCGAAAAACTCCGGGGACACCCCGCGGTAGCTGGTGTACCAGTTCTGGTTCCCATAAATGACTTGCACCGAGGCGTCCACATTGGGCGAAACGCTCTTAATCAACGGGATCTGATTTTTGATCGCAATGGCATCAGCGAGCACCAGTGACTTCGTTCCGTGCGTGCCCGTGCGAACGCCGTTGACGGCGCGCCCTCCGGCCTCAATCCACACAAAATTGTCACCGAGGTTGTTGAGTTGCTGCTCGACGCGCGCCTGCCCGGCTTTGCCGATAGCCACCACACAAATCACCGCCGCGATCCCGATGGTGATGCCCAGGACCGTCAAAACGCTGCGCATTTTATTTCGGAGCAGTGCCACAACGGCGGATCGAAACAGCGCTGTGTAATTCACAACTCCTCCCCCCGGTAAAACAAGATTCTGGGCAGACCAAGATAAACGGAAGATTAACCTTGCGCCATTCGGGGCCGCTATCTCCCTAATCTTTCCATGAATCAGGATTCATAACCAGTGGCCCTGGATACGGGCTCTGTTTCCGATGATTCACCAGACGGGGGACCGTGGGCGCTTCCCGTGTCTTATTTACTCCTTGGTGCAAGACTGTCATAAGTTCATAGCCAACCGCAAAAATAGTCTGGGATACTGCCGATAGGTCTCATGAGACAGCTTTTCGTTGCCTGAGACCGGATAAAATCTCTTCGATCTATCGACAAAAGTTGACGCTCGCAAACCTTCTTGTGACGTCGAGATGATCGCTGCGGAGGCCCTGTGTCTGCTCCGAGAGGCAATCACGAAATCATCCTCATAGCCGATGACAACGAAGCGAACCGCGACCTGCTCTCCGCTCTGCTGAGCGCAGAGGGTTACCAGGTCTTCTGTGCAGCGGACGGCCAGCAAGCCCAGGCTCGAGTGAATAGTGACTCGATTGATCTCGCCTTGCTGGATGTGGTGATGCCCCACCCAACCGGCTTCGAGCTTTGTCAGGCGATGAAGTCCAAACCAGAAACCCGCTTGATTCCCGTCATATTGCTCACCAGTTTGAATAGTGACGACGACCGCATCCACGGAATCATGTGCGGCGCTGACGATTTCCTTACCAAGCCCGTGAATAAGCACGAGTTGCTGGCTCGCGTGCATTCCCTGATGCGCCTAAAGCAATTCACGGATGAGCTGGACAACGCCGAGACCGTATTGTTCAGCCTGGCACTGAGTATCGAGGCGAAGGATCCCTATACCGAAGGGCACTGCGACCGCCTCTCCAAATATTCCGTAGCCGTGGCCGAGAAGTTGGGCTTGCCGGAATACCTGCGCGTCGCCCTGCGCCGAGGAGGTCTTGTGCACGATATCGGCAAGCTGAGCGTGCCAGAGAGCATCCTGCTGAAACCCGGACCACTGACTCCGGAAGAACGAAAAATCATGGAGCAACATACTATTGCGGGGGAGCGAATTTGCGCTCCCCTCCGATCCTTCCGCCACGTGCTGCCCATCATTCGCCACCACCATGAAAAGTGGGACGGCTCCGGGTATCCCGACGGACTGAAGGGTGAACAAATCCCCTTTACCGCACGGATTCTGCAAATCACGGACATTTATGACGCACTGACGACGGACCGGCCGTACCGCAAGGCTCTTTCTGTAGAAAAAGCTTTCGCCATCATGAGAGAGGAAGTAAAGCGCGGCTGGTGGGACGGTTCGGTCCTGAATGAGTTTGAGGCGGTCGTTCATGGCTATGAGCCCGTGCAACCTGCGGGGTCCGCTGGGTAATGCCTGCTTCCGCGAATCCGTGGCACAACGGTGGAAAGATGAAATGGAAAATGGGGAATCGCGCGGTTGTGATGGGATTCGGAATAGCAACGGCCATCCTGGCATTTGTTGGGTGGGAATCGCACCGGGACACGGTCCGAGTCGACGAAGCCGCCGCCGCGCGAAAAAACAGCTACGAAGCCCAGCTGGCGCTAGATGAGGTGGCGGCTCGGCTCGTTGATGCAGAGACGGGACAGCGAGGCTTTCTCCTGACAGGAGATGAGACCTACCTTGAACCCTATCGCGAAGCGGTAAAGAATCTCGACCAAGTGCTGGGCCAACTGAAGGTTCTCAGTGCCGACAATCCGAAACAACAGAAGCACCTCCAGGAACTTGAGCCGCTCATAGAAAAGAAACTGTCGGAACTCCAGACAACGATTGACGTCCGCAGGAACCAAGGGTTTGCAGCCGCAAACCAGGTGGTCCTCGCGGGCCACGGAAAGCAGTGGATGGACCAGATCCGCGTCGTGCTCGGACAGATGAGCGACGAGGGGAAGGACCTCCGGAGGATTCGTACTCAAGAGATGAGGCAGGTTTTGACGAGTACGTCTCGTCTAGTCGTCGCCGGGAATCTTTTGAGCATATTGCTGCTGCTGCTGGTTTTCGCAATCCTGCTCCACGAGTTGTCCGAACGCAAACGGGTACAAGAAGCTCTGGCAAGAAGTGAAAAGTGGTTCTCTACCACTCTCGGCAGCGTCGGTGACGCAGTGATCGCCACGGACATGAATGGCGCTGTCTCTTTCATGAATCCCGTCGCACAATCTCTTACCGGATGGAGTCTCGAAGACGCGCGGGGAAAGTCGATGGACCTTGTGTTCGATATCGTCAACAAGGAGACCCGCCGCCCCGTCGAGAACCCCGTCAAGAAAGTTTTCCGTGCGGGGAAGGTTGTTGGTCTTGCCGACCACACGCTTTTGCTTTCCAAGAATGGCAAAGAATTCGACATCGAAGATAGTGCGGCACCCATTCTCACGAATAGCGGGGAAGGGTTCGGGGTTGTGCTCGTTTTCCGGGACATCACCGAAAAGAAGCGGGCAGAAGAGGAGACCAAACGGCAAAAGGAACTCCTGCAATTGATCCTCGGAAGTATCGCCGATGGCGTGGTTGTAGCCGACGCGAATGGCAAGTTTCTCCTCTTTAATGCCGCCGCAGAGCGGATCGTTGGCATCGGTGCGACGGACGCACCTCCAGACCAGTGGTCAGACCGATATGGCAGCTATTTACCTGACGCCGTGACCCTCTATCCGCCCAACGAACTGCCCTTGGTGCGGGCCATGCGAGGTGAAAGTTTTGACGCCGTAGAGCTCTTCATCCGCAATGCGAATGTGCCGGATGGCCGTTTACTCAGTATTGCCGGCAGCCCTCTCAAGAGGGCGGATGGCGCCCTTCAGGGAGGCGTTGTCGTTTTCCACGACATTACCGAGCGTAAGCGAGCGGAGGAAGCGCTTCGCCAGTCCGAGGCGCGATACCATCTGCTCTTCGACAGTAATCCACATCCCGTGTGGGTTTATGACTTGCAAACCCTTGCCATCCTGGATGTGAATCATTCTGCCGTCCGGAAGTACGGCTACTCGCGCGAAGAATTTCTCTCCTTAACAATTAAGGACATTCGCCCGCCGGAAGACGTTCCCGCAATGTTGGAGGACATCGCAAAGACACCGCCTAGCACCGAATCTGACAGCGTCTGGAAACATCGCAAGAAAGGCGGAACTCAGATCGATGTTGAGATTACGTCGCATCCCCTCGTTTATCGCGGCAGGAACGCCCGCCTGGTCGTTGCCACGGACATTACCACGCGCAAGCGAGCAGAAGAGGCGCTGCAAACCAGTGAAGAAAAGTTTCGCAGCGTCGTGCAGACAGCCAACGATGCCATTGTGACTGCCGACAGCCACGGAAACATTACGAATTTCAACCATGGGGCCGAGACAATCTTCGGGTATTCCGCAGGAGAAGTCATCGGCAAACCCCTCGTTGTTCTTATGCCAGATCGGTTCAAGGAACCTCATCAGCGGGGCTTCAAGCGCTATTTGGAGACCAGTGAAGCGCACGTGATCGGAAAGACGGTTGAGTTGGCTGGGAAGAGAAAGGACGGCACGGAGTTTCCGGTTGAACTCTCCTTATCCAGCTGGGAAACAGGCGAGGGGCTCTTTTTTACCGGCATCCTGAGTGACATCACGGACCGCAAAAAGGCCGAGGAGGCCCTGCGGCAAAGCGAAGAGCGGTTCCGTCTGCTGGTTTCGGAGGTAACGGATTACGCGATTTTGATGCTGGACCCGGAGGGAGGCATTGCCAGTTGGAATGCGGGGGCTGAGCGCATCAAGGGCTACAAGCCTGACGAAATCATTGGCCAACACTTCTCCCGCTTCTACACAACGGAGGATGTGGAACGAGGCAAGCCAGCGTACGAACTGAAAGTTGCTCGCGAGCGAGGGCGCTTCGAAGACGAAGGCTGGCGGGTGCGCAAGAACGGAACGCAGTTCTGGGCTAACGTGGTGATTACCGCCTTGCGCGACGCGACGGGGCGCCTGCGCGGATTCGGAAGGGTCACGCGCGACATCACCGAGCACAGGCGCGCGCAAGAGCTCATCATGCAGGCAAAGGAAGAGGCGGAACGCGCAAGCAAGTTCAAGGATCAATTCCTCTCCACGATGAGCCACGAACTGCGCACGCCCTTGAACGCCGTCCTGGGTTTTTCCGACCTCCTTGCCGATGAGCGCTACGGCCCACTGAACGATCGCCAGAGACGCTACGTCGACCACATCTATACCGGCGGAAAACACCTTCTCAGACTCATCAGCGATATTCTTGACCTTTCCAAAATCGAAGCCGGCAGAATGGAGCTTGCCCGCGAGGATGTGGCGGTTGCGTCTGCCTTTACCGAAGTGATCAGCGCTCTTCACCCGCTGGCGGAAAAGAAATCGCATGTATTACTCCAACAGGCCGAGCCTGATCTGCATGTTCACGCCGACGCTATGCGGTTTAAGCAAGTGCTCACGAATCTCATCGGCAATGCGATCAAGTTCACACCAGAAGGTGGCCGCATCGAGCTGGTCGCGCGTCAGGTGGATAACCAAGTCAGGATCGAAGTGCGCGACAATGGCCCGGGAATTCCTCCCGAACAACAACAGCGAATCTTCGAAGCGTTTGTTCGTCTGACACAAACGGGTAGCGCCACGGAAGGCACAGGCTTGGGGCTAGCCATTACCGCCCGCCTCGTCGAGCTGCATGGCGGCAAGCTGGGCATCGAAAGCCAGCCCGGCGAGGGTGCCTGCTTCTATTTTTCTCTTCCACTCATCGCGATCGCCCAGGATCAACCCACTCAAACCTCCGTACCGCTGCCAAGAGCACGCAAAGCCCCGCGAATTCTTGTCATTGAGGACAATCCCGCGACGGGGCAACTCATCCAATCGCAACTCGCTTCTTCCGGCTATGAAACCCTGAGATGTGACCAGCCGGAACGCGCCACTGAAGTAGCGGCTGAACTTCAACCGGATGCCATCACTTTGGACCTGCTCATGAAACCGGTCCACGGGTTCGAGGTTTTGCTGCAACTGAAAAATAATCCGCGAACCTCAAAGATACCTGTCATTGTCGTGACCATCGTGGATCAGCCTGGAGTCGGAACTGCTCTCGGTGCCGACGAGTATTTGGTCAAACCCGTGGACAAGGCGACGTTGCTGGCTGCTGTGGAGCGCTGCCTCAGGTCTCGCGGAGGGGCAGCACCGGCAAGGGCGATTTTGGTGGTGGAAGACGATGTATCCACCCTGGAGATGATTGTCGAGTTGCTCAGCGGGTACGGCTATGCCGTGAGTACCGCAGTGGATGGCGACGAGGCTCGCGCCAGCGTGGCTCAATCCCTGCCAGAGCTTGTCATTCTTGACTTACTGCTCCCCAAGATCAGCGGTTTTGAATTACTCGCGGAATGGCGTTCTAACCCTCGCACAGCGGAGCTTTCCGTGTTTGTACTGACGAGCAAGGACTTAACCAAAGAGGAGGAAAAGTACATTCACGCGCATGCCGAATCGCTTTTCCGGAAGCAGAATTCCTGGCGGGAACCATTGATCAAGCAACTGGAGCGCGTAGTGACGTCTCCGTCTTTGGAGGAAGCTTGAAACATTGCATCCTCGTCGTCGAAGACAATCAGCTTAACCGCGAACTGCTCCGTGACTGGCTCGAGGTGGAAGGTTACGAAGTCTGGCCCGCGACAGACCTGCAGACCAGTTACGATGTTTTTGCAAAGCGGATTCCCGATGCCGTATTACTTGATATCAATCTCGGCAAAGATGACGGCCTCGACCTCCTCGCATGGTTGCGCGAAAAACCGGAAATGCGCGACATCCCCGTGATTGCCGTAACCGCACACGCTCTGGTGGCGGAGCAGGAAAGGATCCTGCAGGCGGGTTGCAGGGCGTGCCTGTCGAAGCCAATCGACTTTCATCTGCTTCGAGCCGAGTTGAGCCGCTGGCTGCAAAATCCGAAAACGTCGCAAGTCCGCTCGTAGGCTTGTTACCATGGCACTCGATCCTGCAGGAATCGCGCATGCCCGGAGGAGCGACAGGTTGCCCGCGCGGATCTTGGTCGTAGACGACCATGCGCCCACTTGCGAACTCATCTCTGAGATCCTCTGCTCGGCGGGTATGGACGCGGACTCTGCAACCAACAGCGTGGAAGCCGCTGCACGTCTGGGGCGTGAGAAATTTCATGCCGTCTTTCTGGATATGCACATGCCACCCCCTGACGGGATCGAGCTCGCACGGCAGGTCCGTGCCTCCCCCGTGAACGCGTCCACGGTCATCGTGATGATTACCGGAGAAGAAGATCGGACGGTGATGGCGCGCGCCTTTGCGGCCGGCGTTGAGTTCTTCCTCTTCAAGCCGGTTGAGCGCCATAAGCTATTAAGGTTGATCCGTGCTACGGAAGGTTCCATCGAGCGCGAACGGCGGCGCTTCACGCGCGTTCGCCTGAGCTGCAGAGTCTCGATGGAATCAGGCGATGACCGTCTTGAGGGGACGACGCTGGACCTCAGCCTTGGCGGCGCGCTGATTCAGGCGCATCGCGCCTTTCCATCAGGTACTCCTATCACCCTCAGTCTGCAACTCAAAGCGGGTATGGCGCCCTGGCGTGCACAAGCACGGGTCGTGCGAACGGTCGGAACGGATTGCATGGGCGTTCAGTTCGAAAACCGCGAGCCCAAGGAAAGCGATCGGCTGCAAGAGTTCCTCCTACCGTTGATTCTGTCAGCGAGTTGATCCAAAACTTTTACTCTCCTACATCGAAAACCTTCATTGGGTCACGCAGAGTGCCACTCCGAAACTGACCCTACCCGGCCATGCCCTCTGGTATCATTTGATCTTGGATCCATGCGGCCTGAACGCATTCCGCTTTTCCCGCTGAACGTCGTCCTTCTTCCCGGCGCTCCTCTTCCGTTGCATATTTTTGAAACGCGGTATAAAGAGATGGTGAAAGAATGTCTCGCGGAGAAATCGGAATTCGGCATGCTGCTGTCGCTTCCGAAAGGCGTGGCGCGCGTGGGCTGCACGGCCGAGATCGTGGAAGTCGCGAAGCGCTACGCGGATGGCCGGATGGATATTCTTACGGTGGGCCGCGCTCCATTCCGGGTGGTGGAACTGTTCGAAGAGAACCCTTTGCTCGAAGGCCAAGTGGATTACCTGGAAGACTGCGAGACTGCTGCGAATCCTAAGATTCAACGGGAACTTGTCGAGCTCTACGAGGTCTGTCACACGCTTGTATACGAAGATTACCCCAAGAATCTGGATGGCGGGCCACCGGAGGGTCTCTCCTACCTCGTCGCGAGCACGCTGCCGCTGGACCTATTGTGGAAGCAGCAAATTCTGGAGCTGCGGTCGGAATTTGACCGGCAGGAGCGGCTGGTGAGCCACCTTCGCGAGTGGGCGCCGCATCTACAGAATAGCAAGGCCATGCGCCAGCGGGCTGGCGGCAATGGCCAGGGATTGAATTAATCTTGATGTGGGCCGGCCCGGTCGGACCACGGAACGGGGCCTTCATGACGGCGAGCACATTCTCGGGGCAGTCGAAACCGCGCACGCTCGGCGAACTCAAGCGCATTCCCGACTTCGATCCGCGCGGTGCTTCGCGTTCGGTGAAGGATGAGATGCGGCGCAATCTGCTGCGCGCCGTCGAGAAGGACGAGACGCTCTTCCCCGGGGTGCACGGCTACGAAGACACGGTGATTCCGCAAATCGTCAATGCTCTGCTCTCGCGCCACAATTTCATTCTTCTCGGGCTGCGCGGGCAGGCCAAGAGCCGGATTATGCGCGGCCTCATCGGCTTGCTGGATCCGGAGATGCCAGTCCTGGCGGGTTGCGAGATTAATGATGATCCATTCAAGCCCATCTGCCGGGCCTGCCGGGAAAAAATTGCCGACGAGGGAGATGGCGCGGCCATTGCGTGGATGCCCCGTGAATATCGCTACGTCGAAAAACTCGCCACACCCGACGTCACCATGGCGGACATTATCGGCGACGTCGATCCCATTCGAGCCGCGCGGGGCGGGCGCGATCTCTCCGACGAGCTTACTATCCACTATGGGCTTCTGCCGCGCGCGAACCGCGGAATTTTTGCCATCAACGAATTGCCGGACCTTGCGGGAAAAATTCAGGTGGGGCTCTTCAACATCATGCAGGAAGGCGACATTCAGATTAAGGGCTACCCGCTGCGGCTGCCGCTGGATCTGCTCCTTGTTTTCACCGCGAATCCCGAGGATTACACGGCCCGGGGAAAAATCATTACGCCGCTGAAGGACCGCATTGGAGCGGAAATCCGAACGCACTATCCTTCGACGCTCGAAGAAGGGATGACCATCACGGCGCAAGAAGCGTGGGTAGGCCGCGATGCGAACCGAAAAGTGGAAGTGCCACAATATCTTCGGCAGGTGGTGGAGGAGATTGCGTTTCAGGCGCGTGAAGATAAGCGCGTGGACCGCCGTTCCGGCGTGAGCCAGCGGCTGCCAATCACCACGCTGGAAAGCGTGGTGAGCAGCGCGGAACAGCGCGGGGCGCGCAATGGGGAAAAATGCGTGGTGGCGCGAGTCGCTGATGTTTACGCCGCGCTTCCGGCGATCACGGGGAAATTGGAACTGGAATACGAAGGGGAGCTGAAAGGCGCGTATACCATTGCGCGCGAACTCATTCGAGCCGCAGTCGGGCGTGTGTTCAGCAAACACTTCGCGGATGTGAGCTTCCAGCCGGTCATCCAATGGTTTGAACTGGGAGGCGAGCTGAAACTGCCGGAACTTGCCACGGCTCAGGAACGCCACCAGCAGCTCGCGAAAATTCAAGGGCTGATGGAGCACATCGGCAAGCTCGGCGTTACGGACCGCAAAGATTTGGGGGCGGCCTCGGCAGCCGCTGAGATGATTTTGGAAGGCTTGTGGGCTCATCGGCGCATTGGGCGCAGCGAAGAACGCGGGTTCTACGCCGAGAAGCCGAAACAAGTGGAACAGCGCGAGCGGGATATTCCGGGGCGACCGCAGCGGCGCCAGTTCAATTAGCCATGACGTACTCGCATCAAGGCACGGCATGAAATTCATTAAGTACGGTAAATACACGGGCGAACCGGCGGACGCCATCGACCTGGAAGAATTGGTGAAGCGCCTGGGCAATTTTTTCCTGCAGAGCGGATTTGAATCGCAATTCTACGGAATCTCTCAGATGGATCCCGAACGCTCGATGGAAGCGCTGCGGGAAGCAATTCTCCGCGCGCTGCAAGAAGGCGACCTGCTGCCGGACAGCGCGATGAGCGACGAGCTGCGCAAAATGCTGAATGACCCCGAGGCGATGAACAATGAGGCCATCCAGGATCTGCTCGACAAACTCACCGAACGACTGGCCAACGAAGGCTTCATCAATCCGCAGCAGCCCCCGCAAGTCACCCCGCCTCCGCAAACCTCGGCGCGGGGCCAGCTCGGCCAGCCGCGTGACCGAACGGAGGCGCGCTTCGAAATCACGGACAAAACCATCGATTTTCTTGGCTTCAAGACGCTGCAGGATTTGCTCGGGTCGCTGGGGCGCAGCAGTTTTGGCCGCCACGACACGCGGGACATGGCTACGGGGGTGGAATCCGGCGGCGTTTCACGGCCCTACGAATTTGGCGACACGCTGAACCTGGACGTAAGCGAAACGCTCTTCAACGCAGTGCGGCGCGAAGGCGCGAAGGTCCCCATCGAGATGAATTACTCGGACCTGATGGTGCACCAGTGCGAATACCAAAGCTCCTGCGCGACGGTGGTGCTGCTGGATTGCAGCCACAGCATGATTCTCTACGGGGAAGACCGCTTCACGCCGGCGAAGCGCGTGGCCATGGCGCTCTCGCACCTGATTCGCACGCAATACCCGGGGGACACGCTGAGCCTGGTTTTGTTTCACGACTCGGCGGAGGAAGTGCCGCTCAGCGAGCTGGCGCGCGTGCAAGTCGGGCCGTATTACACCAATACGCGCGAAGGACTACGGATGGCGCAGCGCATCCTGCTGCGGCAGAAAAAAGACATGCGGCAAATTGTGATGATCACCGACGGAAAGCCCTCGGCGCTGACGCTGGAGGACGGCCGCATTTACAAAAATGCTTTTGGCCTGGATCCCTTCGTGGTGGGGCAGACGCTGGAAGAAGTGAATAAATGCAAGCGCGCCGGGATCATGATTAACACCTTCATGCTGGCGAGTGACTATTCGCTCGTGAATTTTGTGCAGAAAATTACGGCGATGTGCCGCGGCAAAGCGTACTTCACCACGCCCTACACGCTGGGGCAGTATCTGCTGATGGACTACATGTCCCGCAAAACCAAGCAAATCCACTAAGCCTTTTTCTTTGGGGGTCGCAGCGGCGACTGTCGCGGTTCCGATCAGGAGCTTCGACAAGGATCGGCGCCGAAAAAAAGGCCGACGCTTTTGGCGCCGGCCTTCCCTGGAAGTTAAGTTGTCATCCCAAGGCGGCAACTGCCGCCTTGGGTCGAGATTATTTCTCGCCGATAAGGAGCGCCGGATTGGCGTTGGCGGTGCCGCCGCCGCGGACGTTTATAAGGACGATCTTGGACGGCGAGATGATATAGAAAATGAGGTTAACGTTCGTCCCGCTATTATTCATGATTGTGCCGCGGCCCGGAGTGCCAGAGCCGTTGGTGACGGAATAAGGCTGGCTGAAGGCGCTGGTCATCGGGGTAGCACCAATTGCGGCGGCGTCGCTGGTGCCGGAGATGGTACCGGTTCCATTAAAGTTAGCTACGCCGGAGTTGTCGGTGACGTCTTTCGTGGCCTGCTCAGTGGTTCCGAAGAAAAACGCTCCACTCACGGAGGCAGTGGTAAACGGGCCGCCGGTTTGCGGCTCGGCAAATCCGAGGACCACATCGGTACCAGTGCTTGCAAAGAAGCCTTGGTTAGCGCCTACAAGGTAGATGGCGAGGCCTGGGAGAGTGTGGCCTGTCTGGGTTATGAGGACGCGGCCACTGGCATCGACTGTGTATGTTCCCACGAAGGTAAAGGGCGATGTTAGGGTGGCGCCACTGGCCTGGTCGCCTGTGAACGAGAAGTTGTTCGTGGAGGGGATAGTTACCACACCAATCGTCAGTTGAGGCCCCGGTCCACCGCCTGATCCGCAGGTTGAGCAGATGCCAGCACTGTAGAGGACCATGTTGGCGTTGAGGGACGAAGGTGAGAATCCACCGGACTGCTTGAGCGCCGACCCTGCGAACAGCGGGTTGCTTGCGGTTTGCGCGCCAATGTTCATGAACAGGAATTCGGTGGCGGAAACCACGTAGATGCTGTTATTAAACGTGCCGACGCCAGAAACTGTCAGGCTGAGTGTCCCGCGCCCGTTGTTAGAAACGCTGAGGGTGCCGCCGGTAATGGGGACAGCTGCTCCCGTAGTGCTTCCGCCGTCCACTTGGCCGTTAAGGTTGAAGTCCTCTTCACCTGTGACGCTGCTGGCATTGCTGAGGTTCACGGTTCCGATCACAACGAAGCGGTTTACGCCGCCCGACGAGAGGGGAGACCCCGCCCCGAACGCGAAGTTCCCGCTGGCGCTGACGGCCCCGGTCGAAAACGCCGCGGAGTTTTGCAAGCGCAGTTCGCCAGAGCCGAGCGTCCCGTTGTTATCCACCTCGATCATGCGGCCCTTGGTGGCGATGTTGGAGCCGTTGAGCGAGCCCAAGGAGATGGCATATTGAGACGTGCCGGAGCTTGTTGCGATGGTCAGGCAGCCACGGTTATCCGCACCCACGGAATAAGAGCTGGTGGCCGAGAGGATAGACACGCTGGTTTGCACGCCTGTGAAGCGGTTGATGTCTTCCACGCCCGCAAGCAGAGCGATCTTTCCGGTTCCGTCGGCGCTGAAGGTGCCGGCTACAGCCACGGCGCCATTGGCGTCAAAGCCTTGGAACAAGAAAGCGTACTGGCCTTTGAACACCGACTCGTGGCCAGAGCCGCAGGCGACGCCCGACGAGTTGACAGTCAGCGTAAAGTTCTGTGTTGCGTTGGGAAGCACACCGTTGCTAGCCGTGATTAAGATTGGATAGGTTCCGGCGGTGCCAGCCGCGGGCGTGCCGCTCAGCGTCGCCGTGTTGTTTCCGTTGTCGACGAAAGTCACGCCGCTGGGTAGCGTTCCCGTCTCGGTGATCGGGTCCTGCGGGAAGCCCGTTGTGGTGACTGTGAACGAGCCGTTGGTGCCCACGGTAAACGTGGTGCTGTTGGCACCGTCAGCGTGAAGCTTTGCGAGGTGGTTCCCGAACTGCTCGTTGCCTTAAAGGTGATCGGGTACGTCCCGCCCGTCCCCGCTCCCGGCGTGCCACTCAGAACGCCCGTCGTCGTGCTAAACGTCACTCCGGTCGGCAGTGTGCCCGTCTCACTTAACGTCGGCGTCGGCGTACCCGTCGCTGTCACTGTGAACGTGCCTGGTGTCCCCACGGTAAAGGTCGTGCTGCTGGCGCTGGTGATTACCGGGGCAGTGTTCACCGTTAGGGTGAAACTCTGGGTCGCAGGGGTCCCCACGGTGTTGTTGGCTGTAAACGTGATGGGATACATCGCGGCAGTCCCTGACGCCGGGGTCCCGCTCAGTGTCCCAGTTCCGTTTCCGTTGTCCGTGAAGGTCACTCCAGTCGGCAGCGCACCCGTCTCGATCAAGGATGACGCTGGGAAGCCCGTGGTCATCACCGTGAACGACCCAGAGACACCCACGGTAAACGTTGTGCTGTTAGGGCTGGTGATGGCTGGGGCCTGATCCACCGTGAGCGTGAAGCTTTGCGAACTGCTCCCCGAACTGTTCGTTGCCTTAAAGGTGATCGCGTACGTCCCACCCGTCCCCGCTCCCGCCGTCCCGCTCAGAACACCGGTCGTCGTGCTAAACGTCACTCCGGTCGGCAGCGCGCCCGTC
>Ga0209802_1000726_pt1 | contig 25371 bp, 22 predicted proteins | sample GraSoiAngelo_129_FD_185886 | JGI IMG/M metagenome (GOLD analysis project Ga0209802, IMG submission 185886) | Grasslands soil microbial communities from the Angelo Coastal Reserve, California, USA - 14_0927_12_40cm (SPAdes) (version 2) | ecosystem: Environmental > Terrestrial > Soil > Grasslands ... | reverse complement strand
AGACGAAACATATCTCCGCTTCTCTGAAGGAAGTTCACCAAAGGTTGGTGAAAGAGGGGCTACGGGACCAGGTGACGATCATCGCGAGTGGCGGGATAACCCTAGCGGAGCATGTTCCGAAGGCGATCATCTGCGGCGCTGATCTAGTCGGTATCGACACAACAGTTCTCGTTGCTTTGCAGGCGGAGTTCAAGGGCGAGACTCGGGACAGGGCGAACTGTCAGCTGAGACCAAGGAAGATTGATCCGGCGTGGGGTGCGAAGCGTCTTGTGAATCTGTTTGGTGTGTGGCATGATCAGTTGATTGAGATTCTCAGCGCGATGGGCATGCGCGATGTTAGGCGGTTGCGCGGAGATATTGGCCGGTCGATGATGGACGCGGAGCTGAGAGAGCAGTCGTTCAAGGGGATAGCATGGGCAACCTAGAACTGATTGTCGAGAAACATTCGGAAAGAATTCACCACGGGCTAGAGGTTCTTCCAAGCCTCCGTCATGGTTTGCCGGCGGGATTGGGGAACAAGCGCTGGACCGCGGAGCTGATTCTGGCGACTTACGAGATGGCGTTGACAGGGGAGCTGCCGAAAAATGATTTGGAGTATAAGACGGGAGATTCTGGTGGAGGTTTTGACGTTCTAGGATGGAAGAACAATGGCTTTCCGAAAGTTGATCAGGATAACGTCGATCTTTCAATCGCCCTGAACAAGAGAGAAGGTGGAAAGAAGATCGAGATCCCTTTGCCGATCTATGGTGGCGGGATGTCCTTTGGATCGATCAGTCTCAACTTCATGCTTGCGCGGGCGAGGGCTGCGAAGAAGATCGGGACATACACGTCTACTGGTGAGGGTGGTTATCCGGATGCTATTGTTCCGTATCGTGATCATGTGATTACGCAGGTGGCGACGGGTATGTTCGGGGTCCGCGAGGAGACGATACAGTACGCGCCTATTGTCGAGTTCAAGTACGCTCAAGGCGCGAAGCCGGGTCTCGGTGGGCATTTGTTGGCGGATAAGGTGACGTCGGAGGTTGCGAAGATGAGGGAGTCATCCATGTTTACGAGCCTCTACTCGCCGTTTCCATTCCACAGTGTCTATTCGGTTGAGGATCACAAGAAGCATGTTGACTGGATCAAGACCGTGAATCCTCGCGCTCTCGTCTCAGTGAAAGTGTCAACGCCGACAGATGTGGACATGGTGGCGATCGGGAGCTACTATGCTGGAGCGAACATCATCCATATTGACGGTGGGTATGGTGGAACGGGGGCGGCGCCGGAGATTGCCAAGAAGAACATTGCAATGCCGATAGAGTACGCGATCCCAAAGGTCCACGATTATCTCGTGTCAGAAGGCGTCCGGGACCAAGTTGTACTGATAGCAAGTGGTGGTATCAGGACGGCTGATGATATCGCGAAGGCGATTGCGCTTGGTGCTGATGGTTGTGTGGTCGCGACTGCGGAAGCGGTGGCTGTTGGTTGTACGCATTGTGGTAATTGTGAGAGGGGACGCGGATGCCAGGTCGGTATAACGACCACGGACCCGGAGTTATCACAGTTTATCGAGCCTGAATGGGGAGAGGCGAGGATTGTGAATCTCTACACTGCCTGGACGAAGCGGTTGAGGTCGATTCTGGCCAGTTTTGGATTGAAGAGTATTCGGGATCTGCGGGGGAGAAAGGATCTGCTGATGAGGTACAAATGAACCCACAACAACTTATGGTCAAAGAGTTCCACCGCCGCTTCGGAGTCTCTATTGGTTCTTCTCCTGGTCTTGTGGATGAGAGGATCAGGGACGTCAGGATAAGATTGATCAGAGAGGAACTTGGAGAGTTTGAGAAGGCGGCGAACGAGGGGAATCTGGTTAAGATTGCGGATGCTCTCGCGGACCTCCTGTACGTTGTCTACGGGACGGGCAACTCCTACGGAATCGACCTCGAACCTATCTTCGAGGAGGTCCATGCGTCGAACATGACTAAGGGAGACCCCGATGTCCGCGTCCTGAATGGCAAGATACAGAAGGCCAAGAACTTCAGACCGCCGGACCTCCAACCGATCCTGGAAAGGATGCGACCCAAGTGAGAACACTGTCCGAACAACGGATTATCGATTCAAGAGGACCACTTCCAGTAGACAGGGTCCCGGTCGGTAAGCAAGAGGCGGAGGGCGGATGCGGCGTCGTCGGCCTAGCGTGTAATGTTCCGCTTGAAGGAAAGTATCTGCTCCAGTCTCTGGTTCAGATGCGGAACCGGGGAAACGGGAAGGGCGGAGGCATAGCTGCTGTCGGACTCGTCCCCGAACAATTAGGAGTCTCTAAGAAAATCCTAGAAGAGGACTACATCCTACAAGTTGCCTATCTAGATAAATCGGTCAGGAAGCAAGTCGAGGACGAACATATTCGGCCCTTCTTTGTGGTTGATTATAAGTCGAGGGTGGCTGCTGTCGATGATTATCGATCAGTTCCGGGTCTGGAGGTGGAACCCCCTGAAGTTTTCAGGTACTTTGTCAGGATCAAGAGAGATGCTCTTGCGGAATTTGCTCGTAAGAATGGTTTAGAGGGACTCAAGGAAAACGAGGTAGAAGATGAATTTCTCTATCAAAACAGCTACCGGTTGAATCAGCAGTATTATTCGTCGCTGGGCGAGAAGAAGGCCTTCGTTGTCAGCCATGGGAAAAACATGGTCGTATTGAAGCTGGTGGGTTTTGGGGATGATGTTGTCAGATACTATCGCCTAGAAGATTTCAAGGCTCACGTTTGGATTGGTCATCATCGGTATCCGACGAAGGGCCGGGTCTGGCATCCAGGGGGTGCGCATCCGTTCGTGGGGTTGCATGAGGCGTTGGTGCATAATGGGGATTTTGCGAATTATCATTCGATAATGGAGTACTTGGCCCAGCGAAACATTCACCCGTTATTCCTGACTGATACGGAGGTCTCTGTGTTACTGTTCGACCTTCTCAGCCGCGTCTACAAGTATCCACTGGAGTATCTGATTGAGGCTCTGGCACCGACCACGGAGAGAGATTTTGAGATGCTACCGGAGGAGAAGAAAAAGATCTACCGACTAATCCAGTCAACGCATATTCACGGGTCCCCTGATGGCCCATGGTTCTTCATTGTGGCACGGAATGATGTGGAGAAAAATGCGTGGCAGTTGCTGGGGATTACTGATACGTCGATGCTGAGACCACAGGTGTTCGCGGTGCAGGAGGGGCCGGTCAAGATCGGGATCATTGCATCAGAGAGACAGGCGATTAATGCAGTACTAGGAAAATTGCAAGAAGATCAGAGGGTACCGAGCAGATTTGCGGATTCTTACTGGAATGCGCGGGGTGGAAGCTTCACCGACGGTGGAGCGTTCCTCTTTACTGTGAGAGATGGGGATGATGGGAAGGAGTTGCAGAGCGCTGACAAGTTTGGAAAAGTTATCGATCTTCCCGAGCAGGATTGGTTGCCGAATGCGGGTTCTAGTGTCTCTCTGAACGCAAGTATTGCGATACAGTTGCAGAAGGGTCCGAAAGCGCAGGACCCGTTGGGATTCTATGAATATGTTCGTCCGGCGTTGAGGGATGCTGGCTTCCAGTATGTAGGGGAGATTCTTGAAGAGCTGAAACGGCTCGCTATGAAGGGACAAGAGTCCCGACAATTCGCGATAAAGTCTCTCTCACTGCTCTACGATAGAATCTATGATTCTGGGAGAAAGAAAAGAAGTTCACTTCTACAACTGTACCACGAGGCTCTCAACGATGTTTTCTCAGCGATCTCATTGTCGAACTATGATCTTTACACCCGACTGGATTGGAGGAATAGAGCTAGATTGATCCATCCAGGGTTTGACGAGCAGGTGCTCGTCATTGATGCTCGAGAGTTTCCGGCTGAGGGAGGGGAAAGCGCGTCTAGGTTCGTGGTCGATGCATATGGAGAAGGCTGGAGGAACATTCTACTCTACAACCTGCGAGGCCACCGATTCATCGGGAGCGGGCTCGGCGCACGAACGAATGGTTTGAAGACTGACTGCTACGGAGATGTTGGAGATTATGTCGCGTCCGGTATTGATGGTTGTGAGATCACAGTCCACGGCGCTGCTCAGGACCAAGCGGCGCAGATTCTCAAATACGGAAAACTAGTGGTTCACGGGGACGTAGGCCAAGCGTTCATGTACGCAGCAAAGGGCGGTGACGTGTACGTGCTAGGCAACGCGGCGGGACGCCCACTCATCAACGCAGTAGGCAGGCCAAGAGTTGTGATCAACGGGACGTGCCTTGATTATCTTGCGGAATCGTTCATGGCCGGAGACCCGTACAATGGCGGTGGGTTCGTAGTTGTCAATGGATTGAAACCGTCTTTTGATGGGAGGTTCGTGGAACTGGAGTACCCGTACCCCGGAGGTAACTTGTTCTCGCTGGCTTCCGGTGGGGCGATCTTCATCAGGGACCCACATAGGAAGGTTTCGAGCGATCAACTGAACGGGGGACGACTAACTGACTTCACCATGAAGGATTGGAAGCTGATTCTGCCACATCTTGAAGAAAACGAGAGACTGTTTGGAATATCGATCGAAAAGGACTTATTGACAATTCATGGCAAACTCATGGACCCGGCCCAAGTCTATCGCAAAATAGAACCTATACTCTTGCAAGAGTTAACCTAGCAATACCGGGATCAGTCCGGAGACTTTCGTCTTAGGTAACTCTGAATCCCTAGCCATCCCACATAGATGCTGGTAAGCCCAAGACTCGTTTCAACTGATGGAGTGAGAGCGGCCTCCTTCGAGAACCCATAAATCGTGAGAAGAACAAACAGCATCCAGCCCGACGCCAGTGTGGCGGCTCCCGTTATTAGCGTGATTGGCCTCAATCGAAACTTCACCGAACCAAAGAGACGAGCATACCAAGCGTTTTCCCGAATTTCTCCGTAAAGCGGGTAGATGACCTTGTTCAGCGAATCCGCATCTTGTATGTTGGGTTCTTTCTTCAGAAGAAACTCGCAAAAATCGACCATTACATTCAGACAGGATTCTATCCTTTTTCTATCACCTCTAGCGATTGCGGGGAGTAATGCCTCCCTCAGGCCTTTCTTCAACTCGGAGATAGGGGCAAGGGTGCGTGTAGCGAATCTGAAACCACCGACTTTCCAATCCCTCTCGATCGCGTTCACCAACTTGTTTAGCTCCTTTTTGGCTTGATTCCTGAAGTGGGGTAGAGGAGCTTGTTCTTTCAGGTCATCAACGAGATCTACTATCACATGGTATCCTCTTAGAAAGAGCCACTCCTCGCCCGGCAAGTTGTACTTATTTGCCTGCCTTCTCAGTCGCACGGCAAGAGCCAAGGCGACTAGTGCTCCGACACCCACGGCGAAAGCGACGATAAAGTACGCTGTCAGGAGAAACGCCCCGAATAAGATGAATCCGTAAAGCAGAGCAAATCCGAGGCCCACAGCAACAGTTGAACGGTTTCGATACCGATCGTAGATACCTGCCTTGTTTTCTAATCTATCATGCTCCTCCCCCAAATTTTCAATCCTTTCCTCGCGCGTAAGGATTGGAACAGCAACAAGCGGTGCTGGTACTTGCACGGGTTCAACCCTATACCAAATGGAATTCTTTTCCGGTTTAGTACTCTGTAGATCGTTAAGGGTTCGAGCATACTCGTTAGCCTGAACGAAACTAGCAAATGAGGCTAGCTCCGTAGTGGCAATTACACCCTGACCAACTTCTTCGTGCCTCACGACCCGATAGCTCATGTGCTTGGCCTCATTCGTATGCCGATGCCTACGTCGGCGTGAGTTGCACGAAACCGAGCGTTATGAGTTCCAGCATCAGGTCAGCAGCTTTAGCATCGAGCCTGTCTTTGTCGAACGAAATATAGCCAATATCACCAAAATCTGAAGCGAATTTTACACCTTCCTCTTTGAAGATTACAATCTTGTTCCCATACAGAACCGAGGCCGCTCCAAGCTCGTAGACCACATTGTCACTTGGGCGCAAAATCCTCTCTCCCTGCTGGTCTGCGGTCTCTTCGTCCGCCGTGAAAATGAAAATCCCAGATGTGCATTGCTTAATTAGCTCAGCGACTTTCAGGCTTACTGGTCTTCCACTATTCGGCTCCTCTTGAGCGACCTTGTAAGGGACTTTGAAACGAGTTAGGATCCTTTCTAACTGGTCGAGTGGTTTCCTGTTCTTGCCATGAGCAACAAAGATTTGTTTAGGAATCTGGGACTGAGGTCCGAGTTGCACAGTAAGAGGGGTCTTGATAGGAATACCTGTTTCGGTCTGCATTTGGGGCTGTTGGCGAAGTCCTTCTGCCGTTGGTATTTCCTCGGAGGCAATTGTTGGAGAGAGTTTGTCGAGTCGAAGATACTTGACTCCTTGGGCGGTCTCATCAGAGAGCCCATAATCTTCGATATTCTGCATGAAGACGCGGATAAACTCGTTCACGTCCTCCCTCGGAATCCCAAACCCGCCTAGGTCAGCGGGTTTCATTAAGGTGTTCCGGAAAACGTCTTCCCGGGGAATCGGTTTCCTATCCATCCAACCATAGACAGTCTGGAATATAGGCGAAAAAAGAAGAGCTTTTCTTTGCTGGCTTTTGACGTCGGTGTCAGCAGTAGGGGCTACGATGGAACTCCCAAGTGGAGTTAGACTGACAACCTTCGTGCTCGGGCTCCCTTCAGTAAGCCCATATCTGTAGGATGATGCAAGTCGTACAACAAACCTTCCGCTCGTAGGCGACTGCCCAATGGCTTTTGCAACATCGAGAATGTCAAACGGGTTCCCGGCATTCTGGGTCCAAATGGCGTCTGCGATAGACACCACTTCTTTGAGGGGATGTCTTGGAAAATAGATTGCCCCCGCCTTCCGCCCTCGTTTGCCAGAATCAGTGATAGGGTTAGTCGAGTTTTTCTCTTTCGTGTCGAGTGTCTGCAAATAGCTGCTCCAAATCATCGAGAATGCCTGGAATAAATAGCTTTCACTGTTTCCTGCATCATATCCGCTCATTTGTGTCTCGAGTGACGTATAATCCCTTAGTGGATGCTGAAAGCCGGCAATAGGAACAAATAGGGTCCGGAATGCATAGCCCCCGGAATTCCGCCAGCGCATTGTTCTGACGTAGTTGTCCCTTGTTCCCGCGTCAGGTGAATCGACCAAGCCCCAGTACTCAACAAAGAGATTGTACTGTGGAAGGTAAAAGTCGGGGTCTGCTTATCTTGGATTTGAAGATGAACCAGTCGTTAGTCGTTGCCATGGCTTCATAGTAGTACGTAACACCGTGGCGAGTAAAGTAATCGGCGATAACTCTCTCCGCCTTACTCCTCACCGGTTGACCAGTTAGCGTGACAGATGGTGTGCCGTACTCCTCATGGGATTCGAAGAGGTCATTCAACCAGGAAAGGAGGCCCATCTTGGATAACAGCTCTCACAAACTCGACAATAACGCCGACCCTCTCGTACTCATTCGCAAATCGAATTCAGGAACAGAGTTTACGAAAGTCAATAGTTTGCCCTGCGCCCCAATCATCGACTAGGCTATCCTTCCCTCATCCCGATATCTTATTGAATCAGCGACTCCAATCAATCATGTGCAGAGCACCGACAGAGCACACTTCAACAGCCTTTACACCCAGGCAACGGTTCTCTACCAGACCAAACGCTACTTTGAGACCATCGCTTACGCTCAGAAGGCACTGACGATTCTTCCAGCGGACCCGAGGCCCTATGCCCTAATTGCTCTTGCAATGGCCTGCATGAGGAATCCCGAAGCCCCAGAATGGGCAAAGAAAGCAATAGTGAAGGATCCAACTAGTGGGGTGTGGCGCGGATACCTAGGGGATACATATTCAATCCGAGGAAAGTGGAAGGAGGCTTTGCAACCGCTGCGCGAGGCAGTGTACCTCTTCAGCCCTACACTAGCCTGGTCCGTGGATCGAGCATTCGTTTCGTCGTTTGAGAAGGTCTACAGGTGTGCATTTCGTAGTTATCAAGGTGGAAGGAACATAGCTCCAGAACAGAGTTTCTTGGCATCTTAAATACGCGGAGAGTTCCCGTATGCCCATCTGGAGATGTCTCCAGTGGGAGGATGTGCGGCCAGTGGCAAGTGGTAGGCAACTCGCATACACGTTAGTTGCTCTTTCGCTAATGCTAGTTTCATCGATGGTTCCGGTATTCGCGGATTCGAGTTGGTCTGGTCATCGACCGAGTTCTGACTCGTCAAACATCACTCACTTCTATAGGAATGATCCCGGTGGGGGCGTGTCTGTATCTAACAGGTATTCGGGCTCTGACGCTTCGTCGGGTTTGGCCGTTGAGAACTACGAGTATATTCAGAACTTTGGCGGGACAGGGAAAGATGAATATGTGCTGCGGGTTCTGGCAGGTGGAAACACTCGCGTCAACCACCAGTACTCGATTTCGAGTTACAGTAACCAGTATGACGATTGCTCAAAGGGCTTCTGCACCTCATCGGGTCTAACTAACATGAACCAAGGGGCGTGGTTCAGCCTTGGCTTCACAGCGTATTTCTGGGGGACTCCATACAATAGAATATTCGCCTGTTCAAATGGCTGGGCTGCCTTCTCTTACAGCGGAGACGTTAACAACTGTCCCGCCTTCGGTCCTACACTTCCAACTCCAGACTCGGTTGACTCCAACGGTAACATTGTTGATGTGCCTGAGGGGATAATCGCCGGGCTATGGAAGCCTCTGGACCCATCGTATACCGCGACGAACCCGACAATCAGGATAGACACATGCTCAGGGACTGCCCTTTGCTGGTTCTTTGTTGTATGGCAGAATGTGATGACTGCTGGCACGCAGACGGCTTGTCTAGGAGGGCCTTGCATCAACGACTTCTCGTTGGGACTAGACAATCAAGGCGACGTGTACATCGGAATCGGTTTCGTCGACCCGCGCGAACACGGCTCTCCCAAAATCGGCGTCGAAGATCCGTCAGGGTATATGGCCGTTGTTCCCAGCTACAGCAGTGCTGTGGCTAGCAAAGGGGTTCTGCTGCAGGACGCTCACTATTCGGCTAACTATGATATTACGGATTCGAAGATAATCGTCGACAAACAATCGACTACTGACGGGGCGACTGTAAACATCCGCGGAGACTTCGTGCAGGGCTGGAACATCAAAACCTCCAATCCTCCTCCCGCACAAAACAATCAGATAACCACGACGACGACACAGATTGCAGCAGAAGCTCTGGTCGCGGGACTATGTTTCATCGTGGGAATCGGAACTCTGGGCTGTCTCGTGGTCGACGTTGGAGCAATCTTAGTCCCACGCATTCCTCAGTGGTTGTGGCCGCAGCCCAACCCGCCTACTTATACCATCCAATCCATTACAGATCCCACGGTTCAGACAGGCTATCTAGAGGCGCCTGTCCAAAGCCAGGAATTCCCGCAGAGTTGTGGCGCAGGTGGTTGCGTCACGAACAATTTCGCCAATGACGAGATGATCTTCGACATAATTGAGTGGACAGTCCCACATGATACCAGCATTCACAATCTATCCATACAATACGGAATCCAGATCAAAGGATCTGGAACCTGGGACTGGACGCCCACTGTCAACCTCAGCGTCGACGCTGGCGACCTCAGTGTCTCGCCCCTGGTTTCTCCTTCCTCGATTGCCCAGGGTTGCTCTGCGTCCTCGACAATCACTCTCACAAGTGTCAACAATCTAGCTAGCACGATCGGCTTGACAGCGATTGTATCACCGAATGTCCTTAACGGCCCTACAGTCTATTTCAGCCCAAGCAGTGTCTCGCTCGCAGCAGGTGGATCCTCGACCTCCACCATGACGATACAGACCGGAAGTTCCACGCCGCTCTACTCATACAACGTAACTGCTACTGGAACGGATTCTTCAGGTGTCCTAAGACATTCACAGAATGTCTCGTTCAATGTTATCCCAGCAGACTATTCGATCTCTGCAAACCCAGCCAGTATCAGCGTGACCCAAGAAACGCCAGGAACGTCCATGATCACCGTTTCCAGCTGTGGTTTCTCAGGTAGCATCGCATTGTCTGCGAACGCTCCCTCAGGGTTTACGGCGACTTTGAATCCCTCAACGGTCTCTCTGTCTAGTGGTGGAACCACAACTTCAACGTTGACCGTGTCGGTTAGCGGCTCACCCACGGCAGGGTCCTACAATGTCGGAGTAACAGGCACCTCAGGATCATTGTCTCACAGCGCGAGCGTTCAGGCCTCCTATCCTGGCGACTTTAGCATCAGCCCAACCGGCTCCCTTACATGGGCGGCATATCCGCAAGCATGGTGGTGGACAAGCATTCCCACGGTCACCGCGGTGAACGGATTCACTGGTACAGTATCACTGACGTCCTCGTCCTCCGCGGGTCTTAGTACCTCGTTGAGTCCGTCGTCTCTGACGCTTACGTCAACGACAACTTCTGCGACTGGGAACATCGGCTTCTACGCTTCCTCGGGAGGATTGTACTCTTTCACAATCACGGGTTCGAGTGGATCCCTTTCGCATAGCACTCCTACACTATATGTTTCGGTTCAGGACTTTTCTCTCTCAACCAACCCGACTTCGTTCAACGACTATCCAGGCTCGCCGTATGCGGTTGTGATTTCTGCAGCTAGCGTGCAAGGCTGGAGCGGAACAGTCCAGCTATCAATAAGCTTGCCAAGCGGCTGGACCACGTCTAGCTTCCCATCGAGCCTCTCGTTCAGCTCGGGATCTTCCAGCTCGAACACTTTCTATATCACACCTCCAAGCGGCGCGGCGCTAGGCACGTACACTATTCCCATAACTGGGACGGCCTCGCTGAACCCGTCCTACACTTGGAGTCACACGACAAACCTGTCTGTGACCGTCATTAGCCCACCGAGTGGTGGAGGTGGAGGCGGTAGCGTAGCTGCGGGGACCTTGATCACACTCGCGGATGGGACGCAAGCTCCCGTGCAGAACCTTCGCGTGGGAATGCAGCTTCGATCTTACGATATGACAAGCGGCCAGTATGTTACCACGACTGTCACGAGGTTCGTCGCGGTCACTACGAACAATACTATCGTCGTCAGCACCAGTAGTGGAAAGCCTCTGATCCTTGACCAGAACCCCAACCAGGAATTGTACGCGCTGCTGCCGGATGGGACCCTGACAATGTTGCCTGTGACACAGCTAACAGTAGGTGATAGCATTCTTTATCCGGCGGAAGCAACGTGGGTTCCGATAACAAGCATACGCTATGAGACGGGTGGAAACCACGTCATGTACGATGTGTATATGACCACGCCGTCCAACTATATCGCGAACGGCGTTCTCGTACCTGACAAATGCCCCTGCCCTGTGTAAACAGTCAACAACCTGACTACCGCTGCCAGAGGCATCAGCTCTCAAGTCTAGGTCCTCATGTCTGAGAGCCTGGGACAATGTCGTTGTGTCTCCGCTATCGAATGAGGGTTTGCTGAGTCGTACGGAAGAGTTCAGAATTACCGAGCTTCTTTGGCTAGACGGACTGTGCTGGCTGGGCACTATTGGACAGAACTTTGCGACGGAAGGTCCGGTGTTCGTCAATATGCCGGTCACAAAACTTCGACCCACAGCCTTTGCACTTCTGTAAGAACGACGCTCGGTTACAACCGTTCCATCCACAATGATCCCAAACGAGTCCCGTGAGACTGCTAGGCTAGCTCTTTCTCATCGGGGTTAGAGCTCGCCGAAGACCTGCCAGTCCAACAAGTTGAACCGGAAATGGTCCATCCCTACAGGTCGAACCTAGGATTAGTCCCATATGAGGGCCAACGCCCAAGCGGAGAGTGCTCAAGCCTTCATCGATAAGATCACCGCCATTCTGAAACAGAATGAAGACGCGATTCAGGTCCAGAATAGTTTCTCTGAGCTGGCGAAGGTAGCTGGAAAAACTACCGATAGCATAACCGAGGAACTCCGGAAGCCTATGGCTTCAAGGGACTGATTTGTAACCACTGAGTGAGAAGAAGGACTCAGTTCAGTGGATGCTCATTTCCTGTGGTATTGTTCGTGGCCTGATGTTTCCGGTTGTCCACGTGTCTAACAAGTCGACTCCTGTTTCACTGGTTTGGTTGTGCCAGCGAGGGGATAGATGATCTTTGGTCTGTCCCATGGATGCTTGCTGATATGTCCGAAGGTGACGAACGGGTGGTAAGATGGCGCTTCGTGTCTCGATCCGTAGACTGCTAGGGCTAGGGCCCAAAGCCTGTCGTCGTGGGTCCCGGATCGATGGTAGAACTTCGTCTTTCCCGCCTCAGTCAACTTGGCAATCTCCGCGTTCATCTCGACAATCAACTCTCTGTCGCGTGGTATGTGTAATCGCTTCTGTTCCATCACCTGTTTCATATGCGTCATTACATCTGACTTCCATGGCGACGACAGTTCTATTCCCTTCACGCTCAGGACAACAGCGATTCGAAGGCAGATTTCTGAAAAGACGGAATTTCGGAGGCGATTCATGCTTAAATAGCATTTTTGGGGGATTACTTCTTGAAAGGATTGTGTTATCTCCACGTAAGAGGCCAGTCAACCAAGTGGGGCTAGACGGGAGCAGAACTATTACCTTGTGGCATGAGAAGATTGGTGACGTGCCTCCCGGAGTGAGATCAGCTTCAGCACAGCAGAAGTTTTCCACCTTATCTCCTGAGGAGTTGTTGGGCCCTCTCAATGATGTCGAGAGAACGTTTGCTCCGCGGGAAATTTTCGCGGCAGGTCCGATGGTAATCCCTCTCCCTAGACCTAGGGTTGCAATTGTAGGATCGCGAAAGGCGTCTACGACCGGCCTAGGCGTGGCGGCTGACATCACGAAGACACTCTGTAAAAAAGGAGTTGTGATCGTTAGCGGATTGGCTGAGGGAATCGACACAGTAGCCCACAGAACAACCATCGAAGAGAGAGGGCGAACCATCGGAGTCATTGGAACCGCCCTAGATCGCGTTTATCCAAGGGAGAACTCGAAGCTTCAAGAAGAGATGATGGCCAATCATCTTGTAATCTCGCAATTCCCGATTGGATATCCGACGCGACCCGAGAATTTTGTCATGCGAAACCGAACGATGGCATTGATTGCAAACGCATCGATCATTGTCGAGGCAGGGGAGAAAAGTGGGTCACTTCACCAGGGCTGGGAAGCATTGCGTCTCGGCAGACCCCTGTTCATCTGGAAATCAGTTGTGAACAACTCATCGTTGAGTTGGCCAAAGAAAATGATGGGCTATGGCGCATTGGAGCTGGATGATCCCGGGCAAGTTGTGGAAGTACTGCCCTCGTCCGAAAGAATCATCAAGATTTACTTGAGTTTGGTTCCCTGCTATCTTACACTCCACTTGAATTCTCCGAACCTCCCACCGAGATTCAAAACGCGAACGACGTCATGTACGCGATTAAGAACGATAGTTTCATCGAAGACCCTCCAATACAGACTTCAGACTGGATCGCTAGGACAGTCCAGGAAAACTTGAGAAGCCTTCCATTCTCAGCATTCTTTCAGCCGGATACGATTCTGGTTCCGGTACCAAAAAGCAGTTTGGCGCAACCAGGCAGTCTCTGGGTCCCAGAGAGAATCGCGTCAGCCTTGGTCAAGAAAGGGATCGGGAATCAGGCGGTTGCATACCTTGCTCGTATTACACCGCTCAGGAAAGCGGCATGGAGCGGTGCGTCACACAGACCGAGACCTTCCGAACAATATCAGACGATGGGAGTCCAAGGGAGCATCTCCGAACCGAAACCGAAGCAGATCGTGTTAGTCGATGATATTGTCACCCGAGGAGCAACATTCCTAGGAGCCGCGAACAGGCTGGTGGAAGCTTTTCCAGAAGCGCGGATCCGCGTATTTGCGGCGATGAGGACAATCAGTAACTCATCCGAATTCGAAGCTTTGTACGAACCGGTATCCGGGACTATCAAATACAGGGAGGACAGGGATGATTCCATACGGCGACCCTAGATGCGGCGTGACCCCATCGCACTGAGCGAGCCGCTGATCCTGCATTGGGAGCAGTGTGATGATTACGGACGGTCAAGCTTATCGTTGTGTCGGGCTAGCGTGCTGTTCGGGTATGCCATTTGATGTGTAGTGGCATGTCTAGTATTTGCTGGTGACATGTTGGACACATTGCGACTGCTGGGCCGATAGGGAGATTGAACCCCATAACTTCTCTGAATTTCCTCTTGAAGTAATAGTCAAGGTTGGTTAGGTACGAGGGGTATAATGAGATGAATCTGATATTGTTGTTGCGGCATTGGGCCATTTTCCAGCGCATTGTCCTGACGTAGTTGTCTCTTGTTCCCAGGTCAGGTGAATCTACAAGGCCCCAAATACTCAACAAAGAGGTTGTATTGTGGAAGGTAAAAGTCGGGTCTGCTTATCTTGGACTTGAAGATGAACCAGTCGTTAGTCGTGGCCATGGCTTCATAGTAATAGGCACAACTGGAGGAGTCTGGGAAGAGTGTCCAGCAATCTCCATTGAAATACGGAGGTTCTGAGTCAGATCGAGCTGCTAGTCATCCAATAAGACTAATCGCAAAATCTCACGAGTTCATCGTGTCATTGGTCTTGAGCAAGATTGCGTCAACCAAGATTGCTTCCGGATCGGAGGAGGAACATGTGAAGGTTAAGTTGCTTTGTGGTCTCGGCGATATTCCATAGTCAACGTCGAAGAGACCCCCAAGACGTGTCACTTCCGCGAATCCTGATGAGACATCGCACGGTCCGGCATCATTTATCTCGGTGACGGCGATTACGAAGTCGCGTCCAGAAGTCGCGATCGAGGCAGAGCATGGCTCGAGTGAAGAGCCGGAGCATGAAGTAAATGATGGGACCGAAGGGTCAAGATCGAATACCATATCGGAGTTGACCCCCGAAATAGCAATTGCCTGTATTTGATTTGCCCAATTCCCCGTCGAGAATACAGCCGTTATATTGTCTGACCTCAAAGGTCGTGATGCCAGAGCGTAGTATTCCGCAACGCTGGCGGAGGATACTCGTTTGACGAATGTCAAACCACTGCTGTCCAGGACTGAGGTTATTGCATTGTTTGCGACTACGACTACAAGGTCTCCCCCCTTGGCTGTCGTCAGCAACTCTGCGGCACAAGGATACCCGCCTGGAGTCTGGTTCTTAGCTCCACAGATGGTAGGAGTTCCTACTCCATCCAGCGCCGTGGATTTTACCGTCAGAAAAATTGAGAGACTGCTTTCCTTGTTGTCGTCATTACCCCTAACGGTTACGACGTAAAACCCTATTGGAGTAGTGCTATTAGTTCTTACTTTTAATGTGGTCGTGGCATTGCCTCCTTGGGGTAAATTTAGAACCGTCTTTTGCAACGAAAGACTTGGGCCGTGTGAGACAAGCGGTGTGACAGCGGTGGAGAGGGTTACGCTGCCAACGAATCCATAGTTACTTGTAAGAATAAGAGTTGCCGATTCCTCTCCCAGTTGCATCACGAGAGAGCTGGGAATGGAACTGATCGAAAAGCTTGGAGGGGGAGTGACGGTTAGGGGAATTGAGAGACTGATCTGAGAGCCGCTGAAGCCAGTGATCGTGACAGTGTAAATTCCTGTAGGGGTAGACTCGGGAGGTGTCACCATCAAAGACGTAGTTGCCTTACCACCAGGTGACAGAAAGACGGTTGTTGGTTGCAACGTAACCTCTATTCTGACCGTTGAGTATGAATACGGGTAGTGAACAGGGGTGGCTACCGCCGACAACTCAACATTGCCCGAGAATCCGTCGATACTTGTTAGGGTTATTGCTGAATTTGCATTCTTCCCTGCTTGAATGGTGAAAGACCCGGGGTTGGATTCGAAGAAGAGGCTAGGTCCATCTGTCGGACCCTGAATAGCGTCGGCGATCATTCCCCAATAGCCTCCATCAGTCGATGCTGAAACTGCATAGTCGGACTCTGTTGTTGTGACAACTTGATACTCAGCAACAACCAAAGCGGTGCCAACGCCGTTGCAGGTCCCCGCTATGCAAGCAAACCCGGGTCTAGGATTGTAAGCAGGCAATACTTGATTGTTGATTAGACCCAGGAGAAGATCGTTGGAATTGTTAGTGTTGATTGCAACGCTGGGTTGTTGGCCTGCCCCCGCACTACCTGAAGCGGTCGAGAGAATGGAAGGGTTTGGGTCAAAGGGATCGTCAAAGTCCGCACCAGCTATTCCGAACGCGACTAGGGAACACTGAGAATTCGCACTGCCAAATTGGACAGTGACATTCTCGAATCCCGAAGTAGTCCATTTTGCGAAATATTCATACCCGACAGTCGGATAAGCACTTACACTCTGCCTTAGAGTCCAAACAAGTCCATTATTATCCGTGACAGACACAACCGAATACCAGCTGGCCAGTGAAATCCATGTAATTAGTACGTCGTTCGGGCTGGCTGTTGAAAATGTTACGGAGAAGTATTGACTGCTAGTGCGACCGCAATCATCGAGTCCGGACCCATCTAATCCTAGCGGCGGAGGAGTCGGAGCTGCGTGAACACCTTCAAACAGTGCGATCGAGCCCAAGAACATTACCAAAAATCATGCGAAGAATTCTCGACACGGATCCCAACGTTCCTAGAGAAACCGCGTAGATAAGCATCTCGTTTACGGACTTGCTGGATCTCGCCAATAGTCGAGTTCACCGCCTGCAGGCTGTCGTTCAAGGAATCAATGAATGAAAATAGGTAATCGACGATTACCCCAACCACGACCTGAAAAGTCCAGCATCTACCTTTCCAATGCCCACCAGATAGACTACGGACAGAGAGACTAGTGCGAAGGATTTCCTGAATCTAGTCATCCAAGAAAAAAAGGAAGCAGCACAAAGCCCATGACGTAATGGCGAAACCTACCGGTCCCCGCTAATCATGATGCACTTTGTACCGCCAACCTCGTTCAGGTCCCTACTTCTTAGGGAAGTGAGAGATCTCCCAGAGGTTACCTTCGGGATCCTCGAAGTACGCTATCCGCTGGCCCCACGGCTGAGTCGTAGGGGGCTTCACAAAGTGAACGCCCTTCTGCTTCAGTTCTTCGTATTCTCGGTCCGCATCCTCAACGAAGACCGCATAATAGGTTCGGTGGATCGTTTCCTCTCGCGGTCGAACCTGTTCCTCCGAAATCAACTTGGCGACGCTATCGACTGAGATCAGGCCGAGCACAAGTCCGCCCTTGCCACCAACAGCCAAGAAAGCGCTTTCGTCATCTTTGTGGTTCAGCTTGAATCCCAATTTGTCGCGGTAGAACGACATGCATTTCTCGACATCGCGCACGGGAAGCACTACCGCGTTAACATGATCAATCATAACTCCGAAGGAATCGATTCCTGTTACAAAAGGCTAATTTCGACTCAAGCGTCGAATCAGGCACCCTAACCATTTCTCGTGCATGCGATACAGAGTTATTCCTGACCACCTGGCATTCCTTCATCACAAATCGGACACGCTCGAGTTCTGTAATATTGTCGGGCTCAGTATCCGACGCGCTCTCTCGGTGGTGGCCATGGTATTGGTTGTCCTGTTGGGTTGTAATGCTCAATCGTGTTGGATTTAGATTCAGGCAGGACAACGGTGCCGTCGGTCTTGACGTGTCCGCAAGGACTGTCTTTTCCCGGCTCATACGTGTATTTTGATCCGCAGACTGAGCAGATCCTTTGTGGTGGTCCTGCTGGCTGGTTGTTGTAGGGTCGCGCTGGCCCTACTGCCATGGAGGGTTTGAAGAGGTTTCTCGGAAGGTTTGGAAACAGACTGGACGGGTTGCGTCCGAAGGCTGCGAACGGATGGTACGATGGTATCTCGTATCTTGAGCCGTAGACTGCTAGTGCTAGGGCCCAGAGCCTATCGTCGTGGGTCCCGGAGCGATGCGAGAACTTCGTCTTTCCCGCATCAGTCAACTTCGCAATCTCCGCGTTCATCTCAACAATCAGTTCTCTATCTCTCGGTATGTGCAACCTCTTCTGTTCCATCACCTGCTTCAGATGAGTCATCACATCCGACTTCCGAGGCAGCGACAGCTCTATTCCCTTCACGTTCTTCACCCCGGCCCTCCGTGCGTTCTCAGGGAAAGCCTCTCCCACGCCAGTCTGATCAATGTAGTAAGCTCGTACGTTCCGGAACCGTTCTCCGACAAGCTTCAGATACTCGATTACCGTCTGGTATTCTGTGCCGAGGGGGAACCGTTTCAGGTGGACGAGGGTGATCTGGCCGTTCTTTTTCAGTATGACCGCAACGACCGAGTGGTCTCTCTTCTGTCCCAAATCGACACCGACATAGTAATCTTCAGTAGGTACACTGGGTCCCGACGCTTGACTAGGTGTGTTATTGCCCAGTTTCTCGCCCACCTCCAGCTCTAGGCTTGTTCAGGTCCCCGACGTACTCTAGATTGTCGTTGACAGCGCTGTCAATGAGCCCGTAGCTGAAGTATGCTTCTTCGTCCTCTGAGAACTCGGCCAGCATCTCGCGCTGCCAGCGCCACGGGTCCTCCCGCATCTGCCGCTCAAGCTTCTCCAAAATCCCCTTCTTCAACGGCCCATTCGGCTCTAGCGCGTCGTGGAAGCTGACGTGGTGGCGTGAGAAGTCTCCGTAGAGATCATCATCCATACACATCTCGTAGAACAGACTGTCACGAGACCCGGGCGTACTGGTTGCGATGAACCGGCCGTTCGTGGTCCCGAGTGCAAAGACAATTGCATCGTACAATGCCCTGTCATCTTCAATGTACGAAGCCTCATCCACGATCAACAGATCAAGCGTTAACCCTCCCACCGTTTCTGGACTATTCGGATATGCTTCGATAGTGGACCCGTTGGAGAACTCGAGCTTCGTCTTCAACGCCCGGCCCTCCAACGCGTTCTTTGGAAGCTTCGGGAGAAAAGAGGATGCTCGGCGGATCATCGCCCGACTCTGACGCAAACTAGGAGCAAGGATCGCAATCCTACGATTCGAACCCGACAACGCAACGTAGAGGCAGATCAAAGTCAGGCACAGCGACTTGCCGCTCTGTCGGGACCATCTTGCCACGACAAACTGGCTCAGATCAAGCAACAACGCCACCTGGTAAGCGGTCGGTTCGAATCCAGTCATCTGCTTGAAGAAATCCTCTATGCCACAGGCAATGATCGGCTTATCCTTCTCAGCATCTCTGGCTCTTGCTCGTATCTCGCTCTCGTAGAGTCGATCTATTTTGACGAATGCTGATCCAGCCACCTAGCCGATCCTCCTGCTTGGAGATCTAGAGATTTTCCTCCTCGGTGGGACCCTTGGTGTCATGGGCCCGAATAGTTTCCTAGCATCGGCCGCGGACATGATCATTCTCCGAAGCCTTCTCGACTCCTCAACCACCTTCAACCGTTTCTCGTATTCCTTGTACTGCAGATCCTTCAGCAGCTGGTTGAGCGCGAGAACCGCGTTCGTGTACTTCTGGTACCAGCTCTCACGGGTCTTCATCCTCAGCCCTTCATCCATGGCATTCCGGTACGCGAGCGCAGCCAATTCCTGCAGCCTCTTGATCTCAACGTCCCGTATCCTGTTCGGATCAAAATCCTCCGACAGAAACTAGGCCTCTCCAGTCTTGACTTGGGATGCTTGCTTCTCGACCCGCCGAAGCATCTCCTCCAAACGAGGATCGCGCTGCCCTTCAAGCAGAGCCTTGTCCCATATCCTCAACAACTTCAGAAGAACACTTCGTAATGTCCGAGCCTCCTTCTCATCGACATCCTTTCCACGAGACGCCTTGTCAAGACTATCCAGCATTTCATCGGCGAAACGCTGGATTCGCGCGAAAAACTCGCCTCTCGAGCCAGCCGAGACGTTCTCAACCAATCATTTTTCCTCCTCCTTTGTTTCCGCGCCGCTTCACGATCCTGCGCCTCACATCTCGTAGTCTTCGCAAATCTGTTGGAAAACCGAAGTTGTTCGCCGCGCTGGGATCTCAGGACTCGCTATATTGTCTGTCTGCGCACGAGATATATTAACGGTGTCGTCTAGACGTGCTTTTGACTGAAAGTATCATCGTTTTCGAAGCAAGGTCTATACACTTTCGCAAGGGTCTCCCAGACTTCAGCAGCACATGCGGTCGAGGTCGTAACCCAGTTTAGTGTATGCTCCGCATGGTCGATCAATTTTTCTAGGACGCGATCTACTCTTGTCTAGCTATCAGTCTGCGGAGCCTCACACTCCAAAAATTGAAACTTATTCACCGATCATGATAATCACGGAGGCTTCTGTCAGGAGGACAAGTAATAGTGTTTTGAGAACTCTTGTTGCGACTTGTGAGCGTTTCCCAGGACACCAGAATTTGACTTCGCTGTGGCTGGATGAGATAGTCTTTTGGGCGGGATCTCCGTATGCTGGTAGAGCTTGGTCATAGAGTTTCGATCCGTTTCACGAGTCTACGAGTCTAAGTCGAATGAGAAAGTCAGAGCACTTAACAATCTTACCTTAACAATTGGAAATGCGTGCATGACGGCCGTCATAGGACCGTCCGGTAGTGGTAAGACTACTCTGTTGAACCTGATCGCGGCTCTGGATTTTCCCACCGAAGGGTCCGTAAGAGTGGACGGGATTGAGACCTCAACGCTCCTCAGGGGCGAATTGCAAAAATATAGAAATGAGAAGATCGGAATGATCTTTCAGCAGTTCTTTCTCATTGATCATATGACAGCTAAAGAGAACGTTACTGTTCCGTTGATCCCGAGAAAATATCTTAGCTCAGAGCAAAAGAACGAGCTCGTGAACTCCCTACTCGACAAAGTCGGCCTAGGAGACAAGCGAGACCGATTGGTTTCTGAACTTTCCGGAGGAGAGCTTCAAAGAGTTGCCGTTGCACGAGGACTCGTCGGTAATTCTGCAATATTGCTTGCTGACGAACCTACTGGAAACTTGGACCTTGCAACAGGGCTGAAGATAATGGAATTGCTTGCAAAGGAAAGCAAGGACGGAACGAAGACCGTAATAATTTCCACGCACGATCCGCGAATACTAGGTCTCGTAGATCGCACACTCTATCTACAAGACGGGGTCTTGCTTAGAGATGAAGAACAACACCGCTCGGTCTAGGACGACAAAACCGCTTCGTACAGTCTCCCTCATTGTCGCACTGTTCATTCTTTTGATAGTATCGTCGATGGCTATCAGTTCAGTTCTGCAAGGACTTCTCTACAGTTACTACTCGAGTGATAGAGGGTTTCCGGATGGCCTCCTGTACTCATGCAACCGAACTAAAGATGGATACGTTCTGTTTGATTTCCCCACGCCGTTCTCAGGGACCTCTCCGGCTTGTTCAAGCAAGCCATCACCTTCCTTCTACCCAATTTCTTACCTGCAATTATCCTTGAATCTTTCGAGTGCGAATCTCTATCCAATCTACAAGACACACAGCGTGCTGATACTATCAAACCAGAGTGGAACAAGCGGACCAATTTCCAATAGGGTTGCTTTTCCAGCTGAGATTTATGGGGAAAGCTCTGTCCTAGATCCCTTGCTGAAGAGTGATCTTATCTCAGGAGTTATTCCGACGGCCCAGACTGGGTCCTACGAGGCAGCCATACCAGACGCTCTCGCACGATTGTACGGTTTGAAGGTAGGCGACAATTTCACAATCGAAGGCGTCGCACTGGACATGCCCTTGAGCTTCCCTATACCGCCAGTCATCTTCACCAAAGTTGTTGTTGTCGTTGGCATATTCTCAAAGCCAATGGTTGACATGCAACTGAACATTCATGGCATTCCAGTGTTTTCCGCATCCGACTGGGGCATGACGGCAAGCAATCTCAGCATCACTCCGGGCCTCGTTTGCCCAACAATCACACCAGGATATGCTTTCGCAAACATGACCTATAGAACATGGATACCCCCACTGCAGGACTACTGTCATCAATGGCCGTTCCATCTCGGCATATTCAGCAAAAACCTATTGCGTGACCTCTACAATACAGACCTTCTCTCACCCAGCGAAGTGCTATTCAATTTCAAGAGCTTGCCCCCGACCTACTCTGATCTAGTTAGGTCTATCAGCCAAGTCCAAGATGAGATTGGTCCAAGCTATTACATATCGCTCTTGTGGAGATCAAATATTGCCCTCATTGACGGTGCAGATCGCCATTTCGTTTTCAGCGACACGCGTCAGATAACAAATGCAAGTCTCTCACCATCGTGCTCGTCTTCGCTACCATGCTATTTTGAGACAGGAGTTCAAGTGTCTCCTATCATCGGGGATCTTCAGATAATCGCCGCACAGTCCTACGCGCTAACTGTAGTAGGGTTCTTCATGGCAATTGTAATCGAGCCTGCTGTCTTCCTCTCTTCGAACAAAAAGTTTCTCAAAGAAACCGAGGCCTACAAGTCCGTCGGTATCTCCTCCGGACGCACGCTCAGATTATTGTTGAATTATCACTTCGCTTTTCCCGCGAAGATTGTTGCGGGGACAACTGGCATAGTGACAGTCATCGGGTTTGCACTCAACATAGTTTCAATTCCAGCAATAAGCCTAGGAGGCGCTTTCATCGCTCTCTTGTTTCTGGAGTTCGCTGTCCTAGTTAGGCGAGCATTCTCGAGGAGAGAAGTTAGTAGATTCGCTGAAAAACTCGGGTGAGATCATTGGCCTCCAACCTTTACTGGACCGAACTCCTAGGTCATGCACCGGCCATTGCAGCCGGCTCCCTCGCAACACTAATTACCGCAATATTCACCGGAGTCATGAGCAGTTCAGCTAACGACATCGCAAAAGCCACCTCGACCGTTATTGGAGAGTGGCCGGTAGCGCTTGCGTCGACTTTGCTCCTCGTTGTTCCCTCCATTTTTTCCGCCATCGGTGTGTACGCGATCGTGGATGCCAATACAGATCTCCTCCGATACGAGGCTGCGGTGCTTACAAGCCAGGGTGTCGAGCGATCAACCCTGATAAGAGTCTGGCTGGTACTCCTTGCCGCTATTCCAACAATCGCATACGTTCTGGGACTGCTGTCTTTCCTCCAATTTTCTCTTCCTCGAACAGATATAGGGAGTGTCGCCATCGCTGGCCCGATTCTCCTAACATCACTTACGGTGCTAATCCTTACTTATTCGAAAATCAGTTCGATTATGAATTCTATACCTTTCGGAACACTCAGACAACCATAGCAGCGAGTCTTGTCGGCTCGACTTAGCGGAGCAGATACAACAACCAGTTAAGACGGGTCCTGCCGAAGAAACCCTGGAGAAATGCGTCCTGGAACAAACCCCCGCTGCGGCCTGGTCATATTTACCGGTAAACTGGTGCTGAGATCCCGATTCCCGTATAATTGTCCGGGCTGAATGGTACTTAGATCTGAAGGCGAGGTGTTTGAACGCGTCTTCTTAGAAACCCGGAGCAACTTTTTGAAATCAGTCTCTGGAATCGCTTCTTGAATCGGGTTCTTGAAACGGTTACCGAATCCGATACTTGAAACCGATGACTGAAAACGGGTATTGAAAACGCATACCGAAATCGGGTACAGGTGATTTTTGGGGCCCCCCGGAGGCCTGCTCAAGTCGCGCGGCGCCAAGAAAACCACTCTAAAGGCTCCATAAGACGGACCAATTATGATTCCATGGATCGCTGGGCTTCTACCTGAGGAGGGGCCAGATGTACTCCCAGGCCAAGTACAGTATCGCCAAGACCCCTGTGGCGATAATGAATCTACGACCCCATTTGCCCCGATGTGGTTTAGGCTGAATTGTTAGGTTCTTCGACTGCTGATTTCTGTTCTCTCATGGACCTCCTATTGCGTAGAGGTTGCCATCGCTACTTCCAACGTAGATGGTGCCGTCGGATCCTATGGCTGGGTCCGACACGGCGTAGTTTATCGAACATGGCCCACATAATCCTAGCCCGAGACTCCAGGCTAAAGTGCCATCTGGGTTGACGGCGCTGAGGTTACCACTTCCGTAACTGGAGCTTCCACCAGGCCCATTCGTGACATTGGTGACTCCACTTCCAAAATAGAGAATCCCGTCGGACCCTATGGCTACGGAGGACTCTTGAACAAATATGTAGTTGATAGTGGAGCAGTCTGGAGAAAGACAAGTTCCTCTACCTTTCTCTAGAGGAAACTGCCACTGGACTGTGCCATCCAGGTTAACAGCGTTGAGGCTGCCTTCGGTTGTACCGTAGATGGTTCCATCGGACCCTAGGGAGGGCGAATTGAACGCTTGCTGATCCTGCCACTGTATGGTTCCATTAGGATTGAAAGCGGTACTATCGATGAAGATTGTTCCGTCTGAACCTACCGCAGGAGAATTAAACGCACCAAAACTGTACAGACCCCATTTGATTGTCCCATCTGGGTTCAACGCCACGAGGCACTTGTTCAATCCATCTGCACACGATCCCGTGGGCGGCGGGTCGTCGATTTCTACGTATATGGTACCATCGGGCGCGACGGCTGGTGGGCCGACAACCTCACCATGGGTCCAAACCTGCCACTTGAGAGTGCCATCCGGGTTGACCGCAACTATGCGGAAGCCCACATCCGACACGTAAATGGTGCCGTCAGGCCCGATTGTTGGAGAAGTGAGAGTATCGACTCCTTCTCCCGAGTTCATTATGGTTAGGTTCCACTTCAGAGACCCATCTGGACTGATCGCATAAAGCTCCCCTTCGGGACCGCCCGAGGGATCAGGGAAGGGGCATCTTACGCAACTTCCAACATAGATTGTTCCGTCCGAACCTACCGCTGGAGTTGATCGTATTGGCGAGGGAGTCTGGAACTTCCAGATCAAATCTCCCTCTTGGTTCAGAGCGTATAGATTGCCGTCACTGCTGCCGACGTATATTCTTCCATCTGCAGCGGCAGGCGACGAGAGAACTGCACCGCCCGTTTGGAACTTCCACCTGATAGTTGGAGCGGAGGATCCCTTCAAGGGAGACAGACCATTGTGCTGGCTGTTCTCATGAAACATGGGCCAGGGATCATCAACGCCAGAGGTTGCGCAGAACTCATTGTTGTTCGACTTGAAGGTGTTGTTGTAGAAAGTATTATCCTGGAACGTGGTCTCTGGACCGGCCACTCCGCACTGGTCATGGGTGATCGAGTTGTTAGTGATACTGTTTCCGGCAGCATTCGAGTCGAAAATCATTCCGTTCCCATCGTAAGAGACAGAATTGGAAGTGATTCCAATATTGGTCGACTCTCCTATCGAGATGCCGCTCCCATTTGGAATGTTTGACGCGTTGTTGTTCGAGACGAGGACGGTGCTACAGTCTGAGACAGCGATTCCATCATCGAAAGCGGTCGCGGTGTTATTGTCTATTGTCAAGTTTCCACAGCTCAGGACAGCGATCGGCACGCGTGCGCTAATGCTGTTCTGGCTGATGAGCAGACCTGAGATGTTGTCGAGTGTGATTCCGTCCTCCGCACCGCCAGTGTTTCCGACTATGC
>Ga0209802_1000724_pt1 | contig 25414 bp, 25 predicted proteins | sample GraSoiAngelo_129_FD_185886 | JGI IMG/M metagenome (GOLD analysis project Ga0209802, IMG submission 185886) | Grasslands soil microbial communities from the Angelo Coastal Reserve, California, USA - 14_0927_12_40cm (SPAdes) (version 2) | ecosystem: Environmental > Terrestrial > Soil > Grasslands ... | reverse complement strand
ATTCAGGGCGCGTTCCGGGCTTGGGTCGGATAATGGATGATGGGATTTCGTCGGGGGGATCCCGAACGTTTGGAGGGAAGTCTAGGGACCCCCTCTCATTTTCAAGATCAGGGCTGATAATGGGCGAATTTGGTGATCGGCGCGAGAATTACCTAGGCCCTACGCCGTGGGACTGCCTCTTCTTCCAAGGTTCGTGTGAGACTCGATCTGCTAGGGTTCTATCGTTATGTTCTTGCTTAATGAGATGGACGCTCTCCCTTTTGAGTCAGCGCACGGGACACCGATAGGAATGATAAACCTCCTAAATATGTCGCGAGAAAGGGCTTGGAATATGAGCGAAACCGTTCTTCCACTGGTGGAACCTGATCTTGTCGGAGTTTGGAGGAAGAATGTTTGGTGGTTCGGTTTCCGCTGGCCGTTCAGCATGGTCCTCTTCTCCTGGGTCACGGTCGCGTCGACGCTGGCTCCCGAGTTTCACCTTGACCGTTATCTATTGACGATGCTGGCAGGATTCTTCGGCCTCGTCATCGGTGCACACTATATCGACATAACAGCGAGCAAGGACAAGTACCTTCCCTACTTCCCAGAGATGAACCGGGGAGCGATCAGGACTGTAGGCGTTCTCGCGGTCCTAGCTGGCATGGCCGTAGGAGTCTACATGTCACTCCTCTACTCCCTGTGGTTCCTAGTGTTTGTGATCCTGGGAGGATTCTTCGCCCTCTTCTATCCAATCGAGAAACCCAAGTGGCTTCACACCTATCCCGGTTTTGGCATAGCCTGGGGGTTCATGCCTGTCCTAGCCAGCTACTACATTCAAGGAACTCGAATAGACCTGTTGGGCGTGGGCTTGGCGGTCTTCCTCGGAATAACAGTGGTCGAAATGCATCACATGGCCGTGCTGACCAACGAGAAAGAATATGGTGCCGACCTGACGAAGAATGCCCGGCTACTGTTGAAGATCCATAGGACAGCGGCCTACTCGATCGGACTAATCCTACTAATATCACGACTAGTCTAGAATAAAGCCTCGGGACTACGATCCCGAGTATGTCCTGAAATGGCTAGCGAATTCTCGGAGTCGGCCGATTAAGAGACCGTGAGAACTCTACCCCTCAAAATAGAAGGACCGCGATTGAGGAAACCATCTAGTCGCCTTGAATCGACCAGACCGGGTAGATGGCATTCCAATAGTTCTCGGAGTCATAGACCAATGGCCCTACGAACGTGATCTGCTCGCCGACGGAAGGAACCGAAACCGTCGCTTGGTCTCGGGGAATCAGCTCCAATACTAGCCAACCGCTCTGGTGGTTGACATTTCCAACGTCGAGCAGCTTCCCAAGCTGAGGACCAAGGCTAACATCGATTCGCCAGTTGCCGTCGTCCTGGAGAGTAACGGACTTTACTTGTCCGCTCGCCACCTGGCAGTTTGAGAGGACTCGCAAGCGAAGAGGATTTGATACCCCTTCCAAAGGATCACCCTTCCGACCTTGGGGTGACGGGGGTGAGGCTGCTCGCTGAGGAGCGGACGGGCTAGCAGCATCAAACCGGACGATGAGGAGCGCGGACAACCATCAAGAATATCGGGACCGCGAGATATCGTCGTCGAAACCGCACGTTAAACCGTGTCGAGATTTCCTGACGTCCTGATTTAACAGTATAACATGGCGGTTCCCCTGCGACCGCGTCTCGGATTGCCTAGATCCTGGCCGCTCCTTTTGATCCTAGGATTGCGCAGAGCTCTTCTTCAACTGTGCCGAATTTTTTCGGTGTCTCAACGAATCTTCCAATTTCCTTCCAGTTCTTGTCGTAGACGATTATCGTAGGAATCGCTCTGATTTTGAACTCTTCAGCCATGTCCCGGTAGGCGTCATAGTCCACTACACGGGCCTGAAGCATATTGTTCTTTGCCATTATCAACGACTTTGCGAGGCCGGGAATATACGCGATACAGTCGGAGCACCAGTCTGCCGAAAAAACTATCAAGTGATGCTTCTCATCGACCCTTTCAAGAGTGTCGATCGAGCTAGCGTTGGGATGGTATTCTTGGAGTCGGCGTTTCATAGACTGGCGGGACTTTTCGACTTTGACCTCGTTGATGTAGTCGAAAGGGTCCTTTCCTACTCTCAGCGCCATCATGGGCTTTCAGCAGAAATTTCTATGATTTCTCGATCTGAGTTAGGAACACTGTCGACGCTTCCAGCTCTCCGTTCGATGATTCTCGGGCCTTGATTCCTGTCAGTCTTATCGCGTCTCCCATTCTTAGACTTTCCACAATTTGGGCATGATTGTCCCAGAGGGCGACTCTGATCTTGCCTGTACCATCTTCCACTCTAATATTTGAGACCCTTGTTCTTCTACCCTCCCTTGTCTCGATCTCCCGGGGATCGGTTCGCTCGACGACTACTCCACGGGTAGTGTACAGTTTGGGACCTGGTTTGATTGATGCAATCGTGACGGGAGGAGGAGACTCGATGTCGACAAGTGTCTCTTTTGTTATAGAGGACCTGGATCCTGCGTTCAAGTAGACCATCCCGTTCCTCTCGGTTATCCACGGATTCTTAATCGTGATTACACTTCCTTCGCCCATGGAAAGAACGGTCTCCATATTATCATCCCAGAACTTCGCCATTGTGAGACCTTCTTCGTTCTCGCACAAGGCCCATGCCGGCCCGTTCTCTCCTCTGCTCTTCTGCAACTTTCTGATGCGAACTCGCACGGTTTCGGGAGAGATGCTTGCTGGTACCCTCTCTTGGGACCCGGCAGAGCTAAGCGCGGGTCCTGCAGAAGGTGTTCTGCTCAGGACTTCGATGTTGCTTCGAGATCCAAGGTGAAACTCGACCTCCCCTGCGAGTCCCAACCTAGTGTAGCCATGCGCAAGACGGAGCCTGGACCCATCTCCGAGTTGTTCTTTTTCTACGATTTCCGCTGTGGAGTCCCAGAGGACGCAGGTGATCTGTCCGGAACCATCTTTCAGTTTAACCCTTACTAGTTTGCCGACAGACCCGTCGGACCGCTGAAACTCGCGCAACTGGCTAATCGAGAGAATCTCTCCTGAGATGGTCGTGTCTGATAGTCCTGCTTGGACGCTTGAAATCCGTTGATCTGAAATGTTGACTGCCTCTCCCGATAGACCCGCAAGTTGCTGTGCGAGGAGCCGTACTGCCCCCTCGTTGGACAAGAGGCCATGCGATTCCTGTTTCTTGCGCTCGATAAGCGAGAGGAGTTCGTCTCTGGGCATGCCGGGGTTTTTTGATAGTATGTGATTCAGGAGATTGTCCGAAGACTCTGTCATGCAGGTTTCTAGTCCCAGAACATTCGGGTACGCTCGAACTCTCGCTCTGCCCTTAGAACGCTCAGGTATAAGTCATCTTCTCTTGCCCACCGGTTTCTCAGAATTCGAGTCGCAGTAGTGGGTCCGACGCCTCTAGCTGCCAAAACTATGCCCGCCCTCTTTCCATAATTCTGAATCAGCCCCGCGGACCGCCAAGCTGTCATCCACTCCTTTTCTTCTTCAGGACTTAACTTGCTTCCTCTCTTTTTCTTGTTGATAATCGGGCCTAGTGCATCATTGCTCCGGTACGTCGCGGCGATCAACGACGACCTGCACTTTGGACACCTTACTACTTCCCTGAGCGTATCAACTCCCCGGATACTGTCCCAGTCTCCGCAGTTCATACAGAGAAGTCGGAGGTTGGTGGACAACAATCTGCTCTTCACAATTTCGATGATAGAAGCTTCCTCGACAGCCGGTCTGAGTAGACCATGCGGGACGATCCTGTCGAGAATGGGAAGAGCAAACGGAGTGCACTGACCAACATCCTGTATGGTTTCGATCGTGATCTCGCCCGATCCAGTCCTTTCAAGAACCCCTCTGGCGCCTTTTACATCCAGCTTCTCTGTGAAGAGTTCTCTCCGCGCTTCATCATTGGCTATTGATGTCTTGAAGATATCAACCAAAAGTCTCGCCTGGCGAGCTTTGTACTCTGCTTCTCGGCTTACCGCACCGAGCCGGCGTAGAACGTGCCAGTGCCTCCAGGCGAAAAGATCTGAAGCATCGATGGTGTCTCGGACAATCTTCTCCATGTCGTCAGGTGAAAGCTTCCTGAACTCTTCCGCAACTAACAAGGCGCTGACAGGACGAGGAAAGATTAGGGCAAAGCGATACTGGTCAACCTGTGTCCCGATGTTTGAGCCTAGGCGGGACCCGAATAGGGCGGCCATCGCTGTCGCGAGGGTCTCATTAACCAGGTTTCCGAAGCAGGAATGGATTACTACGCTGTTCTCGAAACTTTCGACCAGAACAAGATGATCAGTTGGAATCGGAGCCTGACCCTTCTGAGCTGAAAGAGTAGATTCAACTCGGTCAATCTCGCCCTTCTCAAGAAAACCATCAGGTACGATTCCGTCAAACAGGACTCTACGGGCACGTCCAACTTCTTCCGCAACGTCGATCTGTACAGGAATCATGTCTCCCTCCCATCCTGGAATTGCGGTCAGGCTCGGAGGGGCCGCCTCCACCTCGACGTGATACTGTTCCTCGTCAACGGAGAGCACTCGCCAGGTCTGACCATGCAGAATGAACTCTGTCCCGCTAGCGCACCTCCGTGCGACAAAATCCTGATCAAGACTGCCGATACGCCTCTTTCGAAAGAAGTCAAATACAGTATACTTCTGAACGTCCGGTATAACTGAGAGGTTCGTGAAATAGTACTGAATCGCTCTGGGATTACGAGCCGTCAGAAACTGATCGAACTTTCTCAACAGTCGCAGCTCATCGAGCTGCGCGATAACACGGCCGAGCTCCGTTGCATCCAGCTCGCGGAATGGGTAAGAGCGATGAACGACCTCGCCGATTTCCTCTACCGTCATTCGACCTTTCTGGAGTAAGAGACCGATTATCTGATGGGCGAGTACATCGTAGGCTTTCTCATGGATTATCGGCCGTTCCAGCCTTCCTTCTCTGGCTCTTTGAATCAGAACAGCGGATTCCAGTATGTCATCGGTGTTGATGGTCAGAATGACTCCGCGAGAAGTCCCGCCTAAAGTATGTCCGCTGCGGCCGACTCGCTGGACCAGCCGGGTCGTCTCTCGTGGAGAGGTGTATTGGATGATGAAGTCAACGCTGCCGATGTCGATTCCTAGCTCGAGAGAGCTTGTACAGATCAGGGCTTTCAGTTTGCCCTCTTGAAATTCCTTCTCCGCTTCTTCTCGCAACTCTCTCGACAAGGACCCGTGGTGTACTCGGACAGCGACCCCGGCCCCTATTGCTTGAATCTGGGCGGCTAACGCCTCAGCATGTTCCCGTGTGTTGGTGAACACCAGGGTTGATTTGTGGGATTGAATTATCCCTAGTATCATGCGAGCCCTAGAAACTGTCGACGCTGGTAAGCCTAGGTTGACGGATTCTTTCTGGTCTCCTGAGCTGGGATGAACGGATAGGACGCTGATCTGAAGACCCCTTGTCTCATCGGAGCGAAGCACTTCGACCCTTCGTCCCGATCCGACCAGGAATTGACCTATGCGTTCAGGCTCGCCTATCGTTGCGGATAGGCCGATTCGCTGAAATTCGACGCCGGTTAGTTCGAGGAGTCGTTCGAGGGCGAAAGACAGTTGGACGCCTCTCTCGTCTGTCGCTAGTTCATGGACTTCGTCTACGACGACCCATCGGACCGATCGAAGATGTTCTTTCATCCTCTTCCCGATCAGAATGGCTTGGAGGGTCTCAGGGGTTGTGATCATAACATCTGGAGGGCTCTTAGCTTGTCGAGATCTCGCGCTGATAGGGGTGTCTCCGTGTCGGACCTGGATTTTGATGTCAAGTTCCCTTCCCATCTCTTCAAGTCGGCGGAGTAGGTCTCTGTTGAGAGCCCGGAGCGGGGTCACGTATAGGACTGAGATTCCCCGTGGCTTTCCTTCCGCTCTGGCTTCGATGAGCCTATCGAGCACGGGGAGGATGGCGGCGAGCGTCTTGCCGGTTCCTGTTGGAGCGATAAGTAGAACGTTTTCGCCGCTCAGAATTGCGGGTATGGCTAGTTCTTGGATGGGGCTGGCTTCTAGGAAGCCTTCTTTCTCGAGCCTCTGTAGGACTGGGGGTTTGAGGGTTGAGAATGCCGAGCTATGCATCTACTGCACTAATAGTGATCTATGGGACGATTTATTCTTCTTCCTCTTCGGCCTTCTTCTTCCCTTCCCCTGGACGTTCGGCTGCGATATAGAGGAAGATCAGAACAAGTGTGACAAAGCTGAAGATGTACAGCAAGAGCTGGAGTAGCGCGTACTCCGAGTTTGGGTCAAGGTTGTAAGACATGTCGGCTCACGCGGTACGTTCTCGCACGAACTCGGAAACGGCTACTAAAACCTTGAGATTACTCGCGTGAAGAGATCGTGGTTAGTTTGGAGGAGATCTCTGGGTAGCGGGAATCAGTCATCTCGATCGCATTGTGCTTGCTCATGGCTACTGAGAGCTGCTGAGCGATGATGTGGTAGCATAGTTGTTTTTTGCGCTCCATCACTCGGAAGTAGTAGTCGTCGCAGGTGCAGAACAAGCTGTCAGGGAGTATTTGATAGTCTCGACCGCGACCTCTCACCACCCAGACTGTTCGGCCGCTAGGTGAGAACTGGTACTTCCGAACCTTTCCTCCTTCAACTAGGACGAGGGCTTGCTGGAATCTTTTCTGAAATACAGTCGTTAGGTTTTGCTTCTGGTCCTCGGAGAAGATCTTGGCCTGACCTATCTCGTGACAGGCGTCTTTGAGTATCCTGTTTTCGTTTACGGTTGGTGGCGAGCCAGTTCCCTACTCGGATAGAGGTCTTGGACTAAGAATACCTTTTCATTGGGGGCGAGCGATTTCGAACTAGCGGGCATTATCAGTGGCGGACGAGGTTACCGTCAAACCAGTGGCCGACCAGCCGGCTCTCCTCCTAGAACACAACGGGGAGAGGGTCCTGGTCATCGCTGACCTCCATCTGGGTTGGGAGGTGACCTTGGCCCACCAGGGAATACACGTGCCTTCTCAGGTGCCGCGGCTGCTCGAAAAGCTGCGAAAGATCTTGGCAGAGACCCATCCCAAGCTCTTGGTGCTGCTAGGCGATGTGAAGCATGCGGTTTCGAAAGTTGAGCTGGAAGAATGGAAGTATGTCCCGGAGTTCTTCGATAGCCTTGTCGAGATCATTCCCGATGTTGAGGTTGTGCCCGGAAACCATGATGGTAACCTAGAGCCGTTGACGCCCCCCTCTGTCAAGATCAACAAGTCCAATGGAATGGTTCTCTGGGATTCTGTCGGATTATTCCATGGTCACGCCTGGCCGGCACCACCGCTCCTTGGTTGTAAATTCCTAGTTATGGGTCACTTGCATCCTGTAGTGGTTTTCAAGGACCCATTGGGGTTCCGGATCACACGGCAGGCGTGGGTTAGGGCCAAGAGTGATGGGAACAAGCTCGCTGAAGGGGTCTTGAAACGTGAAGATGCGAAGTTTGAGGGCAATGCCACTGCAGAGGTGAAGAAAAAATTCGGGGTCTCGGTTGCAGATGCTGACTGTATCATCATGCCGTCATTCAACGACTACTTGGGAGGACAACCCATCAACAAGAACTACCAAGAAGGATGGACTGAGCTCTACAAGGAATACATGGGACCAGTCTTGCGCTCAGGAGCAGTGGATTTCGAAAACGGGGAAGCGTATCTCTTTGATGGAACGTTTCTAGGTAAAGTTCAGGACCTGCGACGTCTGGCGCAGTGACGGTCTGAGCCCTTAGTTTTGTTCACGCGGTGCGAGCCTGGAGAGTATCTTGCTTGTGTCTCCACCGTTCAGTTTGGCGATCTCTCGCAGGAGATCATAGTAGGATCTAACGTGCCGTTTGCCATCCCGACCATGATAGAGGCTTAGATTCGCGTACATCGTCGTAACGAGTTCGTGGTTGTACATCGGGTACTGGGTATCGCCAAGGCCTAGTTCTCCTAGTTGTTGGCTGATGGCTCCTTCGCGGAGGTCGAGAACTTTCCTGCCTTTCCGTTGGCGGTTTCTATTCTTTAGTCGTGTACCTTCTATTCGGCAGTCGTCGCTGCAGTATTTCTCGGAGAACCAGCCTAGGAATTTGCGTTTGCAGACGACGCACGTCTTTAGGACTTTTTTGTCGACGGCCATGTTTCGTAACCGTGTGTCTATTTTGTACCGAATCCCTTCGCTTGTTAGATATTAGGTAGAGAGGTCCCAGTATAAAAAAAACATGCCTCCGACGAGCCCGAACCGGCGGGGAAGATCGATTGACCCTGCGTTGTACTGCGCAAAAGACCCGCTTGCGTAGATAGCTTCGGTTCACCTTTTTGTTAGCGACAAAAGAGTCGAAGAGCCCGACTCTGAAAGATAAGAGCTAAAGCAACACTGCACTCTGGAGGCGGTCAGGGGCTGTCGGCTAGCCAGGTCTAGAGGACAATATCCTCAATGCGTCCGGACAGGCCGCGTGGCTTGGGAGCGAACCGTCGCGCCAAGAACCCACGAAATCGCAGGTTCAAATCCTGCCAGCCCCACCACCTAGATTTGAACCGTATTCGGTATAGGTCCGCCCAGCCCCACCATCACAAATCCGTCCGCGCAAAACTAAGGCGGAGCCGAACCTGAAACCGAAAGAAAGGAGAAAGGGAAACGCGGTTGTTGGTTGTTGTAGCCTTTTAGCTAACCGTTAGTTTGCCCCGTTAGGCTCAAGAAGTCGCTGGATGCAAGCTTGCTTTGTGGGGACGAGAAGGTCAATGTTGTGCTCCCATTAGTTGTCATTGAGGTGCTCGCTTGTCCGATGAGGATATAGAACGAAACAGATGTAAGAATCAATCCACAGGTATCCTTTGCTCTTTCGCGAGAGCGATGATCCCAGTTCTAGGGAATCGTGATTCGCCTCTACTGACAGAGTCCTGTCTCTAAGACAAAGAGGGGGTTGGTCCTGGTCGTCGATTTCTTGTTGCTGCATTGGACGAGTTCGTAGCGCCTGATGTAGGCGAGATTCGCTTAGCAGAATCTTCTGGACATAATGTACCAGAAAGTTCCGTAGGCTGCTGTTGCAGCGCGCTTTCTTTCTTCGAAGCGTGCGGTCGTGAAGGATTCACGGGCTCTCGCATGCCTCCTAGTGAGGCTTGTTGAGCCTTCTCTGACCAGGACTCTCGTTGCATTGTTTTCCTTCATGGCCGTATTTCCTCGCTGCGTTTCGCTACTGGTCCTGTATTTCACTCAACGATTTGAACAGGAGAGTGGTTATGAGTGATTTTGTCAACTGATTGTGACTAGAAAAAGTGGAATGATCGACCGTTTTGCTTTGCTGGGCTGAAACCTAGAAATTTAGGCTGAGAAAAAAAGATAACGAGGAGTTTGATGTGAGAGGCTTTGTTCGAGTCTAGGCCGTTTGGAATGCAACTGAGACCTGAGGTAGTGGGGATCCGTCCGCCTGGGTTGTCAAGGTATCGTCCGTGTAGATTATAGCGGCGACTCCGTTGAGCGGGTTGATCGCGTCTTGGAAGAGGTCGAGTAGGTTCCGGGTGCCGCGTGCGCAACCGGTGCCGTTGGTGCATATGACCCCCACGTGGTTTGGATGGGCTGTGACAGTGCTCTGTGCGAAGTGGGATCCGCCGTCGGTGCTCTGTGCCATGTACACATTCCATACAGCTGTCGGGTCACCTTTGCTCGAAGAACTCGTTCCATAGTAAACGTAGTCGACCGTGCTGCCGCGGGCTGCGATCCATGGAAACACTGCGGTGTTAGCGGGAGATGTGTTTACTGCCAGTGGACTGGTCCAAGTCTGACCCTGGTCTGTTGATTTCGAGATGAACACATGGTGCGCATCCGACCAGCCAGCGTATAGGGTCCCGCTAAGCGGGTCCACAGCCAGAGACGGGAAGACATTGTTCAAGGCAACGTTGACCGTGCCGGAGAAGACTAGGTGTGGAGTCCAGGTCTTGCCCATGTCAAGGCTGGCGGTTACGTAGATGTTGTTGAAGTTGGCAGTCTTCGCCTTCTGCAATCCTCCAGCTCCACCCGCCCAGATCGTGTAGACATTATGGCTGAAAGAGTCTGCGACCAACTTCCCCTGATCGTTGTCAAAGGTCGAGTTACTCGTGACGCCGGCTTGGCCGGTTATCGGGTCGGTTACGCGATGGAAGGTGAACCCATCGTCGTCTGAACGCTGTACGTGGATCGTGGTGCTCGATCCTGAGTCATGATAGGAAATGTAGACGTGCGGTCCATCCGAGGTTACCCACTCACGGTCGGATTGTGTGGTGTCGATGATCTGGCCGGTACAGTGTGAGAAGTTTTTTGACGTGTCAGCGTTCGGGCAGGTGATTGCGGAAACGCCGAGCTGGGTTATATGGGATTGAGGGTTGAAGAAGAAGATGAGAGTGGAGACATGGAGCGTCCCGGTTGAGCCGACGTCAACATCAGCATCGCCACCGCCACCGACATTGTTGGCGAGGTTCGCGTCTATCGTTCCCTGAAACACTGGTAGTTTTCCGAATACTGCGCTCCATGTGTTGGTGAAGAACTGGGTCCAAGACAGTGCCACATAGACTGTAGTGCCGTCGGGTCCGATGGAGAGTTCAGGTTCGCTGTTTCCGTCAGGGCGGAGCAGTGGAATGTTCTTGAAACTAAGACCAGTACTGTTTGTGCCGTGGGCTGCAACTGGTACGGCGAGGGTCAAGATCAGCGCGATTGTGATCGTTGTGATTGCTTGTTTCATACTATTTTCCTCGTTGCTTTCGAGGACCGTTTCTTTATAGGTTTTCCCGGCCGAAGATTCCTACAGGAATATGGTTGTTGACGTGTCAAGCCGGAGACATCTCACTAGAGAGAAGCATTGCCATTGAAGAATAGGCTGAAGCTCCGTAACATTGGATTCCTATGGGACCTAGAAGAGCCCCTTCCCAAATCAGGACCCAAGAAGAAAGCTGGGATCAGGGCGGCTACGCGAAAAGACAGTGAACGTCTGAGAAAAATTGTTGTTGATGCCTACCTGCCTGAGTGGTCGTGGTGGGTTAGGCAGATCGGCGGAAAGGAAAGAGCGCGTGCTGATCTGATGTCCTATGTTAGCAAGTTCTTGCGAGACCGCAAGAAGCGTATCTTTGTCGCGGAGGATAGTGAAACGATAATTGGATTCTGTGGTGCTGCGAAATATGATAGAGGTACTGGGACGATCGGTTACGGGGTTGCGGTTTTGCCCGGTTTCCGCAAAAGAGGGATCGGTTCAATGTTGCTGCTCGCAGCTCTTGATTGGCTGAAGAATTCCGGAGTAAGATTCGTAACGCTGGAAGAGGAAACTTTTGGCTTCGCAAACCAAGACACTCCCGCCATGATCCTTTACAAGAGCTTGGGAGGAAAGATAATCAGTGATCATCACGCAACGAGGTGATTGCGTGGACACTCGAGTCAACAAACCCCGCGAGGAAAGTTCAATGAGGGTCGAACGACGTCTGGACGACGCATCTCCTAATGCGCAGAGGGGACTCGGTTTTTCCTCTGGCGCAGGTATGAGAAAAGTTAGGAGGACGCTTCCGCCAACGACTCCGCTGAAGTACGGTAGATACTTGGCTTAGCTAATACTTTGCCAGTCGATACCGGGCCCGGTGGCCACGCCGTTAGGGCCGCAGTCGTATGGAGTCTGATAGGTAACAACGCCATAGGTCACCGCGGCAAGAACCGCTGTGGCGAGAAGAACCAGGACAATGGTTTCCCGACTGAAAGTCTTGGCGGCGTGCATCGGATCATGGTGGATTATCAAGAATGATATTTAAGCTCTGAAAAAAAAGGGAGGGTGCGGGGCAATTTTCCGGGGAACCTAGAAGGACCCTGTGGCCGTTACGACGTCCTGCTGGTGTACGCTAGTGGGTACGAACTGGAAGCCGTACCACCAGACCACGGTTTGCACGTTGTTGGTGTCGGTCCAGATGGCGTGGAAGTTGTTGTTGGAGTCAACCGCTAGATCCGTGTAGTCGCCGATGAAGCCGCCTCCAAACTGGTACCGGGTGTTGATCGGATGAGTGGTTACAGTCTGGGTTGTTGATGTTGTCAGATCTGTGACGACGTAGTCAAGGCGGGCGTTGTTGATGTAGTTGTCGAGTTGTAAGCAGTTGATTCGTCCTACCGCCGTTGGAGTGGCGGGCTGCGCGCACCTTTGCCATGGCGAGACGACGTCGGCTGCGTAGGCTGACATGTACACGTTGCCTTGATGGGATATGGCTACAGCAGGGAAGAAGGTGTCTACACGTTGCGGAGCGGGGGCGGTGAGTTTGCCACCGCTTGGCTGTTTCACTGGATACCCGGAGGCTATGCGTGTGCTAGCGTCGAGAGCTGGAAAGGCCAGTTGTGGTGTGGTCCAGGTGGCTCCGCCATTGGTTGATTTGCTCCAGTAGACTGCGGCGTGACAGTTTGAGGCGCCGGAGAAGCAGGTCGAGTCGACCCCATATGTGGTCGCTGAGTTGAGGGCTTCCGTTGACCAGGCAGAGTATACATCACCGTTCGGGGCGACATCGCCGGCTGGGAAGCTGTTGACCCTGAAGACAGTATTGGCTGGTGACGATATGTCTACGAGGGGTGCTATGGCTAGTGGCGTGGTCCACGTGACCCCGCCGTCGGTGGATTTGGCTATCCATGTGCTGTCGAACGGGCCGAATCTCGTGTCGCCGTCCCAGAGGACGTAGACTGTGCCGTCGGGTCCGACCATGACGTGGGATCCCTGACTGTAGAGAACGTTGCCGGCGATTAGTTGTGGATTGCTGAAGGTCTGGCCGCCGTCAGCAGAGTAGGCGAAGATGATAGGGGATTGGACATATGCGCCAGTGCTGGCGCTGAAAATGAACCGTGTCCATGACACGTAGACGCGTCCTTGGAAGGGACTGGAGACATGCGTGTCGATGGCGGTCCAGGGCTTGTCATTGAGAGTGGATGGGCTGTTTGTTTGGCCGATGAAGACTGGAGAGCCCCAGTGAAGGTTGCCGTTGGAGTCGAAGGTTCCCTTGCTCACAGTGACGGTGTTGGGAGCGGTGAGCCGGTTGAATCCTAGGCCGGTGAAGTATACGTTACCGCTGTTATCGAAGACCAGGTTCGAGTCTCCTCCTGCGTCGTACTGGCCGCCGACTAGATGTTCTACGCCAGGGATGAGGGTTCCGATGTGTTGTGGATCGGTGGCGATGCAACACCATGTTTTGCCGCCGTCGTTGGAGTAGTAGGTTCCGGAGTAGCCGTCGCCGAGAGCGCTGCAAGGCGTACTGCCGACGGTACATGTCCACGTTCTGGTAACATAGTCGTTGGATGCGGCGACGATTCGGTTGGGGTTGTTGGGATCTACCGCGATGACTGGTTCGTTCTGGGTTGCAGCCGCCGTGTCCTGGTTGACGGTAACATCGGGGGCTTGGACTGTCTGGCCATCAAGCGTGCTAGACAGAACGTGTGATGGCGTGATCGGACTGTTTGGCGCTGGGCTAGTAGCGAGATCGCTGGCGTCTGCTTCTTGGAGGATGAAGTTCGACAGGTTGATTTCGAGGCCTTGGTTCTGGGCGGCTTGGACTGCTGCCGCCTTGCCTGCTAGAGTGTTAGTGTCATATGTGGTCTGGGATGCAGCCGTGGATCTAGGGCCGATGGAAACCATGGCTAGTGACAGCGCTAGGAGAATAGCTACAGAAATATGCTTCAACATGTGTTTTCCTTCAGACATACATGTATTGACTTAATATGTTTCTAGAGGAAGCTGAAAGAAGTCTCATCTCTGACCCCTGAAAGACCCGTATTCCTCTGAACCGGCGCCTCGTGCGCCCTGTTTAGAGTCTAGAGCCTCTATTCCTTCCTCATGCAGCGATAGGAGGCGTCCTCACCAAGTTACCACCAACGTGAATTGGTTATTCCGTGAGGTCGTGAAAGAGTCGTGGACCCTCACGTCTCTTAGCGAGGCTAGTGAAGTCTCTTTCGACCAGGACTCTTGCATTATTGCTTTCCTTCATAGCCGTATTTCCTCGAGCGTTGGCCGCAGGTCTCGTATCTCACTCGACGAATCTGAACGAGGGAGTTGTTTCGAGCGATTTTTTCATCCGATTACGACTTATTTTCAACGGAAGACGCCTCAGTTTTTTTCTCGGGTACTGGTATGACAAGAATCAGGAGGACACTACCTCCGACAATTCCGGTGAAGTAAATGTAGATGCATGGTTCAGCTAATACCTGCCAGTCGACACCGGGTCCGGTAGCAACGCCATTCGAGCCACACCCGTATGGAGTCTGATAGGTAACAACGCCATATGTCACGGCGGCAAGAACTGCCGTAGTGAGGAGAACCAAGACGAGTGTTTTTCGACGGCCGAATATACTAGAGAGGCGCATCTCGGGTGAGACTTTCAGCAATCCTTTTATCGGTTTTACTCCGAAGGCCGCTACTATCTTGAGGATTCTACTGGTTTCCGCAGGTAGCACCTCCACTCTTTTTCTGATTATCTTGATGGTTGGTTCTGCCAGTGCGGCGCCTCTTCTCAGTGTAGGTAGCAATGCGAATTATCAGTTGAACGCGTCGATGCAATCAACCCAGAGCTGCAACGCCACTCCTGCTAGTTACAATCAGACGGCGTGTGGCCCCTACCAGCCAAGAGCCCTTGTCAACATATACGACGATGGGGTCTGCGCATCTGGTTCAATTGCTTGCTATTTCAGTCCTTACAATTTGACCGTGGCACCTGGAACTGCAGTTATGTGGTTCAACGCGGGCAAGATGGGTCATACGGTGACCTCCACCACCGGTGTTACTGGTTTAAGCTCTACACTCTTGGCCCCTATGACATCGTTCTCGTTTACCTTTACAAGCATTGGTCGTTACAACTATTCCTGCTCCGTTCATCCTTGGATGAAAGGAACGGTAACTGTAGCGATCCCCATATTTCCCACCGCAATCTCGTCCTCATTCATGCCGACGATTAGCCTCGACGGTTCCGTAGGCTGGACGGTTATCGGACTTGACAATAGTGTAGCTGTCCTAAATGTCAGCCACCAAGTAAGCATCGTTGCGTCGGTGGGACCCGCCAGCTTTACGCCTGTGACTGAGACCGGGAGTTTCTCTCAGTCAATTGACCTCGCCACACGCGTCGAATCACCGGGAACCGCCACCTCGGTAATACTGAGCATAGCCCAAAGAATGCTCGCCTATCTGGGATCTACTAGCTACTACTACGGCACCAGCTTCTCGCCCGCCCTCGCCCAGATCCTTTCTGATCCAAAGACAGTCTACACTATCTGGTGGGTGAACGGTCCGCTAATCATGGGCCAACCGGTCCAGATCCTAACAGGATACGCCAGCGTCACTGGAAGCGAGATGGTCAACGTGGGAGCCGGCAGTAATCGTAATGCTTGGATTGTCGAGTCGGAACTCTCACAGTCGCTTTCAACTTCCAGCCCACCTATTATCGGGTCTGGTGGATCGAGCGATTCCAGCTTCAAACTGGACTTGCGATTCGACTATGACCAGGCGAGCGACCTTCTTCTCAAGTCGAGAGCTGTAGTTTCTGTCACGTCCGCGCAGACTCAATTGTACAATCCGGGCGATTATCTCTGTGGACCCTCAGGCTGCTTCCCCGTCTCTGACCATGTAACAGTGAACCATCACATGAGCGCAATTGTCCAGGTCACGCTCCAGCTTAAGTCGACAAGCCTCGCCCTATCCAAGAGGGACCCTCAGCCAGCAGGAAGCGGGTTATCATCTTTAGCCTCAGCGCTATTCTCGCCAATGGCCCTCTGGATATACACTGGCGTGGGAGTAGTGGGAGCGGGCGCGGCAGTGACTGTTGCCTGGCTACTTCGAAGACGTGCCAGAACGAGAGTGCCGTTAGCACAACCGGGACCCCTCCCGGGTGGAAGCTCTACGCTCGCACCCCCATAGTACACTCCTACCTGAGTTTCTGGCCCGGCAATTGGTCGTTGGTCCTCAGAGGCTCGCTCCGCATTGGGAGCAGTGCATGCTCTTAGCATCATTCCTCTGACCGCAGTATTTGCAGTATACCACCTGTCCTACAAGCTCCAGGGCGTTTATCGATTCTTGAGTCAGGTTGCGCAGGCTCATCATCTCATCACCTGATTGCGGGTCCAATATTTTGGCGGTGAAGAAAGGAGTCCCGTTGACGATCATCGTCGGAATTATCTGAAGGAACTGGGAGAACTCTCGTCCCCGAAACAGATCCCTAGAGACTTCTCTGGCGATCTGGCCCTGCCTCGCCTCAACCAATCGGAAGGTTGTAACATAGTATCTGGTGTCTCTCTGTTTCGTCCCACGTAGTGCCAGGACAAGACCTACCGTGAGCATTATCCCGCCGAGGACTGCGAAGAGAAGGTTCGTTGAAGCGCACTGGGTGGGTGTTTGGAGAACACCGTTCTTGTTGTAACAGTTGTTGGTCGGGTTGAGGAGACCGGCGGCAAGGAAAATTCCTCCGAGGCCGATTGCGGCCGCAGGGAATAATCTCCCTAGGCTTCCTTTACCACAGACAAATTCCACCTGCTCGTGGGCTAGCAGCCCATCGGGAGGATGAAATCTCCCTGATTGACCCGACACTAGCTGATCGTCTCTGGACAGGAGTCTCGATAGATAGTCCGACGCTACAGCCCATCCCATATTTTCGGTTGGCGTAACCCCGTCTCACAAGAACTAGTTGCTTTCGTCAAACGGGATTAGAGGCCGTTTACTTTTTCTCCGGAGTGGCCCATGGATTTCTCGTAGAGGGGACCAGCATCGTAGCCGTAGACCGGGCGAGTCTCTCCGACCGGAAAGAGATCGAGAAACTCATCGCGGAATACCATGCATCTGAAGGAACAACGCCAATCAAAGAGAGAATATCGTGGGCTGTCGACCAGCAAGTGCGCAGCGAATCGCCGGGCCTGCTCCTGGTCGCCCGGGACAAGAAGAGGATCGTGGGCGTTGCTCTTGCAGTTTACACTCCTTCCGCGGAACTGGGACGCGTGATGACTGTAAACGATTTCTTCGTAAAGCCGGAACACCGACGAAAAGGAGTCGGACAGGAACTGGTGAGACATATGGTCGAAGAGTGCAAACGGATGAAGATAGACGAGATCGGGCTCGAGGTGCTCTACGCCAATAAGGCTGCAGCTACCTTCTGGAGGTCAGTGGGATTCCGACGAGCAAATCGATTTCTCTTCAGAAAGAAACTGAGATAGGTGACAATTATTGACCCGCAAAGCCTATTCCCGCCCCAGTAGTTTCCTAATTAGATAGATGAGGAAACGATTCGGAATCCTCGTACTCTCTCTCCTCATTGTAGCCGCGTCAGCATTAGTCTATTCTCCATTGACCCAACAACCACCTAATCGCCATAACGTCTCCTGGGAGAATGCGATTGCAGTCCTCAACACGGGTCAAGTGATGCGCGTCTTCCAGTCGCACCACTTGGATGTCACACTGTCGTTGAAGAACGGAACTGTCATGACGACAAAGGAACCGACCATCGACGCCATATTCCATGAAATCCAGAGATGCGGCGATCCATGCCGATACATTGAGGAATACACAGAATAGAATGATTAGGGAACGCGCCGTCTCCGGTTAGCCCGTCCGAGCCTTTGGAGATGACATGAAGTGGAAGGTGAGCCCCAGCCAGTAATCAGCTGGAAGAGCGTTATCGGATTTGTAGGATGGCTCTTGCTTGTAGCGGGAGCCTTCGTCGTCGTATTTGGCTGTAGCAGTCTGATAGGCGGCTCGTGCAGCCCACGTTTGGTCATTAGGTCCTTGGCCGCGACGGGTGCCGGAGCATTCCTTCTGCTAGCCAGATGGGTAATATGGGGAGAGGAAGATGGGTCGAGAGGTAGATCCTCCCCTAAATCAAGGCTGAAGCGACTTCTGCGGAATGCTCTTGGCTACGCAATACTCGCGATTTTCCTCGCAGTGTTTCTTGCTTTCGGATTTGTCTGAGACTGTCACGCTATTTTCGTTATCTCAGCGAGGGCCCTACGACTGCGAAATGGCGCGTGTTGGACCGAAACTTGACTAGGTTGTTGTCTTTATCTTAACCGTTCGGCGGAGAAGCGAGAGCGAGACGACCGCAGTCACAACCCCGTAGAGCACATGAAGCACAAAGGAGCCTCCCGCAAACGTTGCACTGGTGAGGTCATCCGGGACGAGGAGACCTGTAACTGGGACGTAGACGACTATCCAGATTGCGATGCCTCCTAGTATGCCGACCCAGACAGTTTTCTTAGTTGTGGTCAAGGCGAACCTGCGGACTGCTGCCGTCGCTCCGATGAAGAGTGAGCCTGCGATTATTCCTACAAGGAGGTGGAGTGCCCATCCGCCTAGGACGGAGGAGTCGCCGAAAGCTAGCTTCCTCGCGATCGTCGTGTAGAAGAGCTCCTGGTTCAACGCTATAGCACCAATCTCTCCAAAAATGCCTAGGACAATTGCCCCGATGAAACCGCCTATCGCACCAGCTCTCAGCCCTTTCGATACTGAATAGGTGATTGGCTGCACGAGTTCTGTTTCATATGATGTGTATTAAAGATGGTTGAAACCGTTATTTTGGACTGACGAAATTCTTGACTTGGACGATACGAACCAATGCTAGTCGATAATTCCGCCGTCAACTGGCTTCTGGAATCCGATGATCCCTCGATCCGTTATCTCACTCTCACAGAGATCCTCGATAGACCGTCGAACTCAAAGGAAGTTCTATCGGCAAAGAAACAGATTCCTAACGGACCAGTCGTCAAGACTCTCCTCGCAGGGCAGCGGGCTGATGGTGGTTTCGGGGTCCATCCCTACCAGAAATGGACAGGCGCACATTGGCGCCTCGTCTCTCTCGTCGAACTTGGCATACCCACGGGATTTCGGCGGGCAGTGAAGGCGACGGATCTTGTCCTGAAATGGTTGCTTGGCGAGGCTCATATCAGCAATGTTCCCAAGATCAGTGGACGGTATCGGAGATGTGCGTCTCAAGAGGGTAACGCGTTGGCAGTATGTAGCCGGCTGGGTCTCGCGGAGGACCCGCGTGTGGTGAAGCTTGCCGAGTCGCTGGTCGAGTGGCAGTGGCCTGATGGAGGATGGAACTGTGACAGGAGACCCGAAGCCGACCATTCCTCGGTCAATGAATCTCTATCGACACTCTGGGGTCTTGTCGAGTTTCAACGAGCAACAGGAGATCGAGAATATTTGAAGCCGATTGAGGGAGGGTCAGAGTTCTTTCTTCAACATCATCTATTCCGTTCGGATCATACTGGAGAGATCATCCACCCGAGCATCGTCAAGCTCCATTATCCATTATACTGGCATTGTGACATTCTACAAGAACTCATGATACTCTCCCGAGCAGGAAATCTAGACGACCGACGAGCCAAAGAGGCGCTGGATATTGTTGAGAAGAAGAGAGGTCGCGACGGACTCTGGCATGCAAACGACTACTACTGGAATTTGAGACGGAAACCAGTCAGTAAAACGAAACTGTCAGTGTCAAACGTCGAGGTCGTGGATTGGGGACGAAAGGGGCCCAACAAAATGATAACACTGAACGCGCTACGAACCCTCAAAGCCTCAGGACGAACCAAACTCTGACAAGAATGAAACAACCTTGACCAGCGCGAGGCAGGATCGCATAACTTAGCTTCAGTGCGCTTGATGGGGCCATTGTCTGCGCCGGTTCAGTAATCACCCGTTTCCCGGCTGCCACCCATTCAATAGGAGATTCGTTAGAAGCCGATTTCGGTTTCAATCAGAATTAGGGTCTAAGTCGGTTAACGGGAGTCGGCAGCATCTGGTCACGTTGACCGGGGTAGATTGACTGGCGCATCAAATGCGGTGCGACTTCCCTTGGCGTCATCGAGGGTGGACCCGCTTCGGCATTCTCTCTCACCCATTCGGGAACAATGACTGCTCTGAGGAGTTGCTGCACGGTGACGTCTCTTCTCCTTGCCTCTGACGCTAGTATCTCGAACGTGCCGTCTCCCACGGATAGTATGAACTTGGCCATTGTTATGCACCAGGTCCCTCTCGAGCGATCTTGGCTTCCGTTGCTCTCGCGTTGTAGGCAGAGTGGAGTTGTCGAGGAGCTCTGCCTTCGACCATGACGATGATATTGTAGTCTACACCTACACGTTGAAGCGACTGGACGAACCCGTCAAACTCGTCCAGTATCTCGTCCTCGTTCCGGAGCGAAGTCTGTCCTTTCAGTTTCAAGAAGGCCGTCCACTTGTAGCTCTCAATGGCTACGTCTCTTGTGTCCTTCATCGATCATCCAGCCATTGTGTCAGTCGGATCGACGTCCACTGAGCAGGTGCAGCAGTGTTCGAGACAGAGCCGGCAATTATCGCATGTTAGGCTGGTGGTTTCTAGGCATGATTGGCAACGATTCGGATCCAATTCTTGATCGAGCATCATTGTCACGAGCCGTTCCTCTTGTCAACTCTTCCTTCGACTTTGAAATACACGTCTCGATCGTTCATCCAATCTCCAAGGACCTGTTCGTCGCCCATATCGGTGTACACGCCGTCAAGCCAGACTCTCACGTCTAATGCTTTTGAAGAATCTATCAGGCCAACCAAGAGGTCTTTGAGACGAACATCAGGCTTGGCCTCTCGAACTTCTGAGTACGCAAGTCCTTCCCGCTTTCCGTTACCGGAGAGTGCCGCATCCATTTACATCTACCGCTACATTTCGCAACCTTTCCATATAACCACGACGTTTACAAGTGGTACGAGTGTAACGAAAAGTAACCTCTCCTAACACACAGTGGGCACTCCGCTCTTATCCTCGGGGCTTGGGGATCGGGGTTCACGTCCACACAAGCAAATGCAAGACCGCCAAGCTCTGCAAGCCGAGACCGTGGTAACTTAATTCACCTGGGTTAGAGAAACAATCTAGCTCGGTGGGAACTCCCAGGTTCTTCAGCTCAACCAGAACGAGTCTTCTGTCAAGATTGGCCGGGTAAGCGTTGTACCGCTTTGTGTTCTGTTCTAAACGTCCAGGTTATGTTCTCAATCATTATATTATGAAGGGGGCGGGGAGTAAGTTTTGGCCGCTAGCGGGAGAGTCCTCACGAGCATTCCCTGGCAACTGATCATTAGGCTTCAGGGGCGAACAACCTCCGACGAATGCAGGAGGATGGTTGACAGGCTCGAAGAGTTCGCAGCGCTGCTTTCAATCCGTTGGTCCGAGTTCACTCTCCTCGTGACTATGACCGAGTCCGCCGACCGGGAACCGTAGTCCAGCTCTCACTCACTATAGAGTTTCCCGGATTCCTTCTGTGGCTTCTCTGATTCCTTGCGAACCTTGCGCTCGAGTGGTTGAGCCTCGGTGTCCAACGGTTCCTCGACTGGAGGGGATTTCATCGTCGCATCCGAATGCATCCGGATCCATCCCTGTGTCTGCTGCTTGTTCTTCTTGGACCCGCTAGTCGATCTTTGCTTATCTCTTGTAGCCTCTTCCATTCTTGGCCCCTGCAAAGCTTGGGATCAGCAGCGCATCTTTGTGCTCGCTGGCAGGACCCGTCAGAGGGCGAATGATGGTCGCGACTACTTGTCCGTCTGTTTCGCGTGTCTCAACTTTTGCACCCATGGGTTTGAAGAGGGATTGAAACATTTCTCCGTAGAACGCGGATACTCTGGGTCCTCGATCATGCTTCAACACTACAGTATCAGTTTCTCCATCGAGGGTGTATTGGAGTCTGAACGCGTTTCCGTAGCTGCCAATCATCTCCATCGCTTTCAGTGCATTCTCCATGTTGAATTTCTTGAACCAGAATAGGACCATCTCGGGGAGAGTATTCGCCCCTGCCTCTCTCCCTAGTTCGCGAGCTTCCTCATCGCTGAGGATGCTGAAGACTTTTTCCACGAGGGAGGTGGGAACTTGGATGAAGCCGAATTTACCTGCTTTATCCTCCCACTCTACGAGTTTCCTGAGAGCTCTGTTGGCGAGAAGGTTGAACGAGAACTGTTCTCTTTCGGCCATCTCGACGATGCCTGCTTCGACATCCTCATCTAGTCTAAGGGTCCTGGTGACGCTTCTCGAGCTCGAAACCGGTGTCGATTTGAGCTCAAGCATGGTTCGTGTAGGGGCTAAGGTCATTTCTTGTCCTCGAAACCCCATTGGGTCGTTGCAAGCACTTAAGTGGTACGTCTCTCTCCGCTTGCAATGGGCAATCATCTTGCCTGTATGCACGGCATAGTTTTGCGCCGAGTATGCGGACAGACCGTTTGCAATATATTGCGAGCGGAAGGCGGCTTTTCTCTCGAACCGGCGAGAAGCACTCGGGGTGCCAGAGAGTAGGGCCAAGTTTATCTTCTTGTTTGCACTTGATTGCAGATGCTATAGAATGTGATAGTTCGTAATGACAGAACTTGAAAGCGCTCTGAAACCCGAAGTCCGCAGGTCTCCCGACACAGTTACGAGAACATTCCGAATAGACCGCGACGTTGACAGGAAGATGGAAGGGCTCTCCTCAGAAGGAAGAGTCAGCATGAACCAGATGGCTAACAAAGCACTGAGAAGGTACGTTGAGTGGGAAGTTAACGCCGAAAAGTTCGGAACAGTCACAACCTCAGCCAGCACCATCAGAAAGTTCTTCGACTATCTAACAATCGAACAGGCAAAAGAGATGGGAAGCTGGTGGGGCGAGAACCAGGCTCCAGGAATCATAACCTTCTGGTTCAAGAAATTCGACTTCGACACCGTCTTGAAGGCGCTAGAATTCCTCGGCGCACAGTACGGCCGAGCCTTCACCTCCGACCACGCATTCGACGGCAGAAGCCACACCCTCATCGTCAAACACGACATGGGGCTAAAAGCCAGCGTATTCTACGCAGAAGCCGTAAAAGCCGCATTCTCACACCTCGGGCTTGGGACCGACATATTCGTCACAGACGACCAAGTTATCGCGATCAGTCCTCCTGATCCCGCCCATCCACTCAATAGGTCCTACGAAGGAGCAGCCGACCTGAAATACCCAACCAGCGCAACCAGCCGGCCAATTCCAAAGCTTCGCAAAGGACAACGAACAGAATCCGAAAGCCGCGATGCATGAAGATTGGGCGTGGCGTAGGCTCGGAATATCCTTCAAGCCAGCCGTCATCTTGGCTATAGTGGAATCGGTAACGACTCTAGCTTACTAGACTCTTGATCTTGTCGAATAGGTCGACCGGTCTTATCATTGCTCCGCAGTATCTACAAGTAGTCTGCCTCCCCGTCTCCGGAAGATCCAGTGGCCCGGAGCATTGAGGACACTTGAAGGTCGTGACCACGACTCCTCCCTTCGCAAGCGTGTCTCTGATCGAAGAGAAATCAAGAACAACTTGCACGTGCTCTCTTTCCTTTTCCTTCTGAATTCGCTCGCGTTTGATTTGTTGTTGCCTGAAAACCATTCCCCGGACCCTGTTGAAGGCTCGATTGTCTCTGGCTAACTCAACATTGCTTACCGAACCGTACCAAAGCCAAAGCCTTAGCCAACCTTCAACATTCCTCTTCGCCGATTTCACCACGATAATTGAGGCGTCGCTTCCCTGATACGCGCTGGCGGGCGTGAAGGACGCCAAGTCTTCGAGTGGAATTTCAAAGTTGAACATTCCATCTTGGAGCCAGATCAGTCTCTCGCTCGTCAAGAATAGGTGGCCCGCATGCTCCGCGACCTGAGACACGCCTATCTGACTGGCCAGCGGACCAAGTGCACTTGGTACTTGGACGAAACTAGTTCCTGCCCACGCCCAAACCATATCCTCGTTTATCTCTAGCGAGACGTTCGAGTCAGCCAACAGTGCATCGAGCTTTGAACCCGCAAGGGAAGAAGAAAGGAGAGAAGAGTAGGCCCCCCGATGACTCAGCTACTAGCGCTAAGGAAGGAAGTTAGCAAGAAGCTCGGTGGCATAAGTCTCCGTCAGCTTCGAAACCGCGTTCGGGACGTTTCCTCTAATGAAGTCATTCCTGACCGAACGTTAGCTCTTCTTCTGATAGCGACCCGCGACGCAAAGATCGATATCAAGCAACCGAGATTCAAGGTTCCTCCCGAGAAAATTATCGCTCTCGAAGAATTCCTTGCAAAGGGACGAGCGACTATTGCGGTTAGCCCCACTCCAAGTCAGAGGAAGGTTTCAAAGGACCAATCTGTCAAGTATCGTCGCCTTCTCAAGTTCACTGGGAGTTATCCTCTTCCGGTTTTCTATGACCGATTGGAGGCTGAGATCAATACAGCCCACAGCAACCCTGACTTGCCGAACGCGGTTCTTGTCCTATCAAGGAAGCTCATCGAGAACCTTGTCTACAACCTGCTAGCGTTTCGTTTCAAGGGTCCTGGCATCGACCTATACTATGATACTTCGCACAGGCGGGCTCATGACTTCAGTGTTCTATTGGATAATCTTCAGAAGCACAAGACAGACTTCGAAATCGATCTTCAAGATGATATTGACCGATTCCTAAAGATCATGACAGATACGAATTTCCGGCGAGAAGCTAATTCGAAAACTCATACAGTAATGGAATACCTTGGGTCAATGAAAGAGGTCTCGAAGCTCAAGATTCCCGACATGGTGCAAATACTCCTGCTATTAATTGAACGAGTCAAGCAACCCGAACCAAATATCTCAACGTAACCAAAGCTGAAGCATTGGACAACAGGCTTCTCATTTCTGTAATGAACGCTGGGAGTGGTCCTGAACGCCTAACCGACTACGCTGTTGATGATTTACCAAAGAAACCCTTCGGTGTAGAAGTGGTCATCAAGGAGGGAGATACGGCTAAGATCGTTTTGGTAACGCACGATGGATACAAGTTTCAACGCGGGCAACCCGTTCACTTTCGCTTGTGGCTATATAGCGGCAAGGAGATATCTTTTCAGCATACGCTCCGGATTCCGCGACCAAGGAAGATTACTCTCCATTGACAAAAGACGGGCGAAGAGCGATCTACCTGATCGTCGGAGTTATCGTTGCGATGATTGAATTCTTCGTTGTCCAGCAGTCTTCTCTTAACAGCGATGTGCCGCCAACCTATGCGAATCTTAGAGCATTTTTGCGACGCTTTGGAAGTATCGTATTCCTCTTTTGCCGTTGAGGGCGTGGTCTAGTGCTTGGTCTACGGCGTCTTTAGGTGTTGGGGCGGCCATGACTTTCACTGTCTTTCGATCGTCTAGGTAGCTGTCGGCGATCTTGTCTGCTGTTCCGCCTGTTCCCTTCAACGCTACTATTGGTTTTCCTTTCTGGTAGGCGACGAGTGCTTCCACGTAGGTTCCCGCTCCTCCACCCACTACAATGGCAGAATCAGCGGAGTACGCTGTCACGTAGTTCCGTGAGAAGCCCATTCCCGTCGGGATGATAATATCACAATACGGGTTCGCGTAGCTCATATCCTCATGCGGTAGAATCCCGACGACCATTCCACCCTTCTCCTTCGCACCCCGGCATGCAGCTTCCATTACTCCAC
>Ga0209802_1000719_pt1 | contig 25482 bp, 27 predicted proteins | sample GraSoiAngelo_129_FD_185886 | JGI IMG/M metagenome (GOLD analysis project Ga0209802, IMG submission 185886) | Grasslands soil microbial communities from the Angelo Coastal Reserve, California, USA - 14_0927_12_40cm (SPAdes) (version 2) | ecosystem: Environmental > Terrestrial > Soil > Grasslands ... | reverse complement strand
CTACAATATTTGTGAACGATGGCGAGGCATCGTCCCTCTTTCTCTTGAAATTCTCCTCGAAAGAAGGTTGCGCTACAAGCAACTAAAGAGAGATGCGAAGGATGAACTAACGATACAGAAGTATGACGCACGCCAGTCAGCGTTAAAATGGATTCTGGTCTGCTCCTTTCGGCTACCTTGGATTTAAGAACGCCCGGTTCGGAAAGATAGACGCGCACATTGCAACATGCGCCTTCTCCCGTGTCTTCCTCCACCGTGCAATAGCCATAGCCCAAGCTAGAGGCTTCAAACTTGTACACGGAATCGTTGATTCTATGTGGCTTACAAAGCCTGACACAACAGCTGCTGATTACGAGGAGCTTTGTGCAGTGATCAAAAAGGATCTGAAACTCCCTCTGAGTTTTGAGGGCCAGTACAAGTGGATAGTTTTCCTCAATTCCAAAACGGACCCGCAAGCGCCAGTCCTAAACAGGTATTACGGGATCTTTCAAGACCGGACTCTCAAGGTTCGGGGAATAGATGTTCGACGCCATGACACTCCTAAGATAGTTGAGAAATGCCAGACACAAATGCTTGGAATCCTCAAGGAAGCTGATAATTCACGGGAGTTTCAAGCCCTTATTCCCCAAGTTCTCAACACTCTAAGAGAATACGTCTCAAAGCTACGGAGCGGCACGGTTCCTATCGAGGAGCTGATAATTACGAAAAATTTGAGCAAGATGCCTAACGAGTACACTCACCGAATACCCCAGGCGATCGCGGCCCAGTATCTTATCGACGAGGGAGGAAGAGTTCACGCGGGACAGCAAGTAAGTTACGTTCTGACGATTAATACATCAACAATTCCTGAAAGCCAAGCCCTGCCACCAGAACTGGCAGACGATGACACTGTCTACGACCCTGAAAGATACGTTGACCTCCTCGTCTCGTCAACAGCAAACCTCCTCCTACCCTTCGGCTACGACGTAAAATCACTGACCGCGAGTCTAGGTGGACAGCGAAAGGCATTCCATTCTCGTCCGGATCTCACCGGTCATCAGCGGCAAATCCAGCTGTTACGCTAGACCATCGTAGAGCTTCTCAACTCTTAAACCCCAAAGCATCCGATTCAGGATCGAACGCGCCATGAGAAAGGAACTCGTCAGAACGGGACCCGCACCAATGAACTTGCCGTTTTCGCCAGGAATAAAGTTTGGCGATCTGATCTTCGTATCAGGCCAAGGACCCATCGATCAGAACGGCAAAGTAGTACCAGGAGACGTCAAGTCCCAGACTAAGACAACTCTGGAAAACTTTCGGAGAGTGCTGATAGCAGCGCAATCTGGCTTGGAATACGTGCTTCAGACTACAGTATACCTCAGTGACCTAAATGACTATTCTGAAATGAACGAGGCTTACTCGACGTTCTTCCCCGACCCAAAGCCTGCGAGGGCTACAGTCCGAGCTGATCTTCTGTTTGGAATGAAGGTAGAGATTCAGGGAATAGCCTATCTTCCTCACTAGGGAGAGGCGATTCAAGGAATTCGTGAATCCCGCTAGATCTTCCTGGGTCCTGCTGACGTGTTTCCGGTTGAACTCTTCGTTCTGCCGCGAAGAACGATTAGCAAAACTATGGCAGATTCTGCGATCGCCGCGACAATAGCCAGCTGGCGCCCGTAAGTGAAACCCTGCGAGCCTCCAGACGCGGCAGGTGAAGGACTCGGCCTAGAACCTGGGCTTTGAATAAGAAGAACTCTCCCTGCTTCTCGACTATTGTCGAGCAAGTTGAGCTCGCCTTGAACTGGAGGAACAGCTACAAGCACTGTATATGTTCCGGGCGAAAATCCAGATGTGTTCCACATCAACCGACCCACATACACCCCTTCGGGCGCAAGCTTTGGCACAGATCGATCGTCGACCAAAGTGGTGTTCGCGTATGCTTGTAGCTCGAACTGCTCGGAGAGTGATCCATAATTTGCGATAGTTGCATTGATGACGACAACGCTGCCGACTGTAGCTGTCCTTTTGACTAGGGTTGAGACTATTGCTATGTCATGGACGATGGGGACGACCAGTAGAGACAGGATTGCTGACTTTTCAAGTCCTCCTCCGGTCGCGAGAATGGTGATGTTGAACTGACCCAGAGGAGTTCCTTCGCTCGTTGAAATCGTCATAGTTGAAGAGAACGAAGGCTTTGCGGAAGCAGGAGCAAACAGAACCTTAGCACCAGCAGGAACTCCTTGAGCAGACACGGTTACAGATGCTGAGACCCCTGATACGAAGGCCACTGACAATTGAACTGAACTGTTTGACCCTCGAACTTGGATGAGACTCTCCTGGCTCAGGGATAGGATAAAGTTGAGCGGACAATTGCCGATGCCACGATGAACTGTGGGAACGCTGCCAGATCGCCCGCACATACTAACTGGTCGATTGATATGAACGCCACCGGACGTTAGGATCGGAAGAATCTGATTGTTCAGCTCCTGCTTAATCAATGCGGCATGATCGATGGAAAGGGAGAGGGACGTAGCTAGCAGCACACACGCTAGCAATGATACCTTGAGGGAGAGCAACTCTTCACGCGGTCTACGGGCACAAGAGTGAACGCTGGCCTTCTCAAGCTTTCGGAGCCTGTGGGTCACTTGCGACTTTTGCACATCGAGGCTAGCCTTCAGCCTCCACCCTTGTCGCAATTCGCCCTCCGTTCGAGTCACTTGTGATGAATGCTGTCCACAAATCTTATCTAGACTATTTCGCGCCCAGCGGTTCTTGAAAATGAAACTGCAAACAATTTCTCTTTCGACTGCTACTGCAACTGCGTTCATCGTTCTCTCGGTCCTCATGGCAGCTTCCGCGCTCCCGGTCCCACAGTTGACCCTAGCGCCCCGAGCACATGATGGTAGCTTCCAGAGTACGAACTGGAGCGGCTACGCAGTAACCGGAAGCTCTAGCTCGGTCAGCATTGCAAGAGGATCATGGACGGTGCCGGCAATACAGGGATCATGCCCCAGGACGAACCAGTACTCATCCTTCTGGGTAGGAATAGACGGTTTCAACTCCGGGACAGTGGAGCAGACAGGCACAGACTCAGACTGCCAGAATGGCGCCCCGACCTACTATGCATGGTTCGAGTTCTATCCGCACCCCTCCTTCCTCATCAACGGAATGACTATCACCCCAGGCGACCGCATCACCGCCCAAGCCAGTTTCAGCGGGAGATCCTTCACCGTAACGATAACGGACACGACTACCGGAGTCTCCTTCAGCACTTCTGCAAAGGTACACTCTGCGCAACGATCTTCAGCGGAATGGATTGCTGAAGCACCATCTTCCAGTGGAGGCATTCTACCCCTGGCTGACTTTGGAACGGTCTCTTTCTCGTCGTGTACCGCCACAGTAAATGGAGCCACAGGCACTATCGGATCGTTCGGGTCTTCCGTCCAACAGATCACAATGGTTTCCAGCTCCGGAGCGGTAAAGGCACAACCATCATCTCTATCCGGCAGTGGCGACGGCTTCTCAGTGACTTGGAAGAGCGCGGGTCCTTAGCAGGACCCCTCCCCTTTCTTTCGCGAGCACAGATAAACCAGCCAATCTGGCCTCCTGGAATAATCGACAAACTACAGAATTATATCGGCGTCAGCTCACCAAGTTGAGGGACCACTCGTGACCGTTTCAACAGAAGTCGTATCGAACGAAACCCCGGAACTTGTTGAATTCAGTCGATTGAGGAGCCGAACAACGGCAGAAGCGCTAACAGGACTCGTAAAGGACTTCGGGATCGTCTATGTGACCGCACTTACCCGTCAAGGTTGTTCGGGCTGCGAGACCCAGAAACCCCTCTTCAAAACGCTGGCAGGAAAGATGTATCGAGAAAACCCGACTAAGGTTCGCTTCCTAAGCCTTCACGTGAACTACGAGAACGGCGACAAACAGGAATCCTGGAACAGCAAGCGGATATTCGGTCACGCCGCCTACCCGACCTACACTATCCACGTAAAGTCACACGTGGGCCCGCTTGAGATCTATAGATCCGTTTACCCTCCAATGGAGGAGCTAGAGAAACAGATCAAGGAATCTTTCGAACTTGCGGAGTTCTACAAGACCGAGGCAGAGACTGCATCGGGACTTGAATCCGACAGGCTCCGATCCTGACTCGGAGCCGAACTTAGAAATCAGCGAGATTCGGGGCCACCAACTTAAAACCGAAGAGCGGTTCAAACCCGGTTGGAAAACAGAAGAAGGAACAGCAGACCGTAAGCCTCGGAAAACTGCCTGCGCAAGTCAAATCCGCTGCGGACTTTCTTAAAGAACACGTCAAGACTGTCAAGGGCCGCGTGTCAACCAAGGGAAACCGGATTCAAGTGGAAGGGCTGAAGCACAAGGAAGTCAAACTGCTCTTGCACAAGTTTCTCCGCCACAACGGCCTCGACGATCATCGGGTACTCAGCCAATCTGGGACATTGGAAATTGTCCCCCCACACTTGGCAACACATCCTAGACACGAAGAGGGAACCCCTCCCCCAGCTGCAGCAACCATGCCCTACCTCTTCCCCGGCGCGCCTACTCCAGTGACCGCGGACAAGAGACGTAGGAGGAAGTCCTAGTCTCCTTTCAACGGTTCGCCCGCCTTTAGCGGGCCGACAATCTCGACGACATACCCTTCAGGATCATGAAAGCTTGCCATACGATTCCCCCAAGGCCGGTTCGCAGGCTTGTCTGCGAACCTGACTCCCTTAAGCTGCAACGCGGAGTAGACTTCGTCTACATTATCCACTTCAAAGTGCAACTCGACCGTCTGCCGATCCAGTCGACTTCCGTTCTTTAGCCGGTGAAATGCCAGTCTTGAGCCTTTGGTGTCGAACATGATGAAATTGGAATTCTCCTGAGACACCGGTAATCCTAGAGTTTCTCTGTAGAGATTCTTCTCCTCGTCGAACTTGACGGCCCAGAGCGTCACGTAGGAAAGATTTCTGAGTCTCATCATCTCACATTCGGATTCTTCATACTCTTAGCTGTTCCAGAAACGAACCGGCCGGGAATAAAAATCGCCCAGAATCAGCCCCGATTAGGAATATGGGCAGGCGGTTTGAGATCGCGACTTTTTCACGCTGAACTATGCGCTTAATCCGCACTTGGGAAAACGGTCGACCGTTCGATTCTCCGCTCTGAACTGCGAGACTCGCCCAGAACAGTTTCAACTGGTGAGACCCCTCTCCGAAAAATCTCAAAGTAGTTGATTCTCGCGGCGCAGAAGAGCTCTTTTTGGAAAACATCTACTCGGTAAAGCAGAAGTCCGGCGGACCGAAAAAGGGGCCCGTGAAATCGCGGTTGCGTGTGCGGGTTTTAGAAGGCGGGTCTGGAGTGGTGGTTCTCGTAGAGTATTTTGCGTTCGTAGACGCCCATGACCCAGTAGAGTCCGATTACTAGGAATAGGCCGAGGATGAATATGATGATGTTTGCGTTGGCTCCTAGGGAGTTGATTACGGCTTGGCGCGCGGAATCTGTGAACAGCGTCATCCACGTTAAGGATGTGAGCAGGGCTGCTGGCAGGGTCAGTCGGAAGACCCGTAGCATCATGAGCTCTTTCTTGGGGCTTGCCATTTCTAGTCGGAACCGCCGGTAATGGTGTAGGCATTTCATAGCGCTTTTGCAGGAAACCGCCTATGCGTCCTGCACGTTAAGCGATCAATTTGGGTCTCGATCCGAGTCTCCTAGGCCATGTTCATGGGAATAGGCCGTACTGTATTCTGTAAAAATGGATAGATCGATGTTACAAAAGAGACCAGAAAAGCCCGACAAACGTCTCTGAGACAGATTCTTACTAGTTCTTCGCGGTCAGCCCATCTTGGAAACTTACATATTCCGGGCACCACAACACCGAAATCGTGGCCGCCGTAACGTAGCTTGGTAGCGTACAGGCCTGAAAGGCCCGTGAAAGCCTTGGCCAGTGGAGCCTGGAGGTTATAGAACGTTCAACCTTCTTCCTCCTTCCTAGAATAATAAAGAACCATTCTAATTGAACAGCGACCTGAACATTGACGCTGCGCAAGACAAAGCACTGGACCTACAGGCTGTTCGTAGAACATCCGGACCTATTCCTCCCTTGGATGGAAGAAGGCAAAGCGGTCGCGCCTGCTCAGGTAGACGGTCCTAGAAGAATATTCGAGAAGCATAGGGTCCGTGAAGGAGCTAGAATCTTAGACCTCGGGTGTGGAATCGGAAGAGTATCTATCAACCTGGCCAAGGAAGAGTACGATGTCGTCGGCATCGACATTTCTCCCTTATACCTCAGATTGGCCAGAGAGATCGGCGGCTAAGGAGCGAGTCTGTGCCAGGACAACGTTCTACTGGATGGACGCTAGAAAGGCCCACCAGCTTCTGGACAAGAGAAGAAAGAAGTTTGACGCTGTCGTCAATATCGGAACTTCGATGGGAGATTATGGGACGATAGAAGATCATCGAATCTTCGAAGGACTATGCGAAGTCACTGGTCCAAGGGGAATCCTGGTCATCGAGACTGTGAATCGTGACTATCTTGTCAAGCACTTTCAAGACCACGCTATCTCAAACAGGGACGGGGTAGAATGGCGTGACAGCAGACGGTTGGATCTGGAATCCTCGTTCATGAGGAACAGCTGGAAATTCTACCGGAAATCTCGAGCGTCACTACGGCTAGTGGCAAATATTCCGATGTCACATCGAGTCTACTCGCTGCACGAGCTGATAGAACTAGTCAACTCGTCTCGGTGGAACTATCTGGAATCCTACGGGAGCCTCCGAGAACTGACGCCCCTCACAACAGAATCAATCCACATGACTATCGTTGGCCGCACACGGTAGCTAGCATAATCCTGGAAGTAACTAGAAACCTTCGTGGCCCCTGTCGTGGCGCAAGGGCTCTCAGATGAAGCAATGAAGGGCGACCCCGACTAGCGTAATCCGAGTCGACGAGAGCAACTGGTCCATTGAGGTTGATACTTTCAGTCAAAACTAGTACAAACTCAGATTTAGATATTCCCTGCAGAGAGCCAGTCCTCGCGGCCGCTGTTGCGTAGCTTGGTAGCGTACGAGCCTGAAAGGCACTAAATGCCTTGGCCAGTGGAGCTCGTGGCCCGGGTTCAAAGCACCTCTTTGGGTGGGAACGTCCCGGCGGCGGCCCCACAAACAAGACTTAACAAACAAACCGAGAACCCAAGCGACCCGTGGGCCGGTAGTTCAGCCTGGTATACTGACAACATCGGGCCGAAGAACGTCCGGTTTGCAAACTACAGCGGTCGAACCACCGGAAGGTCGCGGGTTCAAATCCCGCCCGGTCCACCACATCTCGATCTCAGTAGAACTATCTTCGAAAAATCCGCAACATCTTGATTGATAGTCGATCATCGTCACCTATTTTCGAATTGTTATAATCCACAACTGAAGCTTGAGACTCTCAGAACAGTGCGAGGCAAGATCATAGCCATAGAAGGAATAGACCAGTCTGGCAAAAGAACCCAGACTCGACTCCTAGCTAATGAGCTCAAGCGAAGAGGCGCCAGAGTCAACACGATCAGCTTCCCAATCTACAAATCACCTTCAGGCAGACAAATACGACACTTCTTGCAAGGTAAGCAAAAATATCCAGCAACAGCGCTACACATGCTGTACTCTCTAAACAGATGGGAGAATCGAGAACGCATAGTCAAGCTGACGGAAACCGCAGATTTTGTAATCGCCGACAGATACTATCCATCAAACCTAGCGTACGGAGTCTCAAGAGGCCTCAGCCTAGACTGGCTGCAAGGGCTAGACAAAGGCCTCCCGAAGGCCAGCCTCATCATTGTTCTCGACGTTTCCGTGCCCGCCTCGTTTGCGCGGAAGTCAACAGGCAGAGATGTCCACGAGAGAAACAGGCAACTATTGTCGAGAGTCAGACAGACATATCGAACATTAGCGAAAAGACTCGACTGGAAAATAGTTGACGCGACCCGCCCCGCTAAGGATGTGCACGAGGCCGTTTGGAGTCTCGTCGGAAAAAAGTTCAGATTGACATCTTGAGAATCAGCCCAGTGGTTAAGTAACATCGATTGCTTCTAGCTCAATCTGACCGTAGCGGTCGCGGGTCAATTCAACATTAAGCTCATGAATGATGATTCCGACTAGCTCGTCCGGTTCAACTCTTCTCACACCTTTCACGTGATGGACCAAAACCTCGGCCCTCCCAGGCTGGAAAACTAGCCGCAAGACGTAGTGATCCTCATGGACTCGGTGCCGTCTACCATCACCTACGGAGTAGTGAAGCTGAAAAGCCAGGTCTAACGTATTGAATGGACCACGGTTTTCAATCCTGTTCATGACTCGCTCTTCTTCCTTAGAATCGAGAGTGTCGAAGCTGTCTCCGTTACCTATTCCTAGCCGGAAGGTCAATTGCCCGTTCAAGTAACCGTCCCGATCGGCCAGAGTGATTTCCCTGGACTTTGGATTGGCTCGTAGAGATGCCAGTGCAGAAACTAGAGCCTTCTGGAGAGATTCAGGATTGATGTCAAAGGAAAATGAGGCGCGAGCGTGCATTACAGTCGGGAAGCTGTCTACAGTACCCAGCGGATCGTCCTCATCGGAAGTCGACAAAGAATCTGCGCTCTCCGGCTTTTCGATTCGAACAACTATGATCCTTCTACTAAAGCACAACTCAACGATTACTGGAACATTCATATTCGTCGAAGGCAGTTTCTAAGACAATCATGCATCGCAAGAACGCCGCTCAACTCTGGAAAAAGTGTCCTTCCTGCCAGAGAGAACTCTTCTCCGAAGATCACTTCTGCACAACATGCGGACAATGCTTAGACTGCTGCCAAGGAACCCATACCGCTCACCAACCCCAGAAAGCTTCCCACTGAAGCCGAGATACGGATCTCCGAGTATGGAAATCTTTTAATGAAGAAGGCCCGAGAGCCCTTCTCGGGCTAGGATGCGTCTAGGACCAGAGGGCCCTTTCAAGAGTTCGGTGAGATGGCTTGCAAAAGGCAAAACGGAAAGAGGAGTACGAGGCCAGAATCAAGCAGGCCCTAGGCGTTCTGAACGAAATCTCAAACGATAACACCACACCACGTAACATTCGTCGAGCAGCCAAAGACGCAATGGACGCTCTGCAAGCACAGTCAAACACGATTGGGGTCAGAGCCTCAAACGCAATATCGATTCTGGACGAGATTGGGCAAGACCCCAACATGCCGCCCTACACCAGAGTAAAACTCTGGAACGTTGCAAGCATCCTTGAAGCAGTGAAGGATTAGATCCGTCAAAAGACCAACCGAGTCTTGGACAAGTATTTATCGCCTAACGGCCCCAAGGTAGTTTGGGACCCAGATTGGAAATCCGGCGTCTCGTACCATTCCTCATAGGCCTAGTCGTACTCTCTTTCGCCCTAGGATCGCTGCCTCGAGGCTCACCGACCGGCAGTCTTCTGTTTGGATCATACTGGCTTCTCTACCTAATCAGCCTCGGCCCGTTTGCTGTTCTCGGAATAATGGTCGCGCTCATCATTCTGATTGGGCTAAACTGGCGTGACCTAGGAGCTGGCATAGGTTTTGGATTGGCCAGAAAAGCCAGATCGCGCAGGCCCCGTTCTCGCCTCTCTCTTTTCTTATCTATTGCTCTCTGGGGCGTAGCAATCGGAATATTGATCCAGAGACCGGGAACCATTTTCAACCCAAATCGAACCAGCTCCCAGATTGCAGGGCAAGTTGTGGGAGGAAACAGCGCTCTTCCGGACCCGATTCAAACGGGCGGCGTTCTTCCCGCGGTTTCTAGCCTCGTTGAGAACAGCTGGTTCAGTATCGCCTTCCTCGGCCTCCTCATAGTTGGAGGTTTGGTGCTCGTCGAGGGCGTTAGACTTGCGATGAAAGAGAGAGGGGAAATAGACTTCCGAGAGTTGCAAAATATGCAACTAGAAGGGTTGAAGGCTGTGCACGATTCGATTAGCCTGGTTGACGACCAGGCGGTAGATCCTAGAAGTAGGATAATTGCGTGCTATCAGAACCTGATAGCGACCGTGTCTAGACTGGGTGCTCCCGTACCCTCTGACTTGACTGCAAGGGAGCTTGAGAGGGCGATCCGCTTCACCTTCACTCTCAAAGGATCAGGGACGAGTGAGCTGACGCAACTCTTCGAAGAGGCGCGGTACAGCCTTCACGAGATTCGAGACGAGGACGCCGCGAAGGCTCACAACTATCTCGAATCCATTGCCGGGGAACTCAAGACTTCGATTCCCAACTGAGCCTTGAAATCCCTCAGCCTCCTCTTCTGGTCTGCCGTTGCATACGGCGTTGTGCTGTTTCTAACTGTTGCAGTGTTTCCCTCCGCGTCCACATCACTTCCCCTCACTGGAATCCCCCTCATTTTGATAGCAACCATGATAGCGCGTAACCTTGCTAGAAGATCTACGATCCCCGTAGTAAGTAAGACAACCGTCGTGCAAGCTGGCTTCAAGGGAAGCCCAGTGCAATTTTTGAGCGGCCAGATCAAAGTTGCGGCTGACTCAACCGATTCATACTTTGACAGCATTCTCCGAGCAAGACTGCGGGAACTAATGATCTCCAAAGTGGCTCTGCAAACCGGCATGGAGAGCGGAACGGTCCGTAGGTTGTTATCGGATCCAGGAGAAAGGAGGGAACTCCTCCACGACGAAGCTATCTACGGGATGCTTTATGGGCCGCCACCGAGGACTGGAGCGGCGAGGATGAATATGATCGACGAGGCTGTGGACTTGATTGGAGCCTGGAAAGGCTGAGGGTAGAGGATGCGGGCCGTACATGTCAGAGCATCATCGGCCAGGTCAAGAAAGTAATTGTGGGAAAGGAACCTGTTCTTGAGAAAGTAATGCTGGCCGTACTGGCAAACGCCCATGTTCTCTTCGAAGACTATCCTGGACTCGCCAAGACTCTTCTCGCAAGGAGCTTTGCGATGAGCATGGGATGCGATTTCTCCCGAATTCAATTCACACCCGACCTATTACCCGCGGACATCACCGGGACATATGTCTACAACGTAAGATCCGGCGACTTCGAGCTGCGCAAGGGACCCGTGTTCACCAATATTTTGTTGGCAGATGAGATCAACAGGGCACCACCCAAAACACAAGCAGCGCTCTTGGAAGCGATGCAGGAGAGACAGACCACGCTCGACGGAAAGACCCATTTTCTAGGGTCCCCTTTCATGGTCATGGCCACCCAGAACCCGATCGAATACGAAGGCGTCTATCCGCTCCCTGAGGCCCAGCTCGATAGGTTCCTAGTGAGACTACAGTTGGGCTATCCGACTCGGACAGAAGAAGTTGAGGTAATGAAGCGTCGAATGGTACGCGGCCAGGAAGATGTGGTTCTGGACGCGATTGTTGATTCGAATACTATCCTCGACCTTCAAAAGACCGTGGAGGGAATCCACGTGGACGATGACATCTTGGGATACGTCACCGATATTGTGCAGGCTACCAGATCGCAGAGACAGGTCGAGATTGGCGCGAGTCCAAGAGGATCTCTCGCAATCTTCAAACTGAGCAGGGCGAGAGCCGTTTTCCATGGAAGAGACTACGTCATCCCCGATGATGTGAAGGAAGTCGTAACCCCAGCGCTTGTTCATAGACTGATAATGAAAGCGGAGTCATGGGTCAAAGGAACCAGCCCCAACCAAGTGCTCGACGATATCCTCAAGACGATTCCCGTGCCCAGAGTAAAACGTTAGATCAGATTCTTGTTCACTCCAAAAGCTGCCCTCTACTTTCTGATGACGGCGGCGTTACTTACTGTCGCGTTACTTTTGAATGACCTCGAGATCGGAGTACTCATACTAGGTCTAGCATCTCTCTTCTTCTTGTCCAACGTCTGGGGTCTGCCAGATAAGGTGGATTTCAAGCTCGACCGGAAAATCATTCCTGACGAGACTTTCGGCGACGAAGACATCCTGGTAGAGTTGCGGATCCGAAACCTGACACGGGCGGCTATTGGAAACTTAGAGATTCATGAAGTTCTCGATGATAGGATAATTCCTGAAAAAGGGACTAACATCACGCCTGCGTCAATAGGAGCTAATGATGAGGCTCAGGTACTATTCGAATTCCCTAGTCCTCCGAGAGCAAATTACCAGATCGGGCCCATGATAGTTAGGGCGAGAGATCCCTTCGGATTCTATCTCACCGAGAAGAAGCTTGGGGCTGAATCTCTCTCCGTAATGCCTAGGCCTGAACGGATCAGAGGAGTTCAACTCCGTCCCAGGCATGTTGGACCTTGGCCGGGAGTAATCCCCTCAAGGGTGTTGGGGATCGGGACTGAATTCTACAGCTTGCGTGAATATGTACCAGGTGACGACCCTAAGAGAATCAACTGGAAAGCCTCAGCCCGCTACAACCAACTGATCACTAACGAAACTGAGGCTGAGAGAGTCACGGACATAATGATAGTCCTCGACACGGACGTCACATTCTTTGGACCAACTGAGAGCGAATTGTTCGAACGAGGAGTCCAAGCGGCGGCTTCAATGGCGAGTCTCCTGTTAAAACAGGGTAACCGTGTAGGACTAGTCCTCCAAGGTGGAGAGAGGGGCTCTATACCTGCAGGATTCGGAAAGAGGCATGAGAGAAGAATCCTCTACCTGCTTGCAACGGCAAGACCTGGAAGAGCTACAGTATCCACAAGTTACGTTATGAATCTACTTGCTCGACGAATGCTTCCCTCTCGGGCACAGATCGTCATAATCTCCCCTCTATTGGACCCCGAAATAAAAGAAGGAGTCAGGAAGCTCTCGGCTGCCGGGTACAGTATGCTAGTCCTCTCACCGTCACCGACGTTACCCTCATCATTCGAACAAAAGACAGAGGAGATTGCTTTCAAGATAATCATGCTAGAGAGATCTATCACTCTTCTCGAGCTAGGAAGATCATCAACAGTCGTCGACTGGCCGATAGGAGTCCCACTGTCTGCTCTAATGTCAAAGGTGAGAGGACCACGTTCACTCGTCTCGGCTTAGACTTCGTCCCTATGATCGTCATGCGACTCTTGAAGATTAACTATGTTTTGCTGGCCCCTTGGATCATTCTCAGTCTCCCTCCGAGCGCCCTGTCGCAACAATCAATCCTCGTTGTGGTAATCGTTACAATCGTTGGATTACTAGGAATGGTGCTGGGCAATAAAACTGCAATAGTGCTGGCGTCGGTGAGCTTGTTACTGCTGATAATCTGGGGAAAAATTGCAAGCGACATAAACAAGCTTGCTCAACCTGATAGCGCTCTACTCCTTCTTCAATTCCTGCTGGTAATCTTCCTCATGGAAGCCTCAACCACAGCTTTGACATTTGGTTCAACGATGAAGAAGCTGGAAGGCAAGAAAGACGACATCTCTGCAGAGGCAAGAATGAGGGCGATAGAATGGGGAGGAGCCCAGCTCTTTAGCCTCGGGAAATTGACGGTCGCTGCGTTCGGATTGTCTCTCGGGCTCCTCATCATAGGCAGCATTATCAGCGTGTCTTTCAATCAACTGGCTTTCAGCGGAATCTTGGTACTTGCATCAGTCATCGTCATCTTCATCCTTCTCACATATGGACGCGAGCCGGAATCAAGAAACGAAATCACTGATTAGTTTCCCCTCACTCATAGTTCTTAAGACTCGAACTGCCTTTGGCGGAGTTGCATGTCTAATTATGAGGTTGGACGTAGGCTGGAATATCGGATCAGGGATCTGTTCAGAAGGAACGGATATTTTGTCGTCCGTGCTGCTCAGTCCAAACCGATAGACTTGGTCTGTTTACGAAACGGCCGGTCTGTTCTCGTAGAGTGTAAGGCCGGACGCTCTTTTCTCGGCAAAGAGAGGAAGAGAGAACTCTTGGATTTGGCAAAGCAGGCCGGCGCGGCTGTTGTACTGGCCAGACGGAGACGGCGAATGGTCGAGTTGACCGATCTTGAGAGCGGGCGGCTTTTGAAGCCAGAAAACCTATTGGAATTATGACTCTCTCTCTGAGTCTCTTAGGCTACGAAGCTTCTCGAGGGTTGAAAGCCAGCCGAAGACCAGATTGCTGTAAACTGACATTTTCTCAGGGTCCTTCTCAAGCTTCAGTAATGCGTTCGTCTCGCTAATCTTTCCCACGATCGTCTGCTCTACTGTCTCCAATAGGACGCTTTGAGACACTGTGGCCTGGGGCCCGGTCGCTCGGGCGTAGACAACCGGCTTGTTACACTTGGCGCAGAAGATGTCGCCCTTGACCCTGAAGAGGGGATTTCCGCATTCCGGACAAACGTCAGAGAGCATGGTCGCACCTGATTTTAGTAGGTCGGCCATTCTTTTCACGTCCTCAGACAATTTTCGAATGCTCTCCGCGACGGTCTAACACTCTAGGTCTCTAGGCGATGTATAAATCACACGATAGACCCGGCAGGCGAAGCCCCGATAATTTCGGAGCGGTACGAAGGCTCAGCTGTTTCAACGTACCCTACATCCCAAAGTGGTCGAGTCTGACGGCTAAGTTCCAAGGGTACTTTGGTAGAATTTATTAGCGTGGTTGGCGAGATTCGAAAAGCGTTTCTAGGGATCGAATTTGCCAGAGAAGACGGCAACTCTACGAGTCGCAGATGCTCTCCAACGAGACGTGGGGCGAGGAATAGCTCGAATTGACCCGAAAGTTGTCCAAGAACTCGGACTAACCTCGGGCGATGTCGTTCAGATTGTAGGGAAGAGAAAGACGAATGCGCTGTGCTGGCCTGCTCACGAGCAGGATTACGGGAAGGGGATCGTCCGTATCGACGGTTATCTTCGGAACAATGCAGGAGTCTCGATTGATGACAAGGTTACTATTCGGAAGATAGACGCGAAGATCGCGGAGCGTTTGACGCTGGCTCCGACAGAGCCGCTCCGCATTGTTGGCGGCGAAGAGTATCTTAGCCAACTCCTGGAGGGCCGGGTTCTGTCGCGGGGAGACTTCGTCCCGATCAACATCATGGGACGGACTGTCAACCTAGTCGTGACTAATACGAGTCCTCCGGCGGAGGCGGTGATCGTTACTGAAGGAACGGAGGTTCTTGTCGGCGAGCAGGTTAAGGAAACGATCCGCGCGATTCCCAAGATCAGCTACGAGGACATAGGCGGGCTGCGGCCGGTAATCCAGAAGGTGCGGGAGATGATTGAACTCCCGTTAAGACATCCGGAATTGTTTGAGAGACTTGGAGTCGAGGCACCTAAAGGGGTCTTACTTCACGGACCCCCAGGTTGCATAGTTGGCGACTCACTAATTGCTCTCGAAAGCGGCGGACTAGTCCGAATAGAAGATCTTGCCAGAGGACTGTTTCCGGGACTCTACGTTGCAGACCTTCCTATCTTCCCTCCGGGAAACGCGAAGGCACTCCACATCTACGATGTGCCTGAAACAATGGAGATAATCACCGAGACTGGAAAGAGGCTACGGACGACTCTAAACCACCCGCTCATGACCGAGGGCGGGTGGGTTCAGGCAGAGAAACTCAACCATATGGACAGAATCAAGACTATCAAGTGGATTCCCTCACCTACGCAATACGTAGCTGTCAGTGATGCAATTAACACAAGCCGGTTGCATACCAAACCCTCGATACCAAGATTCTGGGATGAACAGTTGGGGGAGCTTCTTGGAATATTCATAGCAGAAGGAACCGCAAGCAAAGACAGAGTCTTCTTCACAATCGAGAATCACGAGAACGAACTCGCAACTTCAATAATGAAGGGGATGAAGGCCTTCGGGGTTGAAGGGTATGCTGTTCCAAAGCAAGGAAAGCAGTGCCACCTACTAAGATTCGACAACAGGGGACTCGCAGATTTCTTCAAGAACTATTGGTCGCGCACGGAGAAGAAGATACCAGCCCCGATACTGATGTCCCCGAACACTGTTGCGGCAGCCTTCCTCAAGGGCCTATTCGAAGGGGACGGCTACGCGAGAAAAGCCAACAACTACTATGGCGTGTTCCTAAAGAGCAAACACAGGAAGCTGTTGGAAGAAGTGCAGACCCTCCTCTTGAGGTTCAAAATCAGTTCAAGGATTCACGGTAAGCCTTACGTGACTGGAGCAGGAAAGCAATCAGCTTCCTACGTTCTCGCAATCAGAGGTAAGGATGCTGTAAGCAAGTTCAAGCAGCACATAGGCCTCATCTCAACCCGGAAGAAGACGCGACTGGAAGACATAGTCAAAAGCTACCGGCGCAACCTTACCTATCTCAAGGACGACTTCGAGGCAGTCAAAGAGGCGAAGAAAATCGAGGGCTGGCAGAGAGTATACGATTTCGAAATTCCAACCACGCACTCCTTCTTTTCCAACGGTCTACTGAGCCACAATACGGGAAAGACATTGCTGGCGAGGGCGGTTGCGAGTGAGACGAATGCGAACTTTCTCAGCATTGGCGGACCGGAGATCATGAGCAAGTACTATGGTGAGAGCGAGGAGAGGCTGCGGGACGTTTTCAAGGAGGCTCAGGAGAATGCTCCTTCGATCATATTCATCGACGAGATCGATTCGATCGCTCCAAAGAGAGAGGAGGTTACCGGAGAGGTAGAGAAGCGTGTTACGTCGCAGCTCTTGTCTTTGATGGATGGTCTCCAGTCACGGGGGAAGGTGGTGGTGATCGGGGCGACTAATCGTCCGAATGCGATAGATCCGGCTTTGCGTCGGCCGGGCCGGTTTGACCGTGAGATCGAGATTGGTGTTCCTGATCGTGATGGCAGGCTGGAAGTGTTGGAGATTCATACACGTGGAATGCCGTTGGCGGAGGATGTTGATTTGAAGAAACTCGCAGATGTGACACATGGGTTTGTCGGTGCAGATCTCGAGTCGTTGGCGAAGGAGGCGGCTATCCGGGCGTTGCGGAGGATTCTGCCGGAGATCAACCTCGAGGCGCAGAGCATCCCGGGCGATATTTTGAACAAGATCATTGTGAAGATGGCGGACTTTCAGGACGCGCTGAAGGAGATTGAGCCTTCGGCGATGCGGGAGGTGCTGGTTGAGATTCCGGACGTGTCCTGGGATCAGGTTGGTGGCTTGGAGGATGTGAAGGAAGAGTTGCGGGAGGCCGTGGAGTGGCCGTTGAAGTATCCGGACCTGTTTGCGCAACTGAATGCGACTCCGCCGAAAGGTCTACTCTTGTATGGTCCGCCGGGCACGGGTAAGACATTGTTGGCGAAGGCCGTGGCTCACGAGAGCGAGTCCAACTTCATCAGTGTGAAGGGTCCGGAGCTGTTGAACAAGTTCGTGGGAGAGTCTGAGAAGGCGGTGCGGGAGGTCTTCCGGAAGGCACGGCAAGCCTCGCCGTGCATAATATTCTTTGATGAGATCGACTCAGTTGCTCCGACCCGCGGCAGTAGCTTGGGAGACTCCCACGTGACCGAGAGGGTGATCAGCCAGTTCTTGACAGAGATGGATGGTCTCGAGGAGCTTCGAAACGTCGTCATTATCGCTGCTACGAACAGGCCGGATATTATTGACTCTGCTCTGTTGAGGCCGGGAAGGTTTGACAGGTTGCTGTTTGTCCCGCCCCCAGACTTGGAGGCGAGGAAGCAGATTTTCAAGATTCACACTCGTAAGACTCCCTTGGCAGATGATGTGAACTTGGACGATCTGGCTAGGAAGACGGACGGGTATACCGGTGCTGATATTGCGTCTCTGGCTAACACGGGCGTGATGTTGGCTCTGCGGGAGCACATCTCGAAGGCTAAGGATCCGGAGGATGCGAAGAAGCGTGCGAAGGGTCTGAAGGTGGCTAGGCGGCATTTTGAGGAGGCGTTGCAGAAGATTAAGCCAATGTCGTCTGAGGAGTTGAAGATGTACGAGCGCTTCTCAGAGCAGTTTTCGGATTCCGCCCGGCCGAAGCTACGGGCGACTCCCGTGGCTTGATGGAGCCTTCAATCTGCATGGCTGTGAGCGACTTGGCGGGCTGACGACTAGAATCTCGCGTTCTTAGCTGTACTTCGGATGGTGAGAAAAAAGGGAGCGGGGCTAGGTTCTAGCCCGTCCGATAGTGGTGTTTAGGAAAGGCCTTCGGGCCTGCTCAGTAAGGATGCCTGTTCGGGATAGTACGCTTGTTGGTTGCGCTAGAGTGTTCTGGATGTTTACTTGTCCCGTTGGGGCTGCTTTCAGCCAGTCTGGGACGACTATGGTGCGGATTAGGGCTTGTACTGTGACGTCTCTTGCTTTTGCCTCTGCGAGGAGTCGGTGGTAGTTTTCTTCTCCGAGTGACTGCATGAATTTGGGCATAGAAGGATATCTTATGCTTCCGTTGGAGATAAACGTTGAAATTTGAACAAGAAGGAAGGAACAATTGCCTGCCTGTTCAGCTAATTTGAACGAGTCGCGAATGGTTTTTCTGGGATTTGATTACAGAATCATGAGACATTTTCTAGCTGAGGGCTTGGGTCTTGGATTTTCGGGGCACTGGCCTCGAGGCGTCTCAGAAGAAAATCTTCCGAAGAGATTGTTCTCCCTGTCTAGTGATTGGCTGGTGTCGCGGATCGAGGCTTGCTCTGGGTGATTCTTTGCGAGATTGTTTAGACTATATTGAGAATGGGCGATTGTAAATTGTTGCTTGCTTGAGTCGGGCCGCTTTGGGGCCTTGGTCGAGCTGTTTTTGAGGTCTTGGGTTTCAGATAGCTATTTAGGGGTCTTCCGCCTTAGTGGCGTTTTGCCGGACATCGTACTCGCGCTGTCGGAGGTGAATTGCTTGTCTGAAGAACCAAGGAAGACGGAGAGGGCTCCTGCTCAGGTGCGTAGAACTGATATTCCTGCGGACACTATACTGATCGGTAAGAAGCCGATCATGGCTTATGCTACGGCTGTCATGATGCACTATAACACTGGTGCCAAGAAGCTGACCCTAAAGGCTCGTGGAAGAGCCATCAGCACTGCCGTCGACGTGGCTGAGGTGGTGAATAACCGCTTCTTCCAGGGCGGCTTGTCGAAGCATGTGAACCTGGGCACGGAGATTGTCGGTGAGGGCCAGGATGCACGGAACGTCTCCACCATAGAGATAATACTTGAACGGCTAAAGTAGGAATCTATGGAGACCGCCTGGGACACCAACCCCCTTTTTCTAACATTCTCCTTCTCACGGGTCCACCTGGGATTGGCCGCACTTTCGGGTCGACTGGAATAGAGCTCTTTCTTGTGTCTGTGGAAAGATTTGATGCCCCCCCGGGGGTTGTTATGAATGCTTTTTCTTACTAGAAAACGTATTTTTCTGTCTGTCTCGGACGCTAGAATACGCTTAGGATCATAGAACGGTTTCGCATCATGGTTTTCTCTGTGCCATCTGCTGCTCGGGTCTTCGACGACATCGTTTATTGGTAGGAACGGCTCTCGCCCTAGTGCCCTAGAATCATAGGGAAGTCGCGTCTCGTAGACTGGTCTTGACGTATTTTCAGGGTCTCGCCGCGTCTACAAAACGTGACGCCTGAAGACAAAGGGCACTAGGAGAAAGACGAGATAGAGAATGGTGGAAGAGGATTCTGGAAGACCAGGCGGACGACACGAGCTACTGGCCAACATTCGCAGGCTGACCATCGCGGTCCTGGACAATCTCGAGGAAGGGTCCAGGGACAAGACCCTCGACCAAGGGCAGAAGCGGCTGCTCAGCAGCACCGGTTCCAGACTGCTGAGGCTATGGAAGAGTACCCTTAAGGATGATGCGGCCAACCAAGCAAGGGGTCAGGCTCGAAAGACGCCGCTCGCGTCCGAGGAGCTGAAGAGGAGCCTAACGTCCTAGCATTGATAGAGAAGAACGACCCAGAAGAAGGTGCGGTCCGAACCCAGATCATAACAGAGCTACTCAAAAGCCTGGCAGAGTCTAGGAAGATCATGCTTGACCATGACAAGGATCTGAAGACGCGGGAACGCTGGACCCAGCTCCACATGAACACCAGCCAAATACTCAACACAGTCCTCCGAGACAGACAGATGAGAGACTGGGAGAAGAGGCTCAAAGATATCGAGGAGTACAGGCATATCCGACCAAGAATCTAGACAATGAGAAGACACTTCTTGCGTAGCCACAGAGTTTTGAAGGCTTTATCAGACTAGTTCAAAATTCTCCCGTGCCAGCGGGGGTTGCCAAGCCAGGTCAAAGGCGCGAGAACTCAACCCTGCCAAGAATGGTTGAGGAACGCGAAGCTCAGGACCTCGTCCCGTGTGACCAACAATCCAAGTGTGATTGCTGATGGGTTCGCGGGTCCGTCTGTCCGACAGGACGACGGACAGGGTTCAAATCCCACCCCCCGCACCATTTTCACCGGTAGATACAAGTAGACCAGACTTCCTGTGTCAATATCTAACGATATCAAATTAAAGCGACGGGGATTTTGTTCAACTTCTCACCATCTTTCTAGAGTTCGCATCTTTCGTCGGGCAGGAGCGGACTTTTCAAGCAAAAACGAAATAGCCGCCTGTCTGCAAGCTCCCACCATGCGGCGAGTCTACTTTGCGGCTCTCTCAATGGGTCGCAGTGCAGAAATCGAGCCGGTCTTCTTAAGAAGTCTCTTGCACTCGACGCTTCGTTCTGTTATCCAAGAAACATTGTGAGACAATCCACCCGCCCGTCGATCATCGAATGAAGGGAACCTGCCAAATTCCTTGCGTGTGCTCGTGTACGTGCGGTTTGAGCCGAAAGGGAGATCCAGGTAAACGAGATCCACAGACCCGGAAGGTATAGGCCTCATCATGAGGAGACAATCCGAAAAATAGACCGCGTTGAGGATAGTATCTTCCCCAAAAAGAGTGGGCACTGCAGGCTATCAGAGGGCTCATCGATCACTTGGAAGGTATGAAGAGAGAGCTTTGTCTTGAGTCGACAAGATTGTCAAGCGACGAAGCGGCAGAGTATCTAGGCCCTCGCACTGAAGTCGCTCTTGCTGGAATAAGTTGAATCAAGCTATCCAGAAGCCACGCGATCGACTATCTGTCGTTGTGTAAGGACTCGGATCATGGAGAACGATCTTACTCTAGCTGGAAGAGTCCAGGCTAAGCTGGAAGCGTCCTCCCGTAAGGGATTTATCGCTGGAGACTGAGGCAGACATCCGTAACAGGGCTTGTCCCACAGGCGACGAAGACTAGCCGCAATAATGTACACTGATATGGTGGGATACACCGCCCTTGGCCAGGGAAACGAACAGCTCTCACTCGCACTAGTCGACGAGCAGAGAAAGCTGATCAGGCCAGTTCTCGCTAAACACAATGGGAGAGAGGTGAAGACGATGGGTGACGCATTCCTCGTCGAATTCTCCAACACTCTCGACGCTGTCAGGTGCGCCTATGATATTCAGCGGACGACGCGCGAGTTCAACATTTCACTGCCCGAGGAACAACGAATCCACCTCCGAGTAGGGATTCACCTCGGAGACGTTGTAGAATCTGTCGGTGATATTTCCGGAGACGCGGTGAATGTCGCTTCGCGGATTGTTCCTCTCGCCGAAGACGGGGGCGTTTCTCTCACGCGCCAGGTCTATGATCAGGTACAGAACAAGTTCGACTTGCCGCTAACGAGTCTCGGGAGCAAGAAACTGAAGAACGTGGCCGCTCCGTCAGAGGTCTTCAAGATGGTTATGCCGTGGAGTGAGAAGAAGGCATCATCTCAGGTTCAGCTTGAGCGGAACAAAGTTGCTGTTCTTCCTTTCGCGAACATGAGTCCAGACCCCAGCGATGAGTATTTCGCCGATGGGATGACTGAGGAGTTGATCTCAGCTCTTTCAAAGTTGCCTGGGGTCGGAGTAATCTCCCGGACATCGGTGATGCAGTACAAGAATCAGACCAAGAACGTTGGAGACATCGGCCGCGAACTGGGAGCTGGGACCCTTCTAGAGGGTAGTGTGAGAAAGGCCAGCAATCGTGTCAGAATCGCTGTTCAACTGATTGACGCGAACACGGACAACCATCTTTGGGCTGAGAATTACGATCGTAATCTAGACGATATCTTCGCAATCCAGAGCGATGTAGCTTCGAAGGTGTCGGCCTCGCTGATGGCAGGGGTCTTCGTCGGTCCCGCTGATGCAGACACAGATAACGTCGAGGCGTACACGATCTACATCCGCGCAATGCAGCTCTCCCATGAGAGTTCTGAACAAAATCTGAGAAATGCAATCAGACTGCTGGAAGACGCGATTGCGAGAGACCCTTCGTTCGCTCGAGCGCACGTCGGTCTCTCTCATGTTTGGGTCCGGATGGGCAATTATGGATATGAGAACTTCACAACGACGCTCAACAATGCAGTTGCTGAGGCCCAGAAGGCGTTGGAGCTTCAACCGTCGTCGGCAGAGGCTCACGCTGCGTTGGCGGAGGCTTTTCAGTACCAGGACCGGTTTGTAGAGTCAGCGTCCGAGGCCGAAATAGCGATCAGGGGCAATCCGAACATCGCTGAGGCTCACCACGCACTTGGACTCACATACTCCACAGAAGGAAGACTCGAGAAGGGCCTAGTCCACCTTCGCAAAGCACTCGAACTGGACCCCCTATCAGTCCATCACGCGAGGACGATGGCCCTCGTCATGGGAGTCGCTGGTAGAGCGGATGAAGCAAACGCGCTGATGTCAAGGATGCAACAACTCTTTCCAGACAACTTCCTAGTCTATCTAGGCCTAGCGGACTCATACATGTTCGCGAGAGACTTCGTAACGGCTCAAAAGATGTTGGACAAGGGTCTAGAGATCGGACCAGATGAACCTCTACTCCTGATCGACCAGGGCCTGCTCTACGCGTTTACCGGAAGGAAAGAAGAGGCCGAAGAGGTTCTTCGACGGATTCAGAGAAACAAGAGCGAATCTGTGCGACTATTCTCCCAACAATTCATTCAAGCCGCCCTAGGGAACACGGAGGAAGCCATTCAAGCGTTGATGCGGGGCCCCGAAACCCATGCGTGGCCATTTCTGATCAAGACGCTTCCAGTTTTCGAGGAACTCCGGAAGGATCCTCGCTTCAAAGAATTCAGTCTGAGGATGGGCATTCCGGCATAGCTCAGTCCCAGGCGTAGATCAGATGGATTTGTTAGGCTAATACGGGATTCTGACCTCGTCAAACATGAAATCGATTGAGGTGATGAATTTATTCAAATTGATGAAAGAATCGCCCACGTTGGTCGAACTATGAGGGGAAATCGTTCGGGGTTGAGACTTGGATTCTGAGGATGTTCTTGAAGTCTTGTGGGTTCACGTCCACCCAACATAGATTCCGGTAATACAAACGGGATGATGCGGGGACTCGTGTTTTCGACAATATTCTATCCGATCGTCTTGGTAATCGCGTAATCGGTCTTCTTGTTACCACCCTTGTCGTTGTTAAGATGAGAAAGCCGAAACAAACGAGCTGTTCACAGTGCACTCTCTATGGTTCAGCATTCACTTTCACAAGCGGGGACCAATATACAATAAGAATCGTGACGGGACACGGCAAATATCTTCGCGTTTACGGTAACCCAGGCTACTGGTCACCACTACCCGATCGTGCTTGATATTGGATTTGGGAGCGTTGCTCACTAGGTCAGTTTAGTTCCGCGAGATATGGTTGACTCGATTCTTTACAGCCTCAGAAGTTGGTAGTCGACAAAGCATGGGTGGTGGAGGTGTCAGGCACATTCTCTAGGAAGCGGTTGCCAACCACCACCAGTTTCGGATCACCGCACTACGCTGTTTCACGGAAGCTATCCTCGTAGGCAGCTCAACCCACATCTCGACGGTTCGCACTGATTCCATCCGTGCTCCCTTAGAAGAAGAAAGCGGGCAAGCTTAGACTACGGGTGTTATCAGTATGACTGATCAGTATGACTTATCGGATGCCGATCAAGCTGACAAATGCTACTGGATTCAATGTAACGGCGACCATATCTTCTGCTTTAACGGTTGAAGGCCGTTATTACCGCTTTCCGCGTATCCGCCGCTTATAATTTTTTAGGCGAGAAAGATATTGAGATGGCTATGAACAAAGGTGGAACCAAGAGGATTCGTGTCGGCATCATCGGCGCTAACCCGGATCGCGGATGGGCGGCGCAGGCACACATTCCTGCTTTGAAGTCGCTCTCGGATGACTTCGAGATCACGGCGCTGTCCACCACCCGACGCGAATCTGCAGAAGTCGCCAGCAAGCTCTTTGGTGTGCCTATCGCGTTCGACAATCACAAAGACCTAGTGAACAGCGCCGTCGTCGACGTCGTCGCCGTCACCGTGAAAGTGCCGTATCACCTCGAACTGGCGACCGCAGCGCTCGGCGCGGGCAAGGCCGTGTACTGCGAATGGCCGCTCGGGAACGGCTTGAAAGAGGCCGAGACCTTGGCCGCGCTGGCCAAGAAAGAAGGCGTCCTTGCCGTGGCAGGACTGCAGGCCCGTTCTGCGCCGTCAGTGGCTTACGTGCATGACCTGATCAAGCAAGGGTACGTCGGTGAGGTGCTCTCCACAACGTTGATCGGTTCGGGAATGGGCTGGGGGCCAACGGTGGAGCCGTACAACGCCTACGTCAACGAAAAGAAAAACGGCGCGACGATGCTCTCGATCGCGCTCGGCCACTCGGCGGATGCGCTGTGTCACTGCCTCGGCGAAGTGCGAGAGCTCTCGGCCACCATGACAGTGCGCCGAAAGTCCTTCACGATCGCGGGGACCGGAGAAAGCAAGCCCATGACCGCGGATGATCAGGTGTTGGTCAGCGGCCTGCTTGATGGCGGGGCCGCGCTCTCGATCCACTATCGCGGCGGCGTTTCGCGCGGCACGAACCTGCTCTGGGAGATCAACGGCACCGAGGGCGATCTGCAGCTCACCGCCGCCGGTGGCCAGGCCCAGATCTTCGAGATGACCGTACGCGGCGGTAAGGGCGGGCAGTCCTCGCTCGAGGTCCTGCCCGTGCCGGAGCAGTATCGATGGTCGCCGCTGCAAGGTCCGGGTCCTTCCACCAACGTCGCCCAGGCATACGCGCGTTTTGCCCGCGACTATCGCGAGGGAACGCATTTCTGCCCCACGTTCGATGACGCGGTCACGCGCCATCGTATGCTGAACGCGATTGAGACGGCCGCGGCAACTGGTCAGCGTCAAACGCTCGGTTGATCTGGCGAGAAGCGTGCCCGAAGGGCGAGTGGTGAGCAAGCTGCCGAGAGCATGTTCCAGATTACACTAATTGAAGTAATCGCTTACTTAGCCATCGGATGATGTTGGTGGGAGCGTGAATTTGGCCGAATAGTTTTCAAGACTGCGTGAAGTAATGCAAGCGTACTGCGAGGCATGTCTTGCATAGAGGTGTATCGCGATAGACCAATTGTGGGAACATGGACGAGCTAGGATCTCGACCATGGTAGTTCTCGGGACACTCTTACTAGGACTAGTCCTTCTCGATATACGTCCAGTATCTGTCCATGCTGCGACGTCCTTCACGTTCACCGCAGCGGGGGATTATGGTAGTCTCCTAACCGGAACGCATGGTGCGCAAGTTCTAGCAAAGATACGGACGCTCAGCCCTGATTTCCATCTTGCACTTGGCGACCTACGATACAACACGATG
>Ga0209802_1000710_pt1 | contig 25669 bp, 18 predicted proteins | sample GraSoiAngelo_129_FD_185886 | JGI IMG/M metagenome (GOLD analysis project Ga0209802, IMG submission 185886) | Grasslands soil microbial communities from the Angelo Coastal Reserve, California, USA - 14_0927_12_40cm (SPAdes) (version 2) | ecosystem: Environmental > Terrestrial > Soil > Grasslands ... | reverse complement strand
TGCGCAGGGCTTCATCGGGTCCGAGGGGATTGCGCTCCAATTGAGCTAGGAGGTCGGTAAACTCCGGTCGGGTCTGATCCGTCCGATCCTGCGAGGAAGCCGACGCGCATCCCGCAAGGCAGAGCAACGCAACCAAAGTTACACACCATGGTCGTCTCATTTCAGAAGCCTTTCAATCGACGAGATCGGGCGGCGAGGGATAGAGTTTGCCCAAGCGTTCGACCAGGGGCAGCGCCTCCGGGGTCGTCTGCCGAGTGGGCGCGCTGGGAGGATGGTCCCAGGACAGTTGCGTGATGCCGTGCTCGGCGAGCGTGCTTTTGATCACCGCCACCATTGCCTCGAGCGTCAGCTCCGTCCCGTCGCGCATGTCCAGCACGCGGTCCTCTTTTCGATCGGGCGGCGGCGTGTTGTGGATCAACGCCCAACAGCGATCGAAGACGGTCCGGCGCACGGCATCCGGCACGTTGAGCGCCTCCAGATCGGAGGTGCACAGGGCGAGCACCATCAGGACGAACTGCAAATCCGGCAGGCCAGGGTTTTCAACGTCCAGCGTCTGCATGAAGCCATTATAATGAGACTGCTGAAAAAGCTCCAGATGCGAGATGAACTTTTGCAGCAGCCTCAGACTTGGGCCGGCAGGGTTTCAGGGAGATGCTCCTCCTTGCGGGGGAAGCGCTCTTCCAGAATCGTATAGAGCGTCGGCACGAGGAACAGCGTGAGCGTGGTGGACACCAGGAGCCCGCCGATGACGGCCCGGGCCAAAGGCGCATTGGTCTCGCCGCCGGTGCCGAGCCCGAGCGCCATCGGCAGCAGGCCGAAGACCGTGGCCAGCGATGTCATGAGGATGGGCCGCAGCCGGGTCCGCGATGCCTTGACGACCGCCTCGTGCAGCTCAATCCCCCGGCGGCGGAGCACGTTCGTGTAGTCCACCAGGAGCACGCCATTCGAGACCACGATCCCCAGCAACATGATGACGCCCATAAAGGACGTTATCGACAGAGTGGTGCCGGTCAGGAACAGCATCACGATCACCCCGGGGAACCCCATCGGGATCGAAAACATGATGATGAAAGGATCGACCAGGGATTTGAATTGGGCGGCCATGACCATGTAGACGAGAACGAGCGCCAGGGGCAAGGCCAAGTAGAGCAAGTTTTCAAAGGCCTCCTGCTGCTGCTGGATCTGCCCGGCCAGGCGGATGCTGAACCCCTCCGGGAGACGCAGACTGGCGAACTTCACGCCCAATTCTTCTGCGATGGATCCGAGGTCTCGGTCCACCGGATTGGCGGTGATGTGCACCACCCGCTGGAAATACTTGCGGTCGATCTTCACCGGGCCCGAGTTGAGCTTGAGACTCGCGACGTTCTTCAGCAGGACCGGACTCCCGGACGGCGTGGTGAGGAGGACCCGCTCTAGGTCGCTCAAGTTGCTGCGGTACGGCTCGGCCAGCCACGCGCTGATGTAGTACTCGTTCCCGTTCGACGGGTCTGTGTAAATGATCGGATCGGTCTGGCCGTTGCCGTTGAGCGAATACAGCACCGCGTTGGCCACGTCCGTCTCGCTGATGCCGAGCAGCGCGGCCTTTTCCCGATCCACCGCGACGTTGACTTCCGGATAGTTCTCTTCACGGCTGATCTGGATGTCGGCCAGGCCTTTGACCTTGTGCATGACGTCGTCCACCTCACGAACGACCTGGCGGGCCTTTTCCATGTCGTACCCGTAAATCTCCACGTCCACCGGAGCCTGCGAGCCGAAGCTGGTGACCCGCTTGACGATCCCGCCGGGGTCGAAGATCGTCAGCACGCCTGGAAACAGCTTGACGATCTTGGGCCGGACCTCGTTCATGATCTGGATCTGATTGCGCGTCCGCTTGTCCGGCGACACCAGATAGACTTGGATGAGGGCCGTATGCGGTCCCGTATTGGGATTGAAGAGAGACGACCGCCCCTGCTGCAGAACTCCGACGCTGGAGACGACCGTCTCCAATTCCTTGGGCTTGATCGTTTCGCGGAGGACCCGCTCGATCTCCGCCACCTGCTGCTCCGTCTTCTCCACCCGCTGGCCGACCGGCGCGCGCACGACGATCCGGAACTGGCTCTCGTCGGTGATGGGGATAAACTCGCTCCCGATCAAGGGCACCAGCGCCAGCGATCCGACGAAGACCAGGACGACCGTCCCGATCAGAGTCCTGCGATGGGACAACGACCAAGTCAGCAGCATCTGGTAGCCGGTGTCCATCGTCTCGTACTTCCCGCGGCTCCACTCAAGGAACCGGGCCAGCCAATCCGGCAGGGACCGCTGGGCTTCGCGTTCCGGCTTCACGAACTTGTAGCAGAGCGCCGGGGTCACCGTCCGGGACACAAAGAAAGAGGTGAACAGGGCGATCGTGATCGTCAAGACCAGCGGGATGAACAGGAGCTTGGCGACGCCCACCAAGAAGAAGATCGGCAAAAACACCACGACGGTGGTCACGGTCGAGGCGAAGATCGGCATCGCCACCTCGCGGGCCGCTTCCAGGACCGCCTCCCACCGCGACTGTCCCGTGTTCAGGTGCCGTTGGATGTTCTCCAGCTCCACGATCGAGTCGTCCACCAACCGCCCGACGCCCAGCGCCAAGCCGCCCATTGTCATGATGTTCAGGGTCTGGCCGGTGAAGTACAGCGTGATGAAAGTGACAAGCACGGAGAGCGGAATGGCCACCGCGATGATCAGCGTGCTGGTGACGTTGCGCAGGAACACCAGGATCACAGCAGCCGCCAGGACCGACCCTTCGATGGCCTGGTCGATGAGGTTCTTGATGGATTGCCGAATGTACACCGACTGATCGAAGGAGACCCCCAGCTTTACGCCCGGCGGAACGCCGATCATCTTCGGCAGCGCCCGGCGGAGCGCATCCACCACTTCGACCGTGTTGGCGATCGGCTGCTTGTTCACCCGCAGGTAGACTGACCGTTGACCGTCAGTCCGCACGATGTTCGTCTGGATGTCCGAGGAGTCGGTCACGGTGCCCAGGTCCTTCACCCGCACCGGCGTGCCCTCCGGCGTCGCCTTCACGATCACGTCGTTGATCGGCTCAACCGTCTTGAACTGATTGTTCGTGAACACGTTGTAGTCGAGGTTGCCGGCCTTGAGGTCCCCGGACGGCAGGATCAGGTTCGACGCCTTGACGGCCTTGACGACATCCAGGATCGAGAGCCCCCGGCCCTGCAGCATCGCCGGATCCAGATTGATGTTGATCTGGCGGACCTTGCCGCCTTCGACCGTCGCCGCGGCAACGTTGGGCAGTTGCTCGATCTGTGGGGCGATCGTGTTGAAGGCCAGGTCGTAGAGCCCCCGCTCATCCAGGTTGCCGCCGGAGACGGTCACGAACGCGGCCGGAATGTTCGAGACATCGAACTTGACGATGAAGGGCTGGAGAATGCCGGACGGCAGTTGGTTCAGGATCTGGGTGACGCGCTGCATCACTTCCATTTGGCCCACGTTGATGTCGGCGCCCCAGTTGAACCACACCTGGACCGCCCCGATGCCCTGCTTGGAGAATGACTCGACGTGCTCCACGTTCGAGGCGGAGCTGACCGCCTTCTCGATGGGATAGACGACGCTCTGCTCGATGTCGATGGGCGGCGCGCCCTTGTAAATGACCCCGACGAAGGCGACCGGCACCTGGATCTGCGGGAACAGATCCCGGGGCAGGCGATCCAGAGAGATCTCCCCCAGCACGACCATCGCGAGCGACAGCATCAGGATGCCGATGCGGTTGCGGAGCGCGAGAAGGGTCAGCCACATACCATCAGAATCCTCAAGAGCGGGTCCTGTCGCCGCATTACCCTGACGTGCTCGCGCTCCGCCAAGGGCAAGCAAGTCGCGCTGTGCTCCGCCAGGGTCCCATGCGGCGCCACCCGCAAGCACACAGCCGATGTTGCCGGAGGCGGAGGGGTGACGGCGAGCGGGCGCCCAGACGGAGCAGAAGGACGTACACCGGAGTCATCGGGGCTGCGACCGGGAAACGTCCTGAGCACGTCTGGGCTGCTCGGCGGCAGGACCCCGCAGCCGAAAGCGACAAACATCATTGTAGAGGCGCGGGATTCGCCGGCACGTCCATCGGCGTGGGAGCAACCTTGACGCCGTCCGTGACCAGGTCTTTGCCGGAGACGATCACCGGATCGGTGCCGGACAGTCCCTTGGTGATCTCGATCAGCCCGTTGCTCCGGATACCCAATTCGACCGGCACCTTTTGGGCCTTGCCGGCCTGCACGGTGTACACATACTGGTCGGCCTCCAGGCGGGTGACCGCGTCAATCGGGATCTGCAGCGCATTCACATGGACGCTGACCAGGAGTTCCACCCGCGCGAACATGCCGCCCTTGAGGGCGCGATCCGGATTCGGAATGTCCACTTCCACCGTCATGGTTCGCGTGCTCGGGTTCAGAGCCTGGACGACGCGCGTCACTTTGCCGGTAAAGACCCGGCCCGGATATGCATCCACACGGAGCTCGGCGGGCTGGCCGATCTTGACAAGCGACACGTCTTTCTCGACTACATCTACCAGGACGCGCACGGTCGTGATGTCCTGCATGACCAGAATCCCTCGCGATAACGTGGAGGTGCTACCGGTCGAGCCCGAGACGAAAGCGCCCCCGTCCAGATTCCGAATGGAGATGGACCCGGCAAACGGCGCCCGGATGTAGGAATATGTAAGGTTCGTCTCGGCCTGCTGGAGCGCCACCTCCATCTGGTGGACCTGAGCTCGCAAGGACTCGATCTGCGCGACCGCCACGTCATAGGCCGCCTGCGCATTGTCCAAGTCCTGTTGCGAGACATATTGGTCCTTGATAAGCGTCCGCATCCGGTCCAGATTCAGCTTCGCGTTGCGGATAGTGGCCTCCTGGCTCACGACGTTCGCGCGCGCGGCCTCCAAGTTGGCCTTGGCGCGGTTTACAGCATGCACGTAATCGGTGTGGTCCACCTCGACGAGCAGCTGATCCGCCTTCACATAGTCTCCCTTGTCCACATAGATCTTGGAGATGTAGCCGTCCACCCGCGAGAAGATGTTGACCTGCTGGTACGGTTGAATGTCTGCGGTGTACGTCAGGCGCACGTCGAGATCCTTCCGGACCGGCATGATCGTGCCCACCGTGATCACGCGCTCCTTGCGGGGGTCTTTTTTGGCCCCGCTGCTGACGAGACGGAAAGCCACGAGCGCGACCAGCGTCAGGACGAAAATGCCGGCGAGCGTGAGTACGGGATGGCGCTTGAAGCGGCTCATTTTCGCAGACCCTCGAGGAAGACATCCACATAGCCGGCGACGGCCTCCTCCGGCGAGCAATGGGGGGGGACCTTGAAGATCTCATGCAGCAGCCGGTGATACACGATCATGCCGATGAAGGACTGGGCGGCGAGCAGCGGGTCCACCTTCCGGAACGCGCCTTCCTTGGTGCGGCGGGCGATGTAGCCGGCCAGGAATTCATAAAACACTCGATGCCGGTTCCGGAAGAACATGTCCGAGAGTTCGTGTCCTTCGAGTGCGCTGAAGAGCAGCAGGCGGAGCAGAGACGGATCGGCGCCACGATGGATGCGGAAGCTGGCGATGAGCGTGAAGACCCGCACGTCCTCCCGCTTGTCCGCCGCTTCCTCGATGGACGCCATGAGCTGGGAGAGTTGGCTCCTCGCGGCAATGATCGCGGCGTACAGCACCCGCTTGGTCGGAAAGTACCGGAACAGGAGCGCCTCGCTAATCCCGGCGGTCTTCGCGATCTCGCGAGTCGTCGTGCCGTTGAAGCCCTTCTGGGCGAACAAGGAGGCCGCGGCCGCGATGATGCTGGCCTGACGTTCCTGGCCGGTCGCCCTCTGCGTTCTGGATTTCTGGATGACGCTCATGTACCCGCCATGTAAGTAAGTGATCACTCACATAATAGCAGGTGCGCCACCTGATGTCTAGCCGGACATGCGACAGCCTCGAGGGGCTGGGAGAACCTGTCTGGCTGGAAAGGGTATGGTCGGGTTAAGAGGCTTTCACTGCACGTTGTAAGGTCATTGACATAACTACGGTCGTTTCCAGCTCGCGTCGGGATTGAAAGTCGTCATCTTGGAGGCTATCGCTGCGGTGTTCTTGCCCAGATCTTTTTCATAGACCACTCCATCGTGATTGACAATAAAGCTCATAACGCCTGACGCACCGTACCGAGCCGGATAGGCGATCACCGCGAAACCGCCGATCATTTTGCCATTGACAAAATAGTCGTAGGCCCCACCCGGAGCGTCCTTCCCCTGTCTGGTGAGAATTCTATAGAAGTAACCATGATAGGGCGCAAGCGGCCTGGAGGCTGAGCGGGTATAGCCCTCTTGGGTCGCGGTCGCCAGCAGCGGGCCGAGTGGACTCAGCGGCTCGTCCGCCTCTGTCTGCCAATAGAGCCCATCGCGCTTACCAGGCGCGCTCACGAATTTGGGGGCATATTCCGGAATACCATCGCTATCCAGATCGAGCGTCGCGTATTCGCGTTCGGCGTCGACGATCGCGAGACAAACCTGGATCGCCGCCATTTCGTTGCGGCCGATCCGGCGAGCGAGAATCTCTTTTTCGCCCTGCTGGGTGTCGAAACGCCAACCGCCATCCGATTTCACGAGCGGAATCGGCATCGGCCACTCGTCCTGACCGATCACGAGCGTCGCTTTCGTGTCGCCTTCGAGCACGAGCTTGTGGGCTTCGCCATAGGCCTTGAGAAATGTCTCGCGGTTTTGCCTATCGGCCACGGCGTCACCCGAACTGGTCAGCTTGCTGCCGTGAGATCCCAGAATCCCATGCAACATCGGTTGATCGTCCACCTTGACCGCTTCAACCAGCGCGGCGATCCCCGCCTCCGGCGACGCAAAGCTCTTTGGCCCTGCTGTCGCCGCCAGGGCCATGGATGCCATACCCAATAGCGCCACTGCACAGATTGTCCTGTTCACAATAATTCTCCTCGACGCAAATGAATGTTGAAAAGGCTGGGAGATCACTTCGCTGCTGCTAGTGGCGCGAACTTCCGCTGCCGCCGCGAATGCTTCCAGAAGACCGTGGCGCGGATCCTTGGAAGCTCGCGTGCCCGCGCGCGCTGAAGGTCCGCATGTCCCCTCCATGGCCTACGCCCTCGAAGGCATGGGGCCGCTGTTCAAAATGAGGAGGACTGACTCCGCTTGGCGCACTAGGGCGGCTTGGGGCGCTGCGCACGTCGGGACGGCTCACGTCGGGCACGTGCATGCGACTGGGCGGGCTGCCCATATTCGGACGGTTGCCAAGACCTCCGGGGCTGCCACGTTCTTCCAGGCGACTGCCGGGACCACCGCGCGCCTCCGGGCGATTGCCAAATTCGCTACGACCCGCAACCGAAGACGGCTCGTGTCCACGGAAGTCGCGACGTGCCTCGGGCGACGCGCTCGTGCGGCGAAATTGTTGCCGCAACGACGCATCCCGATAGAGAACACCCCGGCGATGGACCGGATCGTGTTGCCACACAGTCACCCGGTTCACGTTCACCGTGTGGAAGTAGAAGTTGTTCACGTTGACCACGGTGATGTGGCGGTGCGGCCAGTCGAAGGCGCCGAAGAAGAATCCTGCACCCACCGTAACCCCGACGCCCCAGACGAAACCCACTCCGAATCCGGGGCCCACGAAGTAGCCGGGCCACGGCGCCCAATAGACCGGCGGGTACGCCGGCCACCACCACGGCCCGTAGACCACCGCCGGATCGTAGTAGGGGACGTAGATTACATCTGGCCTCGCCGGCTCGACCACGATGGTCTGCCCCTGCTGATCCACGCGGACCTGGTCGGTCGACTTGAGATTACCGGCCTCATACGCCTTCTGACGCAGATTCTGGACTGTGTCCATCACCTGTGTCTGCTGGGCGAGAAACGCATCGCCGAGCCGTTCCGTCCAGTCCAGCTTCTCGTCCATCATCTGGAGGATCTGGGGAAACGCGACGAGCGATTTGACGCTGGGATCCCAGCTATTCTGTGTAACCGCCTGCACCGCCTGGTCGCCTTTGAGGCTGGGATTGGCCCTGGACCAACGCGCGGCCTCGACGACCTCGAGCGGATAGGTCGAGGCCATCAAAATCTGCGTCAGGAGCGAGTCCGGGTACAGCGCTATCGGCGCCAGCATCTGATCGAGTTCTTGCTGCGTAAACGCACGCCTACTGGGAGCCACTTCGGACAGTGTCGTCGTCGAGGAACTCGGCACAACGGTGACGTCGGCCGCTGCCTGGTACTGCTGGCACGTACTGGGGTCCGTCAACTTGTCGGTGAAGACGTCTGAACCATCTGCCTGGTGGCAACGCCAGAGTTCGGCGTGAGCCGAGAGCGGCGACAGGAGCAGCGCAAGGATGATGGCGGCACCGAGGCGGAGCATATCAAGCCTCCTTAATCCTAGTTCGGTTTCCTCACCTACTATGACACTTCTCACGGCAAAAAGTCACTTGCCGCCTTCGAATGGCTTGATCACAATATGGCCGGTGGTCCCACTGAGCACCACTATTTGTTGGGGTGTTGCTTTCTCACCCACGGACGCTAGCGCTAAAAGGATTAGTGCTACAAACGGGCCAGCGAGAAGTGGAGTAATCGGCTGCCCTAGGGAGCCACATGGGGAGAGGACGTCCGCTGCGCACGTCCAGCCCGAAGGCGTTCAACCCAGAGTCTCGCGCGGTCGAGGTAGAGGTACACGACCGGAGTCGTATAGAGCGTCAGCATCTGGCTGACGATCAACCCGCCGACGATGGCGATGCCCAGCGGCCGGCGCATCTCCGACCCGACGCCCATCCCCACCGCCAACGGCATGGCCCCTAGCAGCGCCGCCATCGTCGTCATCATGATTGGCCGAAATCTGAGCAAACAGGCCTCGTAGATCGCGTCGGTCGAATTCTTCCCTTGTTTGCGCTCCGCCTCCAATGCGAAGTCGATCATCATGATCGCGTTCTTCTTCACGATGCCGATCAGCAGGATGATGCCGATCAGCGCAATGATGCTTAGCTCCGTGCGAAAGAGCATCAGGGCCAGAATCGCGCCGACGCCAGCGGAGGGCAATGTGGACAGGATCGTGATCGGATGGATGTAGCTCTCGTACAGGATGCCGAGCACGATGTACACCGTAACCAACGCAGCGAGAATCAGCAGCGGCTGATTGGCCAGCGAGGCCTGAAAGGCCTGCGCCGTCCCCTGCATGCTGCCGTGAAAACCGGCCGGCAGGCCGATCGCCCGCGTGGCCCTCTCGATCGCCCGGACCGCGTCTCCGAGCGCCACCCCCGGCGATAAGTTAAACGAGATCGTGATCGCCGGAAACTGCCCCTGATGGCTGACCGAGAGCGCGGTCGACGTCTGCTCGTAACGCGCGAAGGCGCTGAGCGGCACTTGCGCTCCGGTCGGAGACCGCACATAGATGTCCTTCAGCGTGTCGGGTTGCTGCCAGTACCGTGGGGCGACTTCCATCACGACGTGGTATTGGTTCAACGGCGTATACATGATCGAGACCTGCCGCTGGCCGAACGCATCGTAGAGGGTGTCGTCGATGAGCTGCGGTGTGATGCCCAACCGCGAGGCGGTGGTACGGTCGAACACTACCGAGGACTGCAGGCCTCTGTCCTGCTGGTCGCTATTCACGTCCGCCAACTGCGGTAACGACCGCAGCTTCTGCTCGACACGCGGGGCCCAGGCGTTCAGCTCCGCCAGGTCGACTCCCTGGAGCGTGTACTCGAATTGCGCATTGCTCCGCCTCCCGCCGATACGCACGTCCTGGGTGGCCTGGAGATAGGTCGGCGCGCCCGGTATCCCAGCGAGCTTGCCGCGCAGCCGCGCGATCACCTGATCCGCGCTCAGCTTCCGTTCGTGCAGCGGCTTCAGCCCGATGAACATGCGTCCGGTGTTCGTCGTGGTCCCGCCGGCGCCGCCGCCGCTGAACCCCGTCACGGATTCAACGGCCGGATCGTTCTTGATGATCTCCACCACCTGCATCAGCTTCTGACGCATCGCCTGAAAAGAGGTGTCCTGCGCCGCCTGAATCGAACCTATCAGGCGCCCGGTGTCCTGCTGCGGGAAGAAGCCTTTCGGAACGATGACGAACAGATAAATGTTGAGCGCGATGGTGGCGAGGGTCAAGACGAGCATGAATCGCGGATGCCGCAAGGCCCATGACAGAGTCTTCTCGTACCGCGATAACATCCAATGGAAGGCCCGCTCACTCGCCCGGTACAGCAATCCATGGATACGGACTTTCTCCGGCCTGAGGAACATGGCGCACATCATGGGAGTGGTGGTGAGCGACAGGACGAGCGAGATGAAGATGGCCGTGGAGAGAACCACCGCGAACTCCCGGAACAGACGGCCCACGATGCCGCCCATCAGCAGGATCGGAAGGAACACCGCGATCAGCGAGAGGCTCATGGACAGGACGGTGAACGCGATTTCCTTCGCCCCGCGCAACGCCGCCTCGAAAGGAGGCACGCCCTGTTCTCGGTACCGGGTGATGTTCTCGAGCACCACGATGGCGTCATCCACCACAAAGCCGGTCGCGATCGTCAGCGCCATGAGGGACAGGTTATCCAGGCTGTAGCCGCACAGATACATCGCCCCAAAGGTGCCGATGAGCGAAACCGGCACCGCCACGCTCGGGATCAGCGTGGCCCTGACATTGCGCAGGAAGGCAAACACCACCAGGATCACAAGCGTGACCGAGATCAGCAGCGTCCGCTCCACATCGTGCAGGGAGGCGCGAATCGTCGGGGTCCGGTCCAGCACGACGGATAGCGTGATCGCTCTGGGAATGGAGGCCTCCAACTGCGGAAGCACCTCGCGGATGTGGTCCACCGTCTCGATGATATTCGCCCCCGGCTGCCGGAAGATGACGACCACCGCCGACGGCTTACCGTTGGACAGCCCAGTCGTGCGCAGATCCTCGACCGAGTCTTCCACCATGGCCACGTCCGACAATTGCACTGCCGCGCCGCTCCGGTACGTGACGATCAGCGGCATGTACTCGTCGGCCTTGCGCATCTGATCATTCGTCTGGATCTCCCACATCCGGACCCCATCCGCCATCTTCCCCTTCGGCCGGTTCACATTGGTGCGGCTCAGCACGCTGCGGACATCCTCCAGCCCGATGCCGTATTTGTTCAGGGCCATCGGATTGAGCTCGACGCGCACGGCCGGGAGCGAGCCGCCGCCCACGAACACCTGGCCGACGCCCTCCACCTGGGACAGCTTCTGTTGGAGGACGCTGGACGCCGCGTCGTACATCTGTCCCCGGCTCATGGTGTCGGAGGTCAGCGCCAGGATGAAAATGGGTGCATCCGCGGGATTGACCTTGCGGTATGTGGGATTGTACGGGAGCGCTATCGGCAGGTAACTTCGCGCCGCATTGATCGCCGCCTGGACGTCGCGGGCGGCACCGTCGATATTCCGATTCAGATCAAATTGCAGGACGATGTTCGTCGAGCCGAGGTAACTCGTCGAGGTCATTTCGGTCACGCCCGCGATGCGCCCAAACTGGCGCTCGAGCGGGGCCGCCACCGAGGTGGCCATGGTTTCGGGGCTCGCGCCCGGTAGGGTCGCCGACACGGAAATCGTGGGAAAGTCCACCGTGGGCAGGGCCGCGACAGGGAGGAAACGAAAGGCAACGGCCCCGACAAGCGCGATTGCGATCGTCAGCAGCGTCGTGCCGACCGGCCGCCGGATGAAGGGCGCCGAGATGTTCATGACGGCCTCGGCCCGAGTGCTTCGCCAGGGGATTGTGCGGCTCGACGCTCCCCGACGCGTTTCGCCAATCGGTCGAAGGCGAGGTACACCACCGGCGTCGTGTAGAGCGTCAGCATCTGGCTGAGGATCAGCCCCCCGACGATCGCGATGCCGAGCGGCCGGCGCAGCTCCGCACCCACACCCGTGCTCACCGCCAGCGGCAACGCCGCGAGCAGCGCCGCCATCGTCGTCATCATGATGGGACGGAAGCGCAGCAACGAGGCCTCGTAGATCGCCTCGACTGGGCTCTTGCCCTCCTTGCGCTCAGCGTCCAGGGCGAAGTCGATCATCATGATCGCGTTCTTCTTCACGATGCCGATTAATAGAATGATGCCGATCAGCGCGATCACGCTCAGGTCCGTCCGGAACATCAGCAGCGCGAGGATCGCGCCCACCCCCGCCGACGGCAGCGTGGACAGGATCGTGAGAGGGTGGATGTAGCTTTCGTACAGGACACCGAGCACGATATAGACCGTCACCAGCGCCGCAAGGATCAGCAGCGGCTCATTCGTCAGCGAGGCCTGGAAGGCTTGGGCAGTCCCCTGAAAGCCGCCCCGAATGCTGGCCGGCATGTTGAGCTGTTGCGTAGCGGCTTCGATCGCGCGCACCGCGTCCCCGAGTGCCGCGCCTGGCGCCAGATTGAACGACACCATCACGGCCGGAAACTGCCCCTGATGGCTCACGACGAGCGGCGCCGTCGTCTCCGTCACCTGGGTGAACGTGCTCAAGGGAACCTGACCGCCGTATGAGGAGCGGACATAGATGTCCTGCAGCGCGCTGGGCCCCTGCTGGAACTCAGGCTTCACTTCGAGGACAACGCGGTACTGGTTCAACTGCGTGAACATCGTGGACACGATCCGCTGCCCGAAGGCATCGTACAGCGTGTCGTCGATGAGCTGCGGGGTGATGCCGAGCCGGGACGCAGTGCTGCGGTCGATCACGAGCGAGGCCTGCAGTCCTTGATCCTGTTGATCGCTGCTCACGTCGCGAAGCTCTGGGAGCGTTCGCAGGGCATCCACGAACTTGGGCGCCCATGCATTCAATTCCTTGATGTCCGGATCCTCCAGGCTGTACTGGTACTGCGTGCGGCTCACGCGATCCTCCACCGTGAGATCCTGCACCGGCTGCAGAAACAGCATGATGCCTTCGACCTTCACCAGCTCCGGTTGGAGGCGGCGGATGATCTCGCTCGCGCTGATCTTCCGCTCGGAGAGGGGCTTCAGGTTGATCTGGATGCGCCCGCTGTTGAGCGTGGTGTTGGTGCCGTCCACCCCGATGAACGAGGAGAGGCTCTCGACCGCCGGATCCTCCAAGATCACCCGGGCCAGGGCCTGTTGGCGGGCAGCCATCGCCGGGAACGAGATGGTTTGCGGCGCTTCGGAGACCCCCAGGATCACGCCGGTGTCCTGGATCGGGAAGAAGCCTTTGGGCACGACGACGTAGAGCAGCACGGTCAGGACCAGCGTTCCCACGGCCACCATCAGCGTGGCCGCCTGGTGGTCCAGCACCCAGCGCAGCGTCGTCCCGTAGAGCGCGATCGTCCGGTCGAACATCTGTTGGGACCAGCGGTAGAACGCGCCCTGCTGCTGTTCCGGGGTGCGCCGCAGCAGCCTCGCGCACATCATCGGCGTCAGGGTGAACGAGACCACGGCCGAGATCAGGATCGTCACACCGAGGGTGATTGCAAACTCCCGGAACAGCCGTCCCACCACGTCCTGCATGAACAGCAGCGGGATCAGCACGGCGATGAGCGAGATGGTCAAGGACAGGATGGTGAAGGCGATCTGCTGGGAGCCTTTGAGCGCGGCCTGGAGCGGGGTATCGCCCTGTTCGATGTATCGCGCGATGTTTTCGATCATGACAATCGCGTCGTCCACGACAAAGCCCGTCGAAATCGTGAGCGCCATCAACGTCAGGTTATTCAGGCTGAACCCCAGCAGGTACATGGCCCCGAAGGTGCCCACCAGGGACAATGGCACGGCGGCGCCGGGGATGACGGTGCCGGAGAGGGTGCGCAGGAACAGGAAGATCACCATCACCACCAGCGCGACTGCCAGCATCAGCTCGAACTGTACGTCCCGGACTGATGCGCGAATGGTCGTGGTGCGGTCGGTCAGCACGGAGACGTGGATGGACGACGGCAACGCGCTTTCCAGTTGCGGCAGCAGCTTCTTGATGCGGTCCGCGACCTCGATGACGTTGGCGCCCGGTTGGCGCTGGATGTTGACGATGACCGCCGGGGTCTCGTTCATCCAGGCTGCCTGCTTCACGTTCTCGGCATCGTCGATCGCATCGGCAACGTCGGACAACTGCACCGGCGCGCCGTTGCGATAGGCGACGATCAGCGGCCGGTAGTCCTTGCTCGACAGGAGCTGATCGTTCGCGCCGATGATCGAAGCCCGTCGCGGGCCGTCGAACGCGCCCTTGGCTTGATTGACATTGGCGGCAGCCACCACCGTGCGCAGGTCTTCAAGGGTCAATCCGTAGGCGGCCAGGGCAGTCGGGTTGACTTGAATCCGCACGGCCGGCCTCTGCCCGCCGCTGATGCTGACGAGCCCCACACCCGACAACTGCGAAATCTTCTGGGCAAACCGGGTATCCGCGAGATCTTCAACCTGAGGCAAGGGCATGGTGTCCGACGTCAACGCCAGCGTCAGAATCGGCGCATCGGCCGGGTTGACCTTGTTGTAGACAGGCGGGTTCGGAAGATCCTTCGGCAAGAAAGTCGTCGCCGCGTTGATGGCCGCCTGCACCTCCTGTTCGGCCACGTCCAGGCTGAGGTCCAGGCTGAACTGCAGCGTGATGACCGAGCTGCCCCCCGAACTGGTCGACGTCATCTGTTTCAGGCCGGGCATCTGCCCGAACTGGCGTTCCAACGGGGCGGTGACGGAGGACGCCATCACGTCAGGACTCGCGCCCGGGTAGAAGGTGACGACTTGGATGGTCGGGTAATCCACTTGCGGGAGGGCGGAGACCGGCAGTTGTCGGTAGGCCAGAACGCCGGCGAGCAGAATCGCCGTCATCAGTAAGACGGTCGCGACCGGTCGCAGGATGAAGAGACGGGACGGATTCACGGACGGCGTTTCGGGGTTTCGCCGGTCTGCGTCTGGGTCCGGGTCTTGACGTCAACCGCGCTGCCCTCGCGCAGCTTCTCCGTGCCGTCTACAACAACGACTTCATCGGGGGACAGACCCGTCTCGATGGATGCCTCGTCCCCTTGGGTCACGCCGACAGTGACCGGACGCACCGCAACCGTCTGGTCAGCCTTAACCACGTAGACGAACACCACCCCCTGAGGACCTCGTTGGATGGCGGCAGTCGGCACGATTGTGGAGCCGTGCTTGACGTCCAAGCGCAGACGGGCATTGACGAACTGGTTGGGGAACAGCTCATTGTCCTCGTTGGGTAAGATCGCCTTGAGCTTGACGGTGCCGGTGTTCGGATCGATCTGGTTGTCCACCGTCAGCAGGGATCCCGTGGCCAGCCGCCGCTTTTGCTCCCGATCGAACGCCTCGACCGGCAGGCGCTCCCCGGCTTTGAGCTTGGCGAGCACCGGGGGGAGACTGTCCTCGGGGATGGTGAACACCACCGTAATGGGTTGAAGCTGCGTGATGACCACCAGGCCGTTCGGATCAGTGGCGTGAACGATGTTGCCTGGATCCACGAGACGCAACCCGACTCGCCCGCTGACCGGCGCGGTAATGCGGCAGTAGATCAGCTGCAGCTTGACGTTGTCGATCTGCCCCTGATCGCTCTTGATAGTCCCTTCATACTGGCGCACCAAATACACTTGGGTGTCCAACTGCTGCTGTGGGATTAGATCCTGCTTGATCAGATCACGGTAGCGCGCAAGGTCGATCTGAGCGTTTTTCAGCAACGCCTGGTCACGGACCAGTTGCCCCTCAGCTTGGGTCAACTGCGTTTCGAATGGGCGCGGGTCTATTTGAGCCAACAGATCACCGGTGCGGACGATCTGCCCTTCCTGATACAGAACCGCCATGAGCTCTCCATCGACACGGCTTTTCACGGTGACGGTTTTGAGCGGAGTAACTGAGCCGAGCCCGGTGAGATATACGCCGATGTCGCCTGTCTTTGCCGCAACGGCGACCACCGGCACGGCGCGTGCGGGGCCGGGCGACCCTTTGGCGGGACGCGGTTGCGCCTCGCCCGACTTTGTGAAGAAGACGTAGGCGCCAATGGCAAGGAGACAGACCGCCAGCAGCCCGATCCCCCAGCGCTTGAGCAACACCGCGGATCGAGTCCGCTCCGGAATGGCGGCCTTGGTCGATTCTTGCATGAACATGTGAGCCAAACGTAGCATGAAACCTGGACCGGCTGAAAGAGGACAGGTCAGCGGGAACGGGGCGCATCCTGCTCGTTCCGACTGATACGCCCCCAGCGGAAGACATACAGCACAAGTCCTGGGAGGACCACGAACAGGAGCAGGAGGACGATCAAGGACCCGACGACGAGCACCGTATCAACGATGATGTCAAGTAGCACAGGCCCTACTGAGAAACGGCATCCTTGCCGTCCCCTGTTCCAGTCTCAGACTCTTAGCCTTTTCTCTCGGGGAGATCGTGGCGGACTGCCCTCAACTCATCACTATCCTCGTCCGGTTGTGCGTCTTCGTGAGGGCTAGCCTGTGGCTCATCACCACTATACGCTCTCGGCCGCTGGCCTTCTGCGTGCCTTCCGCCGCCGTATCTCTCCATTCTGATGGCACGCCATTTCTCGCGCTGCTCCGGCGTCAGAACAGCGGCCGCCGCACGCAGAGCCTTCACCCCATCCAGACGCAGGGCCGTATGAGTGTTCTCGGATTTCTTCAGAGCTGTCTCGATCGCAGCTAGGTCGGCCTTCTCATCGTGGATGAGTGTCCGGACATCCACCTCAGCCAGTTTCAAGTCGGCTTCCTCTCGGATACGAGTCTTCGTATAGTCAGTCGCGATAGCCTTGATCTTGGCACGTTGCTCCTGTGACAAGCCCAGGTCCTTTCCATGCCGGAGTAACCTTTGGAGTGAATGGCCGACAAAGTCGTGCATGGCCCTGCCATGCTCGGGATGCCCGCCCCTCATCATCCTCTGGCTTGGGTCATCGGCTCGGACCTCGGTAGGAATGCAGACACCCCAAGCTAGCAAAGCACCGATAGCGAGAATGACCGAAATTTGAGAACTAATTGCCCTTGTTGTCCTAGACATCTTGCCCTCCCTGTATGAGTCGAGAACATCCCAAGTCGTTGTCCTTGGCCTGCCTTTACTCTGGGTATGACACGCCCGAATCAGAAAAGTTACATTTCACCGTCCAGGAAAGGAGCTCTCGTGAACTGGGGGGCCAGGAGGGGTGGATACCGCTTTGCTGACTTGTACTGTGCTGAAAAGATTATGAAAAACCGTTGGCCCCTCGATCAGTGTCGAGGGGCGGCGCGTTTGTGGAGCAGCAACTCCGCGGCTCGCTCGCTGGTCTCTTTCACATGAATGCCCATCTTGGGGTGGGAAGGCTCGAAATCCACCGGCAACTCGTAGCTGCGCAAGCGCTCGGCCACGATGGGACCGACGGCCGAGACCACCACCTTCTCCAGCACCTGACGCAACTGATCGGCGCCGCCCAACCGCTCGGCCATCTGCATGACGTGATCCACCTGCACCGCGTTGGTGAACAAGACGACGTCCACCTCCCCGCGCAGGATTGCGCGAACCGCGTCGGTGAGCGGGCCGGTGTCTTCGGGCAGCCTCCACTGGTACACCGGAACCCGCATGACAATCGCCCCGCGCGCCTCGATAGCTTTCAGCAGTTCGACGTTCGGCACTCCATACTCCTGCACAGCTACACTCATCCCTTTCAGCGACCGTCCGAGGTCATCCAGCGCCTTGATCAGATCCCGCCACGTGTTCGGTTCCGGCACGGCGAGCGTGGGCTGCAGGTTATTCTCGCGGAGCACCGCCAAGGGCTTGGGCCCGCGTACGACTGTGATGGTCTTGCCGAGGGCGGCCAGTATCTGCACCCGGGGCCAGCGGGAATCCAGGACCTTCAGCATGAAGCGGGTGCCCACGCCGGTGAGGAGGATCACTAGATCGAACTCGCCCGCAAGCAGACGCTCGCCGAAGCGCAGCACGTCAGCGTTCTCTTCCAAGGGCACTTCGCGCATGGACGGCGCGACCAGCGGGCGACCGCCGTGCCGCTCGATGAGCTGTATCATCTGCTCAGCCATCCGGCTTTCAAAGGCGGCCACACGCAGGCCTGCGAACCCGACCCGCTCACCCTCGACTGACATGGACGATCACTCCTTCATCAATTGACAGCGTGCACAGATGCGACTACGCTACAACTCCCGTGCGCCCGTAGCTCAGTTGGATAGAGCGTCGGGCTTCGAACCCGCAGGTCGCAGGTTCAAGTCCTGCCGGGCGCACCACCTTCTTCTCCGGGCTTTTCCCGACATCAGAACCGCATCTTATGGGACAGCCGCCCCTAAGTCAAAAATCGGACGGTGTACAGAAATGGACCGTATCGAACCCTTAGATTGTGCAGTCGATTGGCCTCCGCCACTATGCGTCCCAAGGCCAGCGCCCACCGGCTAAACGCCAGGCTGGCGTCCTTCGGGCACGATATCTGCATTTATCTTCAAGGCGAATCATACCGCCCCGTTCGGAAATCGAAAAAGGTTCTCGTAACCGCATCGGAAAGCCGGATAGAGATGCCATGAGCCGCCCGCTCCGCGTCTTGATCATCGAAGACAATCCAGACGACCGCGCCTTGATCCAGCACGAACTAAAGCGCGAGCATGCCGATCTCCGGATGACCTCGATCCTCAACGCGACTGATTTCGACCGCGCCCTGGAAAAAGACGAGGCCTACGACCTCGTCCTGACAGACTACCAGCTTCCCTGGACGAATGGCCTGGCCATCCTGCACACCGTCAAAAGCCGGTACCCCGACTGTCCGGTGATCATGGTCACGGGGACCGGCAGCGAAGAAATCGCCGTGGAGGCCATGAAGGCCGGACTCGACGACTACGTCATCAAAGCGCCCCGGCACTGCAAAATTTGGGGCCGCCTGTCGGTGTCGGTAAAGACGGTGCTGGAGCGGGCCCAAGAGCGTCGGGCGCTCCGGGAAAGCGAAGACCGCTTTCATGCCTTCATGGACAACAGCCCAGCTGTGGCGTTCGTGAAAGATGAGGACGGTCGATTCGTCTACGTCAACCAAGTGTTCGAACGCTTCTTCAAGCTGACGCGCCTCCAGTGGTTGGGAAAGACGGGTTTCGATCTCTGGCCCGAGGAGACGGCGCGCCAGTTGCGCGAGAACGACCAGACGATACTGGCCGAGGGCAGGCCAGCCGAAATTTTCGAAACGTTCCCGGGTCCAGACGGGACCCTTCATCACTGGCTGGTCTTCAAGTTTCCCGTGAAGGATCACGCCGGACGACGCTTACTCGGCGGCATGGCGGTGGACATCACGGAGCGCCGCCAGCTCGAGCAACAGCTCCGCCAGGCGCAGAAGATGGAGGCGATCGGCAAGCTGGCCGGAGGCGTTGCCCACGACTTCAACAACCTCGTGACGATCATCACGGGATACAGCGACATGCTGCTCAGTCGAATCGGTCCTGAAGACCCCATGCGGCGCGAACTCGAGCAGATCAAGAAGGCCGGGGACCGGGCCCACTCTCTGACCCGCCAACTGCTCGCCTTCAGCCGCCGGCAGATGCTGCAACCAAAGGTCTTAGACCTGAACGCCGTGGTGACCAATCTGGAGCCGATGCTCCAGCGATTGATCGGCGAGAACATCGAGCTCGTCATCGAGCTGAAGCCCGGACTGGGACAGGTGAAAGCTGATCCCGGACAGATCGAGCAGGTCATCATGAACTTGGCCATCAACTCCCGCGACGCGATGTCCCAGGGGGGCAAACTCCTGCTCGAGACCGACAACGCTGAGCTCGACGAGGCGTATGCCCGCCGGCATCTCCCCATGCAACCCGGCTCGTATGTGCGCCTGGCCGTGAGCGACACCGGCTGCGGGATGGATGCAGCGACGCAGTCCAGGATTTTCGAGCCCTTCTTCACCACCAAGGAACAGGGCAAGGGCACGGGGTTGGGCCTCTCCACGGTGTACGGGATCGTGAAGCAGAGCGGCGGCTACATCTGGGTCTACAGTGAACGCGGGCAGGGCACGACGTTCAAGATCTACCTGCCCAGAGTCGTTGACCCAGCGGATTCAGTCCCGCCGGTCACTCACTGGTCCGCACTCCCACAGGGAATGGAGACCGTGCTGCTGGTGGAGGACGAACCAGAGGTGCGGTGGCTCGTGCGGGACATGCTTCGGCATCTGGGTTATACCGTCCTGGAGGCGCGCCACGGGATCGAAGCCCAGGTCCTGAGTATCCACCATGCGGGACCGATCCACCTTCTGATCACCGATGTCGTGATGCCCCAGATGAGCGGGCGCGAGATCGCCGAGCAACTGACGTCTGAACATCCGGAGACAAAGGTGCTGTACATGTCGGGCTACACGGACGATGCCGTCGTTCGTCACGGGGTCCTGGCTGCGCATATGGCGTTCCTGCAGAAGCCCTTCACCCCTGAAGCCCTGGCGCGCAAAGTTCGCGAGGTGCTAGACGGCCAGACTAGCGGAAGTGGAAGAAGGGAACAGCGGGGTCCCTGAGCCCATCGGAATGGAGCGGGAAACGGGATTTGAACCCGCGACCCTCGCCTTGGCAAGGCGATGCTCTACCACTGAGCTATTCCCGCCCCGATCGCAGAAGAAACGAAATTATACGGACATCACGCGAGAAGCGTCAAGGCGCGGAGAAGGGCTAACGGGAAACTGGCAGGATGAACACATTGGGCGTCGAGCCATCGGCTGGCGGAGGGCCGGCCTTACCCAGGTGAACCGAGAACCCGGCAGCGTGGGTATGCCCACCGCCGCCGTACTTCACGGCGATCTTCGCCACATCGGTTCCACCCTGCTCCGAGCGCAGGCTGAAGTGACGCAGACCGTGACGGTCATGCCAGATCAGGCAGAACGGACGGCCGGGCGAAAGCTGCTCGCCGATCTGGCTGGTCAGGATCGCGCTTTGCACACAGGGGACCGTTTCTCCCTCGAATTGGACCCATACCACATTACGGATGATCTTCTTGACCAACTCGTGTTCATAGCGGAGGATGGCGCGCCCTTCTTGTTCAAGCCTTTCCTTCTCCAACGAGTCCCAAACCTTGAAGTCATAGGGGTAGGAGTTCAATCCCGCGCTGATCTCGCGGCTGTTGGGAAGCTTCCATGCCCACAGGTCCTTGTCCTGCACGTATTGCAGGAGCCAGGGGGGCGTGGTGCCGTGAGCCCACTCCCAGGCGAGCACGGCGCCGCTCTTTTCCAGATCAAAACGGACATACGGCAGTCCTTTAAGCGCCTCTTTGGCCGTGATATGGTGGTCCAAGACTTGGAGTTCCGAGGCTTCCTCCGCCATCTCTTCCAAGATCGGCCGAGGATAAGCGAAGTCCACGAGCACCACCCGACGCCCCGCGCAGCTGACAGGAGGCGGGAGCCCGTGGTCGGCGGGAATGAACTCGGCCGAAGGATACCGCTTCCAGATGGCCCAGGCAGCACCGAACCCGTCGGTGCAGTCGGCATGGTAGAGGACGAGATCAGGAATCATAATGAGCTAGCATATCACGACCCCGGAGCGAGAGAAAGAGTGGGAACGCGCAATTGCACGGTCGCCAGTTCTGTGGTAAAACATTCCACGAGGTAGATCAGTCGTGGCTCAGCGTGACCGGGAATGGCCTGGATACACCCAGTGGTACCTCTGTCCTGTTTGCAGCTCGCTGTGGACCCCCTGCGATTCCGGCGTCGCCGCTATTAAGCGCTCCCAATTGATCGCCGCGCCTCAGGCCTCGCCAGCCACCCCGCCCCAACGCTGCCCCGTGTGCAACGGCACGCTGGAAGCCAGCACCTACGAAATTTAAGAGGCAGGCGGTTTCCCCTCAAGGCGGCTGGACAAGTCAACATTCCCGTGTGATACACTGCCACCATGCAAGTGCATTCGGCTTTATCGAAAGCTAACGGGACCGCGGACGCCCTCGACGAGGTGTGCCGCGAGGCCACGACCCACTTGGGTGGACGACCGGTGGACCTGGCGTTCGCGTTTTTCTCCCCCGACCACGCCGAATCCGCCGATCTCATTGTTTCAACTGTCCGCGAACGGCTCCGGCCAAAGGTTCTCCTGGGGTGCTCGGCCGAAAGCGTGATCGGGGACACTCAGGAGGTGGAGGGCCAGTCCGCCCTGTGCCTCTGGGCCGGGCATCTGCCCGGGACCACCCTCACTCCGTTCCATCTCGAATTTGTGCAGGCCGGCGAGCAGTTCACCGCGTCCGGCTGGCCCAAGGACATGCCGACCCTGGACCAAAATCCGTCCTTTCTGGTCATCGCCGAGCCCTTCACCACGCCGGCTGAGGCCCTTCTCGGAGATATAGCCGAACGCTTTCCCGGGGCTTCGGCCATCGGCGGCATGGCCAGCGGCGCGCAGGAGCCCGGCGCGAACCGCCTTCTCTTCAACGAGACAGTCGTGGACACCGGTGTTGTCGGCGTGGCCGTGACCGGGGCCGTGTGCATCCGAACCGTCGTGTCCCAGGGCTGCCGGCCGATCGGCGACCGTTTCATGATCACGCAAGCCGACCAGAACGTCATCCACGAACTCAGCGGGAAACCGGCCCTGGAATGCCTGCGCGAAGTCTTCTCCTTGCTTTCCCCCGCCGAGCAGCGCCAGGCCGAGCGCGCGCTGCACCTGGGGGTCGTCATCGACGAGCACAAGGGCCAGTTCGAGCGCGGGGACTTCCTGATCCGCAACCTGATCGGGGTCGACCAGAAGACCGGCAGCTTGGCGGTGGCCGACTACGTCCGGGTCGGGCAGACCGTGCAGTTCCAGATCCGGGACGGTGCCTCCGCCAGCGAAGACCTGCGCGCGCTGCTGACCGGCGAACGCGAAGACACACACGCGGGCGATCCCATCGGCGCGCTCCTGTTCAGCTGCAACGGGCGTGGCCAGCGGTTCTTCCGTACTCCCCACCACGACGTCACCGCCGTGCGTGAAAAGATGGGCGGGATCCCGGTCGGCGGCTTTTTCGCCATGGGCGAAATCGGCCCTGTGGGCGGGAACAACTTCCTCCACGGCTACACGGCCAGCGTCGCGCTGTTCTGCAAAAACCTCTGAAAAGGCGGTGCATCATGACGTTCCGTTGGCTCTCGTTCCTCGGTGTGCTGGTCATTGCGGCGGCCGGTGTGGCGAGTGGACCGGCGTCGGCTTCGCACGTCCGGCAGCTCAGCGTGCAGGAAGTGAAGGTCGCGCTGGACAAAGCGTCCAGTTTGCGCGAGAAGGGCTTCTTCCTGGTAGACGTGCGGACCGTCGAAGAGCACGACACCGGGGCGATTCCCGGCACCGACGTGAATATTGAGTTCAGGGAGATCGCCAAGCGTCACAAGGAGATCGGCGCCAGCTTCGACGATCACATCGTCGTGTACTGCCAGTCCGGCAAGCGGGGCAACATCGCCGCCGACACCTTGACCGAACTGGGCTACAAGAACGTCTACAACATCCGCGGCAGCGTGAACGCCTGGCTGCAAGCCGGCTATCCGCTCGCCGGCGGGCGCCGTTGATCCGGCCACTCCTGCTGCTCCTGCTCGCGCTCTGGGCTCCTGTCGCGGCAGAGGCCCAGAGCGCTCCATCACCGCCCGGGGACGAGCCGCGCGTGCGTGCGCGGAGCCTCGGGGTGGACCTCGGCGTCTATCCCACCGGCAAACTCAACGCCATCACCGACGTGCCCGGCGTTCGCGTCGGCCACACGACCCTGATCAGAGGAGACGGCAAGCTCGTGCCGGGTCAAGGCCCGGTCCGCACGGGCGTCACCGTGGTCATCCCCCGCGAGGATGTCTGGCACAAGAAGGTCCCGGCGGGAGCCTTCGTGCTGAACGGAACCGGCGAGATGACGGGGCTCGCCTGGGTGGAAGAGTCCGGCTTTCTCGAATATCCGATCGCCCTCACCAACACGCTCAACCTGCCCCGCGTCGCCAACGGTGTCATGAGCTGGATGATCAGCCGGTATCCCGGAATCGGCATCCGGGACGACACCCTCACGCCGGTCATCGCCGAGTGCGACGACAGCCGGCTCAACGACATCCAGGGACGCCACGTCTCGGAGGCCGACGTCACCAAGGCCCTGGACAGCGCGGGCGACGGGCCGGTGTCGGAAGGAACGGTCGGCGCCGGGACCGGCATGGTCGCCTTCGGTTTCAAGGGCGGCATCGGGACCGCCTCCCGGATCGTCTCGGCGGCGGGGGGCTTCACGGTCGGCGTGCTCGTCAACGCGAACTTCGGCCGGCGCGAGGAATTGGTGATGGGAGGCATCCCCGTCGGAAAGCTGTACGGAGAGGGCACGGCCTCCGCGCCGGGACCCGACGGGTCGATCATCATTATCATCGCGACTGACGCGCCGCTCGATGCCCGGCAACTGAAACGCCTGGCCAAGCGCGCGGCGCTCGGCCTGGCGCGCACCGGCTCCACCGGCCGGCACGGCAGCGGCGATTTCATCCTGGCCTTCTCCACCGGCAACGTCATCCCCCACTACCCTCAAGAACGCACCTACCCGATGACTGTCTTCGCGGACACGCACCTCAACCCGTTGTTTACCGCGACGGTCGAGGCCACGCAGGAAGCCATCTTCAACGCGCTCACGATGGCGACGACGGTCATCGGCCGTGATGGCAACAAGGCCGAGGCGCTCGATCTCACGCGCGTCCGGGAAATCCTGAAGAGCCACGGGCGCTAGCCAACCGCTGTCGTTGCGAGCGACGCGAAGCAATCTCGTTCTATAAATTGAGTCCGTTAAGATTCCCTCGCCCTATCTTGGGGAGAGGGTACGGGTGAGGGGCGAATTTAACATAGGACTGGATGCGCTGACACAGGGGCTCAACGCCTCGCAGCTATTATGGAACTTTGCCGATCGGTATAGCGCGCCAGCCCTGCGCTGTGGATGGCGTTGACAAGTCCTCGACTCACGGGGAGAATGGCTCCACTTGTGTCTGACTTCCAGGATCGAGATATGACGATCAGCATACTCAATAGTCAGGCATCTGGAACAGAATGAAGCAACAGCTTATTAGGGGAAATTGCAAATGACTACCAATTCGTTGACAGCACTTATTACAGGGGGAACGAGCGGTATTGGCCGGGCGGCAGCCAATAAACTGGCCCAGCTTGGCATCCATGTCATAGTCGTAGGCCGCAATGCGGAACGCGGCGAGAAGACGGTTGCGGAAATCCGCGCAGCAGGAGGCGAAGCGGATTTTATATCGTCTGACCTTCGAGACGCGTCGAGCGCACGCGAAGTGGCGAGAAGAGCGGTCGAACTCGGAAACGGCCATGTCGATATTCTGATCAACAATGCGGGGATCTTCCCATTCGGGCCGACGCATGAAACGACGGAAGAAGTATTTGAGAGCGTGTATTCGCTCAACGTCAAGGCGCCGTACTTCCTCGTCGCGGCACTTGCTCCGCTGATGGCGAAGAGAGGCAAAGGGGCAATCGTCAATGTATCGACGATGGTTGCCGATTATGGGGCGGCCGGCATGAGCCTCTATGGCTCGAGCAAGGCGGCCATCAATCTGCTGACCAAAGCCTGGGCGGCTGAATATGGCCCGAGCGGTGTTCGCGTCAATGCAGTGAGCCCGGGACCTACGCGCACGGAAGGCACGGACGCAATGGGGGAGGGGCTCGAGGAACTGGCCGCCCAGGCGCCGGCGGGCCGTCCGGCTACAGCGGACGAGATTGCTGAGGCCATTGTCTTTTTGGCGACGGATCGTGCCAGTTTCATTCACGGCGCAAAACTCGCCGTCGACGGAGGGCGCACTGCCATTTGAGAATTGCGGGCGC
>Ga0209802_1000709_pt1 | contig 25671 bp, 24 predicted proteins | sample GraSoiAngelo_129_FD_185886 | JGI IMG/M metagenome (GOLD analysis project Ga0209802, IMG submission 185886) | Grasslands soil microbial communities from the Angelo Coastal Reserve, California, USA - 14_0927_12_40cm (SPAdes) (version 2) | ecosystem: Environmental > Terrestrial > Soil > Grasslands ... | reverse complement strand
GCTGGCCGGCCTCTAAAAGGAGCAAGACACCATGGATCTCGGGATCAAGGGCAAGAACGCGATCGTCTGTGCCGCGAGCAAAGGGCTCGGCAAGGGCTGCGCCATGTCGCTCGCCCGCGAGGGCGTGAACATCACGATGAACGCGCGCACGAAGGACACCCTGGAGGCCGCGGCGAAAGAAATTCGTGACGCGACCGGCGTGCGCGTGACGACCGTAGCGGGCGACATCACGACCGACGCGGTGCGGGCGGCGCTGCTCCAGGCCTGCCCCACCCCAGACATCCTCGTGAACAACGCCGGCGGCCCCCCGCCCGGCGATTTCCGCGAGTGGGATCGCAACGCGTGGCTGCGCGCGCTCGACGCCAACATGCTCACGCCGATCTTCCTGATCAAGGCCACCGTCGACGGGATGATCGCGCGGCGCTTCGGCCGCATCGTCAACATCACTTCGGTCTCGGTGAAATCGCCCATCGAGGCCCTCGGCCTCTCCAACGGCGCGCGCGCCGGGCTCACGGGCTTCATCGCCGGGCTGAGCCGGAAGACGGTCGCTCACAACGTGACGATCAACAACATCCTGCCCGGCCCGTTCGACACAGACCGGCTGCGCTCCACCATCGTGGCTGCGGCCAAGGCAAGCGGCCGATCGGTCGAGGAGCTCACCCGTGAGCGCCAGGCCCAGAACCCCGCCGGTCGCTTCGGCACCGCCGCCGAGTTCGGTGAGGTGTGCGCGTTCGTCTGCAGCGCCCAGGCCGGCTACATCACCGGGCAGAACCTCGTCCTTGACGGCGGCGCCTACCCCGGCACCCTCTAGCCGTGAACCCTTGCACCCCCCGGAGGGTTAGTGTAAGTAAAGGCAACTCTCTGACCGGTCATTCCGCTGCTCACGCCGTTGGCTTCTGCCCGCAGCGCGGCAGCGCAAGGAGGAACACCTGATGGCGGAACGCTGGCACGACGAAGCCTGGGCGCAGGACATGTGGTGGAGCGGCAAGACGACGCGGCGTCGATTCCTGGCGCTTTCGTCGGCGGCGGCCGGCGCCCTCGGCGCCACCGTGCTCGTCCCGGCGCCGTGGCGCGAGGCGTTCGGGCAGGCCAAGCCGTACAAGGTCGGTGTGCTTCAGCCGCTTTCCGGCACGGGCGCGGCCGGCGGCAAGACCGCGCTGGTCGGCACCCAGATGGCCGTCGAGCGAATCAACCACTCCGGTGGGGTCAATGGTCGACCGATCGAGTTGGTGGTCGCCGACTACGAGTCGAAGCCCGATGTCGGGCGCCGCAGGGCGGAGAAGATGGTGCTCGAGGACAAGGTCGACGTCGCCGAGGGCGGCTACCTCTCGAACGTCTGCCTGGCCTGCATGCCGGTTTTCGAGGAGAACAAGACCGTCTGGATGATCGGCGTGTGCCTGGACACCACGATCACCACGACCAAGTGCAGCCGCTTCGTCTTCCGGCCCTTCGACTACGCGCCGGCCCAGGCCGTCGCGTTCTCCCCGTACCTCGTCTCGAAGCTGGCCAAGAAGTGGCACATCGCGTTCCTCGACTACGCGTGGGGCCAGTCGACGAAGGACGCGTACATCGAGCAAATCAAGAAGAACGGCGGCGACGTCGTCGGCACCACCGGCGTGCCGCTCGGCACGGCGGACATGGCGCCGTTCGTGTCGAAGATCAGCGGCAACTTCGACGGCCTCTTCGGGATCTTCTTCGGCGCGAACGCCGTGAGCTTCACCAGCGCCATCGCCGACCTCGGGCTCACCAAGAAGTACAAGTACGCGGGCGACGGCGCTATCGCGGAGTCGACCCACCTGTCCGCGCTGGGCCCGAGGATCGAGGGCTTCGTCGGGATCAACCGGTACGTTCCGGTGATGGACCCGCCGCTAAACACGCCCTACCACAAGAAGTTCTTCGACCAGGCCGTCGTCGAGCTCAAGAAGATCGATCCGTCCGGTCCGCTCCCGGATCGCTACGTGCAGTCGAACTTCGAGGCGATGAATTTCCTCAAGCTCGGCATGCAGAAATCTCGGTTCCGCGGGCGCGAGGACACGAACAATCTGATCGAGGCGCTTGAAGGCATGGAGGTCAAGGAAAGCGACGACTTCCCGCAGGGCGACAAGACGATCCGCAAGGAAGACCATCAGGCGTTCCTGCGCGAGTTCATCTTCACGATCCAGAACAACAAGCACAAGCTCCTGGAGACAGTTCCGAAGGAGAAGACACTGGTCCCGCCGGCGTGCAGGTTCGCGTAGGTTGGGCTCGGAGCGTCCCGCGTTGGCCGGGACGCTCCGCAGTCTCTCGAGCGTGTCCGCGCTGACCGAAAGCTCACCGATCCTCAAGACCGAGGCGCTGACCGTCCGGTTCGGCGGCCTCGCGGCCGTCAACAACGTGACCCTCTCCGTGCCGCGAGGCGAGATCCGCGGGATCATCGGTCCGAACGGAGCGGGTAAGTCAACCTTCTTCAACTGCCTGACGGGCGTGCTCCGCCCGACCAGCGGGCGCATCGTGTTCAACGGCGAGGACATCGCGGGACTGCCGCCCCACGCCATCTCCCGGAAGGCGATCGCCCGTTCGTACCAGATCACCAACATTCTGCCGGGCGCCACCGTCCTCGAAAACGTCCGGATCGCCGTCCAGTCGCGCCGCCACAACTGGAGCATGCTTCGCCATCATCGCGTGTACGCGGACGTCATCGCCCGCGCGCGCGCCGTCCTCGCCGACGTGGGTCTGGCTGGCAAGGAGGACGAGCTCGCGTCGAACCTCTCGCACGGTGAGCAACGCAACCTCGAGATCGGCATCGCTCTCGCCACGGAACCGAAGCTCCTGTGCCTCGATGAGCCGACGGCCGGGATGAGCGTGACCGAGACGCACGCCACGGTGGACCTGATCCGCCGCATCGCGCGCGATCTCACGATCCTCATCGTCGAGCACGACATGGAGGTCGTGATGGGGCTCGCCCACACGATCACGGTGCTGAACTACGGCGAGGTGCTGGCCGAGGGACGGCCCGCCGAGATCCAGGCCAACCCGCGGGTTCAAGAGGTCTACCTCAAGATCTGATGCTGATCCTCGAGAACGTCGACGCTCACTACGGCAAGGCCCACGTGCTTCACGGCGTGTCGATCGAGGTGCGCGCAGGCGAGGTGGTCGGTCTGCTCGGGCGCAACGGGGTCGGCAAGACGACGACGCTCAAGGCCATCATGGGGATGGCGCGCCGCACCGGTGGCCGCATCACGTTCGAGGGGCGCGACCTGCAGGGCGTGCCGCCGCACGGTCTGGCCGGTCGGGGCATCGCCTGGGTTCCCGAAGAGCGCCGGATCTTCCGCCTGCTCACGGTGCTCGAGAATCTCCGCACCGGGCTCGACCGCCCGGGAATCACGCCCGCCCGTCGTGATGCGCTGCTCGAGAAGGTGTACGCCTACTTCCCGATTCTGAGAGAGCGCCGCAACCAGGCCGGCGGTACGCTGTCGGGCGGCGAGCAGCAGATGCTCGCCATCGCCCGCGCGATGGTGCTCGAGCCGAAGATCATCCTGCTCGACGAGCCGACCGAGGGGCTCATGCCCCGCATGGTCGCGCAGATCCAGGAGATCGTGCACGCGCTCCATCGGGACGGAGTGGCCATTCTCCTGGTCGAGCAGAACGTGCCCCTGACGCTCGACGCCGCCGGACGCGTCTACATCATGGAGAAGGGCACGGTGCGCCACCACGCTTCCGCGGCCGAGTTGCGCGCCGATCAGCGTGTCATTCACGAGTACCTGGGGGTCTGACATGGACCAGATCATCATCCAGACTCTCCACGGTCTCGTGAATGGAATGGTCCTCGCGATGGTCGCCTCTGGTCTCACGCTCATCTTCGGGATCATGGACATCGTCAACTTCGCCCACGGCGATCTCTTGATGCTCGGCGCGTTCGTCGGCGCCAGCGTGGTGGGGACGACCGGCAACTACTGGCTGGCCCTGATCGTCGCGGCCATCGTCATCGCGATCCTCGGCGCCCTGCTCCAGATCACGACCTTGCGGCCGCTCATCGGACGTGATCCGCTGACGACCATCCTGGCCACCTTCGGCATCTCGCTCGTGATCCAGAAGTACGCGCTCTGGCAGTGGGGCCCGTCGGTGCGGCAGATCAGCGAGCCCGTCCGTGGGGACTTCACCTTGTTCCACCTACAGTATCCCTGGTACCGCATCGCCACGGCGATCCTGGCCGCGCTGATCATCAGCGGTCTGTGGCTCTTCCTGAAGTACGGCAAGTACGGCATCTGGATCCGCGCGACGACCCAAGATCGCGTGATGGCCCAGGCGATGGGCATCCCGGTGCCGCTGGTTTACACGGGAGTGTTCGCGCTCGGCTCGGCGATGGCCGCGGCCAGCGGCGTGCTGTTCGGCCCGTTCGCCGGTGTCACACAGACCATGGGGTTCGACTTCACGGTGCGCGCCTTCGTCGTCGTCGTCGTCGGCGGCTTGGGGAACCTCGGCGGCTCGATCCTGGCCTCGATTTTCATCAGCCTGCTCGAGAGCTACGCCGCGATCGTCGTGAGCCCCGCGCAGGCGGTCATCGTCTCGTTCGTCGTGCTGGTCCTCACGATGCTCTTCCGACCCACCGGGCTCTTCGTCCCGACGCCGAAATGATCGCGACGCCTGCCGCGCCGTCGCGACCGCGCGCCGCCGGCTATTGGATCGCGTTCGCGGTGGTCGTCGCGCTGCTGGTGATCGCGCCGCTCGCGCTCCCTCCGTTCTGGCAGCGCTTCGTCACCGAGATCCTGATCTGGGGGCTCCTGGCGATGTCCTCCGACATCCTCATCGGCTACACCGGCATGGTCTCGTTCGGGCACTCCGCTTTCTTCGGCCTCGGCATGTACGGCGCCGCCGCCGCCCTCCTCACGGTGAAGCCGCCGAGCCTCGTGCTCGCCTTGCTCTATGGTCTGGTCGCGGCCGGCGGCGCGGCGGTCTTCGTCGCCTACTTCGCGACGCGCCTCCGCGACATCTACTTCGGCATCTCGACCCTCGTCTTCTCGCAGATCTTCTACGTCATCATCTTCACCTGGACCGAGGTGACCGGCGGCGAGAACGGTCTCACCTTCAGCCAGCCGCGGCTGTCGATCCTGGGCCTCTGGAGTGACCGCTTCACCCCGACGACCTTGCACTGGTTCGTGCTGGCGGTGGTGGTGGTCTCCTACCTGCTGGTCCGGCGGATCACCCAGTCGCCCTTCGGCATGGTGCTGCAGTCCATCCGCGAGAACGAGCCGCGCACGCGCGCGATCGGCTATCACGTCGAACGCTACAAGATCGTGGCGGTGATGCTGTCCGGGCTCTTCGCCGGACTCGCCGGTGTGCTCTACGCCATGCAGAACAAGTTCGCCGCGCCCGACTTCGTCTTCTTCGTCGTATCGGGCGAGGTCGTGATCTACAACGTGATGGGTGGGATGGGGACCCTGGTGGGGCCGTTCGCGGGCGCGGCGTTCTTCCTGCTGCTGCGCGAAGGGCTCTCGCGCTACCTCACCGAGTACTATCTGATTCCCGTCGGCATCATCTTCATCATCATGATCATCTTCCTGCCGCAGGGGCTGCTCGGCTTTCTGCGACGCCGACTCAACGCCTGAGGCCGGGCCGGCGTCTCAGGGCTTCGCGAGCGAGAGGCGCGTGCGCGCTTCGCGGCAGGCGATCACCGCGGCCGCGTAGCCCTCGAGCAACGGATGTGGGCGCGCCTGCGTCGAGCGGGCCTGCGGCAGAAACAGCGTGGCGACGAAGAACGGATGCTCCGGGAGCTCGACGATCCTGATCTCGCCCTCGTCGCCGACCCCGCTCACCCGGAGACCGCAGGCTTCGAACTGCAGTCGGTAGTCGGGGTTCACCCCGTAGTTGCAGTAGTACCCTTCGGTAGCCTCGGACACGCCGTAGAGCCCGGCGGCGCGAGTGCGCGGGACCAGGACCACGCGCTGCATCTGCCCGACGAGTGAACAGGCGAGCGGGGTGATGACCAGTCGCGAGGCGTCGGGGCTCGTTTCAGCGTGGTCGGCGTCTCGGTACCCGAGGACGTTGCGCGCGAACTCGACGATCGCGTGCTGGAAACCCCCTCAGGTGCCGACCAGCGGAACGCCGCGCTCGCGCGCGTAGCGAACGGCCGCGAGGGCGCCTTCCATGCTGCGGTACGGGCTCGCCGGCGCGATCCACACGCCGTCGTACGCGGCCAGACGCTCTTCCCAATCTCCGGAAGAGTCGGTCGGCACCCACGTGAAGTCGAGCGCGACGTGCTCGAGCGCCGCGTTCGTGAACTTGTGGGTGGGGTTCGCGCGATCGAAGTCGCCGACGACGGCGATCTGCGCGCGGTCTGCTGTCACCTCAGCCTCATGTCGGCGAGAGCGTACCACAGGGGTACGATAAAACAGAGAGGGTGGACGTACCGATGGTTCGCGTGTCTGCCAAGGCCTTGCGGCTCGCGGTCCGGTGGCTCACGGGCCAGGAGGCGGTCGTGCTCCTGGCGGCCCTCGGTATCGTGCTGTCGCTCACCGTCTTCGCGAAGACCGCTGGAGAGATGCTGGAGGGCGATCTGCGCGAGTTCGACGACGGAGTGCTCCGACTTCTGCGATCCCCGGACGACCCGAAGGTTCCGATCGGCCCGTCGTGGCTCGTCCAGGCCGCGATCGACGTGACCGCGCTCGGCGGCACGACCGTTCTCGCGCTCGTCCTGATGATCGTCATCGGCTATCTGGCGCTCGAGCACCGATACGACGCGATCGCGCTCGTCGTGGTCGCGACCGCCGGCGGGGGGGCCCTGAGCGCGGGACTGAAGTGGTGGTTCGCCCGCAAGCGGCCAGAGATCGTCCCGCATCTGGTCAACGTCGGCAGCGCCAGCTTTCCGAGCGGCCACTCGATGCTCGCCCTCGTGACCTATCTCACCCTGGGCGCGTTGCTCGCGCGGTTCGTGGCGCGAAGACGAAGCCGCACCTACTGCGTCGCGGTCTCCCTGCTGCTGGCGCTGCTGGTCGGCCTCAGTCGGGTGTATCTCGGCGTCCACTACCCCACGGACGTGCTGGCCGGCTGGTCCGCGGGCCTGGCCTGGGCGCTCCCGTGCTGGCTGGTCGCTCGCTATCTGCAGTATCGAGGAAAGGTGAAGCCGCCCTCCTAGACGCTCGCAGTCTGCCGGACGACCGGTCCGAAGCTCTCCATCCGCTCGAGACTCTCGGCGAGGCTCTCGCTGCGGAAGTCGAACACGATCTCGCTCACGCCGAGCCGCGCGAACGCCGCGATGTCGTCGGCCACCTGCGCGGCACCGCCCGAGAACGGCCGGCGCTCCCCACTCGGCCCGAGCACCTTCTGGCCGACGTCGTACACCGGCGCCTTGTACGAGATCGTGAGCGCCCTGGGATCGCGCCCCTCGGCCTCGGTCAGACGATAGAGCTCGTCGAGCAATCCGGACAGCTCCGACGGCGGCAGCGGGACCGCCGCGTTGGCCCCGACCGGATGCCAGCCGTCGCCGAGGCGCGCCGCCCGTCGCAGGGCGGCCTTGCTGTGGCCGCCCACCCAGATCGGCGGGTGTGGCTTCTGAACGGGCTGCGGCCGACAGTGGAGCGCCTCGAAGCGATAGAAGCGACCGGAGAAAGACGCGGGACTCTCGGTCCAGAGCGTCTTGAAGACGCGGAGGTACTCGTCGGTCACCGCGCCCCGGCGATCGAAGTCCGGCGCGCCGAGCGCCTCGAACTCCTCGCGCATCCATCCCACTCCCACTCCGAGCGTGACTCGCCCCTTGGAGAGCACGTCGATGGTCGCCAGGGCCTTGGCCGTCAGGACAGGATTCCGGTAGGGCACGATCATCACGCTCGTGACCAGGCGCAGGCGCGTGGTCTTGGCGGCGACGAAGGCCATCAGCGAGAGCTGATCGAGGACGTCACCCTGTCCCGGGAAGTCGCCGGAGACCGTGTAGGGATATCGGGACTTGATCGTGACGGGAAATACCAGGTGATCGGCGATCATCACCGAAGCGAAGCCCAGGCTCTCGCCGCGCTTCACGAGAGTCTCCAGTGCTTCCGGCGTCGCCGTTTGACCGCGAGTGGGAAGATAGAAGCCGTATCGCATGACCCGCACCATACCTCATCAGGGGTCGCTGGTGGTCGCCCGGCGGAGGCGTTATCCTGACCGCCGTATTCGATGAACTTCGATTTCACCGCAGCCGAGCAGACGTTCGCCGACGAGGTCCGCCGATTCCTGCGCGCGACCTCGCCCGAGACGTTCCCCGTCGATGGCATGGACGCGGGCTACGGCTCGGGCTCGAACTCGCGAGCCTTCATGAAGGCGCTCGGCGCTCAGGGCTGGATCAGCATGTGCTGGCCGAAAGCCTTCGGCGGACGCGAGCAGCCGATGTTCATGAAGCTCGTCCTGATGGAGGAGCTGGCGCTCGCCGGCGCGCCGTTCGGGCCGCTCGCCGGCGTCTGGCAGACGGCGGATGCGATCATCGAGTTCGGCACCGAGCGACTTCGCGGTGAGGTGCTGCCCGCGGTCGCCCGCGGCGAGGCGACGTTCTGGCAGGGTTACAGCGAGCCCGACGCCGGCTCCGACCTCCTCGCGCTCAAGACCGAGGCACGCCGCGACGGCGGTGACTACGTCATCCGCGGCCACAAGATCTGGTCGAGCCACGCGGGCATCGCGACGCACGGCCTCGTGTTCGCGCGGACGAGCCGGGAGGCGCGGCGCAGCCGCGGCTTCAGCATGTTCGTGGTGGCGAACGGGACGCCGGGGATGGACATCCGGCCGATCCGGAGCCTCACGGGCGAGGTCTATCACCACGAGGTGTTTCTGGACGAGGTGCGCGTACCGGCCGATCTCATGCTCGGGCCACCGGGCGACGGCTTCCAGGCGCTCCTGAACGGCCTCGACGCCGACCGGTTCTGGGGGCGCTTCTACAAGGCGCCGGCGCTCACGCGCGTGCTCGGGCAGCTGGTGGACTACGCCAACACGACGACGGTCGGTGGCGCGCCGCTCGCGCGTGATCCGCTCGTGCGGCGCCGACTCGCCGCGATCGCGGCCGAGATCGCGGCGCTGCGCCTCATCTTCTACCGCGCGGGCTGTCTCATCCGTGACGGCGCGCCACTCACCTACGAGACGGCGATGGCGAAGGTCTACGCCGACGAGACCGGACAGAAGCTGGCCCGCCTGGGGATGGACTTGCTGGGTATCTGGGGGCCGCTGCGCGAGGGCTCGCGATGGGCCAAGCTCGGCGGGCAGATCTCGCACCTCTATCTGACGACCCTCGGCCACACGATCGCCGGCGGGACCGCGGAGATCCTCCGCACCTCCGTGGCTGTTCGCGGTCTCGGCCTCTCCGCGGAGCCGAAAGCGAGCGCCGAGGCGAAGGCGCGCTGAAATGGACTTCCGCCCGACGCCGGCTCAGCAAATCTTGACGAAAACGGCGCGCGCGTTTCTGCGCCAGCACTGTCCGCCCGAGCTGGCCCAGCGCCTGGCGCTCGACGAGCACGGCTTCGACCAGGCGCTCTGGCGCCGCATGGCCGAGCTGGGGTGGCCCGGCCTCCTGATCCCCTCCGAGCTCGGCGGGAGTGACGGCTCGCTGCTCGACGTCATCCTGCTCGTCGAGGAGATGGGTCGCGCCGGTCTACCGGGCCCGTTCGTGACGAGCGCGGTGGTGGCCACGTCGCTCGTCATCGCTGCCGGAAGCCCGGCGCAGCAGAAGCGCCTCCTCCCGGAGCTTGCCGCCGGTACGCGGATCGCGAGCCTCGCGCTCGTGGAGGAGACCGGCTCGTTCGATCTCGAGGCCGTCGCGCTCGAGTGCCTCGTGCCCGGCCGGCTCAGCGGCCGCAAGCTCTTCGTCAAGGACGCGCACGTCGCGGACGATCTCGTGGTCGCCGTCCGCGTCGGCGGTGCCCCGAGCCTCGTGGTGCTGCCGACGGACCATCCGGGCATCGCCCGTCTGCCGCTCGACGCGATCAGCGGCGAGAAGCTCTTCGAGGTGACGTTCGATCACGTCGAGGTCCGACCGGATGATCTGCTGGGTGCCGTCGGCGACGGCGCCGCGCTCCTGACGTCAGCGCTCCGCGCGGGGTCGCTGGCGCGTACGGCCGAGATGGTGGGCGGCGCGCAGCGCGTGCTCGAGCTCGTGATCGAGCACGCGAAGACGCGCGTCCAGGGCGGACGTCCGATCGGCGGCTACCAGGCCATCCAGCACGCGTGCGCCGATCTCGTGCGCGACGTCGACGCGGCCCGCGGGCTCCTCTATGTCGCGGCCTGGAGGGCAGCGGAGGGCCGATCTGCCGAGGCCGACGCGGCCCTCGCCAAGGCGTACGCGGGCGAGGCGTGCCTCGCCGTGGCGCGTCGCGGTCACCAGATCTTCGGGGCCATCAGCTACTGCGAGGAACACCCGCTGCATCTCCTGCACAAGCGCATCCAGGCGGCGAGCCTCGATTTCGGCGACGCGCAGCTTCACCTGGAGACCGTGGCGCGCGCGATCGGGCTCGAGGGCCGTCCGTAGGGCGAACAGCCGATGAACATTCTGCTGCTCTCGATGCCGGACTCGTTCGAGCACATGCCATCGGTGGCGATCCGCATGCCCAACGGGGCGCTCGCCTCGCTGGCCGGCAACGTCGATCCCCACCACACGGTCGCCATCGCCGATCTGATCCTGGTCCAGCGCCGGGTGCGTGAGACGCTCGAGCGCCTCGTGCACGAGATCCAGCCGGACGTGATCGGACTGTCGGTCATGACCTTCCAGCGGCACACCGCGCTCCGGATCATCGAGCTGGTCCGGCGCCTGCGGCCGGCCGCGCGCGTGGTGGTCGGCGGGTATGACGCGAGCCTGGCCCCGGATGCCTACACGCATCCGAGCGCGGGCGTGGACTTCATCGTGCGCGGCGAAGGCGAGCTGACGTTCCGCGAGCTGGTGAGAGCCCTCGAGCGCGGGACCGATCTCGCGACGGTGGCGGGCCTCTCGTTCAAGTGCGGCGAGGGCTTCACCCACAATCCCGATCGCCCGGTCAGCGAGCTCGACGACGGGGGCGTGCGCCTGCCGAACCGGGCCGCGCGGGTCCTCAGCGGCTACACGATGGTCGGACGCCCGGTCGACGTCGTGGAGACCTCGCGCGGGTGCACCTTCGACTGCAGCTTCTGCTCGATCATCGAGATGCGCGGGCGCAACTTTCACACGTACGACTTCGACCGCGTGCTGGCCGACATCCGCGATGCGCGCGCGCACGGCGCCCGGGCAATCTTCCTCGTCGACGACAACATCACGCTGAACGTGCGCCGGTTCGAAGGGCTCTGTCGCGCCATCATCGAGGCCGGGCTCAACGACCTCGACTATACCGTGCAGGCGATGACCTCGGCCATCGCCAACCACGGCCGCACGCTGGCGCCCCTGATGCGCCAGGCGGGCTTCCGGTACGTCTTCCTGGGCATCGAGAACATCCTCGAGGAAGATCTCGAATTCCTCCGTGCCGAGGCCAAGAACCGGCGCCGCGGCGAGGGCGTCAGCGGCGGCAACGCCGCGGTGACCGCCATCGAGTACTTGCATGCGAACAAGATGTACGTCGTCGGCGGGCTCATCGTGGGCAACCCCCAGGACACGCGCGAGGCGATCGAGGCCAATCTGGCCTTCGCCCGCCGGTACGTCGACGTACCGTACATCCAGCATCCGACGCCCTATCCGCGCACGCCGATGACGAAGACGTTCCGGGAGCAGGGACTCATCGTCAACGAGCGGCTCGAGGACTACGACGGCACCACCGCCGTGGTGCGAACGGCGCACCTCGACTCGGGCGAGATCGAATTCTTGAGATGGCGGGCCGATCGGTGGATCAAGCTCAAGCATCTCCCGGTGGCCTTGATCCATACGCCGCTCTTCGCGCTGCGCAACGGGCTCAAGATGCTCCGGTATACGTTCAGGGGAACCACTATCAGGTCTATCCTGGGTCTCGAGGATGAGCGAAAGTCCTTCGAGCGTTATCGCGCGCTTCGCCGGGCCGAGCGGGTGTACCTGTAACTCGACAGTTGACAGGCTCGAGCCAAGCCTTATAGACTCCGCACTCGTGGAAAGGCTCTCGAGCATTCCTCCCGCATTTCGACTTCTTGGTCGCGGCGTTTTCTGACGTCCGGCTCTCTCCCCCTTAACTCGTTCCGGTAGGCGCCCCCGAACCACGCGGGATCCCACGAGGACCTCGCGCAATCACCGACTGGGCCCCCGCTCCACTGTCGATCGCATCCGGCGATCACCGGAGCCGGTGCCCGGGGAGAGAATGCATGCGGCTGGCGTCGAAGATCTTTTTAACCTCGGCACTCGTCATCGTCGTGCTCGCGGGCGTGGCGGCACTGAGCCTGCGCGCAATCGACCGTCTCGCCTCGGCCAACCGCGAGATCGTGACTCGCACGGTTCCGGCGCTTCGCCTCACCGCGGCCGCGCGCGAGGCGATCGAGCCGCTGATGCGCCTCGAGGCGCGTGCCGTGTCCCTCGGTGATCCGTCCTACACGACGGAGTGGACCGAGCGGGCGGCGCAGGTCGCCGACGATCTCGAGCGCCTGGTCGAATACGCGCAAAGCAGCCTGGAGAAGCTCTACCTGCGCGAGGCCAGCGCCGCGTTCGATGGGTATCGCAGCATCGTCGCCCGGGAGCGTGCGCTCGTACAGATGGGCGATCACCTCGGCGCCGTCCGCCTGACCGATATCGACGCGCGCCTGCTGGCCGAGCGGGTCGAGGAACGGCTGGGCGCCTTGATGTCGGCCACCCATACGCGCGTCCTTTCGGTCGAGGCGGACAGTGCGCGCGTCGAGGGACGCATGTGGACCTGGATGCTGGTCGCGCTGGGCGCGGCGGTAGGCGTGGCGCTGCTGGGCGCCGCGTTCCTCTCCCACCGGATGACGCGCTCCCTCGACGACCTGTCCGCGGCGGCGGCGGCGGTCGCGACCGGCAAGTTCCGCGAGCCGATCGTGGTGACTCGCCGCGACGAGATCGGATCGCTCACGCGGTCGTTCAATTCGATGATCGGCCAGCTGCGCCGGGTGGAGGAGACGCGACGCGAGTTTTTTGCGACCGTGTCGCACGAGCTCCGGTCACCTCTCACGTCGATCCGCGGCGCCGCCGAGCTCCTGCGTGAGGGTGTCCCCGGTCCGCTCACGGCCAGGCAGAAGCGGCTCGCCGACATCGTCTCGGTCAGCTCCGGGAGGCTGCTTCGCCTCGTGAATCAGATCCTCGAGATGTCACGACTTCAGGCCGGTCTCGTGGAGCTCGAGCGGAGCTTGCTCGACCTCGGTGTGCTGGTCGACCATGCCGTCGAGGAGCTCCACCCGCTCGCGTCGGAAGCGGGCGTGACGCTCGAGAGCGAGCGCATCGGCGCGAGCTTCGCCTACAGCGGCGACGTGGAGCGTCTCCACCAGGTGCTCGTGAACCTCGGCGCCAACGCGATCCGGTTCACTCCGTCCGGCGGCCGCGTGGTCATGCGGGTGATCGACGCCGGGCCGGAGTTCGAGCTGCAGGTCGAGGACACCGGCGTGGGCATCCCCGCGGACGCGCTCCCGCACATCTTCGAGGCCTACCGCCAGGCGCATCGCGAACGGGGCGGCACGGGCCTCGGCCTGTCTATCGTGCGCGGCATCACGGAGGCCCATGGCGGCCGTGTGACCGTCGAGTCCCGAGAGGGAAAGGGCAGCCGCTTCACGGTGCTCCTGCCTCGTACGTAGGCTCGCGAGAGCCGCCGTCGTCGATTCTTCGCCGCCTTGTGATGGGGGTGTCATGGCCCATGGCTACCATCAGCGGTAAGGATCGAGCCAGTTGATCAATCCGTTTCTTACCAACTGGCGTAAAATTGACTCTCTGGACAGGCTGTAAGTACCTGAAATCTTGTTGCCATCGCCTAGCACTTTCTTTGCATGCTGTCTCGGTCGGCTGGAAGTCCATCCGGGAGGGAACAGTGGGAACTGATCGAGTCGAGTCCGTCGCCACGTCCGCGCCCTCACTCTTTGACGGCCACCCCCGGATGCGGGCGATCCGCTCCGTCATCGAGAGCATCGCCGACACCGACACGACCGTGTTGATCCGCGGCGAGAGTGGGGTCGGTAAGGATCTCATCGCCCGCGCGGTGCACGCGGCCTCCGCCCGCCGTCAGGGGCCCTTCGTCAAGGTCAACTGCGCCGCAATCCCTCAGGAGCTGCTCGAGTCCGAGCTCTTCGGCCACGAGAAGGGCGCGTTCACCGGCGCCTACCGCCGCAAGCCGGGACAGTTCGAGTTCGCGAACATGGGCACGATCTACCTGGACGAGATCGGCGAGCTGCCGCTGGCGCTCCAGGCCAAGCTGCTTCACGTGCTGCAGGACTTCCGGTTCTCACGGGTCGGCGGGCACACGCCGATCGACGTCGACGCGCGCGTGATCGCCGCCACCAACCGGCGCCTCGAGGAAGCGATGGCGCAGGGTGCGTTCCGCGAGGATCTCTACTACCGCCTCAACGTGGTCGAGATCCAGGTGCCGCCGCTCCGCGAGCGGCGGCAGGAAATCCCGGCGCTGGTGGCGTGGTTCCTCGCAAAGTTCAACGCCCAGTACGGCCGGCAGAAGACGCTCTCCCCCGAGACCCTGGCCCGCCTCACGGAGTACCCCTGGTCGGGGAACGTCCGCGAGCTGGAGAACATCATTCGCCGCATGGTCGTGCTCGCGGATGGCGAGCAGGCCTTCGAGGCGCAGTTCGCGCGCGGCAGAGGCGCGCGCACCGTGCACCCGCAGCCTTCGCTGTCGGTCACCGAGAGCCTGCGCGAGATCGCCCGCCGCGGCGCCCGCGAGGCGGAGCGCCACGCCCTGTCGGAAGTGTTGGAGCGCGTACGCTGGAATCGCGCCGAAGCATCGCGGATCCTCAAGGTCAGCTACAAGACGTTGCTCACCAAGATCGCCGAGTGCGAGCTGGCGGCGCCCGCGCGGCGCCTCTCCTGAGCACCACCCCGCTCGGGTCATCCCCGACTTGACAAGGCGCGGGCGGGCCCCTAAGGTCGCAGCGCCATGAACGAGCTCGACGCGCTCGCCCGATTGCTCGCGACTACCCTGAAGGAACGAAAAGAAACGATCGCGGTGGCCGAGTCCTCCGCAGGCGGGTTGATCTCCGCCGCGATGCTCTCGGTGCCCGGCGCTTCGGCGTACTTCCTCGGCGGCGGCGTGATCTACACGCAGGCCGCGCGGCGCGGGCTCCTGCGGGTTCCGGACGAGGCCGTGAAGGGCATCCGGTCGAGCAGCGAGCCATATGCGCTGCTCAAGGCGCGCACGATCCGCGAGCTCCTGGGGGCCACCTGGGGGCTCGCCGAGACCGGCGCCACCGGACCGACCGGCAATCGCTACGGCGATTCGGCGGGGCATGCGTGTATCGCCGTGGCGGGTCCCGTCGAGCGCGCGATCACGCTCGAGACGGGCCACGGCGACCGAGAAAAGAACATGTGGGCCTTCGCGAAGCGAGCGCTCGAGCTCTTGGAGACGTCGCTGGGCAAGCGGTAGGAGCCCACTCGATGCGGATCGTCTTCTGGAACATCCGGGCCGGCGGCGGCGTCCGCGTCGGCCGGATCGCCGCGCAGATCGAGCGCTGGGCCCCGGACGCGGTCGCCCTCTGCGAATTCCGCGCGACTCCACCGAGCCTGGAGCTGGCCCGCTCGCTCGCGACGCTTGGCCTGGCGTACCAGTGCACGACGGCTGAGCCTTCACTACCCAGCGCCAATCGCCTGTTCATCGCGACACGATTCCCGATGCGCCGACTACGCCTGCGGGTCGGCCCCGGCGATCCCGGCCGTCTCCTTCTCCTCGCTTCAGTCGAGGCTCCCGAGCCCCTCACCCTGGGTGCCATGCACGTCCCGAATCGGGTGACCGGACGGAAGGATCTCTTCTACGCCGCCGTCCTCACGTTGCTCGGCCGCTGGCGGCGTGGGCCCACGATGCTGCTCGGCGACACGAACTCCGGCCGCCCGGGTCTCGACGAGGAGACGCGGGTGTTCGGACCGCGAGAAGACGCCTGGCTGTCGGGGCTCGAGCAGTCGGGATGGCTCGACGCGTTTCGCCTTCTTCGGGGCACGGCCCGCGCCTACACCTGGTACTCGCCCAACGGCGGCAACGGGTTTCGGCTCGATCAGGCCTTCGTGAACGATCAGCTCCGGCCCCGGCTCAGGGACGTCCGCTACGACTGGGGCCGGCCTGTGGGGCGCCAGGGCGGTCGTCTCAGCGACCACGCCGCGCTGCTGGTCGATCTTCAGAGGTAATCTTCAGAGGTAGATGAGGTAAAGTCGAGGCCCCGATGCGCTTCGGAACCTACTACTTCCTGCAGGCGCCGCCCGCGATCGCTCACCCGGACGTTGTCCGCCACGAGATCGAGCAGATGACGTGGACCGAGGAGCTCGGCTTCGACAGCATCTGGCTGACGGAGCACCACTTCATCGACTACGGCCTGTCCGTCTCGCCGGCGGTGCTGGCGGCGGCGGCCGCCATGCGGACGCGACGGGTGCGCATCGGGCTCGCCGCCGCGATCCTTCCGTTCCATGACCCGGTTCGGCTCGCCGAGGAGCTCGCGATCGTCGACATCCTGAGCGAAGGACGTCTCGACGTGGGCGTCGGCCGCGGCAACCGCCCGGTCGAGTTCGAAGGATATCGCGTGCCCCAGATCGAGAACCGCGAGCGCTTCGAGGAAAGCCTGGCGATCATCCTCAAGGCGTGGACGATGGAGCGCTTCGCGTTCGAGGGCCGCCACTTCAACATCCCCGAGGTCCGCGTGATCCCGAAGCCACTCCAGCGGCCTCACCCGCCGGTGTACGTCGTGTGCACGAGCCCCGACACGATCGAGGCGACGGCCCTCCGCGGGGTACCGATGCTGAACTCGCTCTTACGGGGCGGCGTCGAGCAGCTCGCGAAGAGTCGCGACACGTACGTGAAGGCGTGCGAGAAGGCGGGCCGGAGCGCGGCCGAGATCGCGGGTCTCCTGGGCCGCTGGGGCGTGTCGCGCCACGTCTACGTGGCGCCGTCCGACGCGCAGGCGCTGGCCGAGGCGAAGGACGCGGAGATGTGGTACCAGGAGTCGCTGCGGCGCTTCCTCGTTCCCGAGCGGATCGACCGCGTACACCCGCTGCTGCAGCCGGGGTTCCGCGCGCTCGAGGAGCGCTTCGCGAAGGTTTCGTGGGATGACCTGGTCGCGGAGAGCGTCGCCTTCGGCTCGCCCGACACCGTCGCGGCGCGGATCCAGGAATTCCAGCGCCTCGGCGTCGGCGAGATGCTCTGCTGGATGAACTTCGGCGGTCTACCTCAAGAAAAGGTGCGGCGCTCGATGGAGCTCTTCGCCCGCGAGGTCATGCCGCGGTTCCGCTGAGCCTGAGGCTCTCCATCGTCACTTCGCCCGGCTCAGCACCAATCCTATCGCCTTCGTGAAGGCTCCGACCGTAAACGGCTTCTGGACCAGCGGGCCGAGCTTGGGCGCGTCGACCGATGCGCTGTCGCTGAGGTAGCCCGACACATAGAGTACTTTGATCTCCGGCCGCGAGGCCCGTACTCGTATCACCCACTCGTCGGCGAACGACGGTGGGATCCCCACGTCCACCACCATCAGGTCGATCCGGCCGGTGTGCCGCTCGCTGAGGGCAAGCGCCTCGTCCCGATCGCCCGCCTCGAGGACCACGTAGCTCTGGAGATGAAGGATCTCCCGGATCAGATCCCGCACTTCGCGCTCGTTCTCGACGACGAGCACGGTCTTGGCTTCGGTGGCGGCGGGCGGCTCGGGTGGCGGAGCCGGCGTCGGCGCCGCGACCGCGATCTCGGCGACCCGCGGCAGGTAGATCTTGAACGTCGATCCGGCGCCGGCGTCGCTCGTGACGCTGATCTGGCCGCCACACTGGGTGACGACGTCGTACACCGTCGCAAGCCCGAGCCCGCTGCCGCGCCCGGGCTCCTTCGTCGTGAAATAGGGCTCGAACAGGCGTGCGCGGGTGTCGTCGTCCATTCCGCATCCGGTATCGCCCACCGCCAGCATCACGGCCTGGCCCACGTTGCCCGTCTCGATGGTGAGGCGACCGCCGCTGGGCATGGCGTCGCGGGCGTTGACGACGAGGTTCATGATGACCTGGCCGATCTGGTGCGGGTTGGCGCTGACCCGCGCGAGGCTCGGGCTGAGCCGCGTCACGAGCTCGATCGCGTCGCCGAGCAGAGGCTGGAGCACGCGCGTCACGTTCCCCACGAGCTGGTTGAGATCGACGGGCACCGGCGCCGGGGCCGCCCGGCGGCTCCCCGAGAGAATCTGCTGGGTCAGGGCGGCGCCCCACTCGGTCGCGCGCTTGATGGCCTCCGCGTTCCGGCGCAGCGGATCGTCGGCGCGCAGGCGCTTGAGCATCATCTCCGTGTAGCCGGTGATGACCGCGAGCAGGTTGTTGAAGTCGTGGGCGACACTGCTCGCGTGTCGGCGCAGGGTCGCGTTGTCGGCCAGCGCCTGCTCGAGCCGCGTGGATTGATCGCGTGCGGACACCGCGCCGCCCTCCGTCATCGCGGCGTCTCGTCGCCGAGGGCGCTCGGCGGATCGGGTATGAGGGACAGGACGATCGTGAACGTCGTGCCGCGGCCGCGCACGCTCTGGAAACTGATCGCGCCGCCGTGGTCCTGGATGATTTTGTGCGCAAGCGCCAGGCCGAGCCCCGTCCCGCTGTCCCGCGTCGTATAGAAGGGATTGAAGATCCGGTCGGTGTCCGAGGGCTCGATGCCGACGCCGGTGTCCCCGACCTCGATCTTGACCCGGTTCGCCGGTCGCCATCGCGTCGCCGGCACTGGGTCGCCTGTCCCCGCCCACCCGGCGCGCACCGTGAGGCGACCGCCGCCGGGCATCGCGTCGAGCGCGTTGGCCACCAGATTGACGAACACGCGGTAGAGCGCGTCCTTGTCCGCCTGGATCGACGGCACGTCGCGGGCGTACTCGCGCACGACCTCCACGCGCCGGTCGTCGAACTGATCGGCGTAGAGCTCGAGGGCGCGATTGATGAGCTCGGGGAGCCTCACGAGCGTGAAGCTCATCCGCGAGGGGCGCGCCAGCTCGAGCAGGCGCTCGACGATGCCGTTGATCCGTTCCAGCTCGCGCGGGACGACGCTGCTGAATCGCTCGCGGAAATTCGGATCGTCGAACTTCCGGTCCAGGTGCCGGCTGAACGTGAGGAGCGACGTCAACGGATTCTTGATCTCGTGGGCCAGGCCCGCGGCCAGCGTGCCGAGCGCGGCGAGCCGATCCGACCGCCGCAGGTCGCTCTCGAGCTGGCGCACGAGTGTCACGTCGCGGAACACGCCGATGACGCCGAGGTCCTTCCCCTCCCCGCCCTTGAGCGGCGCCGTGCTGAACTCGATCGGCAAGATGGTGCCGTTGCGGCGCCGGAGCGTGAGCGGCACGCTCGCGATCGGCGCGCGCGTAGCGAGGGTCTCCGTCAGGAGGTCGCTGATCTCGGGCGTGTGGGCGAACAGCTCGGTGCAGTACCGGCCGGCGGCCTCGCCGCGGAAGAAGCCGGTGAGCAGCTCGGCGGCCAGGTTCAGCGTGACCACGCGGCCACCCAGGTCGATCGTCACGATGCCGCTCGTGAGCGAGCCGAGGATGTTGTCGGTATAGCTCTTGAGATCGGCGAGCTCCTCGAACTGTCGTCGCAGGCCGCCGTGAGCCTCCTCCAGCGCGGTTCGCTGATGCAGGAGCTGCGCCGCCATGTCGTTGAAGGCCGCGGCCAGACGCCCGATCTCGTCGGCCGTCGAGGGCTCGATCCGCTGGTTGAGCTGGCCGCGCGAGATGGCGGCGGCGCCCTCGGCCAGTTGCTGGACCGGCCGCGCGATCCGACGGGCGACCAGGGCCGCTGCGACACTTCCGAGCAAGAGCGTCGCGAGGGTCAGCGCGCCGAGCTCGAGCCGCGTGCGCCGGAGCTGGGCTTCCATCCGCCGCTTGGACAGCCCGAGCCGCACGGTGCCCCACTTCCGACCCTCGACGAGGACCGGCACAGCGAAGTCGTAGACGGCCTCGCCGGCGGTCGTGACGGTTTCCTGGGTCAGCGGCTCACCCGCGCTCGCCGCGCGCTCGGGCACGGCGCCGTGCAGGAGGAACCCCACGCGCTCGGGATACCGGCTGTGGGCCGCCACCTTGCCGTCGGCGTCGAGCACGAGCGCGTAGACGACGTCGGGCTCGGCGCTGATCCGCACGACGTTCTGCTCCAGGGCGACGAAGTTGTAGACGAGCAGTGGGCCCACGGAGATCGCCGCGAGGCTCCGAGCGAGCGCCTCGCCGCGCCGCTCCATTTCGGAGATGATCCCGGCACGCTCCTGGTGGTCGACCACCACCATGACGGTCGTCATGACGAGAACGATCACGAGGATCGTGCCGAGTAGGAGCTGCGCGCGCAGGGATTGAGGTTTCATCGCGTTCGGTCGAGCCAGATCTTGCGTAGGGGGATGTAGGGGTCCCCGAGGCCGTTGACCTCGACGCTCCGGACGTAGGACTGGAACAGGCGCTCGTACGCGCGATGGAAGACCGGGACGATCGGGGCGTCGTCGAGGATCAGCTGCTCGGCTCTCCGGTACAGCTCGACCCGCCGCTGAATGTCACCAGCGCTTCGGGCGCCCGTGAGCAGCTCGTCGACGACGGGGTTCGCGTAGCCGAAAAAGTTGCGAGGGCTCTTCGAGTGGAACAGCTTCGTAAGGAAGTTGTCCGGGTCGGGGACATCTGCGTACCAGGCGTATAGAAAGATCGGCAGCTTTCCATCGTCGAGCATCTTCGAGAACGCCTGCCAGTCGGTGTTGTACTGGAAGTCGGCGGTGATGCCGACCGCCGCCAGCCATTTCTTGATGAGCGCGTGCTCGCGCACGATGTCGGCCTGCCGGGCGCCCGACCAGATGGTGAGTGGCGGCAGGCCGCGGCCTCCGGGATAGCCGGCCTGGGCGAGCAGCTGGCGCGCACGCGCCGGGTCGTATGGGTACCCGGTGAGCCCCGGATTGAAGCCGAGCATCCCCGGCGGCAAGACACCGCGCGCGTAGGTGACCTGGCCCAAGTAGACGCCCTCGACGATCGTCTCTCGGTCGATTGCCTGGACGATCGCCTGCCGGACACGCCGATCGTTGAGCGGCTTCGCCCGCGTGTTGAATCCATAGAACCGCGCGCTGATCATCGGCCGCTTCACGTAGATGTATCCGCCGATCGTGGCCAGCGCGCGCCGGTCGACACGGGCCGGCACCGGCGCGTCCTCGAGGTTCCCCTTCTGGAACTCCTCCTGCATCGCGTCGCGCTGCTCGCCTGGAAAAATACGGAACAGGAGCCGCGTGAGTCGCGGCGCCCCGTCGAAATATTCCGCATTGGCTTCGAGGACGATCTCGCGACCCCGGTCCCACCGGACGAATCTGAATGGCCCGGTCCCCACGGGCTGGGCGCCGAACGCCTCGCCCTGCGACTCGACGAGGTCGCGGGGGACGATCTTGGCGTGGCCGACCGCCGCGATGGCCACGAACGGCGCAACGTGGTCGTCGAGCGTCACCTGGACGGTGCGCCGGTCGAGCGCCACCAATCCCGACACGCTCTTCGCCCGTCCCTCTCTGAACTCGCGTGCTCCTTTGATATTGAGGAACAGCTCGGCCGCGCCCGAACGCGTCTTCGGATCGAGAATGCGCGCGAACGAGTAGACGACGTCGTCCGCGTTGACCTCGCGTCCATGGTGGAACTTCACGCCGTGACGAAGATTGAACGTCCACACCGCCCCATCACGCGAAGCGCGCCAGAATTCCGCGAGCGCCGGCACGATCGTGAGCGCGGAGTCGTATTGCACGAGACCGTCGAAGATTTGCTGCGAGACGGACAGGCTGTAGATGTCGCTGACCCGAGCCGGGTCGAGAGTCTTCGGGTCGTGGCCCAGCGGCCGTCGGTAGACCGTGCCGGCAGCTCCAGGATCCCGATCCTGGGTGCGCAGGGGTGAGGGCCGCACGAACACGAGGCCCACCGAGAACACAAGGAGCAGAACGAGGAAAAGGAAGGGAGCACGGACGCCTCCCTTCCCCACCCAGAGGCGACTCAACAATGTCGAGCCAGGCAACAAGCGGGCGAGTGCTAGTCCGCGCCGCCTTCCGCCGTCCCGATCGCCTGGAAGTACTGCGTGGAGTTGGATGTCGCCGACTCGATCACCGGCGCCACCAGCAAGAACGATCCGATCACCGCCGCCACGATCACGATGCCCGCCCATGCCTTCGCCATGACTCTCCTCCCAATCGGTTGAGAAGCCCCCCCCATGAGGGCTTCGGAAGTGCAACCGACGGGACGCTACGCAATTTCGTCGCCACAACGCAAGGCATTCGCGGAACGATGCGCAAAGCGCGTGTTTCGCGACGGTGAGTACACTGGCGGGGCTCATATCATCGCGCGCCATCGCCCAGTGGCTGTGCGGCGCGCCCAGCTAGTGGGCGCCCAGTAACTGGGCGATCAGCGTTGCCCAGGCGCCCGGATGCCCCATCGCGCGAGCTTCACCCGGAGAGAGTTCCGATGGATCTCGAGAATCCGTCCGGCCTCGGTCAGATTCCACCCAACGCGCTCGAGGACCCGCAAGACGATCTGCCGTTCGAACTGATCCGTCGCTTCGTTGAGCGGCAGGGCTTCGGCCGCCCGCACCTTCGTGGCCTGCTGGGGTAACGACACGTCCAGCGGCAGATCGTTGAGCTGGATGACGGGCCCCTCGGCCAGGACCACGCAGCGCTCGATGACGTTCTCGAGCTCACGCACGTTGCCCGGCCACCGGTAGGCGTTCAGGGCGGCCAGCGCCTCGGGCGAAAGCCCCTCGACTCGCTTGTGGAACCGTCGGTTGTCGCGCCGGATGAAATGATCGACGAGCAGCGGGACGTCCTGGATGCGCTCGCGCAGCGGCGGCACCACGACCGGCACTACGTTGAGCCGGTAGTAGAGATCTTCGCGGAAGGCGCCGCGGCCGACGGCCTCCTTGAGGTTCGTGTTCGTCGCGGCGATGAAGCGCACGTCGATCTTGACCGGCCGGGTGCCGCCGACCCGCTCGATCTCGCGCTCCTGGAGTACCCGCAGGAGCTTGGCCTGGAGCTCGGCCCGCAAGGTGCCGATCTCGTCGAGGAAGAGCGTGCCGCCCTGCGCGAGCTCGAACTTGCCAAGCTTGCGCTGGTGGGCGCCGGTGAACGCACCCTTCTCGTGGCCGAACAGGTCGGACTCGATGAGAGTCTCGGCGATCGCCGCCGGGTTGACGGCGACGAAGGGCCTCTCGCGCCGCGGGCCCTGATGGTGGATGGCCCGGGCGACGAGCTCCTTGCCGGTACCGCTCTCGCCGGTGATCAACACGGTCGTCGACGTGCGGGCGACCTGCGCGATGAGGCCGTGGAGCTTCTCGATCGCGGAATGCCTTCCGACGATCTCGTCGAGATCGTGCGCGCGCTCGAGCTCGGAGCGAAGAAAGGCAACTTCGCGCTCGAGCGCGCGGCGCTCGAGGGCGCGTCGTGACAGGGACAAGAGCTCGTCCTCCTCGAAGGGCTTGGTCAGATAGTCGAAGGCGCCGAGTTTCATGGCGGCGACCGCGGTTCGAACGGTCTTCACGGCAGTGACCAGGATCACCTCGATGCCCTCGTCGAGGGCCTTGATGCGCTCGAGAACCTCGATGCCGTCCATCCCGGGCAAGCGGATGTCGAGGAGCACCAGATCGGCCGCGGAGGCGCGGACGACGTCGAGGGCGCTCGGACCGTCGGGCACGTCGACCACGTCATAGTGGTCCTCGAGGATCAGCCGAAACGACTCCCGGACGCCGGGGTCGTCATCTACGACGAGGACGACGGGGCGCGCCATGCCGGGACTCTAGCACCAATCCCGGCCGCTCTGGCAGCGACCTCGGGGCCAACGGCAACGTATGAGTTCAGGTTCAGAGACTCCGAGACCGTATCCGACGCGCGACATTGACGCGGCGTCCGGCTGACCGAAGAATCACCTGGTGCTGGCGCGAGTCCTCTCCGCTGCGCTCGTGGGCGTCGAGGCCGCGCTCGTCCGCGTGGAAGTCGACGTCAGTCCCGGGTTGCCCATGTTCACCACGGTCGGTCTTCCCGACTCGGCCGTACGCGAGAGCCGCGAGCGCGTGCGCACGGCCATCCGAAACGCCGGCTTTGCGTTCCCGTCCGAGCGAATCACGGTCAACCTGGCTCCCGCCGACCTTCGCAAAGAGGGCGCCTCGTTCGATCTGCCGATCGCGCTCGGTATTCTCGCGGCCACCGGGATCGTCGTCGACGGGCGCATCGGTCCATTTGCCGTCGTGGGCGAGCTGGCGTTGAACGGCCAGATTCAGGGCGTGCGCGGGGTGCTCGCCGTCGGGCTCACGTGCCGGCGCCAGCGCATCGGCACGCTCGTGGTGCCGCTCGCCAACCACACGGAGGCGCTCGCGGTCGACGATCTCAAGGTCCTCGCCGCGCCGACCTTGCGCGACGCCGTTGATTTCCTGAACGGCGCAAACCCGGTGGCGTTCACGCCGGCCCCGCCCGCCCTCACGGCGGCCACGGACGATCTCGATTTCACGGACGTTCGCGGGCAGGCTCACGCCAAGCGCGCGCTCGAGATCGCGGCCGCCGGCGCCCACAACGTGCTGCTGGTAGGCCCACCAGGTGGCGGAAAGACGATGCTGGCGCGACGACTGGCCGCGATCCTGCCCCCGCTGTCGCGCGATGAGGTGATCGAATCGTCGACCATCTGGTCGGTCGCCGGTCTGTTGCCGCGACACGGCGAGCTGATGAGCCGGCGCCCCTTCCGCGCTCCGCACCACACGATCTCGGTGTCGGGCCTCATCGGTGGGGGAAGCCCGCCGCACCCAGGCGAGGTAACCCTCGCACATCTCGGCGTGCTCTTTTTGGACGAGTTACCGGAGTTCCACCAGCATGTGCTCGAGTCGTTGCGTCAACCGATCGAGGACGGTCGCGTCACGATCGCTCGCGCCAGCGGTGTCAGCGATTTCCCCGCTCGGTTCCAGATGATCGCCGCCGCCAATCCGTGTCGGCGCGGTTGCCCCTCGCTCGACAGCTGTCTCTGCACGCCCGCGGAGCGGGCCCGGTACCTCGGCCGTCTGTCGCGCCCGCTCCTCGACCGTATGGATCTGCACGTCGAGCTCCCCGCGCTGCCGCCCGCCGACGTTCAGGGCTTGGCCTCGGGCGAGGCCAGCGAGACGATCCGGGCGCGAGTGGACGTCGCCCGCCAGCGTCAGCGCGACCGCTTCCGCGCCAGCGCGATTCGCGTCAATGCGGCGATGAGCCCGCGGCAAGTGCGACGCTTCTGCCGGGTCTCCGCCGAGGCCGAGCGATTGCTCGCGGCGGCGATGACCCAGCTCGGGCTCTCGGCCCGCGGTCACGACCGCGTCCTCAAAGTCGCCCGCTCGATCGCCGATCTCGCCGGGTCCGAGGGGGTGACCGCCGAGCACTGCGCCGAAGCCATCCAGTACCGCGGGCTCGACCGTCAGTGGCGTGCGTGAGTCGCGCCGCTCACTGCTTCTGGACGACGACCCGGCCCTCGGCGTTCACGAAGACGCGGTACCGGCTGCCATCCTTGCATGCCACCGCGTAGTCGTTGTCGCCCTGCTTCGTGGCGGTGACGACTTGCCCGCAGGGCTGGCCCTGGAGAGCGATCACGGCCGTCAAATCCTTCAGCACAGCCGGGTCATCCGCGGCCAGCGCGGGCCTAGCCATCAGAATCGGCATCGACACGATCGCG
>Ga0209802_1000708_pt1 | contig 25673 bp, 17 predicted proteins | sample GraSoiAngelo_129_FD_185886 | JGI IMG/M metagenome (GOLD analysis project Ga0209802, IMG submission 185886) | Grasslands soil microbial communities from the Angelo Coastal Reserve, California, USA - 14_0927_12_40cm (SPAdes) (version 2) | ecosystem: Environmental > Terrestrial > Soil > Grasslands ... | reverse complement strand
TGCCGCAGGGGGTGGAGATGGTGATGCCGGGAGACAACGTGAGCTGCGAAGTGAGCCTGATCACGCCGGTGGCCTTGGAGAAGGGCTTGCGGTTCGCGATTCGCGAAGGCGGGCACACCGTCGGCGCCGGCGCGGTCACGGAGATCTCGGAGTAGCGCGCAGAGCGCGAAAGGAATAAGCCATGCGCGAGACGATTACGTTGCAGTGCGGCGAGTGCAAGAACCGCAACTACACGACGACGAAAAACAAGAAGAAACATAGCGAGCGGCTGGAAACGAAGAAATTCTGCAACACCTGCCGCCGGCAGACGGCGCACAAGGAAGTGAAGTAGTTTTGCATTTGCAGGGCTGGGGGATAGGCCGGTTTTGAATTTAGGGGAGTCGTCCAACGGTTAGGACTCCGGTCTCCAAAACCGGGTATGGGGGTTCGAATCCCTCCTCCCCTGCCAGAGTTGAGTGTTCCGACAGAGTCGGGACGCGGAAGGCGGCAGAGATTTTCTCTGCTGGGAGAGATTGAGCGAGGAACCATGGCCACGCAGGCGGTCAAAGTGAAGAACGGAGAATCGCAAGGCGGAATGGGCTCCGAGTTGGGGGGCAAAGTTACCGGTACGATCTCGAACATGCGGGAGTTCCTGCACGACGTTCGCGTGGAGATGAAGCAGGTGACTTGGCCGAGCCGAGAAGATGTGGTGGCTACAACCTGGATTGTGGTGGCTACGGTGGCCTTCTTCGGAGTTTTTCTCTGGCTGGTGGATATGGGTGTGCAGCGCGGCGTGCAGTACATTTTCAAGAAGTTTGGCGTTTGAAGGGGAATAAAGATCGATGGCAATGCAGTGGTACATCATCCATACCTACTCGGGTTTTGAAAGGAAAGTCAAAGAAAGCCTGGAGAGCCGCGTGGCCGCGTTTAACCTTCAGGACAAGATTGGCCGTGTGATGATTCCCGTGGAGGAAGTGGTCGAAATGCGAGGTGGCAAGAAAGTGGTTTCTTCGCGCATGTCCTATCCCGGCTACGTGCTGGTGGAAATGGACCTGGACGAAAACACCTGGCATATCGTGCGTTCGACGCCGCGCGTAACCGGTTTCGTCGGGTCAGCGACGTCGCCTTCGCCGCTGAGCGAAGCGGAAGTGGACGCCATCATCAACCGCGTGCACGTTCCAGCGGACCGCCCGAAGCCAAAAGTGGTCTTCGAGCGCAATGAACAAGTGCGCATCGTGGACGGCCCGTTTGCGAATTTTAACGGCAGCGTCGAGGAGATCGACAACGACCACAGCCGCTTGAAAGTCTCGGTAACGATTTTTGGACGCTCGACTCCCGTGGAACTGGATTTCGCAAGCGTCGAGAAATTGGGTTAGGCAGGAGAGGAAAATCCCCCGCCCTAAAGGGCTGAGCTTCAGAGTCGCAGAATAGGATTTGAGGCAGGAACATGGCGAAAAAGATTCAGACCACCATCAAGCTGCAGTTGCCCGCGGGCAAAGCCACTCCGGCGCCGCCAGTCGGCACGGCGCTCGGTCCGCACGGCTTGAACATCATGGATTTTTGCAAACAGTTCAACGCCAAGACGGCGAAGGAACCGGACGGGATGATTTTCCCCGTGCTGGTGACGGTCTACAGCGACCGCACATTCAGCTTCATCCTGAAGACGCCGCCGGCATCGGTGCTGCTGAAACGCGCGGCAAACATTGCCAAAGGCTCCGCCGAACCAAACCGCAACAAGGTTGGCAAGGTCACGAAAAAGCAGGTTGAGGAAATTGCGAAGATTAAGCTTGTCGATCTCAACACCACCAATCTGGACTCCGCGGTGCGCACCGTAATGGGCACGGCGCGCAACATGGGGCTGGAAGTCGTGGAAGCCTAGAGGTTCAGGCCTCAAGAGATCCTAGGGGTAGAAATGGCAAAGAAGTCTGGAAAGCAAGTAGAGAACGCACGCAAGAAGGTGGAAGCGAGGCCGTACAAGCTCGGCGAGGCTGCCGAACTCTTGAAAAAAGTACATCACACCAAGTTTAACGAGACCGTAGAGCTGGCGATCAATCTAGGCGTTGATCCCAAGCACTCCGACCAGGTGGTTCGCGGCACCGTGGGCCTGCCCAATGGGCTCGGCAAGACGGTGCGCGTGCTGGTGATCGCAGGCGGTGAAAAAGTGCGCGAAGCACAGGAGGCGGGTGGGGATTTCGTGGGCGGCGAGGACGTCGTCCAGAAAATCATGGGGGGCTGGACCGATTTCGACGCAGTGATCGCCACGCCAGACATGATGCGCTCCGCCGGAAAGCTCGGCAAAGTGCTCGGCCCGCGAGGGCTAATGCCCAATCCGAAGACGGGTACGGTCACTTTTGAAGTGGCCAAAGCCATCAAGGAAGTCAAGGCCGGCAAAGTGGAATTCCGCGTTGACAAGGCGGGCATTGTCCACTGTGCGATCGGCAAGATTCAATTTGACGCGCCAAAGCTGGTGGAAAATGCTCACGCCGTGATCGAAGCCGTCGTGAAGGCGAAGCCAGCGGCGGCCAAGGGCAAGTATCTCAAGAAGATCACACTGACCTCGACCATGGGTCCAGGCATCACTATCGACCTGGCGGAAGCAGAAGCGCTGGCAACAGCGGCCTGATGGGCGACAAAGCGTAGCGGAGCGAATTTATGAAGAAGCGCAGCGAAAAACAGCAGGACCTCGACAAACTGAAAACTGAACTTGCCAGAGTCTCGACCGTCATCCTCACGACGTTTCAGGGCATCACTGTGGAGGAGGACACCAAACTCCGCCGCGCCGTGCAGGCTGCTGGCGGCAAGTACAAGGTCGTGAAGAATACCCTCGCGGAGCGAGCGGGCGCCGGCACGCCCATAGAGAACCTGCTCAAGAACCTGAGCGGCACGAATTCGATTGCCTACACCGAGACAGACCCCGTGGCTCTTGCGAAAGCGATTACCAAGATTGCCAAGGACGTTCCCGCGTTTCAGTTCAAGTCTGGCATGGTGGAAGGGCGCGTTATTTCCATCGAGGAGATCAAGCGGCTCGCGAATCTGCCGTCGAAGGATGAGCTGATCAGCAAGATCATGTTTCTTCTGAACGCGCCTGCGCGGCGCATCGCTATGACGCTGAACGCATTGCCGCGCAATGTGGCGGTGACCGTCAGTGAAGCCATCAAGGCCAACAAGTTTGGGTCCGGCGGAGGCAGCGCAGCACCTGCTCCCGAGGTGGCCCAGTAAGTTCAATACTTAGATTTGAGAGGAGAACAAAGAGTCATGTCGAAAGTCGATACGATCCTGGAGGAAATCAAGGGGCTGACGCTGCTGGAAGCGTCTGACCTGGTGAAGAAGATGGAAGAAGCCTTCGGCGTCTCTGCGGCTGCGGCCACGGTTGTAGCAGCAGGCGGTGGCGGAGCGGCAGGCGGCGCAGCCCCGGTGGAAGAGAAGACGGAATTCTCGGTCGTGCTCACGGAGGTTGGCGGCAACAAGATCAACGTCATCAAGGCAGTCCGGGAAGTTACGAGCCTAGGCCTGAAAGAAGCCAAGGACCTGGTCGATGGCGCTCCCAAGACGGTCAAGGAAGGCGTCAACAAGGACGAAGCCGCGGCCATCAAGAAGAAGTTCGAGGAAGCGGGCGCCAAAGTGGAGATCAAGTAGTTTTCGCTCTAAACGGGTTTCCGAACCGGAGCAGCCTGTTGGGCGACGGGCTGCGCCAGAGGGCATTACCTACGCACGCTAAGGTTGGGCACTGCAACCATTTCATGTGTTCCGCTTGGAACGCGTGTAGCCGTGTGCGCGCTGACTTTGGGCAAGTCTTGCCGCGCGGTGGCTATGTGTCTTCTCTGAGTTTTTCCGCACTATGCCCGAAAGGGATGAGGTAGATCACGCATGCCGAATAGCAATCAGCACGTCCGGGAACGTCAGCGGCTGGATTTCGCAAAAATCCAGGGCTCGATCCAGATTCCCAACCTGATTGAAGTCCAGATGAAATCCTATCAGCGCTTTCTGCAGATGGATCTGCTGCCGAGCGAGCGCGAGGACGCCGGGCTTCAGTCGGTGTTCACATCCGTGTTTCCGATCAAGGATTTTCGCGAGATGTCGCAACTGGAATTCGTGGACTACGCGATTGGCAACTGGGAGTGCAAGTGCGGCAACCTGAAAGGCTTGCATCATCTGCGCGCCACTTGCCGCAATTGCGGAGCTTCGGTGGTTACCAATCCGTATCAGACCGGCGACGTCATCTGCCACAAGTGCGGCACGTTCAACAAGAACACGCCGACGTTCTGCAACAAGTGCGGCGACCCCGTGGCCATGCAACTGAAGTATGACGTGAATGAATGCCAGGAGCGCGGTATGACGTACTCCGCGCCGCTTAAAGTCACCATTCGATTGACGATTTACGACAAGGATCCCGATACCGGTGCGAAGACCATTCGCGACATCAAGGAGCAGGAAGTTTTCTATGGCGACATTCCGCTGATGACGGAGAATGGCACGTTCATCATCAACGGGACGGAGCGCGTCATCGTTTCGCAGTTGCACCGCTCGCCGGGCGTGTTTTTCGAGAGCGCGAACAATCGCACCTACTTCCTTGGCAAAATTATTCCGTACCGCGGGTCATGGGTGGAATTCGAGTACGACACGAAGAACATTCTTTACGTGCGCATCGACCGCAAACGCAAATTTCTCGGTTCGATTTTCCTGCGCGCGCTGGGGATGAAATCGAACGAAGACATTCTGCGCACGTTCTACCAGGTCGAGCGCATTTCGCTGCGCGACAAGGAGCTCTACTGGAACGTTTCACCCGGAATCATGGACCGCAAGCTGGCTCACGAAATTCGCAATCCGAAAACCGATGAGATGATTGTCGGCGCGCACAAGCGCATCACCGAAAACCTCTTTAAGGAACTGATCAAGGCCAAAATTTCCCAGGTTCGCGCGGCGCTCACTGACCTCGAAGGCGCCTATAGCGTCGCCGACGTCGTCAACCGGCAGACCGGTGAGGTGTTGCTCGAAGCCAACAAGCCGCTGACCGCCGAACTTTGGCAGGCTTTTGCCGACGGCGGGATAACGGAAGTGGACGTGTTCTTCCCCGAGCGCGACGACATCAGCATGGTGCTCTCGAGGACGCTGGACAAAGACGCCATTCGCTCTCCCAAGGAAGCGCTCATCGAAATCTATCGCAAGCTGCGTCCGGGCGATCCGCCGACGCTGGAAACGGCCACCAACCTTTTCCGTGGCATGTTCTTCGATCCGCGCAAGTACGATTTCAGCCGCGTTGGCCGCTTGAAGTTCAATATCAAGATGGGGCTGGACACTCCGCTGGACAATCGCACGCTGGATACGCCGGATTTTGTTTCGGCGATCAAGTATCTCTTTAAGCTGCGAAAGAACATTGGCGTCGTCGATGACATCGATCATCTCGGAAACCGGCGCGTTCGCGCGGTGGGCGAGCTGCTCGAAAATCAGTTTCGCATCGGCCTCGTCCGTATGGAACGCGCCATCAAGGAAAAGATGAGCGTGTACCAGGAAATGTCCACGGCCATGCCGCACGACTTGGTGAATGCCAAGCCGGTGATGGCCGCAATTCGCGAGTTTTTCGGCTCCTCGCAGCTCAGTCAGTTCATGGATCAAACCAATCCGCTTAGCGAAATCACGCACAAGCGGCGTCTCTCCGCTCTTGGACCGGGCGGGCTCTCTCGCGAGCGCGCGGGATTCGAGGTCCGCGACGTGCACCCGACGCACTATGGCCGCATCTGCCCGATTGAAACACCAGAAGGCCCGAACATCGGGCTCATCAGCTCGTTGAGCTGTTTTGCGCGCATCAATGATTACGGTTTCATTGAGTCGCCCTACCGCAAGGTCAAGGGCGGACGGATCATCGACTATGTGCAGATCGTCAATGCCGGCGACAGCGAATTCAAGGCCGGAGAAATTGTCGAGAGGGACAAAGTCGAGGAACTCAACGAAGAGCTGAAGCGCCGTAAGGCGGTGTATGAGCCGTACTGCTTCTATCTTTCTGCTTGGGAGGAAGACAAATACGTCGTGGCACAGGCCAACGTTTCGCTCGACGACCGCCTGAAGATCACCACGGAGCTGGTCAACTGCCGGCAGGCAGGCAACTTCGTGTTGAAGAGCCGCGAAGAAGTGGACTACGTGGACGTTTCGCCGAAGCAGCTCGTCTCCGTGGCCGCCAGCTTGATTCCATTCCTAGAGAACGATGATGCTAACCGTGCGCTCATGGGCTCTAACATGCAGCGCCAGGCCGTGCCGTTGATTCGCGGCGAAGCGCCGCTGGTCGGCACGGGGATGGAGCGTGTTACCGCGCGCGATTCCGGCGCGGTTGTGTTGTGCAAGCGCGAGGGTATCGTCGATCAGGTGGACTCCGAGCGCATTATCGTGCGTGTCGAGTCCGATCACTCGGGAGTCCTAAGCCGTGAAGTGGGTGCGGACATTTACCAGCTCACTAAATTTAAGCGTTCGAATCAGAACACCTGCATTAACCAAAAGCCGCTCGTTCGCGTGGGCGACCGCGTGAAGAAAGACCAAGTTCTCGCTGATGGCCCATGCACGGACCGCGGAGAGCTCGCTCTGGGACGCAACGTCCTTGTAGCCTTCCTCCCCTGGAGGGGCTACAACTTTGAGGACGCCATCCTGGTCAGTGAAAAGCTGGTGAAGGACGATTACTACACCTCGATTCACATCGAGGAGTACGAAATCGAAGCGCGCGACACCAAGTTGGGACCCGAGGAAGTCACCCGCGACATTCCCAACATCGGCGAATCGTTCCTTCGTAACCTCGACGAAAGCGGCGTCATCCGCATCGGTGCGGTCATCAAACCGGGCGACATCTTGGTGGGCAAGGTCACCCCAAAGGGTGAAACCACGCTCACGCCGGAAGAGAAACTCCTGCGCGCCATTTTCGGTGAAAAGGCCGGCGACGTGCGCGACGCTTCGCTGTACTGCCCGCCGGGCATCGAAGGCACCATCGTGGACGTCAAGATCTTCACCCGCAAGGGCGGAGAAAAGGACGAGCGCCACAAGGCCATTGAAGCCACACAAGTCTTCAAGTTGGAGAAGAACCTCGCTGACGAAATCCGCATCCTGACGGATGAGCGCCTCAAGCGCCTCACGGGTCTGCTCGGCGGGAAGGTTTTGCAAGCCGACCTGCACGATGAAAAGACCAACAAGCGCCTTTTGAACAAGGGCACTGAGCTCACGCGCGAGATCATCGAAAAAATCTCCACGCGCAACCTCAAACGCCTGAAGCTCAACGAAAAGGATCCGCTGCTCATCGAGAAGATTGAAGAGGTCGAGGAGATGACCTCGCGCCAGATCGACGTGCTCCGCAAAATCACCGAGGAGCGCAAGGAGAAACTCAAGAAGGGCGATGAATTGCCTCCAGGGGTGATCAAGCTGGTCAAGGTCTACATCGCCATGAAGCGCAAGCTCTCCATCGGCGACAAGATGGCCGGACGCCACGGTAACAAGGGCGTGATTGCCCGGATCGTTCCGCAGGAAGACATGCCGTATCTGCCCGATGGCACCCCCGTGGAGATCGTTCTCAATCCGCTCGGGGTTCCCTCGCGTATGAACGTCGGGCAAATCCTCGAGACGCACCTCGGGTGGGCCTCCAAGGAACTCGGCAACAGCTTAAAACGCCTGCTGAGCAAAGAAGTAAAAGCCGAGGCTTTGCGCCGCTGGTTCAAGGAAGTCTTCGGGGAAACCGCCATCTGGAAATGGCTCGCGAAGCTCGAAGATGACGACTTGATTGAATACGCGGAAGGCTTCCGGGATGGCATTCCCTTTGCCACGCCAGTGTTCGATGGTGCGCGCGAACCAGAAATCCGCCACCTGCTGGAAGTGGCGGGGTTACCCCATGCGGGCAAGATCAGCCTCTTCGACGGCATGACCGGTGACCAGTTCGATCAACCGGTGACCGTCGGCAATATCTACATGCTCAAGCTCTCGCATCTTGTGGACGATAAGATTCACGCCCGTTCCATTGGCCCGTACTCCCTGATTACCCAACAGCCGCTCGGCGGCAAGGCCCAGTTCGGCGGCCAGCGCTTTGGCGAGATGGAAGTTTGGGCGCTCGAAGCCTACGGGGCGGCACACATCCTGCAAGAGCTGCTCACGGCGAAGTCCGACGACGTTTATGGTCGCGCGAAGATTTACGAGGCCATCGTCAAGGGCGAGCCGGGCATTGAGCCGGGCGTGCCGGAGTCTTTCAACGTGCTTGTACGCGAATTGCAGTCGCTCTGTTTGGACGTCGAGTTGATGAAGCGGCAGAAGCCACCGGTGGAAAAAGCCGCGGACTAGAAACTTTAGCCAGCAGGTACGCTGCATGCTGCGTACCTGCTCAGCAACGACCGAATGATTTGAAGTATCTCGTAGTTGGGCTTCAGCCGGGCCAGAGCAGCATGGGCCCGCAGCCCCGGTGAAAGCTGGGGAGGGAGGAAACCACCTTGTATCGCAGCAGCCCTTATGATCGCGCCAGCTTGATCGCTGATTTCGATTCGATCCGCATCAGCCTGGCGAGTCCGGAAAAAATTCGCTCCTGGTCGCATGGCGAAGTGACCAAGCCGGAGACCATCAACTACCGCACCTTCAAACCCGAACGCGACGGCTTGTTCTGCGCCAAGATTTTTGGTCCCGTCACCGATTGGGAGTGCCTGTGCGGGAAGTACAAGCGGATGAAGCACCGTGGCGTTATTTGCGACAAGTGCGGCGTCGAAGTCACGCTCAGCAAAGTCCGCCGCGAGCGCCTTGGCCATATCGAATTGGCTTCCCCTTGTTCGCACGTGTGGTTTTTCAAAGGCTTGCCGAGCCGCATCGGCTATCTGCTGGATATTTCCATGCGCGATCTCGAGCGCATCCTTTATTTTGAAGCGTTCGTCGTCGTGGATCCCGGCGAAGTCGCTGTCCTTCGTGAGCGCGAAGTTCTGCCCGAGGAGAAGTACCGCGAGCTGCAGAAGGAATATCCCGGCCAGTTCACCGCCAAAATGGGCGCGGAAGCCATCAAGGAACTGCTCCGCGGCGTCGAAGTGGACAAACTCGCCGACGAACTGCGGGATAAAATGAAGGCGGACCCGTCGCTTCAGAAACGCATCAAGTATGCCAAGCGCCTGAAGGTGCTCGAAGCCTTCCGCAAGAGTGGCAACAAGCCGGAGTGGATGATTCTCGACGTGATCCCGGTGCTGCCGCCTGAACTACGGCCGCTCGTGCCCCTGGACGGCGGGCGATTTGCAACTTCTGATCTCAACGACCTCTATCGCCGCGTCATCAACCGCAACAACCGCTTGAAAAAGCTCATGGAGCTGCATGCCCCGGACGTTATCGTGCGCAACGAAAAGCGCATGCTGCAGGAAGCGGTTGACGCTCTCTTTGATAACGGCCGCCGCGGCCGCGTGCTTCGCGGCACGAACAACCGCCCCCTCAAGTCCCTCAGCGACACGCTCAAGGGCAAGCAGGGCCGTTTCCGCCAAAACCTTCTTGGCAAGCGCGTGGACTACTCGGGCCGCTCAGTCATCGTCGTCGGCCCGGAGTTGAAACTCAACCAGTGCGGTCTGCCGAAGAAAATGGCCCTCGAACTTTTCAAGCCGTTCATCTATCACAAGCTCGAAGCCCAGGGACACTGCACCACCATCAAGCAAGCCAAGGAAATGGTGGAGCAACAGGAATCCGTGGTGTGGGACATCCTGGAAGACGTCATTCGGGAGCATCCGGTGCTGCTGAACCGCGCTCCGACTCTGCACCGCCTCGGCATCCAGGCGTTCGAACCAACGCTCGTCGAAGGCAAGGCCATCCGCATTCATCCGCTGGTCTGCACGGCGTTCAACGCAGACTTCGACGGTGACCAGATGGCCGTGCACATTCCGCTTTCTCCGGAATCGCAGGTGGAAGCGTCCGTGCTCATGCTCAGCTCGCGCAACATTCTCTCGCCCGCGCACGGCTTGCCTCTTGCCGTTCCGTCGCAAGACATGGTTCTGGGCATCTATTACCTGACCAAAAATAAGCCTGGCGCCAAGGGCGAAGGTCGCGTCTTCGGTTCCACCGAGGATGTTATTCTCGCGCTGGAAGCCGGCGAAGTTGAGCTACTCACGCCAATTCGCTTGCGCTATACCGGTGAAGTGATTGACCTCACCACGGCCTATGACAACCAGGACGTGACGCACACCGAACCGGTGAAGATGGAGCGCCAGTTCATCCAGACGACCGTCGGCCGCGTCATCTTCAATTCGCACCTGCCGGAGAAATTCCCGTTTGTGAACGGACTTTTGAAGAAAAAGGGTGTCCAGCAGCTCGTCTATTACGCCTACCTGCGTTTCGGGCTCACAGACACGGTCGTCCTGCTTGATCATCTGAAGGAGCTAGGCTTCACTTATGCCACCAAATCTGGCATCTCCATCGGGATCGATGACATGTTTATCCCCAGCGACAAGTACAAGCTCGTGGAGAATGCCGAAAAGGAAGGCGTCAAGGTCCAGCAGCAGTACCTCGATGGTGCCATCACCAACGGCGAGCGCTACAACAAGGTCATTGCTATCTGGGGCGACGTCACCGAAAAAGTCGCCGACGAAATGTTCAAAGCCCTCGAAGGACAGGACAAAGAGGGCAACATCAACCCTGTCTACGTCATGGCGGACTCCGGAGCCCGCGGTTCCAAACAACAAATCCGCCAGCTCTCGGGCATGCGCGGCCTGATGGCTAAGCCCTCCGGCGAGGTCATCGAAACGCCCATTACTTCAAACTTCCGCGAAGGTCTCACGGTACTCGAGTATTTCATCTCGACCCACGGTGCGCGTAAGGGCCTGGCCGATACCGCGCTGAAGACCGCCGACTCCGGCTACCTGACTCGCCGCCTGGTGGACGTCGCGCAGGACGTGATCATCAACGAATACGACTGTGGCACCTCCGACGGTATCTATGTCGAGCCCATCATCGAGGCAGGCGTAGAAGTCGAGCCGCTTCGGGATCGCGTCGTGGGCCGGGTCTCCCTCGACAAGATCAAGGACTTTGAGGGCAACGTCATCGTCGATGTGAACCAGGAAATCAACGAGGAGCTCGCCAACGCCATTCAGGCGGCGGGTATCGACCGCGTGCGCATCCGCTCCGTGCTTACTTGCGAATCGCGGCGTGGCGTCTGTGCGCTGTGTTACGGCCGCAACCTCGCCACCGGCCGTATGGTCGAGCTCGGCGAAGCCGTCGGCGTCATTGCCGCTCAATCCATCGGCGAACCCGGCACGCAGCTCACCATGCGCACGTTCCACATCGGAGGAACGGCTACGCGCGTCTCCGAGCGCTCCACGCTCGAAGCACGCAACAACGGCGTGGTGAAATTCATCGACCTAAAACATGTCGAAGGTCGTGGAGGCACGCTCATCGCCATGAACCGGTCGGGCCTCATCGCCATTGTCGATGAAAAGAGCCGCGAGAAGGAACGCTACCACGTCGTTTACGGTGCGCGCCTCCGTGTTCAGGACGGCGAACACGTTACTCACGGACAGATCCTTGCCGAATGGGATCCCTTCACCTTCTCGATTCTGACCGAGACGGCCGGTTCCGTGAAATTTGACGACCTGCGGCCCGGCCTTACCATCGAAGAGCAGGTGGACGACGTCACCGGTCTCTCGCAACTCGTGGTCACGCTGCCGCCGGGCGATGAAAAGCATCAGCCGGCGATCTTGATCCGCGAGTCTTCCGGCAAGGTCCGCAAAAAGTACCTCATGCCTTCCCGCGCCCACTTGATGGTCCAGGATGGCGACGAAGTGCAGGCTGGCGACGTGCTCGCGAAGATTCCGCGCGAGACAACCAAGACCAAGGACATTACCGGCGGTCTCCCGAGGGTTGTCGAACTCTTCGAAACCCGCAAGCCCAAGGATCCCGCGGTCATCAGCGAAATCGATGGCGCGGTCCGCTACGGCGAGATCGCCAAAGGCATGCGCAAGATCCATGTCGAGAGCGAGGATGGCAAGACCACCAAGGAATACGCCATCCCCCGCGGCGTGCACATCAACGTCCAGGAGGGCGACCACGTCAAGGCCGGCGAGGCCCTCATCGATGGCCCGCTGAACCTCCACGACTTGCTCGCCGTTCTTGGTGAGAAGTTCACCCAAGCCTATCTCGTCAACGCCATTCAGGAGGTCTATCGGCTCCAGGGCGTGAACATCAACGACAAGCACATCGAGACGATATCGCGGCAGATGATGCGCTGGGTCAAGGTCGAGGACGTTGGTGACACGCAGTTCCTCTTGGAAGAGCAGGTGGACAAGTTCCGCTTCCGTGAGGAAAACGATCGGATCATCGCCGATGGTGGCCGCCCGGCTACGGGCCGTCCGCTACTCCTTGGCATCACTAAGGCGTCGCTGTCAACCGATTCGTTCATCTCGGCTGCCAGCTTCCAGGAAACCACCCGCGTCCTTACCGAAGCTGCCGTTGCCGGCAAGGTGGACTATCTCCGCGGCCTCAAGGAAAACGTTATTATGGGCCGCCTCATCCCCGCCGGCACCGGGCTCGAGCATTACCGCAGCATTCAGTTGCTGACGGAGATGCCCGCTCCCGCTCCGGTCGAGGAGATTCCGGAAGCCGCCGAGCTCACCGCCGAAGAAGCGGCCGCGCTCGACTTCCTCCAGAAGGACAGCGAAGCCGACGCTGCCACGGAAGGCTAGGATCCTCCCTTTGCGGGCCGCGAGGTTCTCCCGCGGCAAAGTTCAGCGGCGTCCGACCCAGTCGGGCGCCGCTTCCGTTTTAGGGGCCAGCAGAGGTGTCTCACAGGAACCCCTAATTGCGAGCTGCATTGCCGAACCCTCGTTGAGATTCTTACAATGAAGAGTACTCGAATCATTGACGGATGCTCCTGATTCCAAGGGACCCGCCGTCTCTTATAATGGCCGACAAAAACCAAATCGCTAAGCGCCACGGTGGCCGCCCACCGTCCGGAGAGAGCCGCCGTTCCGCCATTACATCGAGCTTCCAACGGTTCGAAAGGCGGCAGAACGAGCTTTGGCGGCTCACGTTTCTAGTTCTCTTTTTGCTGGTCCTGGCCTACGCGTGGACTTCTTGGAGTTCGATTCGCTCTTTGGCTCACCGTTTTGAGGCCTTGCCGATTGGTCTCGTAGTGTTGGTGGCGCTCTTTGCCGCTTACATGTGGAAAAAAATCCGAGAGATTTCCGAGCTCCGGGGGCTCTTACGCGGTCTCGAAGAGCGCGATACGCAGCCGCCCAGCGACAAGCAAATGGATCAGCTCTTTGAAATGATCTCCCGATCCCAGCAGGGTTATCGCGATTTGATCGACTCTTTCGATGACCTCTTGCTAGCCGTGACTCTGGATGGGAACATCCGCGCCGTCAACCGCAGCTTTTCCGATCTCGTTGAAACTCCCTTTCAGCAGTTAATCGGCAGGCCCCTCGGCGAGTTTGCTCAGGAAGGCAGCGGGCAAGAACAGGAACTCCTGAAACGTGCCTTGCCGCGCTTCATGGAACGCCGTCATTGGACCGGGGTTGTCCAGGTGCGCCTGAAAAATCAAGCGTCTCCGTTTTATTTTGATTGTGTCGCGCATGCCATGATGCGCGATGACAAAATCCAGGGTATTACGGTTCTTGCGCGCGACGTTTCCGCCCTGCGAAGAAATGAAACCCGCTTTACCGAGCTTTTCGAAACGCTCCAGGAGGGCATCTATATCACCACGCCCGATGGCACGATTTTGGACGCCAATCCCGCTCTGGTGCGCATGTTGGGCTACGACTCGAAGGAAGAATTGCTCCAGAGAACCGTACCCGAGATCCTCGTGGATCGGACCGAGCGCAAGGCCCTCGTGGAACAGATCGCGGGAAACCCAATGATTCGGGGACGGGAAATCACCCTCGTCCGCAAGGACGGCACCTCCATCGTATGTTTGAACACTGCAGCCGCCGTCCGTGACAACAGCGGACAGGTCGTGCGCTACCAGGGCGCAGTCATGGATATCACCGAGCGGCGTGAGATGGAGCGCCGCCTCCACCAGCAGCAGGAATTTGCCCATCGCCTCGTCGACAGTTTCCCCGATCTCATCCTCGTCCTCGACACCGCGTCCCACTACACCTTTGTCAGCCCTCGTTGCGAGGAAGTGCTCGGATATACGATTGAGGAAGCGCAAAGCATGGAATTTGGCGGGCGCACCCATCCGGAAGATTCTCCCGCCATCACGGCACTCTACGCAGATATCCTCGCTGGCAAGCAGACCTTTGCTTCGCTGGAAGTGCGCGTCCGCCATAAGCTCGGGGATTGGCGCCGTATCCGTTTCAATTTCAGTCCGCTCTCCGACGAAAAAGGTAATATTGAGGGTGTGGTGCTTTCCGGTCGCGACGTCACCGATCTCAAGCGTCTCGAGGAACAGCTCATCCAGGCCGAAAAACTCGCCGCCATGGGACAGATGCTTGCTGGTGTGGCGCACGAGTTGAATAATCCTCTCACTGCCATCCTCGGGGTCACAGAACTTCTTCGTGAGCGAGTCGCATCCGACGAGTCCTCGAAACGCCAGCTGGAGCTCACCCATCGGCAGGCGCGCCGTGCCGCACGTATCGTCCAGAATCTTCTTGAGTTTTCACGTCCGGCTTCGCCTCAGAAGAAGCTCCTGGACATCAACAATCTCATCGACCGCACCCTTCAGTTGCACGAACATTCGCTCCGCCGCAACAACATCGAAGTGGATTTCCTCCCGCAACCCGAGCTTCCGGGCATCGTGGGCGACGCGAATCAACTCATCCAGGTTTTCCTCAATCTGGTCACCAACGCAGAGCAAGCCATCCGCGAGGTTCGCGACGCCGGCCGTCTCCAGATTCGCCTCGCTCGAATCGGCAATCGCCTGAGCATTACCTTTCAGGATGATGGAGTTGGCATCCGCCCGGAAGCGCTTCCGCGCATCTTCGATCCCTTTTACACCACCAAGCGCCCCGGCGGCGGCACGGGGCTCGGGCTCAGCATTTGCATGTCTATCATTCGCGAGCATGGCGGCATCATCGAGGCAGAAGCCCTCCCCGCCGGCGGGTCCGCGTTCACAGTCTACTTTCCTGCAGCCAGCGCGCAGCAGCCGCAAGCGTTTCCTGCGCCTTCGGAAACGGGAGGCGTCACCGATCCGTCCGCAGCCGAAATCCTCAATGGTCGTGCCGTGCTCGTACTCGATGATGAGGAGAGCCTGCGAATGCTGCTCAAGGAAGGCCTGTCGGCCCAGGGTCTGCGCGTGGATTGCGCCGCGACCCTGGAAGAAGCGCTCACCCATGTTCAGCACTCCACCTACGATATCCTGCTGTGCGACGTGCACCTCTCCTCTGGCGGTTATTTCACAGATGGTCGTGAAGCTGCCGCCCGGATTCTCGACGCTGCAACGGCGCAAAAACCCGTCGTGGTCTACATGACCGGTGATCTGATTGATTCTACGCAGGGAACAACCGCGCGGGTGGAACTCGGCTTCTTGCAGAAGCCTTTTCGCATCGCCGAAGTGCTGGCCCTGTTCAGGGAAGTGCTGCCGGCCGCCCCTGCGGAGACTCACCACACTTAGTAATCTCCACGTTCTGCGGTGCAGGCACAATGCTCTCTGTTGCGTCCCTCGGCGTTGGCTGCTTTGGACCTAATTTGGTTTCTTGGTTCGCGTTGCAGGCTTTGGGCCCGTCGTGGAGTCCATCCCAAAATCCCACACGTAGAGGTTCATTCCATCCGGAAGAATCTCCGCCAGCGCATATTCACCGGGGGGGAGCGGTTCGCTGACTGTGAATCGAAAAACGGTGGGCGCAATTTCCCAGCGTTCCATGGAAATCGTCTTGCGGTTCTCTTCGACCTGCTGTCCAAAGAGGTTCTTGATCGACTCCAACTGCCTTTTATTCCCCTTGACCGTCGCACGAACCAGCTCCACTTCTGGCCCCGATTCCCCCGGCCGGCTGCTCTTCACGATGGGACTGGTCCGATCCGGATCGGGGGGCGCCTCGCGTAGATAAAACTCCACCTGCGCGTTGGTCACGCGAACCTTGGCTCTGCTGCCCGGGATCTCCACGTTTCGTTTGCTCGGTATGATGGGGATGGGCGAGAGCACTTGCTTGAGAAACTGCTTCTTGTCGGTCCTGACCTGCGAACCAGCTTGCTCCAATTGCGTTACGAATTTTCCCTCGATCACGAACATCCCCTCCCCCGGAGGCAAAAAGACGCCGGGGGCTACCTGGAGGCTTGCGTCGACATCCATGACTGTTTCGATTCGCTGCGCTTCTTCCTGGGTGTGGACCTTCTTGGCGAACGCATCCTCTTCAGCCTTTTCCGCCGCTTCCGCCCTTGCCGTTGCATCCCAATCCACCATCGCCGCCGGGATCTCTTCCCAGGTGCCTCGCTCAACGCTGTAATATCGCACCCGCTCCCCCTTGCGCTCATAACTTCTCACCAATTGGAAATTCCCATCTTTCAGCACGAGCTTCTTTCCTCGCGGCAAGGCGTAAGCACCCGCTCGGGGAGACTTATCCCCTGCTTGGGTCGTTGAACTGGATTGCTCATTTGGGGAAGAACCGCAGCTCGAAGGCTGGCTGAAGGTGGTCGCACCCATGCCCATTAGAAACACGCCGCAACACACCACGCCTGACATGCCTGAGAACTTCATCGGCTTTCTCTTAGATGTGCGATGCATGGAAGGCCTGTCGGTTTGCCCCTAAAGCGAGCATACCCCCCGGCTTCCGTCCCCGCAACCGACTGCGGAATGCGTATTAAATACAAATGGCTCCCCAGCCGTGCAGGGGAGCCATCCAAATTCGCTCTATTGCGGAAGTGTTAGTGGGTGCACTTCGGGAACAGGGTCACCAAAACCATCAGGTCCGAAAGGGTGAACAGCCATTGATCCGCATTGATGCCTGCTGCTTCCGCCGCTCGCGCGATGAATCCCAAATGGCGGCTCTTCGCGAAGTTGTGCACATGCTCGACGCAAATTCCCGTCAGGTTGGCAACTTCCGAATCGGTGAATATTTTCTGGCTCGATTTCACGGTAACCATGGCCCGGCTCCTGGTTTCTACTCCCAACATGCTCTACACTTCCTTAGATGCTGTTAGCATCTTATTTGTTCCGGTAATTCCCCTGCAATAGTCGTTCCGTTCTGCCGTTCAGGAACTTTCTGGCTAGTACTGCCCCTCTAACACGTTGCAAAACCGGCCTTTTTCCACACTTTTTCAACTACAACCGGACTGGTACGAAGGGAAAGCAAAGAGAAAGGAAGCGACAATCCGTGTCTACTTTTCTAAAGTTGTTACGCTTTTCGGTAGGGCTCCGGCAATCTCCCTCATCTGCTTGCTGTGCCGCACTTCGTGCGAAGCAATCATCTGGAACCATTCGTACGCGTTTAACGTCCCAAGAAATGGATGAGCCATGTGGTAGTTGCTTAAGTCTTTCCCTCTAGTCTCCTCGATGAACGCCAAGGTTCGCTCCCGGACCGTTCGGAGTTGCCCTAGCATCGCTTCCTTCTCGCCAATCAGGTCCGGGTCGAGAGGAATGGGCGATTTGCGCCGGATTACCCGCGATTCCACCAGCGCCATGGGAATGTGAAATCGCTTCAAGAAAGGCCGTGGTTTCGGAGGGCCCTGCAACAGCCTGTCTGCGCCTTTAATCACGGCCTGCTCCACCATGATCAGGTGGCACACCAATTCACCGGCTGACCAGCAGTCCTCGCCGGTCTCCTTTTCCAGTGATCCGCTGGCACCGCTTCCGCCGCGCTCAGGAATTCCTTCTCCGCGCGGGCCAGATTTTCGGTGATGGATTTAGGTGAGGGCACCGTCAGAATGAATTGCGCGCAAGAATTAGACTTCCGCACCGCCCGCTTGCTCGAACGCGTGGGCCAGTTGCAGAACCCGTGCCTCGCCAAAAGCTGGCCCGAAGATTTGCAGGCCCACGGGCAGCTTTCCGCCAATCTTTCCGCACGGCACGGAGATTCCTGGCACTCCCGCCAGTGATCCCGTAACTGTATATATATCAGCAAGATACATCTGAAGCGGATCGCTCGTGCGCTCTCCCAGCTTGAACGGCGGAACCGGCGAAGTTGGCGTCAAGATCGCGTCCACCTTGGTGAACGCATCGCGGAAATCCTGCGCGATCAGCGCGCGCACTTTCTGCCCCTTCAAATAATAGGCATCGTAGTAGCCTGCCGACAGCACGTAGGTGCCGAGCACGATCCTGCGCTTCACCTCCGGCCCGAAGCCCTTTCCTCGCGTCTTGCGGTACATCGCCAGCAGGGAATCGTCTTCCACGCGCAATCCGTAGCGCACGCCGTCGTATCTCGCCAGATTGGAACTCGCTTCCGCCGTCGCGATGATGTAGTAAGCCGCGATTGCGTAATCCGTGTGCGGCATGCGAATGTCCACCAGCTCGCAGCCTAGCTTTTTGAAGAGCGCGATGCCCGCCTCGATCTTTTGCCGGACATCGGCATCCATCCCCTCACCGAAATAATCTTTCGGGATTCCCACTCGTAACCTTTTCAAAGGCTTCGCAAGCTCCGCGAGGTAATCTGGCACCGGGGCCGTCGTCGAAGTCGAGTCGTTCGCGTCCCGCCCCGCAATCGTCCGTAGAATGGCCGCGACATCCTTCACTTGGGTTGCAAACGGCCCGATTCGGTCCAGCGAGGACGCAAACGCGATCAATCCATACCGCGAAACCCGCCCATAGCTCCCCATCATCGCCGGAATTCCGCAAAACGACCCGGGCTGCCGAATCGAGCCTCCCGTATCGGTTCCGAGAGACGCCACCGCTAGCCCCGCCGCTACCACCGCCGCCGATCCGCCGCTCGACCCGCCCGGCACCCGGTCCGGCGCCAGCGGATTCTTCACCGGCCCGTACGCGGAGTTCTCATTCGAGCTGCCCATCGCGAACTCGTCGCAGTTCGTTTTCCCCAGAATGACTGCGCCCGCCGCTTCTAGCCGTTCGACCGCCGTCGCGTCATACGGCGGGGTGTAGTTTTCCAGAATCTTCGACCCGCAAGTGGTCTTCGTTCCGCGGGTACTGATCACGTCCTTGATGGCCACCGGCACGCCTGCCAGCGGCGGGAGCGGGCTCCCGGCCGCCACCAGCGCGTCAATTCTGTCCGCTTGTCTTCGGGCCCGCTCGGGCGTCAGGGCCAGGAAAGCATTCAGCTCCGGATTCCTCGTCTCGATGCGCTTATAGAAATCCGCCGCCAGTTCGCGCGCCGAAATCTTCTTCGCCGCCAGCGCCTCCCTCACCGCGTCAATGGTCCAGTTCGTCGCCATTTCCCGCCTGCTTGGCACCTCTGTTCCCTTACTTCGTTTACTTCCTCTACTTCCTTTACCTCATCTTTCAATCACTTTCGGCACCCGAAAATACGGCGGCTCCGGATCCGGCGCATGCGCCAAAACGTCCTCCGCTACCGCGCACGGCACCACCAAGTCCTCGCGCAGCGTGGCATCCGCTTGCTGGTCCGTCGTCAAAACCTGTGCCATCGGCTCGACCTTAGCCGTGTCCAGCTCGTTCAACTTCCCGATGTATTCAAGAATCTCGTCAATTTGCGCGCGGTAAGTCTCCAGCTCGGCCTCGCTCAAGTCCAGATAGGCCAGCTCCGCCACTCGCAGCACATCTTCTCTGCTGATTTTCATCGCTTCTCCTCGAACTCAACGGGCTTTACTTGTACGCCGTTCATTAGGGTCATGTTGAAAAAGAATAGGCTGGTGATCTTGTCGTCCTTTGCGATCCAGCGAACGTCCCAATCTTTATTCCAGGAAATCCGATCCGCGCCGTTCTGCTGTTTGTAGCCGTTTTTCGCGCAGATCGCGAGCAGCTTCTTGGTTGCGTCGCCTAAATGAATTCCCCCGATAGAACCTACAAAAGACTTCCACAAGTTATCTTGGCTTATCCAGAGTGTGATCGGCACGGCCGAGGGGGATACTTGGCCGCCGTTGGGTGCAAGGAAAAAAGCGCGAACAGTGCAGAGATCACCGCCGCAGGCCCAGCCGATCGCAACGGATTTCGAGTTCTTCGGACGAGCCGAGATTTCATGCGGTGGTCGCTGCAAAACCTCATTTAACTTCTTGAGGGTCACGTCCGCTGGATCGATGTTGATATCTCCGAGGGTCGCCAGAGAACTGCTCTCTGCAATAAACTGATGCAATTCATTTAGCGCTTGCTTTCCCTCCTGTACCTGACGCCTGTAGTTCCTGTACCACGGGTAGAGGAAAAAGGCACCAGCCGCGCCCAATAAACCAAGGACAAGGACTCCACTGTTCTTCCTCACTTGATTACTCCGGGATGCCCTTGATCAGCGCGCTGCCTGCACCACATTCGCAGACTTGCGGGGGTATTTCTTCGCGATGTAATTGTCCACGAGCGCCTGAAAAGCAGCAGCCAGTTCGTCGTACGTGCCTTCCAGCGTGACGTCCTTCTTCCCGTCGATGTACACCGGGCAGCGCGGCGCCTCGCCCGTGCCTGGCAGGCTGATACCAATGTTGGCGGCCTTCGATTCGCCCGGACCGTTTACGATGCAGCCCATCACCGCCAGCGTCATGCTTTCCACGCCTTCATACTGCGTCTTCCAGATCGGCATCATGTCCCGGATATAGCCCTGAATGGCCTCCGCCAATTCCTGAAACGTCGTGCTTGTCGTGCGCCCGCACCCCGGACACGCCGTCACGCTCGGCGAAAACGAGCGCAGCCCCAGTGCTTGTAACAATTCGCACGCGGCGTACACTTCTTCGCGGCGATCTCCACCAGGCCGCGGCGTCAGCGAAATGCGAATCGTGTCCCCAATTCCTTCGTACAGCAGAATCCCCAGCGACGCCGCCGACCAAATCTGCCCCTTCATTCCCATGCCCGCTTCCGTTAAACCGAGGTGTAGCGGCTGCTCGGTCTTCGCGGAGAGATCGCGGTATACCGTGATGAGATCGCGCGGCCGCGAAGTCTTGCACGAAATGATGATCTGCTCATGCTGCAAGCCGCACTCCAGCGCCAGCTCCATGGATTCCAGCGCGGAGATCACCATACAATCGTTGATGATCTCTTCGGAGCTTTTGCCGAGATCCTTGTCCGTATTCTCCTGCATCTTGCGCATGACCAGCTCTTGATTCAGCGAGCCGCCATTCACGCCGATGCGAACGGGTTTGCCATTGTCGCGCGCCACTTTGCAAATCGTGGAAAACTGTTCGTCGCGGCGCTGGCCCGCCCCGACATTTCCGGGATTGATGCGGTATTTGTCCAGCGCCTTCGCGCACTCCGGATACTTCGTCAACAGAACGTGTCCGTTGTAATGAAAGTCGCCGATGATCGGTGCGCGGCACCCGGCATCCAGCATCCTTTTCTTGATTTCCGGCACCGCCGCCGCCGCTTCCGGCACGTTCACCGTCCAGCGCACAATCTCCGATCCAGCCTCAGCGAGCTCCACCGTCTGCCGGAACGTGCCCTCAACATCGGCCGTGTCCGTATTCGTCATCGACTGCACGACAATCGGCGCGCCCCCGCCCACGCGCACGTGTCCCACCTTCACGCCATACGTCTTCCGGCGCGCATGCCGGCTCGCCACCGCGTCAAATCCTTCAATCTGCGTGATCATTATTCTTCTATTCTAGCCTGAGCGGCTGGCGCTGCGGAAGCGGGTGTTCCGGGGCCAGGGCGCGTCGCGTGTGTGGTGCTCCCTTAGCCCGTAGCAGGGCGCCGCTTGTCTTTACGGTTTGGCATCCGGATACTCCAAGCGGTACAGCGGCTCAAGCCCCGTCCGTTTCAGCAGCTCTACGACCTCAACGGGGGAAAGTCTGCGGCCAGGCCGTTCGTCTGCATTGGCGAACTGATAGGCAACCACGGCCATCACCGCCGTATGAATCCCCAGCATGCTCGGATCGATTCTTTCAAATGTATCCACGATGGTGTGGTGACGCACGTCGTAGTCGCCGCGTTCGACCCGCAAGGAGTACGCCGGCACACCAACCACCATGAAGGATTCGTGATCCGAATCAAAGTCGGCGTCCATGAAAACTCCGTCCGCGCCGAACGGTGCCAGCGGCTTTAGCAATTTCTTCGTTGCCGCTTCGAGGTCCTGGCGGCCGTTGAGTTGCAGGCCGAGCGGCGCCTGCGCGCCTGCGTCGGTGTTGATCACCGCCCGGATCTTGTCCAGCTCGCCCTTATGGTGTTCCACGTAGGCCCGCGATCCGTTGGCCAGTTGCTCTTCCCCTGAAAAAAACACAAATCGAATGGTGTGCTTGGGTCGAATCTTTAGCGCCTTCAGAATGCGCGCTGCTTCCAGCACCGTGGCCACGCCTGCGCCATTGTCGTTTGCACCCTGCGCCGGGTCCCATGAATCGAAGTGTGCTGTCAAGAGCACCATCTCCGTGGCATCGGCCCCTTCGATGTCCGCGATGACGTTACGTTCTCTTCCCGGGTCGGCCCCAAAAGAGTTCTGCACCTCGAGCAGCACTCTCACCGGGCCTTTGGCAAGCAGTCGTCGAAGTAGGGCCGCATCTTCACTCGCAATGGAGAGGATGGGCAGGGGACCGCGCGGATAGAACCCGAACGCGGAGGTGTATACCATGCGGTCCGGTTTGTCGGAAACGATAAACATGGCCGCGGCACCTGCTTGTTCCAGTTGCCTGGCAATCATTACGCGTGTTCCGGCGTACGTGGACGAAACACCGCTACTTCGGAGGTCGACGATGACTGCTGCGCCACGCACTTGTTCCGGCTTGGGAACGTGACCTTCGCCTGGTGCTCCGAAATCGGCAACCGGCACTTCGATCGGGCCAGGTGTACCCGGAACCCATCCATATGAGCCGATGTAGAGCGCGCGCCGCACCGGGCTGATGACTTCGCCCTTTGCCGCCCCGTGCTGCCAAACCGATCCGAGCTCATATTCCTCGAAGTGCGCGTTGTCAAACCCCGCTTCTTTGAGCGTCTTCAGAATGAGTTCGGCGGTTGCACGTGATTCAGGGCTCCCTGTGATCCGCCCTCCGATCGTATCAGTGAGAGTTTCAAGGAAGGCCGACGCGCCGCCCCGCGTCATGGAGTAACCCACCATCCGAGCGATCTCCTCATCAGCTTTTTGTTCTGGTCTTACGGGAGCCGACTGGGCCAGGGTCATCCCCGCGCTAAGCAGGAACACACTCGTCGTGGTGAAAAAATGCCGCATGTCGCCCTCCTGGTAGGTTAGCAAGATGCGCCAGCTTTCATGACGTGCAACCTATCACGTTGGCGAATTCTTCACAAAGCGCCGTGAAAGCCCAGCGCCGCAAGAGCCCGATCCACGGCAGGGAATTCTTACAAGCTGCCGCGCAGGCCAAGGGCGTCGGCGTGCTCGCGCATCGCCGCGATGCAAAACGCAATATGCTCTTCGAGCGGGACGCCGAGCTCTTCCGCGCCTTTGCGCACGTCTTCGCGGGAGACGCCTTTGGCGAAAAGTTTGTCTTTCATGCGGCGCTTCACGGAATCCACCTCGAGATCGAGGATGCTTTTCGACGGGCGCACGTAGGCGCAGGCGGTGAGAAAACCCGCAATCTCGTCGCAGGCGAAAAGCGTGTGTTCCAGCGCGGATTGGCGCGGCACGTTGCAGTAATCCGCGTGCGAAAGAATCGCGCGAACCATTTCTTCCGGGTAGCCCTGCTCGCGCAGAATTTTTGCGCCTTCCGAGGGATGCCCCTGGTCGTGCGAGTGCTCGTGATTCGGCCAGCGCTCATAGTCGAAATCGTGGAGCAGCGCGGCGAGCCCCCAGGCCTCCTCGTCGGCGCCGGACTTGCGCGCATAAGCGCGCACGCACGCTTCGACGGCCAGCATGTGCTTGCGCAAGCTCTCCGAAGCGGTGTACTCACAGAGCAGTTTCCAGGCGTCTTCGCGGGTCGGCATGCGGCTCTCCCCCTTTTTGTAGCGGTGCCCTTTCGCGCTTGCTGCGTCCCGGTGCTTTCTACCGGGAAGGGCGCCATTCTCGCTTGTGTAGAAGGCCGGGCGGCATTCATCCCGGCCCGGTCGGGCGCTTCGTTCTCCCAAACGGAGCAATAGTGTAGCGTGGGAGGCCGGAAGGATTGAAGTAGGGATGCGGAAGGAGCACGGCTTTCTATTTTCGCTTTTCCCATTTCTCCTTCTGACTTCTGGCAACTCTTTAGGAGGCCGGGGCTTTCAGCCCCGGCGTAAGTCGCTCGTCATCAATTTGGGCTTTAGCCCCTGTAGGGTATTTGCGATCCTTCTAGGGGTCGGACCGGCACCTGTCCCGACCCGGTCGGGAGCTCCGACATAAGTTGTGCCTTTTCCTCACGGCTTTCTTCTGTAGGGGCACGGCATGCCGTGCCCGCATCAGCAGCCGCTGAGAAATTGATCTTGCTCAGAGATTGTTGACCGCCGTCATGACCGTTGCCGCTTCTTGCGCGGTCAAGCCCCCAAAGCGGTTGACGCTAGATATTTGCATTTCGTTTAGCAATTGTGACCTCGGAAGTCGAACTTGCGGCACTTGACGCAACCGAAAAGCGCTCGCACCGATATGAAGGGCGGCATGGCTAATGAAACAGGCCGCCATAGCGCGTGTCACAGAAACATAGAATAGCCGTCTGTGCTCTATTAGCAGGCCCGCTGCCTGCATGTTTCTATAGCTCGGCATAATTCCTTGCTCCACTGAAGGAATGAAAACAATCTTTCCACTTAGCCCCTTCGCGCCGTGCATAGTCATTATTTTTATTCTTCGCTGTACCGGAGCGGCTGGGCCAACTGCAATGCCTAGCCTTTGATTAACCCGGTCAAGCACCAGACGACGGTCAGCGTCATTGGCTGTGCCAAAAAAAGCGAGCAACTCTTCCAACGTCATGCCGGGCTGCAAGGTTCCAGCGAGTGCGTTCCACGGTGCTACCTTGGCTCCTTGGGATGCGCCAGCAAATACGTCGGCAAGCAATTGGTCAATTGCGGCGGACCTTGCCCCTAAGGTGTCCCCCAAGGCCCATCCGTTTAAGGCTTGGGCTATGGCGCTAACGCGCGCAACGGCGGCTCTCTGCCGCGCGTTTAGCCAATGCGGTGTGGCCGCTGCGTAGAATAAATCTCTAAAGTTTTGATTGTTCTGTACGCAAGCATCCGCTACCCCTTTTGCCGTCGTAATTCCAACTCCCGAAAGCAGGCCCAACAGCGCACGATGGCAAACATAATCTCGTTGGCCCGCGGATAGGTCACGTGCGATGCGAAGAAAACAAAAGACCGCTCGAATACCGTCATCCGACGTCAATGCCTCGCCAGGGGGTGGGTCATAAGGAAGCCCCAGATTTCCCAAAGCCTGGGCGATCGGGCCAAGTTGAAGCCCCCTATCCGAGATCAGGATTAGGATTTCATCCTCTCTTCCCGCCATCCCAGCGTTTCTCAATTGCTCGCAGGACGCAGCCACCGCATTTACTTCATCCTGTTCGGACAGGAATGACCAGACTTCCGTAATTCCCATAACTGGTGGAGCTGCCCCCAGATAAAGTGACGTTGTATTCTTCGCCAGCCTTGAAGGGTTAACGGCGACCATCGTCGCAGCCGGATTCAGCACATTTGGAGTACAGCGAAAACAGTCATTGAGCACGTGCGTCACTGAGTGCGGGTAGGAATTCTGGAAATTCACAAGCCCGCTCGGGTCAGCATGCCTGAATGAATAAATGCTCTGGTCATCGTCCCCGGCTGCGAAAAGTACTGCACCTTGGGCCGCCAGGCGAGAGATGAGTTCTTGGTCGCACGCATTAAGGTCTTGGAACTCATCAACGATCAAGTGCTGGAGGTT
>Ga0209802_1000707_pt1 | contig 25682 bp, 25 predicted proteins | sample GraSoiAngelo_129_FD_185886 | JGI IMG/M metagenome (GOLD analysis project Ga0209802, IMG submission 185886) | Grasslands soil microbial communities from the Angelo Coastal Reserve, California, USA - 14_0927_12_40cm (SPAdes) (version 2) | ecosystem: Environmental > Terrestrial > Soil > Grasslands ... | reverse complement strand
GGCATCGCGTCCACCGAGGACAAGGCCATCGCCGTTCTGGCCGGAAGCGCTGTGGGGGGCGGGACCGTGGTCAACTGGTCCACGTCCCTGCGGCTGCCGGCCGCCGTCCGCGAGGAGTGGGCGCTGGCGGGGATCGACGATGACCTCGATCCCGACTACGCGGCCGTCGAATCGCGCCTGGACGTCGATACCGGCGAGAGCCCACGCAACGGCCCGAATGCGGCGCTGGAGCGTGGCCTGCGCGAGCTGAACCTGGAATTCCGGACCATTCCCAGAAACGTGCGCGGCTGTGGGGACTGCGGGCGATGCGGTTTCGGCTGCCGGCGGGGCGCCAAGCAGTCCACCCTGCGGACCTACCTGGTCGATGCTTGCCGCGATGGGGCCCAGATCCTGGATGGCTGCGAGGCGCGCCGGATCGAGGTGCGTGACGGCCGGGTGCACGCGGTCATCGTGCGCACCGAGGGTGGCGAGTTCACGGTGCGGGCGCCGCTGGTGGCCCTGGCTGCCGGGGCCATCGCCTCACCGGCCATCCTGCTGCGCTCCGGCATCGCCCTCGATCGGGCCGGGCAGACCCTGTACCTCCACCCCACAACGGCTGTGTCCGGCATCTATGCGGACCCGACGCCGGCCTGGCAAGGCGTTCCCCAATCGGTGGTCTGCGAAGCCTTCGCCGACCTGGTTCCGGGCTACGGCTTTCGCCTGGAGTGCCCACCCGTGCTGCCCGGCCTGCTGGCCGCCTCGATTCCCTGGTGGGATAGCGACCAGCATCGCGAGCTGGCCGCCCAGGCCGCCCACAGCGCATCCTTCATCGTCCTGGTCCGCGATCGCAATCCGGGGTCGGTGACCGTCGACCGCGATGGCCGCCCGCTCATCACCTACCACGTGGGGGAGCAAGAGCAACGCCACCTGGTGGTGGGCATGATCGCCGCCGCCCGGGTCCATCTCGCCGCCGGCGCCCGGCGGGTGGGATCGCTGCACACCCCACCCGTGGAGCTGGACCAGGCAGGCGACCGGGAGGCTTTCGAGGATGAGGTCGAGCGCCGCGGGGTGGTGGCCAACCGGGTCGGCCTCTTCAGCGCCCATCAGATGTCAACCTGCCGCATCGGTCGTGATCGCCTGACCTCCGTCGCCGATCCCGATGGCCAGGTATGGGAGGCAAAGGGACTCTACGTCACCGACGCCAGTGCCTTCCCCGTGTCGTCCGGCGTCAACCCGATGCTGACCATCATGGCCCTGGCCCGGCGAATCGCCCGACGGATGGCTCGCTGAGTGGGCATCTAGCGGCGCTCGAGCGAGTAGCTCGACCCGTCGGGTAATCCGCCCAGCGCGCGTCGGATCTCAGCTTCGCTGGCGCCGCGAATCTGGAGGCTGAACTGCTCCAGCTGTGCAATCGGCTGGGCCGCGGCGGCCGGGCGGGCGGCCCCGTCGGCCCGTACGATGCGCCAGTGATATAGGCCGAGAACGGCGGCCACAATGACAACGGAGGCGGCCCGGCCAATGTCGACTACGGCGGCTCCCGAGTCGGCCCCAGTGGTGGCCAGCAGGACGCCGAGCAATCGGTACACCAGGGTAGCGGCGCTGATCAGGATGGCGAGCACACTGCCCAGCAGCGCCCCGTACAGGTACAGGCGACGGCTCAGGGTAAATCGCTCCCGAGGATCCGGAGCGGCCCGCCAATGGCTGAGCCACATGGGCGTACCGACCAGAGCCAGGGTGATGAAGAGGCTGGCGTGATCGCGCCACTCGGCAGCGGGGCGCCCGAGCAGCAGGTTCAGGACCTGGTCGGACAGCGTCCAGAGCAGTCCGGCCGCGCCGATCGCCATGGCGGCGACGGACAAGAAGGAAACCAGGTGCGTGTACAGCTGACGGACCGCCGCCTGACGCGCCGCCTCGGCCTGGCCGGCATCCTGCGCCAGCTGTCGCCGTTGCCAGATCCAGGTCAGGCCAAAGACCGGCAAGGTAGATGCCGGGCCGGCCAGGGCGACCAGCAGGCCGGTACTCACGCCGCCAGGATGTTGCACCCCCAGCGCTCGGGCCAGCACGTAGTAAAGAAGCTGGCTGGCCCCGACCAAGGTAAGCGCCACGCTGACCGCCAGGGCCAGGAAGCCCGCCACTGCGCGTAGCGTCGACCGCCGGTCGTCGGCGGCGATTGGTCCGCGCGACGTCCAGCCGGTGTGGAAGCTGAAGACCACGAGGCCCGTCAGCATGGTCGCCAGGGCGGAGCCCAGGCTTCCGCCCAGCGCCACCGTCTGGCCGGGCTGCACCACCAACACCCAGATCTCCTGCAACAAGTTGCGGGCCCCTATCAGGAGAAAGGCGAGGCCGAAGAGCAAGAGCCCGTACGCATACCAGCGGCGCAGACTCGCCGAGGCGCCGGTCTCTCCCACCGCCGCCCGGTCGGCGGCCGCGATCCGGACGTAATACACCCAGAACGCCAGCAGCAGCAACGTGATCCAGGCGGAGCGCAGCAGGCCGGCGCCATCGAGCCGCTGGCCGCCCAGGGTCCCAATCAAGTCACCCAGAAAGCCGCGCGCGAAGAAGGCGGCCGTGGCCAGCAAGGCGCCCATGGCCAGGTAGACGTAGAGCCGCCGGATGGCCGACGCCCGGTCGTCCGCATGCCGACCGGCCAATCGCTGGGCGATCCCCCAGTGAATGGCCCACACCGGCAGACCGACCAGCGTGACTGCGCCGTACCCGGCATAGGCGTCCCGATACGTGGAAGCAATAGCACCCGGGCGGAGTAGCAGGTCGAGCGTGGTCGCCCCCAGGTTGGCTAGCCCGGTAACCAGCATGCCCAGGCTGGCCGCCCCAACGATGTAGAGGTAGAGCCGGCGCGGGATCACGTCACCCGATCACCCAAATTGCCACGGTGAGGGATCCGAGGTGATCCGCCAGGACGAGCCCTGGCGGCGGAGGCTGACCGTGGCTGTCTGGCTATACGAGGTACCGAGCAAGTCGCCCGAGACGTCGGTGAGTTCGAGCTGGACGGTGGCGGTGTCGCCCGTCTGGGTCACGCTGGTGATCCGGATGCGGCCGCTCGTCTGCCGATGCGCGTACTGGACCTCTTGGCGGAACTGCTCCTTGTTGTACGGGCGCCCGCCGGCCTCGGGCGCAAGTAGATTCCACGCCTGGTCGACCTGCTGGGCCTGGATGGCCTGGACGTAGGCGGTGACCACACCACCCGGTGTGGTGAGATCCGGCGAGTGCATGCCCGGCCGGTTAATAAGGAGGCTCGCCAGGGCGGTCAGCGATAGGAGGGCCACCGCCGCCACCACCAGCCAGGTGAATCGATCGATCTGGGCCAGCCCGCTGCGCTTCAGGATGTCGCAGGCAGTGTAGCAGTCAATTTGGTCTTGGGCGCCTAGGTATCTACGCCTGGTCGCGACACTGCCGTAATGCGGCGTTCACCGCCGTCGAGAATTCGTTTCGCCGCTTGGCCCGGCGGCACGATAGCGGCTCATCCGATTGCGATCCGCCATCGCACGTCCGTATTCGAAGTCGCGGGGCTGAGACGCCTGTCGCAACTTGCCAGAACTCGGTGGACGGGGCGATGAGAGCCGTTCCACTCTCTGGGAGGAGTTGTAATGCTGGCCGTTATGGAGCGGCGGCGGCGGAGACCACGCAGCTTCGGTCAGACCATGACCGAGTTTGCGCTGGTCGTCCCTGTCCTCTTCATCCTGGTTCTTGGCGTGCTCGACGGTGGCCTGCTGATGTTCAGCGTGGGCACCGCCCGCTATGCCGCCGTGGAGGGAGCCCGCCAGGCGGCCCAACTGGGCAACGCCGCCACGGCCGATACCCAGACGCTCCAGGTCATCCGCGACCGGGCCGGCACCGACCGCCTCTTCTCGGTGGACGAGATTGACATCTACAAGCTCAACCAGGATGGCAACGGGAACCTCACGCCGGACCCGACCCTGTTCAACCGGTATGCCGCCGACGGAACGCCGCTCCTGTCCCCCGAGCCCTGGCAGCCGGCCACGCGCAATGTCGGCAACGGGAGCAGCGACTTCCTGGGCGTCACCGTGAAATTCACCTATGGCTGGAAGTCTGGCCTCTTCAAGGCGCTGGGCCCGGTCCAGTCCACCGCCACGTATTACATCCGGCTCGAGCCGCAGAGCTACTAGCATGGACCGGTCCTCGCGACTCCTCCATGACGGCGGGCACCGACAGCGCGGCGGGCAGTCGCTCGCCGAGCTGGCGGTCGCGATCCCGGTCATCTTCTTCCTCCTGATGGGCGGCTTCGACGCCAGCATGATGATCTCGGACAAGGTGACGTCCGGCTCGGCAGTCCGGCAGGGCGCCCGGCTGGCGGCCGAGCTGGGTGGCTCGCAGACGAACCCGAACGGCACCACCGCGTCAGTCGACCAGCAGATCGTGCGCAACGTGCTGGCGGTCGCCCGGGGGATGACCTCCGCGACCATCACCGAGGTCGACATCTATGGCCCGACGAAAGCGAATGGGATCTACGACCCCGGCGATGACCCGGTCGACCAATACTTCATCTCACCGGGGGGAGGCGTGACCGCCGGCACCGCGACCTTCCCGATCCAGAATCGGCAGCAGACACCGCCCAATGAGACGTCCATCGGGGTGCGGTTGGTCTGGCAGTACCATCCACCGGCTGGGATCTTTCCCCAGAACATGCAGCTGACGGACTACGCCGTTATGAAGGCCGCGCCCATCCTCACATGAATCACCGGCTGCGGTCCCGGCGCGGACAGGCGATCGTGATCATCGCCCTGACCGGCACCCTCATGATGGCCGGGGTTGGGCTGGCCGTGGATGTGGTGATCGGCTACCTGTACAGCGTGGCCACCGAACGGGCCGCGGCAGCCGCCGCACTCTCGGGCGTGGTGTTCATGCCCGACCAGTTCAACACCTTCACGGCGGTGCCGCCGGGTTCTCGCAATGATGCCTGGGACCGAGCCATCGATGAAGCCAAACGCAACGGGTTTGATGCAGGGGACACGGCCAACGGGGTTGTTGTGACTCCCAGCCGCGTGCCGGGCCACGCAAACCAGCTCCAGGTCACCGTTGGTCGCCAGACGCCCGTATTCTTCATGGAGGTATTCGGCTTTCGTCCGTACCAGGTAGCGAAGACCGCCGTGGCAGCCTATCTCCCGCCGATCTCGCTGGGGCAGCCGGGGAGTCAGATCGGGACCTCGCTGGGCGACTTGGGCCGCACCCGGTTCATCTTCATGCGAACGGAAGGCTGGGGGAATGACCGCGGCATGGGCGATGCCTACACGCCCAGCCCGTTCAATCCGCCGGCGAGCCAGGGCGCATCCAATGACGTGCACCAGATCAGCGCGGTGAACGGGACCGAGGGTTCGAATCCGACCCTCGCCGATCGGGGCGGGTACAACTACCAGATCACTGTGCCGACCGGTGGGCCAGGGGGCGTGCTCCAGGTCTACAACGCGGCCTACGCGCCCGACGGCTACGGCTCGGCGGCCAATTTTTGCGACAACGATAATGTGAACGCCGCTCTTCGCCACTGCTCGATCGGTGGCAACAACTGGTACCACGAGGACGACGACATGGGGGGCACCAGCGCCGCCAACTACCCGACGATGCGGTACAGCCTGTATCGCGTGAATAACGTCTTCATTCGCGGCAGCGACGTGCTCCTCTCGCAGCTGACCGTCTATCCGATCGACGCCAGCAACTGGTCCCAGTCATCGAACCAGTACCGGATCGCCGGTGGCCCCCGGCTGGGGCAGACCCTCACGCAGCAATACTCCGGGAGTGCGCCCAGCAACATGCTGATCTATCACAACTGGGTTGACGTGGCCACCTATACCGGGCCGCAGGACGGAGGCCTGGTCGTGCTGCAACAGGCGCCTGCGTTCGGCGTGTACGACCAGGTCGGCTCGCTCATCCCGGGCACCTACCGGCTCCGCGTCGACACACTGGACAACATGGGCAGATCCTTTACCAACCTGAGCACGCTGGGCAAGAAAGGCTATGCCTTGCGCGCCGTGAACGGCGACCTCGGCCGAAGCACCTGTACCACCTGCCACGTGACGGGCTGGGACGACCTGTGCCTCTTCACCCCTTTTGACGCCGGCAGCGGTGGGCAGTTCACCACGGCGCTCTTTCAGCTGACTCCGGACTACGCCGGACTCACGGTCACCATCGATCTCTGGGACGTCGGCGACATCGCCAGCACCACCGGCTTCGTCCGCATCAACATCCTCGACCCCACGGGGGCCCTGGCCACGTCGCCATCGGGCATCAACATCTACGACCTCGGCCAGCAGCGCGCCAACCTGGCGACGCGCAATTACACCATCTGGGCGAGCGCCCCCGGCAACACGATCGCCTCCTTTGTCGCGCTCGACACGAGCCGGGGGGTGTATGCGGACAACCAGTGGATCCATCTCGAGATTCCCGTGCCCGCGACCTACAATCCACCACCCGGCCAATACTGGTGGAGCATGCAGTATGTCACCGGAGCTGGGACCGTGACCTACGACACGGTGACCGTGGCCGTCGGCCTCAAAGGCGGCCCCGTCCATCTCGTCTCCTGACATCGGAAACAAGGCGGTCACAGAGTCCATCGCGGCAGCGACCTCGATCGCCGATCGGTCGTGGAAGTCGCGAGCCTGAGACAGTCTGCATCGAGTTTGCCAGTCGGTGTCGGACGTTATTGGCCGGATGCGTTGAACGCTTGGAGGGCTGTAATGCTCGCCGTAAGGGAGAGGCGTTAGGGGGAACGCCGGAGGGCGGCCAGAGCCGGATCGCCGTGCTCTGGTCGCGCCGGAGTTGATCCGTCGAGCTGGGGAGGCAAGGAGTGACATGTTCAGACCTCGTCTGACGCGTCTGCGGTCGCAAGCCGGTCAGGCCATCGTGCTGATCGCGCTCACCGGCACGCTCATGATCGCCGGCATCGGGCTGGCCGTTGACGTGGTGATCGGTTACCTGTACCAGGTATCCAGCGAGCGGGCTGCCGCCGCCGCCGCTTTGTCTGGCGTGGTCTTCATGCCCGATCAGTTCACCGGTGCGAGCGCCGTCCCCGTCGGCTCCCGCAATGATGCTACCGACCGGGCGGTCGATGAAGCCAAGCGCAATGGGTTCGACCCCACCAATACGGCCGACGGGGTGGTGGTCACCCCCAGCCGCGTGCCGGGGCACACCAACCAGCTCCAAGTGACGGTCGGACGGCAGGCGCCGGTGTTCTTCATGGTGATGTTCGGGTTCAAGCCATACCAGGTCTCAGCCACCGCCATCGCGGCGTACCTGCCACCCATCTCGCTCGGGCAGCCCGGCAGCCAGGCTGGCAGCTCACTGGGTGAGCTCGGCCGGACCAGGTTCTTCTTTGTGCGTGAGGAGGGCTGGGCAACCGACCGTTCGCAGGGCGACGCCTACACGCCAAACAACCTGGCTGGCGGCTACGGCCCGTCGGACGACGTGCACCAGATCAGCTACGCCAACGGGACCGAGCCCCGGGACACGAGCGTCTCGGACCGGGGCGGCTACGACTACCAGATCGCAGTCCCCAGCGGCGGGCTCGGTGGCGTGGTCCAAGTCTACAACGCGGCGTTTGCCCCCGACGGGACCGGTGGCACGGCGAACATGTGCGACAACAACGCACAGAACCCCGGCAGTCGAACGTGCTCCATCGGGGGGAACAACTGGTTCCACGAGGACGACGGGTCTCCATTCAACTTCGGGACTCCACCGAATAACTACGCGACCATGCGCTACAGCCTCTACCGGGTCAACAACGTCTTTATCCGGAGTAGCGATCAGCTGCTCTCGCAGCTGACGGTGTACCCGATTGACGCGCGCAACTGGAGAAACGCGGTGCAGCAGTACACCATCCTGGGCGGACCTAATCTCGGGCAAACGGTGGACCAACAGTACGCTGGCAACCTGCCCACGAATATGCTGATCTATCACAACTGGGTCGATGTGACCAGCTACTCGGGAGCCCAGGACAACGGGCTGGTTAGCCTCCGCACGACCCCCGCCCTCTCGAACTACCAGGTGGGCGGCGCGTTGCAGCCGGGGACCTACCGGCTGCGGGTCGACTCGCTGGACAGCAGCGGCACCACCTTCACCGGCGGCAGCACCGGCGCCCACAAAGGGTACGCCGTGCGAGCCGTCAACGGCGATGCGAACCGGACGGCCTGTTCCAACTGCACGGTGGCGTCCTGGGACGAGGTCTGCTTCTTTACCCCGTTCGACGCCGGTCCGGGCGGCAGCTTCACCATGAACCTCTTCCAGCTCACGCCGGACTATGCCGGACTGACCGTCACCATCGACATCTGGGATGTCGGCGACATCTCCAGCACGAGCGGCTTCGTCCGAATCAACATCCTGGACCCAACCGGCGCGCTCGCCGGCTCGCCCCTCGGCGTCAACATCTATGACCTCGGTGTGCAGCGCTCGAACCTGGCCAGGGGTCAGTACACCGTTATCGCCAGCGCGCAGGGAGGAAACCAGCGGGCTTCCTTTGTCGCCACAGACACCAGCCAGGGGATCTCACGCAACAGCCACTGGGTGCATATCGAGCTGCCGATCTCCCCAGGTTACAACCCGCCCCCTGGCCAGTACTGGTGGAGCATGCAGTATGTGACCGGGGCGGGCACGGTGGCGATCGACACGGTGACCGTGGCCGTGGGCCTCAAGGGCGGCCCCGTCCACCTGGTCGGCTAACGAACTCGCGGTTTGAACCTCCCTCTGCTCGCGGGGGGCAGGGTGGGGTGTCGTTGCGACAACGTTGCCGTTGGAAAGGGCAGGGCCCGGTCGTCGAGCCCGGATGCAATGCGACCTCGGTGATATCTTCCCGGAGCCGGCCAGGCTCGGCCCCAGGGCGAGCTCTCGGCCCCGTCGGTGTCTCAGGCGAGGCTGTGCGTCACCGTTCCGGTGAGCCGAGCCCGCCGGTGCAAGGCCCGCCGCGATGCTCGGGCGCCTGCGAACCACGCCGGAATGCCCGCAAGAACTGGTCGAGGCGTGGGTCTCCCGCTGAGTTGAGCCGTAGCTGGCGGCCCCAAGCAGAGGCGACCACAGGCGCCGGCAAGCCGGCATATGGGCTCGCCAGGACGTACGACTCGCGCACGGCCAGCACCCGTAGCCCGGCTACTTCGTCCGCCGGCAGGTCGGGCCGATACGTGATCCAGACGGCACCGTGCTCCATGGAGTGGACCCCATTCTCATTGCCGATCGGCTGCCGATAGAAGCCACAGTTCTGCCAGATAGGCGAATGCGGACCTCCAACCGGGGGAGACTGGGGATAGTAGACCGATCCAAGCACGTGGGACCGCTGGCTGACCTGATAGGTCTGGACCCCGGCGGGAACACCTCCAGTGGTGAGACCCGAGGCGGAGATCCAGTAGGCACCGAGCAAACCGATCGCCACGCCGCTAAACACGGAGCTGCCGAGGCGTCGTCGCCGACTCCCCTCACCCCAGCGCCATATGCGCCTCAACGTCCTGGTCAACGCTGCGCCGACGATGTATCCGACCCCAGCCGTCTGCAGGGCTAGGAGCGCCAGCTGCAGGCCGGCTGCCACACCAGATCCGATCCGCCCGCTGGCCCAGGCTCGTCCAACTTTTTCCTGCGCAAGCAGAAGGGCCGTCCACAAGGCCGCCAGGACAAGCGGAAGGCGCACGAACATGAGGATGAGGAGGAGCGCAAGGATCGGGGCAGTGATCAGCGCATAGATGGCAAAGACCGGCCGAACCCACAGTTTTAGCTGAGCCCCACCTCGCGGTTGTGGGTGGCGCAGCCTCGTAAGGCGGACGGAGGACCCCATCCGGGAAAGAATGTCGGGGATACCAAGCAGGTCGGTCAGGGCCCAGTAGCCATCAAACCTTACGAATGGGATCAGCTGGCGCGCAATCTGGAGGTCGATCAGCATCATAGTGACGAGCAGCCACTCCTGGCCGGTGGCGAAATAGAGCACGACGACGGCCAGGGCCGAGATGAGCTGGAAATAAAACCCGCCAAGGTCGGTGCGCACCCGGGCCATCCTTCCGAGGCGGTAGCTGTCGGTGGTATCGGTGTAAAAGGCAGGAAAGATGAGATAGAGGCCCACCCCCATGCTTCTCGCCCTGCCGCCGCCGTAGTGCAAGGCCGCCGCGTGGCCGAACTCGTGAAAGACCGCCGACATAAGATAGAGCGTCGCAACCGCAGCCAGGGCGCCCGGAGTGTAGACGACGTCGCGGAGGCTGGCAGCCAGCCCATGGTGGAAGTAGAGCCAGTCGTGCGACGCGCCGGCGGCGATCAGCAGAGGTATCAGGATCGCCGGCGCGTACAGGAATCGAAACACGTTGGTGACCGGATTGATAACCCCTGGCCCGATTACCTTTCGCCGCAATCGCAGCTGAAGGAGGGAAGGCGGAGGAGGCCTGACGGCGGGCTTTACCGAGCCGCCGTCGATGGTTGGCTGGATGATCGCCAGCGGAATCAACTTCGCCGTGATAATGGTCCGAACGTGCTCGGCGGTCGTGATCCAGTCCGTGGAGGTGGTGAGCAGGCTCGCGATCTCGGGAACCGTCCGCTCACCGTCGGCATATTCGGCAACCCGGTAGAGGAGCTCGGAGACCTGGATGAAATGACCGTCACGTTCGATGAGCCACTGACGGTCTTTGAACGCACTCCCTGTAAACTCGCCGATCAGCCGCACGCCGGCGGCTAGACGCGGCCGATCCTGGATGGGTTCGCCGGGCCCCATCCGTTCCATGGGGGTGGTCACCTGAGCTGCGGGTCGGCCGCTCGCTTCTATCATCGATTTCACGCCCTGGAGCTCATAGGACGAGCCAGGCCCAGCCTGGCTCGTCCTTGCTCACAGCGCTAGTCTCTGTTACCACACAGCCGGCGGGCCGTTCGACGCTTGCGCATCGCACACTACAGTGTTGTCCTGTTGGACCTGGGCTATCTGGATGATCTGGGCCGGATCGGTGATGGAGCTCGTGTCGGTGAAGATGCCCGAGTTGGTGATGCTCGGGTCGATGGTGTTTTCGGGGTCGATGTGGCCTACCTGGGTCACATTTCCGCCATAGTTGTAGCAGTTGTTGACAGCGGTCGCGATGTCGTTGTTTGAGAAGACAGTCCAGTTGTTGAACGCGTCTATCCAGATCACGAAAATGCACTGGTCGCAGCTGTCGAGCATGTGGCGATCAGGAAGCTCGACGGCCGTCAGCGAATCAATGGCGTCGTAGTCGAGCAGCGCTTTCATAACAGTCTCCTTGGTTACACCTGCCTGAATGAGAAGTGCGCCACACCTCAAATCCGGCCGGATTTTCCGCGCGCTCTCGGCGTGATGCCCTTCCTACTGCTGATGCTGTCACTGAACGAACAACTTGACAATGTGATTGATCTATTTGTGGTGTGGGCAGATAGTCCTAGCATTCGTCACCGACAGTACCCTTGTCCTAGGCGAGTACTCACGGCCGAGGGGCACTGCCCGCCGTTGACCTACCAGTCGGGCGTTTTGCCCAGGGCGTCGCCGAGCTCGCCAGTGCAGCTCTTACACAGGTAGGCTTCGTCGGCGTTCGCCCGGCGGTATACCCCGCCGTCCAGGAACCCGTCCATCTGCCGGCCGCACAGATCGCACTTGACCTCGTGAGCAGCGCACTCGGTGCAGATCCGTTCGCCCGGCTCGAATTCGCTGAACGACGCGCTGTTGACCCCCAGGCCAGCCGCCCGGAGAAGGGCTACCGGCCGGCTCTCCAGCTTGTCCTCGCGCAGGTCCAGCGTTGGGATCTCGCAGTACTTGCAGCCGGCAACGGAATGGCGCTGGCGTAACGCCAGGATGTCACTCGCCGCCTGGCTGAGTGAGATCGACGCTTCGCCCTCTGGAGGTTCCTCGCTCGCCTGCCTCGACTCGCCTTTGAGGGCGGCCCGGGCACGGTGGCCGTCGACACCGTGACCGTGGCTGTCGGCCTCAAACGTGGGCCAGTGCACCTCGTCGGCTAATCCTCGCCGACGCCAGCTAGCTTCTCGACGTTCACGCAACCTCGCCGCTGCCCCCATGTCGTTCGCTTGGTGCGTGGAACAGTGAAGACCCAGGATGCAAACCTGCATCGACCTCCTGTGCGCCCGGGAACATCGTTTCGTAGGACGATCTGTTCCTCAGTTGTCCCCCAGGGTTCTGGGACAAGGTCTGGCTGAGGTTCCCGAGACCTGCGGGACAGACTCCCGTGACTCGGGATCGGGATTGGCTCACTACCAAAACTGCCTCTACAGCACCTTGACCGTCCGTCCCATGATCGAATCACGCAGAGTCAAATTCATTCGTGCATTGCGCGGCAGGTCAAACGGGAGGTCAAAAGATGAAGGGCCTGTTTAGATTCAGAAAGACGGTGGCGGTGCTAGCCGGCGCAGGTATGGCCTTCTCTGGACCATATGCGAGATATAAGGCAACGGTGTAGTGTCGTTAACAGCTTACATCCGGTCCGATGAACGGCTGAGCTTGCGGCGATTGCACCGATTTCGAAGAGCGCACCAATAAGAGGCAGTGAGGTTAGACGCAAGTGGGAGAGAGAAGATGATTGCTACGGATCAAACAGGGAACCCCCACCGGAAACGAAAGACTGGCATGAGGCGACCGGTTCTCGGCCTGGTTGCCGCGCTGGCCCTGGTCGCTGGGGCGTCGACAACCACCGCGTACGCAGACAGCCTGGTGAACCTCTCATGCGACGACGGCACTAACCTGAACCTGACCCTGGACACAAATACGCTGCAGGAATTGCAGGACTCGGTCGAGGCCATGCTTCTGTACCCGGCAGGAATCAGTTGCACGGTTACCGTGGGTAGCAGCCCGCTGCTGGCCACGATCTTGAATCTGGCCGGCCTCGCTCATCCGGCGTATGCGGATTCGGCGCATGACTTCGCCGTGGGAGCGGTCCGGCTCACCCAATCGGCGAATGTTTGCCCCCCAACGGGCGGGGCCCTCGACGTCAACCTCAGCGCGCACAAAGATACCGGCGCTCCGGACACCTCAGCGACCGGGCACATTACGGTGCTGGGGAAGGGTAACTGTTCCTCCTCACAGGCCAAATTTGCCGTAGATTGTCTGCAGGTGACCGTGCCGGGTGCGAACGGCGCCCAAGCTGAGGCCATCGTGACCGGCACCGTCGAAGGGACGCCGACTGGCCTCTTTGCAACGACTACGGAACTGAGCCTGACCATCGATGACTTTCCCTCCCCAACTACCGACCAGCTCCACAGCGACGCGAACTCGGCGCCCTGCACCGAGGGCAAAACTCCACAAACCGTTGTGGCGGGCAACTTCGTGGTGAAAAGCGGAGCCTGACTGACTCAACACCGGAGGACCGTCGTGACGGAGCGACGGTAATTTCCTGAAGGAAGTGCAGGCAGAGACGGGCCGTTCCGAGGAACGGCCCGTCTAGTTCAGACATGGACGAATTAAGTTTCGCGGGCCACTACCAATCCCGGTCTCGCTCGAGGCTCTCGTCGAGCCGGCCGGCGCACCTCGTGCAGACATAGGCTTCATCCGCGTTCGCCCGCCGGTACACACCGCCGTCCAGGAAGCTGTCCATCTGCCGGCCACAGAGATCGCACTCCACCTCGTGGGCCGCGCACTCGGTGCAAATTCGCTCGCCAGGCTCGAAGTCGGTAAATGACGCGCTGTTCACCCCCAGACCGGCCGCCCGGAGCAGGGCGACCGGCCGGCTCTCCAGCTCGTCCTCGCGCAGGTCCAGCGTTGGGATCCCGCAGTACTTGCAGCCGGCAACGGAATGGCGCTGGCGTAACGCCAGGATGTCGCTCGCCGCCTGGCTGAGTGAGATCGACGCTTCGCCCTCTGGAGGGTCCGCGCTCGCCTGCCTCGACTCGTCTTTGAGGACGGCCCGGGCGTCATCGGCGTCTTCCGGCGGCACCGCGAGCGCGATGAAGCCCGCGAAGTTGGCGGGGGGCCCGCCTGCAAACATGCCCGTATCGCCCCGCTCCATGACCTGGAAGCCGGCGCCCTCCAGGGTCGTCCGGACCAGGTCAGCATCGATCCGGTTATGCGTCTCGTAGACCGTCGTCCAGTCTTCGCGCACCACCGCGACTATAGCGCGCCGTTCCGGGCGCTCAGGCAGTGGCGGCCAGCGCGGACTTCCCGTTGAAAGAGTACACGTAGTAGGCGTGCCTGATTACGGGCTGGGCCACATTGCGGACCGGCACGCCGCCAGGCGTCACGCCTTTCTCCGCCCCCCGGTGCGCATGGCCGTGGATCGCCAGATGGGCCCCGCCATGGTCGACCGCCTCGGCTAGCAGGTAGCTGCCCAGGAACGGGTAGATTTCGAGCGGCTCCGACCCTAACGTGGCTTCCACTGGGGCGTAGTGCATCAAGGCGATCTTGACGTCCACCCCGTCCAGCTCCCGCAACGCCTCTTCCAGGTGGCTGGCCAGCTTCTTGGTGTGGCGGACAAACGCCTTCATCTCCGGCTCGCCGAAATCGGTCGCGCAGGCGCCGGTGAATCCGCCGCCGAAGCCCTTGGAGCCGGCGATCCCCACCCGAACGCCCCCCGCATCGAGAACAGTGGATTCGCCCTCGAGAACCTGGATGCCCGCCTGCTCCAGGATGCGGCGCACCTCGTCCTCCCGGCCCGCCTCATAGTCGTGGTTGCCCAGCACGGCGATGCGTGGCAGCCCAACGTCGCTGAGTTCCTCCGTCAGGACCCGCGCTTCGTCTGGATCGCCGCAGCGGGTCAGGTCGCCGGCCAGGAGGAGCAGATCGGCCCGTTCCGCTACCCGCTCGAATCCGGGCCGCAGCAGGCCCCTGGAGTCGACCCCGGCATGCAGGTCGCCGACCGCGGCGACCCGAATCACGCCATCCGCTCGTCGCCGCCGGGCTCAGGCTCGTCCTGGGCCACGACGACGGTCTCGTTGGCGATCTCCTTGCCAGGCATCAGTTCCTGCGCCGCCAGGGTGACGGCCCGCTGCCGTTCCGGGGTGGAGACCCGACCGCCCACCGTGACCCGCGTCTCTTCCACCCGTACGGTCAGGTCCTGCTCGTGTAAGCGAGGGTCATGGATGAGCTGGTCGCGCAAGTGCTCGCCCGCATAGTCATTCGGCTCTTTCAGGCGGCCCTCCCTATCCTTCGTAGATCGCTGCGTACAACCGCCGGATCACGCCGTCGGGCACCAGCACATCATTCGACTGGGCGTACACGAGCAGGCTCAACATCCGCCGGGAGCCGCGCCGTGCCCGACGGAGGAGGTACTCCCAGTCCAGGTCGCAGCGGCTGATCATCGCCAGCGCGTCGAACCAATGGCGCGAGGTTTCCTCCTTGTGGACCAGGCCCTTGATCACGATGAGATCCTCCGGTGACGGGATGCGGACGTGGTGGCCCTTGAACTCCTGGACGGTACTATGGGCCAGCATGTCATCGTCGAGGTAGATGCCGCCGGTCCCATAAAAAATCAGGTCTACGAGGACCTCGTGCTTGAAGGCCTTGTATAGCCAGACCGGGTCGGTCTCCTCGGTGCGAAAGCCGGCCTCGGCAAAGACCCGCAGCAGCGGCCGAGCATCCTGAGGGCGAACGAAGAGATCCAGGTCGTGCGTCCAGCGGGGTCGGCCCATGATGCCCGAGGCGATCCCCCCCACCAGCAAATAGGGCACGCCGCTCCGGTTGGCCGTCTCCACGGTTTCCCCCAGCACCTCCAGGAACACGTGCTCCTGGTGGTCGGGGGGTTCCTGGGCGGGGGCGTTTCGCTCGCCGTAGAGGGTCAGTCGGTCGGCGGGGTTCCGCATGAGTTTGCTTACCGAGGATATCAGCTATACCGATATTTACGCTATCAGGCGTTGGGCCAGCCTCCGGGGGCGGGGGAGGGGTGCCAGTCGGTCCCGGGATTCGGTCAGGAGCCGCCGAACCACGGGCCAGACCCGCGGCGACGGCGCCGGGACGGCATCGGCACCGACCCGGTCCACCGAAGACATTTCAATCTCGACCAGCGAGGGGAAGGGGCCGGCGACGTCGAACGCGCCGCCCGCCGGTCCGGAGGTGGAGGCCGAGCCGCACGAGATTCGGAGCTCGACCGATGGCTCGGACGGGGGCGTCTCGACCACGATTCGCTCCACATCGCGATCGACGGGGAGCGCCACCCGTCGGGCGTAGGGGCGGACCACCAGCGCATTCCCCATCCGCCACCAGACGGCATTCGACCGGCAGATGTCGGTGAGCGACATCCACGAATGGGGCCCCAGGCGATTGACCTTCGCTGCCGTGGCGTCGAGCACGTCCAGGCCGCCGGCCAGGTCCTGGTGGTGGAGGCAGACGAGTATCGGCAGGTTCAGGTAGGAGCGGAAGACCAGGTCCTCCCCGTCGGCCCTCAGACCATATCGGGGCAGCACGGGGAGGCCGCCGATCAGCTCGGCCGGCTCCCAATCGGCCAGCACGCCCCCCGCCCTGGCTGCCGGCTGGCTGACCGGCGCCATCAGCTCCCTGGCCAGGCCGTCGAAACCGAGGCGAAACAGCGCTCGCACCATCACCTGGTTGCATTCCTCGTGGGGCGCGCACATCACGCGCGACACCCGCAGGCCCGTTCGCTGCTCCAACCGCCGGCTCCGGCGTAGCGCCTGGGCACCTAGCGCCAGGGCAGCTGCCTCGTCATGGACGCGGGCCAGTTCGTGGCGCTCGTGGTTGTTGCCGTGGATGGCCAGCGAGATCTGTCCCGAGCGCTCACGGAACAGGGCGGCCGCTCGCCGGTGGACAAAGCCGTAGTCGAGAGGGGTACTGGCGATGGCCACGTGGTACCCGCCGCGGGCGGCGTGGGCCACCAGCCGGCGAAAGTCGACGTGCCCGTACGTCAGCGCGTGCAGGTTGGGGTCATCGATGATGAAGCACGCCCGCGGCGCTGGCTGGGTCCAGGGTCGCTCCGCACAGATTTCGCGGAGGAGGTGGATCAGCGGCAGCAGTCCCAGGAACGACCCGGCCCGGAGCCGGGCACGCAGGGGCTCGTCCGCGGCCAGCTCGGCCGGGGCGACCGAGGCCAAATAGCGCCGCGGTTCCTCCGCAGAGGCCAGCCAGACCGGGCCAGCAGGCGTCGTCGCCAGCACCCGCCCGGAGTCAGCCGGACGAAGCGGCCTGGCGGCGCCGGCGAGGCCCTCGGTCAGCGTGCGGCCCCGCAGCCGCGCATCGATCAGGGGATCGGTCCCGATGTGGACCGAGGCACGGGCTGGACTGGCAACGCGGTCGTGCTCGAAGGAGAGCCAGGGGCACGCAGGCGGCTTGGCGGGCGGCGCTGCGCCCACGAACACCGCGCCATCCAGGCCATCCGTGTCCGCCTGATCGCGGCCCTCGAAACGCAGCGGGAAGGCCGCCTCCAGCGCGGCGAACAGGCGGCGCCGCCGGGCGTGCGCCTCCATTGGAAAGACGCCCACCACCCGTGCTGTCATTCCGCCAATGCCACGGTCGGCTCCCCCGCGAACCCCGCCGGCACAAGCTCGGCTTTCGCCCCGTCGGTGATGGCGTCGTTCTGGATGGAGCCATGGCGGACCAGGTCGTACTCCCAGGTGGTGGTACCGGCCTCGTCCGCGACCAGCTCGAAGCCAAAGCTCGCGTACAGGTCCTGGACCAGCTGGTTGCGGGTGGTGGGAACATAGGTTCCCCGCAGGCGGCGGCATCCGCGAGCGGCGGCCGCCTGGCAGAGGTGCTTGAGCATCTCGGCCTCCACGGTGCGGCCGATGACGCGGCAGCTCATCACCCAGGTGTCGATGACGGCCGCGTCGCCCTCCTGGCGGGCGATCAGGACGCAGACCAGGCCGTGGTCGCCGAAGCGGTCCCGCAGCGTAAGGGACAAATGGATGTAGGCCGCCTCCCGACGCAGCGCCTCGAGCTCAGGCAGTCCGCGCCGGCGGCCCGTCAGGTTGAACTGGTTCGTCTTGGCGATCAGCTGCGCGATGCGCGGCAGGTGGAAGTCATCGAAGGGAGCCACCCGCGCCGACATCTGCAGGCCGCGGTGGAACTCCTCGAGGTTGGTAGCCGCTTGCGCCAGCTGCGCGGCTTCCCGCCGGGCACGGTACTGCTCGGTGCGGCGCCCGTCCTCCTCGGTGAGTGCCACCGTCTCCAGCCCAGGGTACTCGGCGAGGGCGCGCACGTAGCCGGCCGGATCGGCGGGCAGGTCGATCACCTCGACCTCGGGAAGCAACTCCCGGACCAGCGCCCGCTCGGCGGGATTGTCATCGACCAGGACCAGGCTATCGAGACCGAGGCCCAGCTCGCCGGCAATCGCGCGCAGAGTGGTGGCCTTGTCCGCCCAGCTGGCCTTGAAGAGCGCGAAGTCGTGGAGATGCAGACGCATGTCGGGGTGCTGCTGGAACGGCAGCCGGGCATCGGCCTCGTTGTTCTTGGAGGCGACCGCGAGCAGGATCCCCTTTTGCTTGAGCCCGAGCAGGAACGACTGGAAGCTGGCGTAGGCGTCTCCGGCCGGGCCGCCCCCCAGCGCGATCCCGCTCAAGCCATCCTCGCCGATGACGCCGCCCCACAGAGTCCCATCCAGGTCGAGCACCACGCATTTCCTGGCCAGCCCCAGGGTGGCGGCCAGCACCGCCGCGGTGTGCGTCGCCAGCAGCCACAGGGCGTCGGGGGCCAGTGCTTGTTTGGTCAGGTGCCAGTAGCGGTCGTCGAACCAGGCCCGCTTTCCGTACCATGAAGCCAGCCGATCGCAGTCGACGAAGGCCACGTCGGCCGGGGCGTCCCGCATCATCCGCGTGTTGAGCCGCTGGCCCATCGCATACCGCGAGCCCAGCCGGCCGGCGAGGTGTCCGAGCGGCTGCGCCGGGGGGAGGGCGAAGGTGTGCTGGATCACCCGCGCCGCTGCCCGCTCCCTGGCGAGCGACCAGAGCCGCTGCCAGCGCCCCAACTCGGTCTCGACCTCGGCCTCTGGTTCGTCGCTGAGCGCCACCAGCTGGAGCGCACCCTCGTGGACGGCCAGGATGACGACATCCGGACGGAAGGCGTATAGGGCGCTCTGCGGATCGAGCAGGTCCTGACTGTACTGGCCGTACTGGCTTTCGTAGACCTCGAGGTCGATGCCCACCTGGAAGGCCGCCAGGCCGATCAGCCGCGCCAGCTGGGTGGTCGTGTAGCTGCCGGCCACCGCCACCCGCGCGTGCCGCTTGGCGGCTGGTCTTGCGACCACTCTCAGTCGCGCGAGTTCCAGCGCGGCGGCCTGCCGGTCGAGGAGGCCGCCGGCGCTCTCAGCCGCCTGCCGCAACCAGCCGTACGCCTCCTCGAGGTCCCCGCGCTCTCGGCAGGCGGCGGCCAGCTCCAGTGACCGGTCGAATCCCGGCCTCTGGAGGGCTCCTTGCTCCACACCACGAGTGTCGGTGACTGCCCCGGATCGCCGCAAGGTGAGAGTCGAGCCCCGTTCCGCCGCATTGTCCTGCCGGCCATGGGCAAACCGCACCGGCCTGGGACAAAGCGGAATGCGCTGGGAGGTCCGCCCCAGGGGAACGGAGAACAATCTCATCCCGAATGCCCTAGGGGCGTTCCTATACTGGGATTTGATGAGCGTGTTTCCCCTCGATGGCGGCCATCTGCCGGCGGCGGAGCCGAATGGGGAGAGCGAGCTCGGAAGGATTCAGCCGACGCTGGTTGGGATCGTGCAGAAGCTGTTCCGGGTGCCCAACCTCCAGCTGGCGCCGGACACCCGTTATGCCGATATCCCCGGCTGGGACTCGCTCTCTCACGTGAACGTCATTTTTGGAATCGAGGAGAGCTTTGGGATTCGGTTCGATGATGATGAGTTGGACCAGCTCCGAGCGTTCAGCACGCTGGGCGACCTGGCGGCGTTGATCCGCCGGAAGCTGGAAGCCGGGACGCGCGCCCGACCGTAGGCCCACCATGCACGCCGTGAAGATCCGCGTCCTCCAGGCGCTGGCGCTCTTCCTTCCCGGAGGGAGTGGCCTGCGGGTGCGCCTGCATCGCTGGCGGGGCGTCCACCTGGGCACCGGGGTTTTCATCAGCACCGACGTCATCATCGAGACCATGCGCCCGGAGCTGATCTCGATTGGCAACGACGTCTTTCTCGGCGTGCGCAGCATGATCATCGCCCACTTCAACGACGTAACGCCGCACCTGCTGGCCGGCGCGACGTTCTCCGTCCGGATCGAAGACCAGGTCTTCATCGGTCCGGGCGCCATCATCCTGCCCGGCGTCACCATCGGCCGGGGTGCCGTGGTCGCCGCGGGGAGTGTGGTCTCCGGCAACGTGGCGGCGATGACGCTCGTGCAGGGCAATCCGGCGCGGCCGGTGGCAGCCTGCGGGGTGCCCCTGGGTCCCAACGCCTCGGCGCTGGAGTTCTACCGGAAGCTGAAGCCGATCCGCACGTGAGGCGCTGGGTCGTCGGGACAGACGGGGGACCGGCCGTCGAGGTCCAGACCAATCCGGACCACGCTTGGACCGAGCTGGGGGATGACGACGTGCACGTCTGGATCGGGTCGCTCCGCCGGCCACCGGCCAGGCTCGCCGCCCTGGCCACCCTCCTGAGCGCCGATGAGCTCCACCGGACCCGGGCTCTCCCCTCCCCCACCGACCGGCGGCGTTTTCTGGTCGGCCGCGGCGAGCTTCGCCTCTTGCTTGGCCGCTACCTGGGGACGGCGCCCGGCGCCGTCCGGCTGATCCGGCTGCCAAACGGGAAGCCCATCGTGGCCTCGTCCGCCGGCCGGACGCCGTTGCATTTCAGCCTGTCCCACTCCGGCGAGCAGGTTCTCTATGCGGTGACCCGGACCGGTGAGGTGGGTGCGGACGTACAGCGCTTTCGGACCGATGTGGACTGGCGTGGACTGGCTTCGCGATTCTTCGCCCCGGCGGAAGCCATCCGGCTGCACTCGGCCGAGCGGGCCTCCGGCCGGCCGGGTTTCTATCGTCTGTGGACCCGGAAAGAGGCGATGGCGAAGGCGGACGGAAGGTCACTCTTCTGGTGGCTGGGCACCGAGCTGTCTTCGGACCGCACCCCGGGCTGGCGGCTGTGGACGTGGCGGCTGCCCGCCGGCATGGCGTCGGTCGCGGTGAGGATCCCCCGGTGGGCGGGCTGACCTTTCATCATCTCGGCGTCGCCTCGGCTGACCTGGCCGCGGATGTCGAGGCGCTCTCGAGCCTTGGCTACGCGACCGCGGGCGAGCCGTTCACCGACGTGGGCCAGGGGATCAAAGGGGTTTTCCTCCGCGGTCCCGGACCACAGCTCGAGGTGGTGGAGCAGCTCCCCGGGTCGACCGTCCTCGAGGACTGGCTGGCCCGAGGCGTCCGCATCTATCATCAGGCGTTCCTGGCCGACCCTTTCCAGGCGGAGCTGCGACAGCTGCGGGAGCGGGGCGGGCTGCCGCTCGCTCGGCCGACGCCGGCGGTGGCGTTCAATGGCCGGCAGATTTGCTTCATGATGCTCCGCGACCAGATGCTGGTCGAGCTGATCGAGGCTGGCCCCGACTAGCGCGTTCTTAGTCGATGGTGAGCGGCTCTTCGCGAAACGTCTTCGTCCCCTCATCCAGCCGCCAGGCCCGCACCTCCGCCATCTTGCCCTGGGCCACCGCCGCCACCACATAGCTGTAAAAGGGCCAGGCACGCTCGGTGTCGAACTGGGACGGCCGCGGCGGGTGGTCGGGATGACTGTGGACGAACCCGATGATCTCCAGCCCACGGGCCTCCGCGTCCTTCTGCACCTGCAACTGCTCCAGGGGGTCCAGGACGTAGCGGTCCCAGGGGCGATCGGTCACCGCGTTCCGCATGGGCCGGAATTCCAGAGCCTGGTGGGGCTGGGTCCCGTCGCCGGCGCGGCCGATCAGGGCGCCGCAGGCTTCGTTGGGATACCCGGCCTCCAGGTGCTGGGCGACAGCGTCCATCACTGGACCCGGGACACGCAGGGTCAAGTGTCTACTTCCGGCGGTAGAGCCCCGAGCTGAGGTAGCGGTCGCCGCCGTCCGGGAAGACCATGACGAAAACGCCCTCCGAGGTGCGGCGGGCGACCTCCCGGGCGGCATAGAGCGCGGCTCCCGACGAATTGCCCACCAGGATGCCTTCGGAGCGGGCCAGGTCGTGGGCCAGCTCCCAGGCCGGCTCGGTGGGGACGCTGATCTTCTCGTCGGCCAGGCTGGGGTCGTAAATGCCGGGCACGATCGAGCTTCCCATGTGCTTGAGGCCCTCCAGGCCATGCAGGGCATCGTCGGGCTCGGCGGCGATCAGCCGGATGTCGCGGTTGTGCTTTTTGAGGAAGCGGCCGGCCCCCATCAGGGTGCCGCTGGTGCCCATGCCCGCCACGAAATGCGTGAGCTCGCCCTGGGTCTGCCGCACAAGCTCGGGGCCGGTGGTGTCGAAATGGGCCCGCCAGTTGAACGGATTGTTGTACTGGTCGGGCATAAAGTAGGCGCCCGGGTCTTCCTCCCGGATGCGGTGGGCTTCTCGGATGGCGCCGTCCGACCCCTCCAGCGCCGGCGTAAAGATGACCTCGGCGCCAAAGGCTTTGACGATCTCGCGCCGCTCCTCGTTCACGTTCTCCGGCATGACCAGCTTCACCCGGTAGCCCTTGGCCGCCCCGATCAGCGCATAGGCGATCCCGGTATTGCCCGAGGTGGAGTCCAGGATGATCTTCTCCACGGTCAGCTCACCGGTCCGCTCGGCCTCCTCGATCATCCTCAAGGCCGCCCGGTCCTTGACCGACCCGCCCGGGTTGAACCACTCGGCCTTGGCATAGAAGGTGATGTGCCGAAACTCCTTCTCTAGCAGGCGGACCCGGATCAAGGGTGTGTTGCCGATCCGGTCCAGGATGGACTGGTCGGGCACGTTCTCCACGACGGAGAGGGCTCGATCGGGCATGGCCTCCAATTCTACTGACGATGGCCGCCAAGCCGAAATTCCGAACCTGGCTCTGGCAGCCCGCGAAGCGCTATACTGCCGCCGAATTCGTCGGCCAGTCATTTTCCAGGGGGTTCTTATGGCAACCGCAATGACGCCCGCGGTCTCAGGGGCAAAAGCCGGATTCTGGATCCGGGTCGTGGCCTACATCATCGACGCGATCATCCTCGGCATCGTCACCAGTGTCGTGGCGGCCCTCTTTCGCGGGAACACGTCGGCTCGTGGTGGCATTCAGCTGGTGCTGGGCATCATCTACTTCGTCTACTTCTGGTCGGCCATGGGCCCTTGGCCGGGGCAGACGCCCGGGATGAAAATCCTGAACCTGCGGGTCGTCCGCACCGATGGGTCAAACCTGGACCTGGTGCAGGGCCTCCTGCGCTACGTCGGGCTGATCATCTCTTTCCTGGTGATCTTCATCGGGGTGATCTGGGTGGCCTTCGACCCCAACAAGCAGGGCTGGCACGACAAGATTGCCGGCACTTATGTAGTCAAGACCGTGTAGACGCGGAAGGGGGCCGTCGGCACAACCGTCGGCCCCGCCCTGGTTAGGCGGCCAGCCCTCGCTCCAGGTCGGCGGTCAGGTCATCGATCCGCTCCAGCCCGACGGAGCAGCGAACCAGGCCGTCCGCAATCCCGACCCGACGGCGCTCCTCCTGGCTCAGGCCCCGATGCGAAGTCGACGCCGGATGGCTGAGCGTGGTGGCCACGTGGCCGAGGCTGGGCATCAGCCGGATCAATTTCAGCCGGCTCAGCAGGCGCTCGACCGCCGGCAGCCCGCCCTGCAGCTCGAAGGAGAACAGGGCGCCCGCACCCTGCGGGAGGAGGCGCTTCGCCCGCCGGCAGAATGGGCTGCTGGCCAGCTCCGGATAGTAGACGTGAGAGACCGCCGGCTGCCTCTCGAGGAAGCCAGCCAGAGCCAGCGCGTTCTGGGTGTGGCGCTCCATCCGGACGGCCAGGGTTCGGATCCCCCGCAGGGTAAGCCAGGCCTCGAACGGTCCCAGGCTGGGGCCGAAGGTCCGCGCCAGCGCCCGTGCCCCTTCCAGCCAGGCTGGCCGGCCGAGCAGGACTCCGCCCACCACGTCGGCATGGCCGCTCAAGTTTTTGGTGGCGCTGTGAATCACCACGTCGGCTCCCCAGCGAAAGGGCTGGCTCAGGGCCGGGGTGGGCACCGTATTGTCGACCACCAGCAGGGCCCCGCGCTCGTGGGCCACGGCGGCCAGCGATTCCAGATCGGGCACGCGAATCAGCGGATTGGTGCAGACCTCGCAGAGGATCAGGCGCGTGCGGGCCGTCATGGCGGCGCGCACCTGATCCAGGTCCTGGACATCGACCAGCGTGGTGGTGAGACCGAACCGGGCGACATCGTCCCGGAGGAAGGTGACCGTGGTGCCGTAACAATCATTGGCCGCGACCACATGGTCACCACTCGTGGCCTCGGTGAGGATGGTGGTCGCGATGGCAGCCATGCCGGAGGCGACCGCGAGGGCTTCCACCCGGCCGCTCACGCCCACCCCCTCCAGCGCGGAGACCGCCTGCTCCAGCTGGTGGTGGTTCTGGGTTCCCCAGCGTCCGTACCCGCGGTGGCCGGCCATGGCCGTTTCGAGCGACGCCAGGTCGGGATAGACGCTGGCCGAGCCGACGGTGATATCCGGCACCACCGGCGCGTCCTGCCGGTCGAGCGGCGGCTCACCTGCGTGGACAGCCAGCGTGTCCGGATGCATAGGTCGCTCTATGTTAGATATTCGTGGGAGTCGGGCTAAGGGATCTCCACCAGGCCAGTTCGGATGGCGACCAGGACCGCCTGGGCCCGGTCGTGGATCTGCAGCTTGCGATACGTGTGGCTGATATGGATGCGCAGCGTGCGGGGACTAATTCCCAGGCGCTGGGCGATGGCCTCGTTGTTCGCGTCCGTCGCCAGCGCCCGCAGCACCTCGACCTCGCGCGCGGTGAGACGCGCGAGCACATCACTCTTGGATCCGGCTGTGCGCTCGGGAGCTGGCTTGAAATTCTGCTTGCCATCGGCCATGACAGCCGCCGCTTCACACAGGTCCGCCGGAGTCGAATCCTTGGCCAGGTAGCCGGTCGCGCCGGCGTCCAGGGCTAGTTGCGCCGATTCTTGCGTCTCGAACACGGTCAGCACGCCGATCGGGACGTCGGGGTCCTGGGCCCGAATCCGGCGGATTGCCTCCGCGCCACTCATGCCCGGCATCCGCAGATCCATCAGGATCAGGTCCGGGTGGAGCCGGCTGGCGGCGGCCACTGCCTCGTCACCCCGGGATGCCTGACCAACCACGCGGAAGCGGCCATCGGCTTCCAGGATGTCCGCGATCCCATCACGAAAGAGGGCGTTATCGTCCACCAGCAGGACGCTGAGTGACACCATCTTCCCAATATTACGGGGAGTCCCAGCATGGAGGACAGATCCAACACGCCATGCCATTTTGTCCCATGGGACTCCGGCAAGCCGGCTCCCGATAATCAGCCTAAGGGATGCTCAACAAGACGGTCGCTATCGTCGGCTACGGAGCAGCAGGCAAGAACCTCCACCAGCTCTTTCCGCAGGCCGTGATCTACGACGCGCCCCTGGGTCTTGGGTCCAAGCAAGCCGTCAACCGCTGCGACTATGCCTTTGTGGCCGTCCCCACCAACCAGCAGGCGGACGGGTCGTGCGACACCTCGATCGTCGAGGAGGTCGTCGACTGGCTCGAATCCGACGTCATTGTGCTGCGCTCCACCGTTGCCGTGGGGACAACCATGCGGCTGCGGGCCGCATCCGGTAAGCGGATTGTCTTCCAACCGGAGTTCTGGGGCGAGAGCGCCGATCACGCATTCAGCAACTCCCGACGCATGGGCTGGGTGGTGCTGGGAGGCG
>Ga0209802_1000704_pt1 | contig 25735 bp, 25 predicted proteins | sample GraSoiAngelo_129_FD_185886 | JGI IMG/M metagenome (GOLD analysis project Ga0209802, IMG submission 185886) | Grasslands soil microbial communities from the Angelo Coastal Reserve, California, USA - 14_0927_12_40cm (SPAdes) (version 2) | ecosystem: Environmental > Terrestrial > Soil > Grasslands ... | reverse complement strand
GCGGACTGGCCGGGCGCCAGCGCCTCGAGGTGCTCGACGGCGAGCAGCGAGTGCTGGTCGACCGAGAATTTGTGGTAGACGTCGTACTGCACCAGGCACGTCAGCGCGCCGAACTCCGGCAAGAACCGTCCGAGCAGTCCGAGCTCGTGCATTTCCCGGAACGTCTGCGCGACGCGCCCCCACGTCCGGCAGATGTCGAGGAACAGATCGCGAATGGGCGCCGAACGCTGGAAGGCACCGTCCACGAGGTAGAGCGAGTCCTCGAGCGCCCGCTCGAGATCGAGCGACAGCTCGCAGCCGAGGCGATGCAGGTGCCAGAAGACCTTCATGAGCCGGGCCGGATCGGCGCGCAGCGGGCCCGAGTCGCGATCGACCAGATGTAGCTGGCCGTCGAAGAACACGAGCCCGTCGGCCAGCGCCTGCTGCCGCTGGCGCCGGCCGGCCGAGCCGCGTCGCGACAGAGTCTCCTGACAGCGCGCGATCAGCCGGCGCGACACGCGGTGGATCGCCCGCGCGTGCAGATAGTAGTCGCGCATGAAGCGCTCGACGCCGAGCGACGTCTCGTCGTTCTCGTAGCCGAGGTTCTTCGCGATCCGCGGCTGGAGATCGCGCGAGAGCACGTCGTTCTTGTGGCCCGAGAAGAAATGGAGCTCGTTCCGCACTCGCCAGAGGAAGGTCAGCGCCGCATCGGTCGCGGCCTGCTCGCGCGGCGTGATGAGCCCCTTGTCGGAGAGCTCGCGCAGGGTTCGCGCTCCGAACTTGGCGGCGCCCAGCCACATCGCGGTGTGTACGTCGCGCAGACCGCCCGCCGACTCCTTCACGTTGGGCTCGCCGATGTACGGCGAGGCGCCGTAGCGGCGGTAGCGCTGGTCGCGCTCCGTCAAGGTCGTCTCGAGGAACTGGGCGAAGTCGCGCCGGTAGACGTTCTCGCGCAGCACCTTGCTGAAGCGGCCGAAGAGCCGCCGGTCGCCGGCCAGGAACCGTGCCTCCTGCATCGACGTGCGGCTCGGGAAATCCGTTCGCGCCATCGCCACGCAGTCGTCGAGCGAGCGCAGGCTATGGCCGACCTGTAGCCCCAGATCCCAGAGCGAGTACAGGAGCTCTTGCATCATCCGCTGCACGTACGGCGACTGCTCGCCGTCGTAGACCACCATCAAATCGATGTCGGAGAGCGGATGGAGCTCGCCCCGGCCGTAGCCGCCGAGGGCGGTCACGACCAGGGCAGTCGGCTCGAGTCGGGCCCGGTCGGCGTCGTCGGCGATGAGCCGGGTCAGCGAGAAGATGACGTCGTCCATGAGGCGGGCGTGCGTGCGGACGGATTCCTGTCCCGACGCGCCCTCGGCGTGTCTCACCTTCAGGGAGTCGAACCCTTGAGCGAGTGCCTGACGGAAGAATTCGAGCCGAAGGCGACGCCGGTCTTCGGCGCGCTCGGCCCTTGCTTCGGCACGCCGGGCCCGGCGAAACAGCTCGACGGACATGACAGGAGAGCGTAGCAATGCCGAACGAAGACTGTCAAATGCGACACAGACTTACTAGAATGGCCGGGTGAGACGACTCTGGCGCCCCGTTCTCGACGGTCTGACCCCCTACGACGCGGGCCCATCACTCGAGGCGCTCGCCCGGGAGCTCGGGCGGTCCGATCTCGTGCGGCTTTCGGCCAACGAAAATCCACTCGGGCCCTCGCCGCGCGCGGTGGCCGCCGTCGAGCGCGAGGCCGCGCGGATCCACCTCTACCCTGACGGCGGCTCGCGCGCCTTACGCGAGGCGCTCGGACGAAGCCTCGGGGTCAGCGCCAACCAGATCGTCGTCGGCAACGGCGCCGACGAGCTGATCGCGCTGATCGCGGCGGCGGCGTTCGAGCCGGGAGACGAGGTGGTCGTTCCCACGCCGTCGTTCGAGCCTTACGAGATCTCGGCGACCCTGGCCGGCGCCCGTGTGGTGGAGAGCCCGCTGGCGGGATACGACACCGACCTGAACGACGTCCAGCGCCGGGTCACCGATCGGACGAAGGCGGTGATGCTCTGCTCACCGCACAACCCGGCGACGACGATCATCCACAGGGCTTCGCTCCTCGCGTTTCTCGACGCGCTCGGCCCGGATTCGCCGCTCGTAGTCTTCGATCAAGCCTACATGGATTTCTGCGACGACACCGACCACGTCGACGGGATCAGGCTCCTCGAGCGCTACCCGCGCCTCATCGTGCTCCGCACGTTCTCGAAGATCGCGGGGCTCGCGGGCCTGCGCGTGGGCTACGCGGTCGCGAGCGTGGAGACGATCGATCGATTCAATCGCGTCCGCGCGCCCTACAACGTGAACCGGCTCGGACAGGTCGCGGCGCTGGCGGCCCTCGAGGACCACGCGCACGCGGAAGAGACGCGGCGACTCGTGCTCGAGGAGCGCGCCTACCTCAGCGCCGGGTTGACCAAGCGCGGCTACGCGTTCCCGCCCTCGCACGCGAACTTCCTGCTGGTCGCCGTCCCGGACGCGGCGGGCCTGCGGACGCGTCTCATGCGCGCGGGGATCCTGGTTCGCGACGGCGCCGGCGTGGGCTTCCCCGGCCACCTTCGGTTTTCGGTCGGACTCCGCGAGACGAACGAAAAGCTCCTGTCCCTGCTCTAGCCGGACGAGTCGAGGGCGACGCCGATGGGTCTGTTTCAGCGGCCCAGACGCGCTTCGAGATCGTCGAGCCAGGCGCCGACGGCTCGAATGTGGAAATCGATCAGCTCGTCGATCTCGGTTGGCACCGCGAGGTTGCGGGCGCGACAGTAATCGCCGACGGTCGCGTCCACGTCGAAGAACGACGTCGCGACTTCACCCGCTTCCATCTCGTTCACCTCCGACCGCCGTTCGGCGCGCCGCTCGTTCTCGGCGGGCGCCAGCCTCTCGAGCAGCTTCACCATGCGCTCGTAGAGCGCGCCATACCGATCGCCCATCGCGAAGTACGGTGCGAGCCCTTGCACGGCGAGATAGTCGGCAACGGTGCCATTGTCGCCGTACACGCCGGCCGTCTGGGGATGCGGCTCCAGGTGGCCGAAGCTCTCGTTGCCGTCGGGATCGGTCCAGCGCGCGAGTGGATAGAGGCGGCAGGCGAGCGGTCGGTCGGGATGGACGCTACAACCACGCTCGTCGAGGAACACGCACGAGCGGTCTTCGCGGGTCCGGAGCACGGTGCCGCCCGCCTCGGTGTGGCGGGCAAAAAACTCGGTCGTTGTCAGACCCAGCCTGCGAGCGAGGCGCAGCGCCTCGTACGGCCCTACGCGTATCGCCTTACCGTAGCAACAGCGCTTGCACGCGTTGCAGACGTACGAGAAGCGGCTGCCTCGCTCGAGGCTGAAGTCGACCTTGGCCAGGAGGTCACGGTATGGAACGGCCGTGCTCCTGACCCAGGCTCACCCTACTGCTTGCCCTCGGTCTTGCCTTCGGTTTTGCCTTCGGTTTTGCCGCCGGCCTTACCTTCGGTTTTGCCGCCGGCCTTACCTTCGCCCTTGCCGCCCGTCTTGCCTTCGCCCTTGCCGCCGGCCTTCCCCTCGCCCTTACCGCTGCCCTTCCCCTCGCCCTTGCCTTCGGTCTTGCCCTCGGTCTTACCGTCGGTCTTACCCTCGGTCTTGCCCTCCGTCTTGCCCTGGGCGATCGAGTCGGCTGGGCGGACGCCCATCGCGACGCCGAACGCCGCGATGGCCGCGGCGAGCTTGAGGGTGTCACGCCGGCTGACGCCGGCAGGCTCTGGGGACTGCTCGTTCCGCTCCGTCATCGTTTCCTCCGTGAGCTGTGGTCGACCTACACCTTCCGCGCGCGGCACCATAGCATAATTGCAGGGGTTTCCGAAACCGCCAGAGTTGGCGTCGTGGTGCTCAGCGGCGCTGGCCGCGCATGGCGGCGAGCTGCTTCTCGAGCTCCTCGAGGCGCCGGATGAGCGTGTCGCGCTCGGACGTGAGCGCCGAGATCTGTCGCTCGCGGAGCGCGTAGCGCTGGTCTTGCTGCGCGATCCTCGTCTGGAGCTCCGCCTCTCGCTTGTAGAGGCCCTTCAGCTCGGCCTCGAGGCCCGCGACGCGATGCTTTGACGGAAGATAGCCGACGAAGAGCACGTACAGGACCAGCAAGAGAAGAATGACGCTCGCGAGCACGACGAACCAGGGAAGTCGCGCTGTCGGCCGGTCTGCCACGGGCTCGGATTCTAGCAAAAATAAGAATTTGCTATCATCCCGGGTGTGGAGCTTCGCGCCTTCTTCGATCGAGCTATTCGGGCGAGCTTCCACGACCTGGCCATCGGGAACGATCCGGCCTCGCCGTACCTCGCCGATCTGCTGACGCGTTTCGCGCTGACCGAGAACCTGTACCCGCGGGGCACGTCGATCCCGCGGCTCGAGACCGTCGTCGAGATGCTCATCGAAGCCGGCACCGCCTGGGACGGGTCGTACTTCCAGCCCGAGCACGAGGTCACGGTGTCCCAGCACATCGGCGACTTCACGCTCTTCATGACCGGCATCTTTCGCGAGCGCGTCGAGCGCACCGCGTCGGTCGGGTACTACGTCGGCCAGGGCAAGCGCGCCTACCACTTCGTGTCCGAGCACGGCCGCGCGACCTCACGCGCCGATGCGGCGGCCGCGGCGCCGCTATTCCGTCGGCTCGCCGACCGGTTCGAAGGCTACGCGGGTGCCCTCGACTACGCTCGCCGCGTGTACTTCAGCGACCATCCGGCGCATCCGTTCTTCCAGCTAGGCTTCGGATGACCGATCCAGCCGCGGGCCTCGACCCGGGGTCGCTCCGGGGCCTGTCCGAAGAAGACCTCGACGAGAAGCTTCGCGCGTTCGCGAACGAGCACGGCGCCGGTGCCCTATCCGCGCTGAGCGGGCTCGCCGAGAGCGCCGTGGACCGCTCCGTGCGCCGGGCGGCGAAGCGGGCACTCTATCGGCTCTCGCAACGGGGCGTCGCGCCGACCCCCGCGCCGCCGGCGGCGCCGGTGGTCCGGCGGGGCACGCCGCACGCCGTCCGCGCCTGGCTTTCGGGCATCGACGGCAGCGGATCGCGGGCCGCCTGGATCCTGTTCGAAGGCGCCTACGGCGGCGGCGCGCTCTGCTCGCTGATCCTCAACGACGTGGTCGGGATCACCGAGGTCGCCGGTGGGGACATCACCAAGCGCCGCCTCGAGGCCGAGCTGGCCTCGCTGCGCGCGGCGCAGAAGCTTCCGTGGGTCGAGACAGAGCCCGTACGCGCCCTCGGCCTGGTGGCCGAGGCGCTCGAACTCCATCGCCAGCGCGGCACGTCGCCGCCGGCGACCTTCGGGCGCTGGCAGCCGTTCTTCGCGGCGGTGGCGCCTGCCGGGCCGCCGCCCGTACCCGCTGCTGATCCGGCGCTCGCTGACCGCTCCGTGGAGCTGCTCGGGCTCCCCGAGATGGCCGGCTGGTTCCTCGACCCCGAGACGGTTCAGAGCGATGCGCTCGAGGTGCAGGAAGCGCGCGAGAGCAGACTGGTCGTTTCCGACCAGATCAAGGCCGAGCGGCAGGAGGCGATCCTGGGGCGGGTGATCGAGCGCGAGTTCACACCCGAGGCGCGCCGGCGCTGGAGCCGCCGCTTCGCGGAGATGGCGTGGATCTTCGCCGCGACCGACCGTAGCGAGCAGGCGGCGATCGCCGCGGCGGCGTCGACGGGATTCGCCGACAGCCAGAGCAGGCTCTCGCACCATCCGCTGGCGCGAGCCCTCGCCCAGCGCGCGCTCGAGCTGGCGGCCGAGGTCGCCGCGGGCCGGCTGCGGGCCGCCGACGTGAGTCGCAAGCCCTGATCACCGACGTCCCGGGGATCCGCGTCGGTCATGCGACCGATCTCACGGGACTCACCGGCGTCACCGTCGTGCTGTGTGATCGCCCCGCGGTCTGTGGCGCCGAGCTGCGCGGCGGCGCGAACGACGTCGTCGGGCTCGACTACCTCGATCCTCGCCACCTGGTGCCGACCGTCGACGGCGTCGTCCTGGGCGGCGGCAGCCGGTTCGGCGGCGAGGCGATCTGGGGCGTCATGCGCTGGCTCGAGTCGCGCGGCCGCGGCTTCGCCGCGGGGCCGACCGTCGTCCCGCACGTCCCGGGCGCGTTCATCTTCGATCTCAACGTCGGCGACGGGCGCGCGCGTCCCACCCGCGAGATGGGCGGCGAAGCTGCCGCTGGCGCTGCGGCCGGGGCGGTCGCCGAGGGCAACGTCGGGGCGGGCACGGGCGCGAGCGTGGGCAAGGTGCATCGGATCGCCCGGGCGATGCGCGGCGGCATCGGCAGCGCCTCGCGCCGGCTGGGCGACGTCGTGGTGGGGGCGCTCGTGGTGGTGAACGCGGTCGGCGACGTGCGCGATCCTGACACCGGCGCGCTGATCGCGGGCGCCCGCGAGGCGCCCGACAGCCTCCGGCTCGTCGACTCGGCGCGCGAGCTGGCGGGCGGCCGAGCCCTCGAGCGGTTCGCCGCGCCCGAGAACACGACGATAGGCGCGGTCGCCACCAACGCGCGCCTGAGCAAGTCCGAAGCGGCCAAGCTCGCGTCGCTCGCGATGCTCGGCTACGCGCGCGCGCTCTCGCCGCCTCACACCGCGTTCGACGGCGACACGCTCTTCGCGCTCTCGGTCGGAGATCTGCCGGCCGACATCACGCGGCTGGGCCTCGCGGCGGCGGACGCGGTGGCCGACGCGATCGTGCGCGGCATCCGGGCGGCGACGTCGCTGCCGGGCCTGCCGGCCGCGCGCGACATTTGACGCCTATCGAGAGCGACGCCGCTCCGTTCGCGTCCGACAGTCTTCGACGACCCGCGCCTCGAGGGTGGCGTTCGGCTCGCACGTAGCCGGCGGATTGCCGAGCTTCTGGCGGCCTGGGCATAATGCGGGCGACCCTGGGCCGCACGAGGAGGCGATGATGCGCATCCGCTTCTGGGGCACGCGGGGGTCACTGGCGACGCCCGGGCCGACCACCTTGCGCTACGGAGGCAATACGTCCTGCGTCGAGGCACGGTCGGACGACGGAACCTTGATCGTGCTGGACTGCGGCACGGGAGCCCATCGTCTCGGGCTGGCGCTGATGGCAGAGGCCAAGCATCCCGTGCATGGCCACCTGCTGATCACTCATACGCACTGGGACCATATCCAGGGCTTTCCCTTCTTCGCGCCGGTGTTCGCCGAAGGCAGCCAGTGGGATCTCTACGCGCCTGGCGGCCTGGGCGAGCGCCTCGAAGCAATTCTGTCCGCGCAGATGCAGCATCCATATTTTCCGGTCACCCTCGCGCAGCTGGCCGCGACGATCCGTTATAACGATCTCGGCGAGGGAGCACTGACAATCGGCGGCGTGCGCGTCGCCGCCCAGTACCTGAATCATCCGGCTCTCACGCTCGGCTATCGGCTCGAAGCTGACGGCGTGTCGGTCGTCTATGCGGTCGACCACGAGCCGCACATGCGCGACCGGCCCGACACCCGCCGCATGGGCTCACGGGGCGTAGCCGCGCTTCACGCCGAGGATGCCCGGCACGTCGCGTTCATCGACGGCGCCGACCTCGTGATCCATGACGCGCAGTACACGGCGGAGGAGTATCCCGAGAAAATCAGCTGGGGCCACTCGCCCGCCGAGACGGCCGTCGATTACGCCATCGCGGCGCACGCCCGACGCCTGGCCCTCACCCATCACGACCCGCTGCGCGACGATGACGCGGTCGACCAACTGGTCGAGGTCTGCCGCGAGCGGGTCCGAAGGGCCGGGGCGAGGCTCGACGTCTTCGCAGCTGCCGAGGGCCTGACCCTCGCGCTGACGCCTCGCGAGGCCCGCGCGCCGCAGCCGCGGCGGCGGGCGGCCGCGGCCACCACGTCGCCGTCAGCGCCCGTCCATGTCGTGCTGATCGCCGATGACGACCCCGTCATCCTGGAGCTCTTGAAGGCGACCTTACGGTCCGACGCGTTCCGGCTGTACACGGCCGGAGACGGCGAAACCGCGCTCCGAATCGCCCGTGCTGTCCGCCCGTCGCTGATCTTGCTCGACTGGCTCATGCCCGGGCTCGACGGCACCGAAGTCACTCGAGCGCTGCGCGCCGACGGCGATCCCTACTTCCGTGAGGTGCCGATCGTCCTGCTCACCGCCGAGGCCGGGGCCGAGAAGACGCAGGAGGGCTTCGCCGCCGGCGTCACCGACTATCTGACCAAGCCGTTCAAGGCGCCGTTCGTCCGGGCGCGGGTGCGCGCCTGGCTCGAGCGCGTCCGGACCGATTCGGGTCGCGGCACATGAGCCTGCCGCTCCTCCTGGTGGCGGCTCTGGCCGTCGCGGCGCTTCTCCTCAGCTGGGGGCGCCCCTGGTCGTTCCGGTTGGCCCAGCTGCTCGCCCTGTGGCCCACGACCGTCGCCCTGATCTCGTTGGTCGCGCACCTCTACGCCGGCGGCTCCTCCGCGGCCGCCCCGCTGAAGCCTCCGTCTGTCGCCGCCGTGCTTCTGGCGCTCGCCGTCGGTATTTTCTGCGCGCGTTCCGGCCGCGGGCTCATCCGCGTCGTCATGAGCAAGAGGGCGGGCGGAGTGCTGGCGCGACGACTCCTGCCCGCGGCTGTGATCGTGCCCATCGTTCTTGGCTGGCTGGTCCGCCATCGATCCGACGTGCTGTCGGACGAGCTCGGGCAGGCCACCGCCGTGGTCGTGAACATCCTCCTCTTCGCCAGCCTGGTATGGGTGACCGCGGTTTCGATGAATCGATCGGACCGGGAACGGTCGGCTGGCGAGCGTCGGCTGGCCACTCAGTACGCGACGACCTACATCCTGGCTCAGGCAGGCTCGCTCTCCGAGGCGATGCCACAGATCCTCGAGGCGATCGGCAAGAGCCTCGACTGGGGGTTGGCGCTTCGCTGGAGCCTCGACCCCGAGGCCAACGCGCTCCGCTGCGCCGAGGTCTGGATGGCCCAGACCGGGAGGGGCCAGGAGCTGGCCGACCGGAGCCGACAGATGACGTTCGAATCCGGCGTAGGGCTCCCCGGGCGGATCTGGCGTGAGGGCCGGGCGCAGTGGATCACCGACGTCGTCAGGGACACCAATTTTCCCCGGGCGCCGTACGCGGCGCGGGACGGGCTCCACGGCGCGTGCGGCTTTCCCATCATCGGCCCGAGCGGGTTCATCGGCGTGATGGAGTTCTTCAGCCCGGAGATCCGGGAGCCCGCGCCCGACATTCTCGAAATGTTCGACGCCACCGGCCGTCAGATCGGGCAGTTCGTCGAGCGAAAGATCGCCGAGACCGAGCTCGAGCGTGCGAAGCTCGCCGCCGAAGCGGCGACCCAGGCGAAGTCGCAGTTCCTGGCAAACATGAGCCACGAGATCCGGACGCCGATGAACGCGGTCATCGGCATGTCGAATCTCCTGATCGACACGAACCTCGACGCGCGCCAGCGGGAATTCGCCGAAACGATCCGGAAGAGCGGCGACCATCTGATGACGGTCATCGACGACATCCTGGATTTCTCCAAGATCGAATCGGGCAAGCTCGATCTCGAGCAAGAGCCTTGCGTGCTCGCCGGCTGTCTCGAGGAGTCCCTGCAGCTCGTCGCCAGGACGGCCCAGGAAAAGGGCGTCGAGCTCACGGGCTTCATCGAGCCGACGACCCCGGGCGTGTTCCTGACGGACGCCGGCCGCTTGCGCCAGATCCTCGTGAACCTCCTCGGCAACGCGGTGAAGTTCACCGACGCCGGGGAGGTCGGCGTCACCGGCGCTGCGGCGCCGCTCGGGGGCGGCCGGTGGGAGATCCACTTCGCGGTGCGCGACACCGGGGTCGGGATCCCGGCCGACCGGCTCGACCGCCTCTTCAAGTCGTTCAGCCAGGTCGACGTGTCGACGACGCGCCGCTACGGCGGGACCGGCCTCGGCCTGGCCATCTGCAAGCGTCTGAGTGAGCTGATGGGCGGGCGCATCTGGGTCGAGAGCGAGCCCGGCAAGGGCTCGACGTTTCACTTCACCGTCGCCGCCGTGGCCACCGACGCGCCCTCGGCGTCGCAGCCCCTGGCCTGCGCGGGCGAGCTCGCCGGTAAGCGGGTCTTGATCGTCGACGACAACGCGACGAATCGGCGCATGCTCCGGCTTCAGCTGGAGACGTGGGGAATCTTCAGCCGTGATACCGAGTCGCCGGCGCAGGCTCTGGAGTGGATCCGGCAGGGAGATCCCTACGACCTCGCGCTGCTCGACTACCAGATGCCGGGCATGGATGGGGTCGCCTTGGCGCGCGAGATCCACGCGGTACCCCGAGACCCCTCGCTGCCGCTGATCCTCCTTTCCTCCGTGCCCCAGCCGCTCGCCCCCGAGCCGCGTCCCTCGGCCTTCACGGCCGTGCTTGGCAAGCCTGTCAAGCTCTCGCTCCTCTACGCGAGCATACTCGATGCGATGGGCAGGGAGCGCGCGAGCGGCGAAGCCGAGCCGGGCCCGAGTCCGCCGCAGGCGGTCCGGCCGACGGATGCCGTGTTGAAGGTCCTCCTGGCCGAGGACAACGAGGTCAACCGGTCGGTGGCGCTCCGGATGCTCGAACGTCTCGGCTACACGGCGGACGTTGCGGTCAACGGGCGCGAGGTCCTCGAGCGCCTCGAACGCTCCGCCTACGACGTCGTCCTCATGGACGTGCAGATGCCGGAGATGGACGGGCTCGAGGCGAGTCGCGCCATCTGCCGTCGCTGGCCGGAGTCGCGCCGTCCCCGGATCATCGCGATGACCGCCGAGGCTATGGAGGGCGACCGCGAGACGTGCATTGCGGCGGGGATGGACGACTACATCGCCAAGCCCGTGGATCTCGCGGTGCTCCGACGTGCTCTCGACGCGTGCCGGCCGCTCGCGACGCGGCGCCCTGTGGCCGAGGCCGCCTCGGTTCCGTCGGCGAATTCCGAGTCACTGGACCGAAGCGTCCTCCACGAGCTCAGGGAACAGCTCGGCGATGCCGAATCCGTGCACAAGGTCGTCACGACGTTTCTGCACTCGACTCCCGGGCTCCTGGCGGCGTTGCGCGAGGCCGCCGGCAAGGGCGACGCCACCGAGGTGCGGCGGGCCGCCCATGCGCTCAAGTCGTCGAGCGCGATGCTCGGAGCCAGAGCCCTATCCCGTGCGTGTGAAGAGCTCGAGCGTCTGAGCCGTCTCGGCAACGTGGCCGACGCTCCGGCGAGGGTCGCGGCGCTCGAAGCCCTGTACGTCGACGTCAGACCGGCGCTGGAGGCCGCCACGGCCGGTTAGCTGCGCGGAGCCAGCAGACGATCGGCGAGAGCGACTTCAGCGCGCACTCCGTTCGCCACGGCGCGCCACGACTGTCGTCTTTCGCCAGTCGTTAAAAAGATGATGGGCTCGAGGCCGGGCGAATTTCGACGCTCATCGGACTGAGAGGCTGATTCGCCGACCCGGCTCAGCCACGCTTCGCGCGTCACTAACGGCGGAGCCAGCCCACGACCGCGTAGGCCAGCAGTGCCACGACGAGCCAGAGCCAGCGGCGCACGGCCGCCACGCGCTCGGCCGGCATCGGCGAGAGCACGACCGGATGCAGCCGGCTCGCGATGAGGGCGCCGCCGAGCGCGCCGCCGATGTGGGCGCCGTTGTCGATGAACGGATCGGTGAGACCGCCGGCGATCGTGTAGATCGCCCAGATCAGCAGCACGAAGCCCACGCGCCGGTCGCGCACCAGCAGGCGATCGCGCTCGCGGCGCAGGAGCACGATCGCCGCGCCCTGCAGGCCGAAGATCGCGCCGGAGGCGCCGACGGACGGCCCCACGCTCACCAGCATGCTCACGAGAGAGCCCGCCAGGCCGCTCAGCACGTAGAGCACGAAGAGCTGGGCGCGGCCGAACGCGGCCTCGCACACCATCCCCAAGATGTAGAGCGCGATCCCGTTGCCGATCAGGTGCTCGGTGCCGCCGTGGAGCCAGGGCGCGGTCAGGAGCCGCCAGTACTCGCCGGCGGCGACGCGCTCGCGGGCGAGCGCGCCCATCGCGATGATCGCCTCCTTGGAGGCGAGCGCGCCCAGGCGAATCTCCACCACGAAGATCGCCGCGAGCAGGACCAGCGTCGCGAGCGTCACGGGCGGCAGACGCCCCATGCGCCGCTCGAAATCGACCTTGCGCGAGAGGAGCATGTCGGGCGTGATGCGCAGCGGCGCCTCGGGGACCGCGCTCACGTCAGCGGCGCTCCCCTGTATCGAGCATGACGCCGAGCGCCACGGCGATCCGCCGATCGAACGTGCGCGCCGAGTCTGTGGAGAGATCGAGCACATAGCGGTCCAGCAACGTGAACTTCCGATTGAACTCACCGAAGATCTCCGCGTCCGCGCCACGGACGAAGACGAAGTTCGTGCGAAGGAATCCGAAGAAGGTGCCCATGACCCGCCGGAGCAGCGAGAGCACGATCGAGTCCTCGATCGCCAGGGCCAGCAGCACGCCCTCGGGAGTCGTGACGTACCAGCGCTTGCGGACGATGTTGTGAAGATACGTTTTCTTCAAGATCGCGAGGGGCTCGCCCGACGCCGTCACGATCGTGTACGTCCGGGTCAGGAACGCGACGCGCTGATTCTGGAACACCCGCAAGAGCGTCTCGCGCCGCGAGTCGTCGCGGTAGATCGTCACATGGCGGCGCGGCCGCAACGACATCGAGATCACCAGGAAGATGAAGGCCGCCAGCGGTACCGAGAGCAGGATCGTGAGCCCGCTCCCATCCCGAGCGAGGGCGCCGGCCGCCCAGCCCATGATGGTCAGGGTCACGATGGCCGCGAGCAGGTAGGCCACGAGCGTGCGGATCGGGTACGTGGGACGCTCCACGTAGAGAATCGGCGTGCCGTCCTCCGCCCAGACCTCGTACTTCGACGTGATCGTGAAGACGCGCTCGCGCAGCAGGAAGACGTCGCGGTCGAAGGCGTGGTCGACCCCCGGTGTCGGCGGGCGGGGCGCGCTTGCAGAAGGACCCGCGCGCAGGTGCCGGCCGCACGCTGGACACTCGAGGAGGCGGCCCGCGTATTCCGGCCGCAGCTCGTAGACCTCGCCGCAGGGGCAGGAGACGACGACGCTCGCCCGGCTCACGGCGTGGACGGGCGCAACCCCATGGGCATGGATTATACTCAACACTGTGGCGATCCGCCGCGCCCTGGCCTTTCAAAATCAGCTCGTTATCCACGGGTCACCCCTTTTTGCTGTCCGCCTTTCGTCCGTGTTCAGGGGTGTCACCTGAGCGGCCCGCCGCTGGGCGCGATAGGCCCGCCTGCCTCGAGCGCCTGACGCTGATCCTCGTGGCTCGTGATGTCGTAGCGTTTGAAGACGAGCGGCGACTAGTGGCCGCTGATCGTCATCGCGACGCTCTCGGCGACGCCCGCCCGGCGCATGTTGCGAATCGCCGATCGGCGGAGATCGTGGATGGAGACGCCGGCGAAGGAGCGCCAGCCGGTCGGGCCCCGGCGCTTCACCTCGGGGATGCCGGCCGTCGCGCACGCGGTCCGCCAGTGTTCGCGTAACGCGTCCTTCACGCGTCGCCCGTTCTTCTGGAAGAGGTGCGCGCAGTCTAGCCGCCGTCCGGCCCACCACTTCTCCACCAGCTCCCAGAGCCGGCCTTGTAGGACGATCACACGCCCCTGGCCGTTCTTGCTGTCTGGCAGACGGATCTCCGCGTCCGCCTGGAATACCCAAGCGAGCTCGAGCCCACAAACCTCTTCGTAGCGCCATCCAGGTGAGATAGGCGAACTCCGCCAAGTCCGCGTAGGGCTGAAGCATTGCCGCGTGGATTTGGTCGAACTGCTCCACGTCCACGAACCCCTTCCGCACCCCGCCCTGCCCGGCTGTCGGCACGTACGGCAGATGCGGAATGCGCCTTGTCGGTGGGCCAGCCGAAGCGCCGCCCGCAGATACATCAGTCCCACCGTGGTTCCGGCGACGTTGGGTGTACTTCGCTGATCAGTGGGATCCGAAATCGCCCTGGCACGACCGGCGCGTGCGCCTCGCCGCCAACCACGCCAGCGATCGTCACGCCATCAACAAGGCAGAGAGCCGAGGGTATTCCCGGATCACCGGCAGTATCATCCCGGCCACCTTCGATTTCTACTGGGGGCCGCCTGTCTCCCCCTACGATCCAGCCCGAGCGAAGAAGCTTCTGGCCGAGGCCGGGTATCCCAACGGGTTCGACGCGGGTGAGTACTTCTGTGATGCGGTTCTCCAGCCTCGCCGAGAGCGTGATCACCTATCTCAAGGCGGCCGGCATCCAGGCGAAGCTTCGGCCCCTAGAGCGGGCGGCCTTCTTCAAGGGTACTCCGAGAAGAAGCTCAAGAACCTCATCCAGGGCGCCAGCGGCGCCTTCGGCAATGCGTCCGCGCGCATTGAGGCCTTCGTGGCCTCGGGCGGGGCCTATGTCTACGGCAGCTATGACGACCTCGACGGACTCTTCCGAGAACAGGCGGCGGAGATGGACACCAAGAGGCGGGGCGCGACCCTGCGGCACCTCCAGCAGCTCATTCACGAGAAGGCGATGTTCGCGCCGATCTGGGAAGATCGGCGGCCTCAGCGGCGTCGGCCTGCGAGTGGAGGACTCCGGGCGCGGACACATCGCCGGCTACCCATTCTCGGCCCCGTACGAGCATGTCAAGCTCAAGGCCAAGTGAGACTCGCGTTGCGGTATTATTCCTGGCCGAGAACTGGGTGTCGGCGCGTCAATCCCTCCCAAACACGAGGAGAGTTGGTCATGCCGGTGTACGAACACTTCTGCGACAAGTGTGAACGTGAAGTGCAGCTGACCCTGTCGATTCGCGATCACGACAAAGAGCCGATGACTCGCTATCTGGAACCGAATGCGAGGAGGAATCGCAGCGCTCTTGTCTCGGTGGTCGTTCCGGCGCTGAACGAGGAACGGAACCTGCCCCACCTCTTTGAACGCCTCTGTTCTGTGTTCGAGGGGGCCGGGTGGAGGTTCGAATTAATCCTGGTCGACGACGGGAGCACCGACGGAACGCTAGCGGTCATGAAAGAGATGCGGTCGCGGGACGCGCGGGTCCGATACGTGAGCTTGTCTCGGAACTTCGGTCACCAGGCGGCGCTGTTGGCCGGACTCAAACACGCGCAGGGAGACGTCGTGGTCTCCATGGATGCCGACCTCCAGCACCCGCCGGAGACGATTCCGCGCATGCTTGCTTTATGGCTCGAGGGATACGATGTCGTGCATACCCGGAAGCGCTCGGACCTCTCTGCACCTTTGTTCCGGAGAGTCATTGCCAAGCTATTCTACAAGAGCTTCAATATGCTTTCCGATGTCCAGCTCGTCTTTGGCGAGTCCGATTTTCGGTTGCAGGATGCCCACGTAGTCAGGGAACTGTGTCGGATTCCCGAGCATGATAAATTCCTGCGCGGTCTGGTTGAATGGCTGGGATTCCGGCAGTCGAACCTCGATTATGATGTGCCGCCACGCTTCGCTGGTAAGTCCACCTATCCCTTGGGAGGCCGGTTGCGTTTTCACGTGAATGGAATGTTGTCCTTTTCCATCATTCCTCTGAGGTTGTTCATGATCCTCGGCCTGTTGGTGGCCATTCCGACCGGGCTCTATGGCGTGTGGGCGTTGGTGGCCGGTCTCTACGGGGGACTGTTCGGCTATCCCCTTTGGGTTGTTCCAGGTTGGGGAAGTATAGAGGCTTCGGTGACCTTCCTGGGCGGAGTCCAATTGCTCGGAATCGGCATACTCGGGGAGTATCTCGGCCGAGTTTTCGAGCAAACCAAAGGCCGTCCAGAATATTTAGTCAGAGAAACATCGCTGAGCACCACACCGCATGGGCCCGGTGAGGCCGCGACCAGAGACCGGGAAATCCAGCTGTAGCGATGGATACTGCCGATCTTGGTAGGTCTCATCGTCGAGGCGGCGGCATGTCACCCCGACTCATCACTATTAATGCCGATGACCTCGGTCTCCACGAGGCCGTGAATGAAGGGATCATTCGCGCGCATCAGGATGGCGTTGTTACTAGTGCCTCGATCATCGCGTGCGGAAGAGCCTTCGACGATGCGCTCATTCGCTGCAAATCCTGCCCTGAGCTGGATCTGGGCGTACATCTCACGCTGGTCGGGGAACGACCGCTAGCCCCAATTGAAAAAGTAGTGTCCCTCGTCGACGAAGATGGGGCCATGCCACCATCTTTCATGCCGTTCGCGCACGCTTGGCTCACCGGCAAGATTCACGCGACCGACATCCGCTTGGAGCTGGAGACTCAGGTGGCTCGGGTTCTCGACAATGGTATTCGGCCCACTCACTTGGATAGCCATCAGCATGTCCACTGTCTGCCTGGCATATGGACGATGACGTTAGACATCGCAAAAACATACTCAATCCCCTTCGTCCGCATGCCGTCCTTCGACAGCCTGTGGGCGGAGGTCAAGTCCCCGCTGGTGCCGTTGATTCGAGTGACAGTCAACCTGCTAGCGATCCTGCGGCAGATGGTGGATATGCGTCCCATCAGATGCGTCGACAAGGTCAGGGGATCCGCTTTTAGCGGACGGTTGACGACAGCGCGCCTTCTGTCAATCCTCGAGACTCTTCGGCCCGGGATGACTGAAATTCTGGTTCACCCCGGAATCCAAAACGAAGATCTTGCGCGACGCTACGGACATTGGGAGTTCGATTGGGCAGCGGAGCTCCGCGCCCTGACGGATGCGCTCGTAATTACACGCTGCCGGCGCGGCGATTTCACCTTGACCAGGTTCTCCGAGATGAAGGCATTTCCCTAGACCATCTGAAGCAGCTGCTACCAGACTTGGTGCTCAGCGTTCCAATCGGTCGTTGCAGTACCTCGCTTGAGCTGCATCGCCCCAGACGAGGGGTCAGCGGCGACCAAACTGCGCGTGCCGGGAGGGAGTTGCCTGAGGAACGAAGAGAAGCGATCCAAAACTGCCCTAGGTCGAGCGGCTCTCGTCGCAATTGTCTTCTAACAGACCGACGGGTAGTTCCACTCGTTACATAGGTCGCACCAACCGAAGCCGCCATCGGGATTCCAGAAGGAGCAAAATGTTGTGTGACGCTGTACGCGAAAAAATATCTGCGTAGACCACGGTTCCGCAGACGTAGAACGTTTGGTTCGGCGCCTTAGTCTTTTCCACGTCCTCAGGCGTTTAGATGTGGTAGTCCATGTCAAGGTTCGAGGTCTCCCCCGGGAGCTCTAAGCCCAGCGTGGGGTCGGACTCCAAACATAGGACAGCGAGTAAATCGAAGGGCGCGGCCTTTCCTGATGGATGAGCAAGGTACTGCCACGAGGCTCGGTCTCAACCCGCGCGCAGCGCTGTTTGTCCTTCTAGTCTTTTCGCTATCGCGTTTGCTCGTCTTCGGCGCAATGGCAACGAGCTCGCTGGTTCTCCCTCGTTCACAGGTGGCCGGCTGGGACCTCGATAACCCGATATTGCGTCCCCTGTTTCGGTGGGATACAGGCTGGTATCTGTCGATCGCGACACGCGGCTACTCGTACGACGGCAACCCCGAGAAACAGCAGAATGTTGTCTTCTTTCCGCTCTATCCGCTAACGTGCAGACTATGCCACGCGATCACAGGGGTTTCGGTTCCTCTGTGTGGGGTCGTCCTGTCCAATGGAGCGCTCCTGGGCGCGTTGGCGACGCTCTACGTCCTCGTCACGCGTGAGGTGGGTGCCGCGAGTGCGAGACTGACCCTGGTGTTGCTCTCGTTTTTCCCCGGATCCCTCTTTTTCTCGACAATGTATACCGAGTCGTTTTACTTGCTGTTTTCTGCGCAGGCGTTCCTCGCGTTTCAAAGGGAGCGCTTCATCCTTGGTGGCGGCTGGGTAGGTCTGGCGTCAGCAACGCGTCTTCCGGGGATTCTGCTTCTTGCTCCCCTGTTCGCACGGGCGCCGTCACCGCTGAAGGATCGGCAGATGTTTGGGCGTGTGGTACTGGCCGCCCTGCTCGGAGTGTGTGGCTTGGCAGGATTCATGACCTACCAGCTGATCGCCTTTGGCGATCCTTTTGTGTATATCCGGGACGAACAGGCTTGGGGGAAATTTTCAGCGCATCTGTTCGGTAGAGTTCGTACCTCGATACCTGCCGCCTTTGATGCCGGGTTCACGCTCGCGTTTGGCGCGCTCACTTACGTGGTCTTTCGAACTCTCCCCCGAGGCTACGGCATCTACACCGTGTTGAGCATTATGGTGCCACTCGCCGGAGGGCAGACTAGGGGGATGACTCGCTATCTGGCGGTGCTCTTTCCCGGGTTCATCGCGCTTGCGGTCATGGGGCAAGAACGTCGATGGATTCCCTGGTTTGCGATTCCGGCGTTCGCTTTTGGGCTCGGATACCTATGCGTGAGATTTGCTCAATGGTACTTTGCTAGCTGAACCATCAGGGAGCCCACACCTTGCCCTGACGTCATGCCGACGAATCGGAGCGAAGCGTTCAGCGACAGCGTCATCGCGATCATCATTATTGGCTTCCCAGAGATGAGGCCATCGCGGATTGAAGTGACCCTCACGAACACCTGCTCTACTGTCCCCTTGTGGTCCCGAAGGTTGGTGACGACAGAGAACTCATGGCCAGGGAGGGAGGCCATTGCGCTTCGGCACCAACGAGGAACAACCATCCGGGCACCGCGTGGGACGTCCTGACGAAGTTCCATCTGATTGTGAGAACGAGCGCCGCAGGCGCTGCTGCTGCGGCCGGACCTGGCGGTCCGAAGGACGGGTTGACGACGGCACAGTTCGTCCTCCGCAACGACTACACGGCCGCTGCGCTACGGCAGAAGGAGGCGCTCGCCAAGCAGCGAGGCTCCGACTGGTTCTCGGCCTCATCCTGACCGCGGCGCTCCTGCTGGCCTCGTCCGCCGCGGCCGATCAGCTCCCGCCCAACGAGCTCGGCAGCGTGATGATCCTCGAGTACCACAAGATCGATTATCCCGAGGCGCGCTGGACGCGAACGCCCGAGAACTTCCGGCGTGACCTCGCGACGCTCTACGCGAAGGGCTACCGGCTGATCGCCCTGGGCGACCTGCTCGACGGGCGCCTCGTGCTCCCTGCCGGCACGACGCCCATCGTCCTTACCTTCGACGACTCGTCGCCGGGGCAGTTCCGCTACATCGAGCAGAACGGCGTGCTCGCGATCGATCCCAAGTCCGCCATCGGCATCCTCGAAGCGTTTGTCCGCAAGCACCCGGACTTTGGTCGGGCCGCGACGTTCTTCGTCCTGCCGGCCGCGGACCCGCCGAATCGGCTCTTCAACCAGCCGGCGTGGGAGGGGTACAAGCTCAAATACCTGGTGAGCCACGGCTACGAGATTGGCAACCACACGCTCTGGCACGCGAACCTCGCCAAGTATCCCGAGGCGAGGGTCCGTGCCCAGCTCGCCGAGGCCCAGGCGTGGATCCAGCGCGCCGTCCCCGACTACCGGATCCGCGCCCTCGCGCTCCCGTATGGCGCGTACCCCTCAGACGTGAGCTGGCTGCTGCGCGGCTCGGCCAAGGGCACGACCTACCGCCACGACGCGGTGCTGAAGGTCGCCGGCGGTGCCGCGCCGTCACCGTTCTCCCGCGCATTCGATCCGGTGCGCCTGCCGCGCATCCAGGCGATCGAGCGCGAGCTGGCTCACTGGCTCGGGTACTTCGAGCGGAATCCCAGGGAGCGGTTCGTGAGCGACGGCGACCCGGACACGGTGACGGTCCCGGCGGAGCTCCGTGACCGGCTCAGGAGCGAGCTTCCTCGGCGCCTTCGGATCGTCGACCGCTAGTGCGACCGTAGCCGCAGCCGAGCGGGCGGCCTCGCTGTACATGAGACGACGCGCGCCGGTTCAAGACCGGGCCGGCGCCTGTTCGTGGTCGCAGCCCGCACCTAGTTTGAGTGGCCCTGCGAGGGCGCCGTGTCCTAGTCCGTCATCGAGTGAGCCCAAGGCCTTTAGTGCTGGCGCGCGTCGGAGCGTCGGCTAAACTCCCCAACCGTCCTCACGCGAGGTAGTACTTGAACCAATCCGTTGGGAGGATGCCCCGCGCCGCCTGGAGAGGCCTTACGGCTCAGGTCGCTCGAGCCGCTTCGCCTGCTTCTTCGCGGCGTACACTTTCCCGCCATAAGACCTCCGAGCGTGCTGAGACCACTCGCCAAGAGCAGGAAGCTCCCCGGCTCGGGGACCGATACAGGGGCGGGGGCGTCGGGTCCCGCGTTTGGCGCCACCGTGGGTCCCACGTACTCCCCGGCTCCCCCGCCGGGGCCGCCCCGCTTTCCGTGATTTCCAGCCATAGCGTGTGAGAGCCCCGGCAACAGCGCGATCATCGCCACGGCAGCTGCGATCGTCAGTAGTTTCATCGGGCTTCCTCCACGATCAATAGCGTCCGCCTGCATATGTGACTCTTATTATCCAGATGCCGATTCTTTGTGGCATTCGTCATGCCAAACACGAGTGGCTTACACGACGCCTCTTTGCAGACCGCACGAAATCTGGAAAAATGAAAAGCTCTGCGAGAGTCTCGCAAAGATTCGCAGGGTCTATCACCCCGCTTTTGCTAGGCTCATTGACACGGGACCTCCGAGCAGGCTAGGAGGTGTCGGGTATACGCAGTGACACCTTAAGTTCCCGTAAGAGAGGAGACTCATTGGGTGTGTAACGCGTTCGATTTCCTTATGGAGCCGTGCGTCGCATTCGGGTTTACTCGCAGTCCCTGCGACGGTGTGCCACACGCGCGACTCAGCGTATGCACCGTAGTCGAGCCGCACCTCGTCATTCCACAACACCCACGAGCACTCCGCGTAGGCCACTATCGCTGAGGTGAGTATCGCGAAGGCTGCGAGCGGTGAGGCACTGCGAATGGCACGGATCATCGGCATCTCTCCTTCGCTTTGCTAGCGATCGTCGCAGGCGCGTCACCTCAACGCGCGGAGGACCTGGGCACCAATAATTAGGAGACACCCCGCTGCGATGGCCAGCAGAAAGATGTCACTCGTTTGGAGTCGCCGTCGCACGAGCCGATGATTTCAGACATCGCCTGAAGAAACCCTTAAGACCTACTCGCTTCACGCTGACTCTCTCGCGCGAGCCCACACGCGGATCTCGGTGACGGCGGACTGCTTGATAAGCCGGAAGCGCATTGGCGTTCTTGCCGCCTACGGTCGTGAAGGGCCGCCCGACCACTTCCTACTCGCCGGTTGCGTCGGTCAGGCGATCACCGGGCTTGAGTTGCATGGGGAGGACGCTGCGATCGGCTCGCGCTGTCGAATCGTTCGTCTTCTCACGCTTCGGCCTTGCCACAGACCTCACGCCATCTACGAGTCATTACGTGGGTCTCCTCGATGCTCGCATTCTCATGCCAGCACACCACACGACTAGAGCAGCCCCAGTGACGAATTTTGTCGGTCGCCTGCCCGCATGCGTCATTTCTGGCAATGTTTCCGGCCGGATCCGATTCTAAGGCCAGGAAATTAGGGGAGTCGTGGTTGGCAGGCGACATGCACGGCAGTTGTACGGCATGGAAGGGTCAAGTTGCCGTCTCCACCGGGTGCATCTCGCGGTTCTGTTGTGCGGTCTGCTGCTCCTCACGTTCGCGGAGCGCCGGCTGGCCGAACTGGACTTCAACTCTACCGGCGTCGTACGGATCGAGAACAACGAGAAGCCCGATGGCGACGAGATCATCAACCGGCTCGTTTTTGTCGACGACACGACTGAACCTCTTGCGCCGAAGGTCGGCGATGCCTGCCACGCCGCGCACATTCCGGTCGCATCGTGCCCACGGTCGCTCATCACGGTCCGACTCTCAGAGTCTCGCGCCCCGCCGCTCGCTCTTCTCCTGTCCCACGCGTAAGTGACGCTCCGCTACTAGGCGGAGCCCTAAGTAGCAAACCTGACGAACGTTGAACATTCATGGGAGGAACGTATGCTTCGCTTTTGGAACAAACGACATTTGAACTTTCGCAACCAGCGAGGCTTCACCCTCATCGAGCTGATGATCGTCGTCGCGATCATCGGCATCCTGGCGGCCATCGCCATCCCGCTCTACGCCAACGTTCAGGCGCGCGCGCGGATCGCCAAGGCCCAGGCTGACGCGCGTGCCCTTGCGTCGGCCATCTCCATCTACGCCGCCCACATGGCCGTCGTGCCGACCACGGCCCAGGGGCTCAACTCGCTGACGGTGCAAGCAGTCAATAGCCTCGGCCAGTCAGCCGGTCCGTTCATGGCGAAGATTCCGCTTCCCCCGGCGGGCTGGGTGAGCCCATATAGCTACGTCGGCGACACGACGTCCGGCACCTTCGTGATCACCTCGAGCGGTGACAACACGACGGTCGCGCTGCCGTAACGAATCGACATCGCACCCACGGGGAGGACCCGGAGTCTCCCCGTGGGCGCTTCTCTCGAACTTGACCGCGCTCGTTCCCGCTCGCTACTGTTGGAGAAGCTGAATTCTTTGCCGCGACTGGTCCACCCGCCGGCAGAGCGTTCAGTGACGACGGCCGGAGCCTCAAGGTTCCGGCCGTCGCCCTTTGATCAGATTAGGGAAGGCCACGCCGCGCGCTGCGTCGAGTGCCACGGCGTGCGCTCCCACCCGGTGCCGGTCGCACTCGTTGGGGAATGCTCCATGCCGGTCGTGTAGAACGTGGCCCGCCAGCCTCAGTCATCGTACTGAGTGAATTGCAGGTGGTAGCCCTGACGGTCCATGCCCACCGCGACGTGCCCAATACCAGCCCACGAGTCGAGCCATGTGCGGAGGGCGTGGAGGGCCCGGTCGGACGACGCGTTTCACGAGGCCGTAGTCCAGATGGAAGCGCTTCGCCAGACTCGGGGCGGTGACCGGAACGGGCGAGCTCAGAACGATGGCAAGCACTCGCCACTCCAAGCGGTGGAGCTTGACCCGCACGGCCAGGGCTTCCAGCCATTGAGCAGGGACCGCTTCGAGACGCGGATCGAAGGAAGATTGTTCCATGCTGGGCTGTTCCCCCCGTTGCCCGAGGCACTTTCATCGGCCCTGGCCTCGGCCGTTTCTCGGCCAGTTGCGTGCGCGGCCGCTGTCCGTGTTTTGTCCGTGTTCCGCATTGGACAGCCCCGTACAGAGCCGACGCCACCACTCAGAAATACCGCGATTTTCCGGCTGTGGACGGCGCTGGTAGACAGGTCGCGGGCATCGATTATACTCACGCCGATGCCGATGCGTGGGAAGGTGATCCGGTTTCCGAGGTTCCCGCAGGAATCGGGCGGCGAGCGCGGCCTGGTCGAGGTGCGCCGCTGCGATCAGGCGGAGGCGCTCGTCCTCAAGGGCCTCTTCGAGAGCGAGGGGATCCCGACCCTTCTTCGCGCGCGCCTGGCCCATTCGGTCTATCCGTTCAGCGTCGGCGGCCAGGGTGAGGTGGTCGTCCTCGTCCCGGCGAGCGAGGCCGCGCTGAGCCGCCGTCTCCTCTTCCGTCTCGCCTCGTCTCCGCCTACGCCACTTCCGCAATAACGGCCTCGAGTCCCCGGAGCGCGAGGGCCAGCGCCGGCGGCTCAAGCGTGCCGCCGCGATCCCGCGGCGTGTGATACGTGTCGAACGGCACCGGGCGCCGGATCAGGTGACGGAAGGCACTGCGCAGCGGGCTGAAGACGAACTGCCGAAGGGCGTCCGCATTCGCCGAAGGCACGAGCGTGAACCCGTACGCCGGCACACCCAGCGGCGCGAACGCTCGGTGATCGCTTCCGAACATGGGGATGCGGCCGACCACGTGGTAACTCTGGTCGCGCCCGAGCCCGACACCCTCGAGCGCCGCGCTGACCTTTCGAAGAAACGGCGTCTCCTCGGCCGCGTCCCAGACCACGACGCTGTCGCCGACGCCGCACAACTCGAGACTCAGGACGCCGGCGAGCTCCGACACGTTCGTGTTGTCGAGCACGTACTGGCGGGCACCGAGATAGCCGCGCTCCTCCGCCGCGGTGAAGAGAAACCTCACCCGCAGCTTCGTCGGGGGCGAGACGGCCAGCCGCTCGATCAGATGGAGCAAGAGGCCGACGGAGGCGGCGTTGTCGTTGGCGCCGGGGCTGCCGGGCACCGCGTCGTGATGCGCGGCGAGCAGGAGCACACGGTCGCCGGTGCCGAGGTCGACGCTGAAGTTTTCGCCCGAGCCTTCGGCGGACGCGAAGCGATGCACCGCGAACGGGACGGCGAGGGCGCGCAGATATCGCGCCACCGCGTGCTCGCGCTCCGGGTTCGACCGCCCCTCGAGCAGACGGGAAAGCGCCTGGGGCGTGCGTACGCCGCGAATGACCTCGGCGATCGGCGCTGGCACTACGGGCGGCGTCCGGTCGCGGACGTTGGCCAGCTGACTCAGCCGTGTGTTGAGGCGCCCTCTCAGATACAAGGCGACGTCACGCAACGAGGTGGCGCGACTCACAGCCTCAAGAGACTCCGGGCGTTCTCGGACATCCGCGCGGCCAGGTCGGCGAGCGGCTCGCCGCGCAGCTCGGCGACGCGCGCCGCCGTGATCGCGAGATACGCGGGCTCGTTGCGCTTGCCGCGGTAGGGCTGCGGCGGCAGGAACGGACAGTCGGTCTCGACGACGAGGCGGTCGGCGGGGACAAATTTTGCAACCTCGGGCAAGGCGCCCGGCTTCGGATACGTCACGGGCCCCGCGAGCGAGAGCAGGAGTCCGAGATCGAGACAGCGCCGCGCGATCCCGACGTCGCCGGAGAAGCAGTGCATGATCCCACCGTGCTCGCTCACGTCCGCGGCGCCGAGGATGCTCAGCGTCTCCTCGTGGGCATCGCGGCAGTGGATGAGCACGGGCTTGCGCGTCCGGCGCGCCAGCGCCAGCTGGCTCCGGAGCGCGCGCTCCTGGGCTTCGCGCGGCGCCAGGTTGCGAAAGAAATCGAGCCCGGTCTCGCCGATCGCGACGACGCGGGGGCCCCCGGCCAGCCGCTCGATCTCGGCGAGCGCCGCCTCGTCGGCATCGGCAGCTTCGTGCGGATGGATGCCGACCGCCGCCCACACGTTCGGCTCGCGGAAGGCCAATGCCGCCGCGGCCCGCGAAGTCGGCACGTCGGTCCCGATCGTGAGGATGCGCCGAACGCCCGCGACCCGCGCGCGCTCGAGGACGGCGTCGAGATCGCCCGCAAACTCGGGAAAGTGCAGGTGCGCGTGCGTGTCGAAGAGATCCGGCGCGGTCACATGGCTCCGAGGACGGTGGCCGCCTTCTTCACGTCACGGGCCTTCACCCAGAGGATCGCGGCATAGCGGCCTCCGCCCGGGGGCGCCACGGCGTCCATCGCCGTCACGTTGATCTTCGCCGCCGCGAGCCGGCCGAGGACGTCGGCGCAGGCGCCGAGACGATCGTCGCCGTCGATCAGGAAGGTGCGCTTGGGCCCCTTGACCTTCCACTTCCTCTCTTTCGCGAGCGCCTTGAAGGCCGCCGGATCGGTCGGCACCAGGTCGAGCTGTGAGCCCCGGCCGCTCGGGAAGCCCGAGTAGGCCATCAGGTTCACGCCGGCCCGCTTGAGCTCGCCGAGGATCCGCGCACCCTCGCCCGGCTTGTCGGGCACCATCACGTAGAAATAGTCGGCGGTTCGCACCGTCTCAGCCATGGCATTCCCTCCGGGTCGGATCGTCGACCGTTATCGGACGATTCGAAACCTGAGCCGGCCGATCAGCTGGCCCGAGGCCGTCACCACGTCCACCGACCAGCGCCCTTCCGGCTCTTCGGGAAACGACGTCTTGCGCGAATACGTGCGGTAGCCCTCCCGGCGTCCACCGAGCACGGGGGCCAGCGAGACCGTTTCGATCACCTGACTCCGATGCCGCCAGACGTGACTCACCGACTGGCGCAGGCCCGCCGGCGCGT
>Ga0209802_1000700_pt1 | contig 25805 bp, 21 predicted proteins | sample GraSoiAngelo_129_FD_185886 | JGI IMG/M metagenome (GOLD analysis project Ga0209802, IMG submission 185886) | Grasslands soil microbial communities from the Angelo Coastal Reserve, California, USA - 14_0927_12_40cm (SPAdes) (version 2) | ecosystem: Environmental > Terrestrial > Soil > Grasslands ... | reverse complement strand
GCCCACCGGGATGCCGAAGTCGTGGAACCACTGGATGAAGCGCTTGATCACCGCGATGGGCAGCGCCTCGGGGAGGGTCACGAAGAAAAAGGCGGTCCGGGCCTGGTCGGTCAGCAGCTCGCGCGCGTGACCGATCCGCTCACGAAATGACACCAGGTAATCCATCAGCGGGTCGGCTTCCTTCTTCTTGGTGAACGAGAGCAGCTCGCGCAGCGAGCGCGCCTCCTCGCGGGACTTCATCATCTTGTTGACCCAGAGCGAATACACCTTGCTCATGCCCAGCAAGCGCCGAGCGTTGGCGGTGGGCGCCGTGTCGAACACGTAGGCGTCGTACTCGTCCTTGAACATCAGGTCGACCATGCTCTCGAACATGGCCGACTCCTCGAACGCCGGGTTCATGGTCGCCGATTCGACGAACGCATCCGCCTGGGAGGAAATCTCGGCGAACTTGAGGAACCAGCGGATCTTTTGCTTGATGTCCTGCTTCGACCGCTCGATGTTCTCTTTGGTGTCGATCTCGTAGGCCCACAGATTGGGGACGCCATTTACCGCGACGACCTTGCCGTACACGTTCTGGTCCAGGAGGCCGCTCAGGCTGTGCACGGGGTTGGTGGACGCGAGCAGGGTGCGCTTGCCGTCCTGCGCCAAGTGCAGCGCGGTGGCGCCGGCCATCACGGTCTTACCCACGCCCCCCTTGCCGCCGAAGAACAGATACTTGAGAGTCGGCAGCGACCCGAGGTACGCGCTCAACGAGCGTTCGATGCCCGGCATCAGCGCCGGCCGTCGCCGTACATGATGGACGCCAGCTTCTCGATCATCGGCAGGCCGGTGACGTCGCGCTCGAGCTCCGGCACGGAGCCCACGAGCGCGTCGCCGAACGTCTGCTTGATCTGCTCCAGGTAGTGGTTCTGGCTCTGGAGACGGTTCTGGAGGTAGGGTGGGATCTGCTGCCCGGCGAGCTCCGCCGGCAAGACTCGGTTCACGACGTACCCGGCGATGGGCACGTCGAACTTGGAGAACAGCTGGGTGGCCTTCTGGGTGTCGAGAATGATCATCTGCTCGGGCACCACGACGAAGAAGAAGGCGGTGCGCTCCTTGTCGGTGAGGATACGCGACGACTGGTTGATGCGTGCCTTGATATACTGGAGCTCGCTCAAGATCTGGTCTTCCTCGGTCGCCTTCTGGCGTTTGATCCGCGCCACCATCTCCTCGTGCTCCCGCATCTGTTCGCGCAGCTGGGTGATGCGGTTGATCCACTCGTCGTACACCTTGGCCATCGAGAGGTAGTAGAGCGCGTGGCCCAGCGGCACGAGATCGTAGATGTAGTAGTCGTAGTCCCCCTTCACCACGATGTCCACGACCGCGTCGAAGATGGCCGACTCCTCCATCGCCGGCTCGGCAGACGCCGCCTGGATGTATTGCTCGATTTCCTCCGGAATCTGCTCGAAGCCGTACATGTCGACGATCTTCTTGCGGACCTCCTGCTGGTACGCCTTGATGTTCGAGTCGGCGTCGATCTCCTGCGCCCAGAGATTGTCCACGATCTTGACGGCGCCCTTGCCGAAGATGTCCCGCTCGAAGATGTCGCTCAGCGACGCCTGGGGGTCGACGGAGAACACCAGCACCCGGTGACCCTGCCGGGCCAGCCAGTACGCGGTGGCGGCGGAAAAGGTCGTCTTGCCCAAACCGCCCTTGCCGCCGAACATGATGTAGCGGCGGTCGCCGTTACGCTCGAACCATTGTCGCAGTGACATCGTGAAGCGATCGACCTAGAACATCGCGTCGGAGATGTCCTTCTCCCGCAGCATGCGCCGCTTCCAGGTGGCGATATTGGGGACGACGTAGGGCAGCAGGCGCAACGAGTAGTACGGCGGCAGGATCGGCACGCCGATGAGATCGCCCATCGTGATGAGGATAAACAGGTGCTCCATGCTGGCGCGGGTGCGCAGGGCGTAGCGCGACATGTCGTGCGCGCCCATTCCGTAGAGAATCTCCTTCAACCGGGTGAACCAACCGCGCCGCTCTTGCTCCGTCATCGTCGCGCTCTCCTCGCTCCCATCGTTCAAACGCCGTGCAGGTGGAACTCCTCGCCGTCCGAGAATTCGCGCTCGCGTAGCACGCGCCGCTTCCACGTGGCGATGTGCGGCACGGCATACGGCAGCACCCGGAGCGAGTATACCGGCGGGATGATCGGCAGCCCGAGCATGTCGCCCAGGGTGGTCACGAAGAAAATCGTTTCCAGTGACCCCCGCATTTCCAGCGCCTGCCGCTCGAACTCCAGGCCGCTCAGCCCGTACAGGAAATTCCGGATCGTCGCCAGGGCCTTCATCGTGGCTGGAATCTAGCACAATGGACCCAGGTCGCACCGCGTTCGTCCTCACCGCGCTGATCGTGGTCGGCTGGTTCGCCCTCGGCACCCATCTCAACATCCGCCGCGGCAACCGCTTGGTCCGCTGGTTTCAGCCCGGCATGACGCTGCTCGGCGAGCGGACCACGCTGCGCTGGCTCGGATCTTCGGGCGTCGAGCTGAAAGTGCAGCATGCGCTCGCGCCCCTCAAGTCGGCCGAGGTGTTCGTGCTGCTCGAGCCCCGCGACCTGCCCGTCCTGTGGTGGTTGTTCCGCGCCCGCGGACGACGCGACCTGCTGATCGTGCGCGGCGAACTGCGCGCTGCACCCGCCTTCGAGCTCGAGGCGCTGCATCCCCGGGCCTGGTCGAGCCGCGGCGTCGCGCGCGCGCTACAACGCGATCGCTGGACGACCGTGGCCGTCCCGCCCGGCTCGCCGCTCGTTGCTTACGGACGGGGGCGCGTGGACACGTCCGGCATCCTGCCGATCATCACGCACCCCGAGCTCGCGCTGGTACGTGTCGCCGTGCACCGCACGGCGCCCAACCTCGAAGTGCAGTGGGAAGTGCGCAGGCCGGACCGGCTCGACCCGCGCGATGTCTTCGCGACGCTGCGCCGCCTCGCGGAGCAGGTCTAGGCCTCAGTCGCTTCCGGTCGCCGCCGCCGGGCGCAACGGGCTGGGACGGAGCTTCTGCCATGCCCCCCAAGCATCGTAGGCGATCACCAGCGCGGCGGAGAACAACAGCAGCGCCACGATGATCATGGCCACTGCTCCGAGCACGTTGATCGTTTGCCCGGCAACATGGGGGTTGGAGAGGATGCTGGCGTACAGGTTGTACGCGGTCACGAGCGTTCCCGCCATCGTCGTGACGTACATGAAGATCATCGGATAGAGCGCGTAGGACGGATTGCGGCCGGTGGACTTGAGCCACAGCGTCACGATCAGCAGGCTCAAGGCCGCCATCAGCTGGTTCGACGCCCCGAACAGCTGCCACAGATAGATCCACGTGCCGCTCATCACCAGCCCCAGCGTCAGCACCATCGACACGATGGCGGCGATGTGCGGATTCTTGAACCCCACCCAGGCATCCCCCAGCCATTCGGACAGGGTGACCCGCATCAGGCGGAACACCAGCTGTACCACGGTGAGGACGATCACGACGAACGCGCCGAACCCCAGGGCGGTGCCGTACGCCGGCGGAATCGCGCCAAACGAGACGATCCCGAGCAGCTTACCGACGCCCGCGGCAAAGGCGCCGCCCCCCGCGCCCCCGGCGATCGAAACGGCGATCAACGACAGCAGGGCGAGCGTGTTCTCGCTGAACATCGCGCCGCCGCCGACGGGTAAGGCGTCGGTTTCATACTCCAGTTGTCGCGCCGTGCCGATAGAGCCGAACAATGCGTGCCAGCCAGAAATGGCCCCGCACGCAATCGTCACGAACAGCATCGGCCAGATCGGTTGGATCGCGGCCGCCGCCTGGTCGGGCACCTGCAACACCGGCATCCAGCTCTTGAACACGGCCGTTTGGAACGTCACGGCCTTGAGGGCGTCCGCGTTGCCGAGCAGGCCCCACACGCCGCCCACGATCGCGCCCAGCGCCGAGAGTCCGATGGTCAGGAACGTCACCCAAAAGCCGATGTAGTTGACCGGCTGCGCAAAGCGCCAGATGGGCAGGATCGTCCCGAGATACGAGAAGACGAACAGGAAGACGCACCAAAAGATGAACGAGGGCAGCATCTTGATGCCGCCGCTCTCGTCCACGTACTTGGGCACGACGGTGCCTTGGGCATTGAGCGTGGTCGCGGCAAGCCGCGGGTCCGCTTTCGTCGGGTCGGAAACGGTATAGAGGGCCCCGCCGCCGCTCAGGCTGTTGATCGCGTCGTCGAGCCCGGCGACGATCGAGTTGACCGGACCGCCGTACATCAGCGCCGCGGCCGGCTTGCCGTCGGCCGTGGTGCCCTTCTGGACGCTCAGCCCCCGGGCCCCGATCGCCATCGAGCCGAGCGTGACGACGACGGCGACCGCGGTGACCAGGATCAAGTCCATCTTCCAGCGGTACAGCATCTGGCCGGCCAGGAGGCCCATCACGGCGAGCATCAGGATGCCGAAGGGGACGTCCGCCCGCGGATCCAGGATGCCGGCCAGAATGCCGACGAACGCGCCGGCGAGGAGCAACAGATAGAAGAAAATGAACACGAACAGAATCAGGCGGGTGCGGGGCGCGATCAGCCGGTGGGCGATGGCCGACAAGGAATTGCCGTCGTTGCGCACGGCCACCATGATCGCGGAATAGTCGCTCGCCCAACCGATGAACGAGACGCCCAGAATGAGCCACAGGATGGACGGCAGCCAGCCCCACAGGTTCGCCGCGGCGATGACACCGACGATCGGGCCGGCCGCGGCGATCGACTTGAAGTGGTAGCCGTACAGCACGCTGCGGCTGGTCGGCATGAAGTCCACGCCGTCCATGTACATCTTCGCGGGCGTGGCCTTCTTCGGGTCCGGCCGGATCACTTCGCGATCGATCCGCCGTGCGTATAGGTTGTAGGCCAGGTAGATCATCACCCCGCCGAGCACGGCCACGACCGCCGCGTTCATCGGCCAGTGGGCCGCCGCAATGCCGCCCACCACGACGACCGGGATGAGCACGAGCACCAGGATAGTCGTCCGGATATTCATTCCGAGCCTCTCCTGACTGCGGCGAGCCGCCGCTCGATGAGCGTGGTCGCGCGTTCGAGATCCGCGCCGGTGCTTTTTTCCTTACCGTCCACAATCACTGCGGGATAGTGCCGCACGCCGTACCGTAACGACTTGAGGCAGCCTTCCACGGACGCGGCGTCGACGATCCGGAACCGCAACCGCTGCCCGTGCGCCTCGTCCATGCGGCGCACCCAGTCCGACAGCCGCTGGTATTGGTCCTGCAGGTCTACGGGGAGGGAGGTCTCCAGTTGCTCACGGCGGGCCTTCGCTCTGACCTCGGTGTGCTGCCAGATCGACTCGCAATGCAGGCAGTGGAAGAAGGCCACTGGAGCGTAGGCAATGACGTCGATGCTGACGGGGGGCTGCGGCGCCGTCCTGACCGGAGTTTCTGATTGAAACACCATGGCTTGAGCCAACCATAGACCGGGCGGGCGCCCAAGTCAAGCGATTGCCGGCTAGCGCACCGTGAGCGGCGCCGGGTGGCGCAGCGCACCCTCCGGGGTCTTCATCGCCGCGTCGAGCGAGTCCACGTCCCACATCACGAGCGTGATGAGGTCGCGCGCCGCGGCGAAGGTTTCGAGATCGAGCATAGAGAGCCCGGGCTCCTTCAGGGCCCGCCCAGCCGGGTCGGCGCGGTAGGGATGGGTGTGCCACGTCCCGACGAAGTCGGCGACGCCGTCGCAGTCTCCCGCAACCGCGAACTGCAGCTGCTTCAGGTTCTCCGCCGCGACGAGGCGGCGCACGAACAGCGTGTCGTCCACGACGGCGCCGCCGAGGCAGCCGAGGTATTCGAGCTGCGTCGGTCGCCCGGTGCCGAGCAGCTGGGTGAGGGTGTTTTGCCCGGCGAGCTCGTCCCAGTGGCGGTTGCTCGTCACCCAGACGGCGCTCATGATGCCGCGCAGCTGGGCTGGGAGCACGATGACTCGGAACGGCGGGACCACACCAACAGCCAGCGAAACGACGAGCAGCGCCCTCATCGTCTCTGTCTCGCGTACGTCCCCATCAGCTGCGCCGTGCCGAGCACGTGGGCCTGCATCGCGGCCTCGAGATCCTTCTTCTGCGCGCCCGGCTTGAGCTTCAGCAGGGCGTCGAGCGCGTACAGTTTGAACAAGTAGTGGTGCGCCGGGCCGGGCGGCGGGCACGGGCCGCCGTACCCCGCGCGCCGGAAGTCGTTGCGGCCCTGGAGCGCGCCACCCAGGTCGGGCAGCGCGTCGGCCTTGGCCACGTTCTCCGGGAGTTGCGTGGCCGTCCCGGGCACGTTGTAGAGCACCCAGTGCACCCACGTGCCCGCGGGTGCGTCGGGGTCGTCGGCGATGAGGGCGAAGGCCGCCGCGCGGGGCGGCGCGCCGTTCCAGGCGAGCGGCGGCGACACGTCCGCCCCATCGCAGGTGTACTTGAGCGGGATCGCCGTCCCGTCCTGGAACGCGGTGCTCGACAGCGACAACGCCATCCGACCCCCTCCCTTCCCCGTCCCGGCGGTCGCGAGCGCGAGCGCGAAGACGAGCAACTGCTGCGCGGCAGGGCGCGGCATGGCTCAAGTATACAAAATCACACCTGGGTCGGGGCGCCGTGCGGACCCTGTCAGAAAACCGTCAGAGCACCTTGCCAGGCTGCGGCGCGCGGTGCATTTCTCGACAGCACGATGCACACGCCGACCTTCAAGACCCACCCCCGCGGCCTGTTCGTGGCGGTGCTGCTGCTCCTCACGCTCGGGCTTGCGGGCGTCATCACGCTTGAGGCGCACCGCACGTTCCTGTATCACCGCGCCACCGCCGAGCACATCCTGCACGACTATGCGCGGCTCGCGGCCGCCCGCTTCGGGCAACGGGTCGGCATGGACCTCTACTACCACGCATTCGCGCCCGGCACGGAAGCGTTGTGGCGCGCCAAAGCTGGAACACCGGGGGGGCCGCTCCCGTCTCCGGCAGCCCTCGCCGCCGGGCTCGAAGCCCACGCGGCTGCCTTCGTGGGCCACGCCCGCTACACCTTCCGCTACGACCTGCGGAGCCGGCGCCTCGAGACGGCCGGTCGTGCGCCGTCGCGCGCCGCCCGGAAGTGGCTCGTCGACACGCTGCTCGTGCACATGCGCACCGTGTACGACTCCGAGGAGCACCTCGGCGCCATCGTACGCACGGTGGACGCCGTCCCGCGGGCGATCGTCTACACGATCGCGAAAGACAAGGCCGGCGCCGCGCGCACCGTGTTCGGTCTCGAGGGCGATCCCAAGGAGCTCGAGCCCGTCTATACGATGGGTGAGGACAAGTTCCCGCTCCTGCCGCGACCGCTCACCGGCGGCGTGATCTACGATTCGCTCGGCTCGGTGATCGTCACCGACGCGGACGGGAAGGAGTTGTATCGCTCGCCGGTGCAATACGAGGCTACCTTCGCCGCGCGCGACTCGGTGGAGGCGATGTTCGGCGGCATGCGCGTGTACGTCGCGTTGCGGCCCGACATGGCGCCCAAGCTGATCATCGGTGGCATGCCCCGCTCGCGGTTGCCGCAGCTGTTGGCCCTGCTCGCGCTCACGGCAGGGCTCATCGTGGTCGCCCTGCTGCAACTCGCCCGCGAGTACGAGCTGGCACGGCTGCGCGCCGACTTCGTGTCCGGCGTGTCTCATGAGCTGCGCACCCCGCTGGCGCAGATCCGCATGTTTTCGGAGACGCTGCTGCTCGGCCGCGTGCGCTCGGAGGGGGAGCGCGTCCGCTCGCTCGAGATCGTCGACCAGGAAGCACGACGGCTCACCCATCTGGTCGAGAACCTGCTGCATTTCTCCCGCTCCGAGCGCCAGGTCACGCGCCTGTCCCCCGCGCCGGCGGCGCTCGCCCCGCTCGTGCGCGAGGCGGTCGAAGGGTTCGCGCCGCTGGCCACGACGCGCGGCGTCAACCTGCGGACCGAGCTCGCCGACGGGGTCGTGGCCCCGGTCGACGCCGAGGCGCTGCGCCAGATGCTGCTCAACCTGCTCGACAACGCCGTGAAGTACGGCCCCGCGGGCCAGACCGTCACGGTCGGCCTCGCGGCGACCGACAGCCGGGCCCGCATTTGGGTGGACGACGCGGGACCCGGAATCCCGGCCGCCGACCGCGAGCGCATCTGGGAGCGCTTCTGGCGGCTGGAGCGGGACCGCGGCTCGGCCGTCGCGGGCACCGGCATCGGCCTCTCGGTGGTGCGGGAGCTGGTGGCGCTGCACGGCGGCCGCGCCTGGGCGGAGGACGCGCCCAACGGAACCGGTACCGGCGGCGGAGGGGGAGCGCGCTTCGTGATCGAGCTGCCCGTGACCGCGGTCGGGGCGACGCCATGACGCGAATCCTCGTGGTCGAGGACAATCCCGATCTCGCCTACGGGCTCCGCAACAACCTCGAGATCGAGGGCTACGAGGTGGACGTCGTGGATGACGGGACGGATGGGCTCGCTCGAGCGCGCAGTGCCGGGCCCGACCTGATCATTCTCGACTTGATGCTGCCGGGCATGGACGGCTACCGGGTGCTGCGCGCGCTGCGCGACGAGGGTCGCCGCATGCCCGTCCTCATCCTCACGGCGCGCGGTGAGGAAGCCGACAAGGTCCGCGGGCTCCGGCTCGGCGCCGATGACTACGTCACCAAGCCGTTCGGCGTCCTGGAGCTGCTTGCGCGCGTGGAGGCGCTGCTGCGTCGCGCCGCTCCGCCGGGTCGCGACGGCGCCGGGCCGCCCGAGCAGTTCGGCGACGTCGAGATCGTCCCCGCGTCGCGCACCGTGCTGCGGGGCGGCGCGCCGGTGTGCCTCACACCCAAGGAGTTCGACCTGCTGTACGCCCTGATCAAACGACGCGGCGCGGTGGCGACGCGGATGGAGCTGCTGAGCGAGGTATGGGGTTACAGCGCCGCCGTGCTCAGCCGCACGGTGGACACGCACGTGGCCGAGCTGCGCCGCAAGCTCGAGGTCGACCCGGCGGCGCCGCGCCACATCCTCACCGTCCGCAAAGCCGGCTACCGGCTCGATCGGTAAGGAGGCCCCCACGCTGATACACCCCCTGGTCGTCGCCGCGCTCGTCGCCTCCCCGCCCTCCCCGCCCCGACCCAACGGGCGACAGATCATCGCCGCCATGCACGACCGCTATGCCGGCAGGTGGTACCGGACGCTCAGCTTCGTGCAGCGCAATACCGCGACGCACCCCGACGGGACCACGGAGCACTCGGTTTGGCGCGAGTACGCCGCGCTGCCCGGGAAGCTTCGCATCGAGTTCACGCCGTCCGATTCAGGCAACGGCATCCTGTTCGTGAACGACTCGCAGTTCGTATTCCACGCCGACACGATCGCGAGCGCGTCGGCGTTCATCCACCCCTTGATGGTGCTCGGCTTCGACGTGTACGCCGACCCGGTGGAGCGTACCGTGGCGCGGCTGGAGCGGCTCGGGTTCGATCTCGCCATCGTGCGGGAAGACACGTGGCAGGGGCGTCCCGCGTATGTCGTCGGCACGAAGCGGCGGCAATTTTGGGTGGACCGGGAGCGCCTGCTGTTCGTGCGCCTGCTGGAGCCGGGCCAGCGCGACACGACCCGCACCAGCGACGTCCGCTTCAACAGGTATCAGCCCGCCGGCGGCACGTGGGTTTCGGCCGAGGTGGCGTTCCTCGTCGACGGGCGGGAGCGCTGGCTCGAGGAGTACTCGGACATCCGGACCGGCGACGCCCTTGCCGACGCGCTGTTCGACCCCCGGCGGTGGGCGACGGCCCGAAATTGAGTCTGTCGCTTCGAGACGGGCCCTTGTAGTCTTCTCCCCCATGGCTCGTTCTGTGCCCCTTAAGTACAAGGTGGGTCTCGTCCAGATGGCGATGTCGGCAGACGCCGCCGCGAACCTGAAACACGCGATCGCCCAGGTCGAAGAGGCCGCCGCAGCCGGCGCGCGGCTCGTGTGTCTGCCCGAGCTGTTCCGCTCGCGCTACTTCGCGCAGCGCGAGGATGCGGCGCTCTTCGACCTCGCTGAGCCCGTCCCGGGGCCCAGCACCGACGCGCTCGGCAGGGTCGCGAAACACGCGGGGGTAGTGGTGATCGCCCCCGTGTTCGAGCGCCGCGCCGCCGGCCTGTACCACAACAGCGCCGCGGTCATCGACGCGGACGGGCGGCTGGTGGGGCTCTATCGGAAGATGCACATCCCCGACGATCCCGCGTACTACGAGAAGTTCTACTTCGCGCCGGGCGATCTGGGGTTCCGCGCGTTCGACACCCGCGTCGGGCGGATCGGCACGCTGGTCTGCTGGGATCAGTGGTACCCGGAGGGCGCCCGGCTCACCGCCCTGCAGGGGGCGAGCGTGCTGTTCTATCCGACGGCGATCGGCTGGCACCCCGCGGAGAAAGCGACGCACGGAGCGGCGCAGCTCGACGCCTGGCGTACGGTCCAGCGCGGTCACGCGATCGCGAACGGGTGCTATGTCGCCGCGGTGAACCGCGTCGGGCTCGAGCGCCCGGATGGGACCGCGGATGGGATCGAGTTCTGGGGCTCGTCGTTCCTGGCGGATCCGTTCGGCGCGATCGTGGCGGAGGCGCCGCCGGACCGGGAAGCGATCCTCATCGCCGAGGTGGACGTCGGACGGATCGAAGAGGTGCGGCGCGGATGGCCGTTCCTGCGCGACCGCCGCATCGACGCGTACGCGGGGATCGGCAGCCGGTTCATCGATCCCCAACGGTAGTGCCCCTCCCTGCCCCCGACACGCCGGCCAGCCACGGCTTCCGCCTGCCCGCGGAGTGGGAGCCGCACCACGCGACGTGGCTCGGCTGGCCTCACAACCGCAGCGACTGGCCGGGCAAGTTCGCACCGATTCCCTGGGTGTATGCCGAGATCGTCCGCAAGCTCACCCCCGGCGAGATCGCGCGCATCCTCGTGAGCTCGGCGACCCACGAGCGCCAGGCGCGCGGCGTGCTGGCGCGGGCCGGGGTCGACCTCGGCCGGGTCGAGTTCTTCCGCTTCCCCACGAACCGCGGCTGGACACGAGACTTTGGGCCGATCTTCGTGCGACGGACGGCGCCACGACGGGAGCTCGCGATCGCGCGCTTTCGGTTCAACGCGTGGGCCAAGTATCCCGATTGGAAGCGGGACGACCGCGTCCCGGAGCGGACGGCAGCGAAGCTCAAGTTGCCCATCTATCACGCGCGCGCGGGGAAGCGCGACATCGTGCTCGAAGGCGGCGCCATCGATGTCAACGGTCGCGGCACTCTGCTCACCACCGAACAGTGCCTGCTCGACCCCGCGGTGCAGGTCCGGAACCCGGGCTTGTCCCGCACCGCGCTCGAGGGCGTGCTGCGGGACTGGCTCGGCGTGTCCAACGTGCAGTGGCTCGGCGACGGGATCGCGGGGGACGACACCCACGGTCACGTGGACGACCTGTGTCGCTTCGTGAATGCGCGAACCGTCGTGCTGTGCGGCGAGCGCGACCCTCGGGACGCGAACTACCGCGCACTACGGGAGAACCGCGAGCGGCTCGAAGGGATGCGCCTCGAGGACGGCTCGAAGATCGTGGTGGTCGAGCTCCCGATGCCGGCGCCGCTTTTCTGCGACGGCCAGCGGCTGCCGGCGAGCTACGCGAACTTCTATATCGCGAACGGCGCCGTGCTCGTGCCCACTTTCAATGACCCCCAGGACCGCGTGGCGCTCGGCGTGCTCGCCGAGTTGATAACCGATCGGCCGGTGGTGGGGATTCACGCCGCGGATCTGGTCTGGGGGCTCGGCACGCTGCATTGTCTCACGCAACAGGAACCGCGCCCCTAGGAGCCCTCATGACCACCATGGCGCAGCAGCAGCCGTTCGGGCTTTCTTCCATCGGCCAAATTTTCATCCGTGCCCGTGACTTGGACCGCGCCATACGCTTCTATCGCGACACGCTGGGCATGCCCTTTCTGTTTCAGGCCCCTCCCCAGATGGCCTTCTTCCAGTGCGGCACGACCACCATCATGCTCGGCGTCCCCGAGCCCGAGCTCGACCACCCGGCGTCCCTCGTCTATTACCTCGTCCCGGACATCGCGTCCGCGCACACGACCCTACGCGGCCGGGGCGTGGAGTTCATCAGCGACCCCCACCTCGTGCACCGGGCCGCGGACCACGAGCTGTGGCTGGCCGAATTCCGTGACTCCGAAGGGAACGTGCTCGCGCTGATGGCGCGAAAGCCACTCGCGTAGATCCTACCCCCCGGCTTCGATCTCCCGGCCGAGCGCGCGGATATCCTCTCGGATCGCGTTGCGCTCGGCGAGGAGCCGCAGGAACGCCCACCGCCGGAACAGGAACAGCCCCAGGGCGCGCGCTCCACCGACCACGCGGTCGAGCCGCTCGAAGAAGCCTAGCGCGGCGTACCCTGTGAGGGGGAGCAAGAGCACCGCGAGCAGCGCCGGGCCGGGACCCCGCCACAGCCAGATCGCCGCGGCCATCATGCCCCAGCTGATCGGAAAGAGCAGCATCGCGGCGAGCACCTTGACGCTCGCGAGCGCGTCCTCCGCTCCTTTCGCGACCCCGGTCGCGACGAAGCCGACGCCCCGGTACGCCGGATAGTGCAGGACCACCCCGACGAGGGCCGCGGGGAGGAGCACCGCGAGAAACAGGATGGCCTTGCCCACGTATCGGGCGATCCGCCCCACGGTGTAGCTCCGGGGCGCGAGCTGGCGGGCCCCGAGTCCCGCGGCCGCGAGGGCCGCCTCGTAGCGGTCGATCCGGGTCGCCAACGTCGCGAACCGCTCGGGCCACTGCGTCCGGACCGCGCGATACCCGGCCAGCAGCCGCCGCCGCACTGCGAACTCCTCCGCGAGGGAGGGCGGCCGCGCCGGCGCTTCGTCCTGGGCCGCCACGATCCGGTGGGCCCGCTCGACCAGCGCATGGGCTTCCGCCTGCTCCGCCTGGAGCGTCACCTCCGCGAGCGCACGCTCGATCCGCGCAGTGAGCTGGCGGACCGGCTCGGAGGGCGGCTCTTCCCCCGGGGCGAGCGGGACCGGCTCCACGGCGAACGGCTCGCCGAAATAGAGCAGCGCGGCACTGCGGAACGTGCGCTTGGCCCGATAGTAGAGACCGGCCGGGACGATCCGGACCGGTGGCGCCGCGCCCAGGGCCGCCGCCGCGCCGAGCGCGATTCGTGCCGCGCCCGTCTTGAGCGGCCGCAGCTTCGGCTCGCTGTGGGATGCCCCCTCAGGGAAGAGCGCGATCGCTCCGCCGCGCGCCAGGACGCGGCGCGCCGCCTCGAACGTCTCGCGATTCTGGGCTGCATCGAACCCGGCGTCCTGGCGGCGATGCACGGGGATCGCGTCCAACGCCCGGCAGAAGAAACCCACCACCGGCATCCGAAACAGCGGCGCCTTGGCGAGGAACGACACGCGCCGCGGCGCCAGGCACAAGAGGAACGCGGGATCGATGAGCCCGTTGGGGTGGTTCAGCACGAAGATGACCGGGCCCGTCGGGGGGACGCGCGCGGCGCCCGACACCTCGATGCGACGAAAAAAGATGCGGAGCACGAGACCGAAGAGCGCCCCCAACAGCCGCCTCACCGCGTCGCCTCACCTCCCGCGGCGCGCTCGCCGCTCCATGCGGCATAGGTCCAGATCACTCCGGCGAAGAGCACCGCCACGGGAATGATCAGCACCGCGTGCGCGAGCGAGCTCGCATCCGAGATCACGCCGATGAGCGTGGGCGAGGGGACGTCACCCAGGAGATGAATCGCGAGAATGCTCACCGCGACCGCCGTGGCGCGGGTCGCCGCCGGCACTACGTTGACGATCGCCGAATTGATCAGACCAGTGGACGCGAACAGCAGCAGCTCCGCGGCGACGATGCTCGTCCAGTACACGGCCGGCGCGGCCACCGCGAGCGCGAGGAACGCGAGCGGGGCGGCGACCAGGGTCGCGAGGCCCGACAGCCACAGGTACGCCTGGCTGGTGCGCGCGAGGAGGCGATCACCGAGCCAACCCCCCGCCAGGGTCGCCACGAGTCCCGTGCCGACGGTGGCCGCGCCCAGCCGGAATGTCGCTTGAATCTCGGGCAGGCCGCGAATTCGCTGCAAGAACGAGGGCATGACGCTGACGATGCCCCCCAGGGCGAAGGTATACGCCGCGTACCCCAGCACCGTGAGCACGTACGGGCGGTTGCGCGCCAGCGCCCCATACGAGCGCCAGCCGGCCTGGCGCGGTGCCTCCCACCCTCCCTCCGCGTCCTGCGCGCCCCGGGGAGGGTCCCGCAGCGTGAGCGCCAGGGCGGCGAGCAGCAACCCGGGGACGCCCGCGATGAAAAACGCCCGGCGCCAGCCGAAGTGCGCATCCACCAGTCCGCCGAGCTGGATGCCGAGTGCCGAGCCCACCGGGATCGCGGCGAAGAAGATCGAGAACACGCGCCCGCGGTACCGGCGGGGGTAGTAGTCGGCCAGGAGACTCGGCGCGATGGTCCCGTAGGCCGCTTCGCCCACGCCCACCGTCGCCCGAGCGAGAAACAGCGTCGCGTAGCTCCGCGCGAAGCCACCCAGCGCCGTGGCGACGCTCCAGATGAGCACGCCCAGCGCGATGAGCGGCGGCCGTGCCCGGCGGTCGCCGAGCGGGCCGAACACCGGGGCAGCCAGCATGTACACGATGGTGAAGGCGGGCACCAGCGAGAACAGCTGGGTGTCGCTCGGGTGCAGCTCCGACTTCTTGATGCTCTCCAGCAGCGACGGAACGACGAAACGGTCCAGGTAGTTGAACAGGTTGATCAGCGTCAGGACGATGAGGCCGTTCCTGGCCCGCCCGCTCGCCTGTGGCATCTAGAGATTCTTCTTCAGCCACTCGGTGAGCAATCCGTACAGATTCTCCCGCGTGTTGCCCCCCGTGATCGCGTGCGTCTTGTTGGGATAGATGCGCATGTCGAACTGTCGATTCGCGCCCTCGAGCCGCTCCACGAGGCGGATGCTGTTCTGGAAGTGCACGTTGTCATCGGCCGTGCCGTGGACGAGCAGGAACCGACCCTTGAGGCTGTCGGCGTAGGTCAGCGCCGCGCTCTCGTCGTATCCCGCGGGGTTTTCCGCGGGCGTGCGCATGTAGCGCTCGGTGTAGATGGTGTCGTAGAAGCGCCAGTCGGTGACGGGAGCGACCGCGAGCGCGGCCCGGAACACTCCGCCGCCCAGGAACATCGTGCGCGACGTCATGTAGCCGCCGTAGCTCCAGCCCCAGATGCCGATGCGGTCCGCGCTCACGTAGGGCTGGCTCGCGAGCCACCGGGCCGCCGCGATCTGGTCGGCGGACTCGTAGCGACCGAGGTGCAGGTACGTGATCTTCTCGAACTTGGCACCCCGGGCGCCGGTGCCCCGGTTGTCCACGCTCGCGACGAGATAGCCGTCCTGCGCCAGCATCTGGTGCCAGAGGTACTGCGCGCCGCCCCAGGCATCGGTCACGGTCTGCGAGCCGGGCCCGCCGTACACGACCAAGAGGAGGGGATAGCGTTTCCCCGGGTCGAAGTCCCGGGGCTTGATGATCCAGGCGTTCAAGTCCGTGCCGTCGGAGGTTCCGATCCTGAGGAATTCGGGAGGTCGGAGCTGGAGCGCGCTCACCTTGCGAGCCAGGGCGAGGTTGTCCGAGATGCTCCGCACCAGGCGGCCGTCCGCCCGGCGCAGCAGCTCGACCGGGGCCACCCCGGCTCGCGAATAGGTGTCGACGTAGAGCCGGAACGTGGGATCGAACTCGGCTCGGTGCGTCCCCGGCTCCGTGGTCACCCGCACTAGGCCCGTACCGTCGAGCCCGATCTTGAGCAGCGGCCGTCCGAGCGGGCCGTCGATCGCGCCGGTGAAATAGAGCTGCTTCGCCTGCTCGTCCACGCCGTACAGCTCGAGCACGTCCCAGGCCCCGGGCGTCACCCGGCGCACCAGCGAGCCGTCGCGGTTGAAGAGATACGCCTGGCTGTACCCGTCTCGATCAGACAGGAACAGGAACTGCCGGCCGCCATTGATCCACTGCGGCTGGTGCGCGTCCACCCAGGCGGAATCGCCGTCCGTCATGACCAGGCGCGACGCGCCGGTGCGCGCGTCCGCGAGCAGCAGGTCGAGCCGATTCTGGTGGCGGTTCAGGCGGGTGAGCCAGACCTCGTCAGGCGAGCCGGCGAAGTCGAGCGCCGCGACGTAGATGTCCCGCTCAGGGCCGAGGTCGACCCACGCGGTGTGGCCCGAGCCGAGCTCCACCACGCCGACCTTCACTTCGGAGTTCGGCATGCCGGCCTTGGGGTAGCGGACGGGCACGAGCTGCGGGTAGAGCGAGTCCTGGTTCACCAGGTAGAACGGCCGGATCGCCGACTGATCGAGCCGCCAGAACGCGATGCGCTTTCCGTCGGGGCTCCACCGGAACGCGTCGCGCAGATCGAGCTCCTCCTCATACACCCAATCGGACGTGCCGTTGATGACGTTCTCCCCGCCGTCACTCGTGAGCGCGGTTTCGACGCCGCTCGCCAGGTCGGTCACGCACAGGTTGTTGTCGCGCACGAAAGCCACGCGCCGCCCGTCGGGGGAGAACTTGGCGAACATCTGGTATCCGGGCTTCGCGCTCACCGGGGTGAGCCGCTTGACCGCGAAGTCCCAGACGTAATACGTGCCTTTGGTGTTGAGCCGCCATACGCGGGCGGAGTTGGTGAAGATGAGCAGCTTCGAGCCGTCGGCAGAGAGGCTGTATTCCTCAATAGTGATCGGTTGGCGGGCACCCGCCGGCATCAGGTCAGCGCCCCGGAGCAACACGTCCTTCTTCCCCGTGAGGGCGTCGACGCGATAGAGGTCGGTATTACCCGACGCGTCGTCCAGCATCGTGTAGGCCTTACCATCTTTCATCCAGGCGATGGAGACGAGGTCGCTCGCGAACTCGCGTGTGCCCCAGATCGTGTGAACGGTGAGCGGCGGCGGCGGCACGGCCTGAGCGACAAGCGGCCCCGCGTGCGACCAGACGGCACCGACGGCTACGAGCCGACGAACCAACCCTGCAAGCATGATGACCACCGAGCGGTAGGTTTGAGGTGCCCCAAACTTATCCCGCGAGCGCCGGCGTGGAAGACAGTGGCGAGCCAGGAGGACCGATGACCCCCGTGAGTCAGCGCGAGCAGGCGGAGGCCTTCCGGAGGCTGCACCAGGGCCCCGAGCTCCTCGTCCTCCCCAACGCATGGGACGTGGCGACCGCCCGGCTCGTGGAAGCCGCGGGGTTTCCCGCCGTCGCCACGACGAGTGCCGGGGTCGCCTGGGCGCTCGGCTACCCCGACGGCGAGCGCATCAGCCGGGACGAGATGCTCGCGGTGGTGCGCCGCATCGCCGCCGCCGTGCGGGTGCCCGTGACCGCCGATCTCGAGGCCGGGTACGGCGCGACCCCCGAGGCGGCGGCCACGACTGCGCGCGACGCGATCGCGGCCGGCGCCGTCGGGCTGAACCTCGAGGACGGCACCGCCGACGGACGCCTGCTGGACGCGAGCCTCCACGTCGAGCGTATCCAGGCCGTGCGCGAGGCGGGCGCGGCCGCCGGCGTCGCGATCGTCGTCAACGCCCGCACCGACGCCTTCGAGATCGAGCGGTGGACGCCGGACGAGCGGCTGGCGGAAGCGGTGCGCCGGGCGAACGCGTACCGCGCCGCCGGGGCCGACTGCCTGTTCGTGGTGCACGTGCGCGACGCCGCGACGATCGGCCGGCTGGCGCGCGAGATCGCCGGGCCCCTCAACGTGATCGCCGGGCCGCCCGCCCCGACGCTGGGCGAGCTCGCCCGGCTCGGCGTCCGCCGCGCGAGCCTCGGGCCGCGCCTGCCGCAGGCGGCGCTGGGGTTCGTGCGGCGCATGCTCACGGAGTTGCGCGCGCGCGGCACCTACAGCGCGATGGCGGAGGCGGTCATCCCGTTCGCCGAGCTGCAGCGTCTCGTGACGCCCGCCCCTTGACGAGCCGCACGTCTCGGTATATTTATTCTAAGGGATGAATAATTAATACTTTCCGGTTAATACCTCTGGGTGGTGCGAGACTCGTGAACAATGTGACGCCGACCGCCGTCGCGAATCTGACGCCGATTACTCCCCCTGACGGGAGCGAGCGGGCGGCGTAGCGTGTAGACGACTGTAGCGAATCCCCCGGCCCGCTCCCAATCGAGCGGGCCTTCTTTTTGACCGGCAGTGCACAGGAGCGGCGATGGCGGACTCCGAGCGATCGCGCTGGGCCCACAGCCGCGCGCCCCACCTCGACCCGTGGCGCGAGCAGGACGCGTGCGGCGTGGGGTTCGTGGCGCGAGCCTCGGGAGCGCGCTCGCGCGACGTCATGGCCCTCGCCCTCCAGGCGCTCGCTCGGGTCGCGCATCGCGGCGCCGCGGCGAGCGACCGCTCGGGCGACGGCGCCGGTGTCCTCACCCAGATCCCGGTGCGCCTCTTCGGGCGACAGCCGGGGGAGTCCTGCGCCGTCGGCGCATTCTTCCTGCCGCGCGAGCGGGGGCCGCTGGCCTGTGCCACCGCCATCATCGAGGAGGTGCTCGCGGGCGAGGGACTCCCGGTGCTGGCGTGGCGCGACGTGCCGGTGAACCTGGACGTGCTGGGCGCCGGCGCGCGCGCCACCTGCCCCACTATCCGACAGGCGTTGATCGCCCCGCCCGCGGACGGCGGCCGCAGCGACGCGGACGCGTGGGAGCGCTCGCTCTACCTCGCCCGCCGCACCATCGAGCGCCGGATCGCCGAGGCCGGTCCGGGGGCGAGCCTCGAGACGTGCTTCGTGTGCTCGCTCTCGTGCCGCACTCTGGTCTACAAGGCGCTGTTGACGGGCACCGAACTGGGGGCCTTCTTCCCGGACCTGCGGTCGCCCGACTACGAGACGGCGCTGGCGGTCTTTCACCAGCGCTACTCCACCAACACGAGCCCCAGCTGGGCGCTGGCGCAGCCGTTCCGCCTGCTCGCCCACAACGGGGAGATCAACACCCTGTGGGGAAATCGCAACGCGATGCGCGCCCGCGAGCCGGCGCTGGCGTCGCCCCTGTGGGGCGAGCGGGTGGACCGCTTGAGACCCGTGGTTTGGGCCGAGGGGAGCGACTCCGCGAGCCTCGACAACGCCCTCGAGCTGCTGGTGCGCTCGGGTCGCGACCCGGTGCACGCCCTGATGATGCTCGTGCCCGAGGCCCACGAGGGAGCGGTCGAGATGGAGCCCGCGCTGCGGGGCTTCTACGAGTTCCACGAATGCCTGGTGGAGCCGTGGGACGGGCCTGCGGCGCTGGCGTTCTCGGACGGCGTGCTGGTCGGCTCGGCCCTCGACCGCAACGGCCTGCGCCCCTGCCGCTACAAGGTCACGCGCGACGGGCTCGTGGTCGCGGGCTCCGAGACGGGACTGGTGGACCTCGATCCGCGTGACGTCCTAGAAAGTGGCCGGCTCGGCCCCGGCGAGCTGCTGGTCGTGGACACGCGCCGCAAGGCGATCCTGCACGACGTGGAGGCGAAAACCGAGGTCGCGCGCCGCCGCCCCTACGCGCGCTGGACGGCCCGCAACATCCGTCCACTCCGGCCCACCACCCCAACGCGGGCCAGGGCGCTCGCGGAGCCTGCACCCGTCGCCCGGCAGCTCGCCTTCGGCTGGAGCCACGAGGACCTGCGCTACGTGCTCGAGCCGATGGGCGCCGGCGGCCAGGACGCGGTCTGGAGTATGGGTGATGACACGCCCATCCCGCCGCTCGCGCGCATCCCGCCCAGCCTCTACGTGTACCTGCGGCAACGGTTCGCGCAGGTGACGAATCCGCCCATCGACCCGCTGCGGGAGACGCTGGTGATGTCACTGCGCATGCACCTGGGCCGGCGCGGTTCGCTGCTCGCGGATCGGCCCGACGGGCTGCGGCTGGTGCGCAACGAGCACCCGGTGCTGCTCGAGGAGGAGCTGGCGGCGCTCAACGCCGCAGCCGGCGTGCAGGCGGTGGTCCTCGACGCGACGTGGCACGCCGCCCCCCCCGACGGGCCGGACGCGCTGCGCGCCGCGCTCGACGGCCTGTGCCGGGCGGCGGGCCGCGCGGTGCGGGAAGGGGCGCGCATCGTCGTGCTGAGCGACCGCGCCGCGGACCGCGAGCGGGCCCCGCTGCCCATGCTGCTCGCCGTCGGGGCCGTGCACCAACATCTGCTCGCCAACGGGCTGCGCACCCAGCTCGGGCTCGTCGCCGAGGCGGGAGACGCCTGGGACGTGCACCACTTTGCCGCGCTGATCGGCTACGGGGCGGAAGCGGTGCACCCGTGGCTGGCGCTCGAGGTCGTGCGCGCGCAGGCGGAAGCCGATGCGGAAGCCGACGATGATGCGCGCGTGCGGTTCCGCGGCGCGGCCGAGAAGGGACTCCTCAAGATCATCTCGAAGATGGGTATCTCGACGCTCTCGTCGTACTGCGGCGCCCAGATCTTCGAGGCGCTCGGCCTCGGCACGGAAGTGATCGACCGCTGCTTCACCGGCACCGTGTCCACGATCGGCGGCATCGGGTTCACGGAGATCGCGGAGGACGTGCTGGCCCGCCAGCGGGCCGCGTATCCCCCGAGTGAAGGCGCGGCCCCGGCGCTCCCGGACCACGGGCGCGTGCGCTACCGCCGCGACGGCGAGGACCACGCCTGGTCACCCCCCCTAGTGCGCGCGATGCAGAACGCCGTGGCGGCCAACACGCCACAGGCGTTCGGCGCGTTCGGCTCGCGCGTCGCGGCCCGGGCACCCGCCAGCCCACGCGACCTGCTCGCGATCCGAGGGGGAGGGGGGGGGACCCCGGTGCCGCTCGCCGAGGTGGAGCCCGCGGAGGCGCTCCGCCGCCGCTTCATCTCGACCGCGATGTCGCTCGGCGCGCTCTCACCGGAGGCGCACCGCACCCTCGCCCTGGGGATGAACCGGATGGGTGCGCGCTCCAATTCCGGGGAAGGCGGCGAGGATCCGGACACGTACGCGCCGCTCGCCAACGGCGATCGCGCCGACAGCCGCATCAAGCAGGTGGCGTCGGCCCGGTTCGGCGTGACGACCTCGTACTTAGTGCGGGCCGATGAGCTCGAGATCAAGATCGCCCAGGGATCGAAGCCCGGCGAAGGCGGCCAGCTTCCCGGCCACAAAGTCACGGCGCTGATCGCGCGGCTGCGGCACGCGGTGCCGGGCGTGCCCCTGATCTCGCCGCCGCCGCACCACGACATCTACTCGATCGAGGACTTGGCGCAGCTGATCCACGATCTCAAGCAGGTGAACCCGCGCGCCCGTGTCGGCGTCAAGCTCGTCGCGGAGGCGGGCGTGGGGCGTGTCGCCGCGGGTGTCGCCAAGGCCTACGCCGACTACGTCCTCGTCTCCGGCCACAACGGCGGCACGGGCGCGTCTCCCCTGTCGTCGATCAAGCACGCGGGATCGCCGTGGGAGATCGGGCTCGCGGAGACGCAGGCAATCCTGATCGAGAACGGTCTGCGGCACCGCATCGAGGTGCGCGTAGATGGGGGCCTGCGGACCGGGCGGGACGTGGTGATCGCCGCGCTGCTCGGCGCCGAGGCGTACGGCTTCGGGACCGCCGCACTGGTGGCCATCGGGTGCGACATGGCGCGGCAGTGCCATCTCAACTCCTGCCCCACCGGGATCGCCACGCAGCGACCCGAGCTGCGGGCCAAGTTCAAGGGGACGCCGGAGCAGGTCGTCGCCTATTTCACGTGGATCGCGGAGGACGCGCGCCGCGAGCTCGCGCAGCTGGGCTTCCGTCGGCTGGACGACATCATCGGACGCGTGGATCTGCTCGAGCGGGTCGATCACCCCGAAGTCCCCCGCGCGCAGATGCTCGACCTGTCGCTGATACTCGCCGACCCGTCGCCTGAGCGCGCCGCTGCGGCGCGGCGGCGCGGGGTGGAGCGGAACGACCGCCCCGGCGTCACGTCGCTCGACGACGAGATCCTCCCGGCGCTCGAGCCCTGCCTCGAGGACGGCCGACCGTTCGCCGGGACATATCAGGTCGGCAACGGGCACCTCACGCTCGGCGCGCGCATCGCCGGACGGATCGCCGAGCGCCATGGCAGCGCGGGCCTACCGGCAGGTCGTATTCGACTCTGCTTCCGCGGCAGCGCCGGCCAAAGCTTCGGCGCGTTTGCCGTTCCCGGGATGCGACTCGAGCTCGAGGGGGAGGCGAACGACTACGTCGGGAAGGGCCTGTCGGGGGGCGATCTCGTCATCCGGCCGTTCCCCGGCGCGACGCACCGCAACGTGATCCTCGGCAACACGGCGTTGTACGGCGCCACGAGCGGGACGCTGTTCGCCGCGGGGCGGGCGGGCGACCGGTTCGCGGTGCGCAACTCCGGTGCGGTCGCGGTCGTGGAGGGCGCGGGGAACCACTGCTGCGAGTACATGACAGGCGGCACGGTCGTCGTGCTCGGCGAGGTGGGACGCAACTTCGGCGCCGGGATGTCGAACGGCGTGGCCTACGTGCTCGACGAGACCGAACACCTCGGGTCACGCGTCAACGGCGACATGGTAGCGATCCAGCCCCTCGAGACCGCCGACGAATGGCGCCTGCTCGGCCTCGTAGAGCAGCACATTCAGCAGACGGCGAGCTCGTGGGCGCAGCACCTGCTCGGGTCCTGGCACCGCTACCTACCGTTGTTCCGCCGAGTAGCCCCGCAACCCGCTGTGACAGTCGCGCCTGCCCCCGGTCCCGGCCCCGGCCCCGGCCCCGCGGTGGAGGGAGCGGCGCTCCCGGCGGCACGCGGCTAGTAGTTGTACGCCACGCCCAACGCGACCGTGACCTGATCCTTCTGGCCGTCGAACGCGGCCAACGTCGAGTGGTCGTAACGGACCTCCGGCCGGACGACCGCATTCGGCCACGCACGGATGTTCAACGTCGCGGTGCCGCTCCCGAACTTCTGCCCCGTGTTCGTGGGGAAGCCATAGACCCCGCTGGTGCGGGCGCCGTTCTCGTCGTTCACGTAGTCGCCGCGCAGCGCCAAGCCGAGGGTCGAGCTGAAGTCGTAGGTGACCCAGGCCCCAGCCGCCCACCACTTGGCGTCCTGTGTCGGAACCGGGAGGGCGGCATTGGCCTGCTCCCTGCCGTAGTCGCCCTGCACCCACAGCTGCGCGTTGCCCAGCTTGCGCCAAATCAATGCCTCGGCGCCGTAGCGGTCAGCGGTGTTGTTGCCCGCTTCCTCGGGCCCCCAGAAGCCCACGATGCCGAGCGACGTGAGGGCATCAGCATAAAGCCCCACGCGCCCCATGAACGACTTTCGGGTGTTGTTGTCGGAGACCTGGTCCCAGCCGTTGATCACGCGGAGCTGCAGATCCACGTACTGGCTGAACTTCGTCTCGAGGCTCACGCCGGTCGCGGTGAAGTTCTCCACGTAGATGAACTGATTGCCCTCGGACCAATTCGGGTTGGCGCCGGTCTCGATCACCTCCAACCCCATGAGGGTCGGGATGCGCCCCACCTTGAACTGCAGCCCATTGCCACTGGCGGTCGGGACGTTCAAGGCGACGTAGAGATGCGGTAGGTCCGCCTGGGAGCCGAGGTCGAACCCATTCGACTTGATCACCGTGGCGTCCTGTCCCAGTAGCAGCTCGGTGTGGAACCCCGCGCTGAACGTCGCCGGGTCGTACGGCTTGTCGAGCACCAGCGCGAGCGCGTTGAGCATGAAGCGGTTCTGCAGGCGGTCGTACAGCCGCCCAACGATCGCCGTATCACCGATGCTCCGCCCGGAGTACGAGTACGATCCCTCCGCGAAGCCGGTCAGCTTAAACCCGGCGAACGACGTTTCGAGATGGTTCACCGGGGCCGCTGGAGGGTCGGCCTTCTTACCCGTCGTATCCACCGGAGCCGCCGGTGCGCTCTGGGCCACGAGCGCCGCCGGCGCGAGGAGCCAGAGGCTGAGGAGCGTGGCTCTCATGCCGGTTCCGGCTCGGGCTCGAGCTGCCCGGCACCGTGGGAGAGGGCGGCCGTCTCGCTGAGAATGACCGCCGACGCGACTTCCGGCGTGTCGGGGTAGGCAAGCGCGCCCATCTCCGGCAGGTCGAGCCCGAGCTCTTCGACCTCGGGAGACACGCGGTGCCCGCCCACGAGCACTGCGGTAAGCTTGTACGCTGCGACCGCCATGACGCCGACGGCGACGAAGTTCGTCACGCCGCCGATGCACTGGGCCACGAACTGGCTGGGATCACCGTAGAACAGCCCCCGCACGGCGCCGTTGACGCCGTTCCAGCCGTCCCCATAGGTGCCGTCGGCCAACAAGCCGAGCGAGAGAATGCCCCACAACCCGTTGACGCCGTGCACTGAGATCGCCCCCACGGGATCGTCGATGCGGAGCTTGCCGTCAATGAAGAACACCGCGACGCACACCAGGAAACCGGCCACGCCGCCGATCAGGACCGCGGACGGAGCGGTGACGAAGGCGCAAGGGGCGGTGATCGCCACCAGGCCCGCCAGCGTTCCGTTTGCCATCATCGAGGGGTCGGGCTTGCCGTACTTGAGCCACATGTAGATCATCGCCACGACTCCGCCTGCCGCCCCAGCCAGCATCGTGTTGGTAGCGATCACACCGATGCGAAGATCGGACCCCGCGAGCGTCGAGCCGGGGTTGAAGCCGAACCACCCGAAGCACAGGATGAACGTGCCCACCAGCGCCATGGGGATGTTGTGACCGGGAATCGCGTTCGGCGTGCCATCCGCGTTGTACTTGCCGCGACGCGGGCCGATGAGCCACGCGCCGACCAGGGCGATGACCCCTCCCGTCATGTGGACCACTGACGAGCCGGCGAAATCGACATGCCCGTGCCCCAGGCCGAGGTTGACCCCCAATTGCGAGAGCCAGCCCCCACCCCAGGTCCAATTGGCGAAGATGGGGTAGATGACGGCCCCCACGAAGACGCTGTACACGGCGAAGGCGGAGAACTTCCACCGTTCCGCCATCGCGCCGGTCGGAATGGTGGCCGCCGTGTCCATGAACACCATCTGGAACAGGAAGAAGGTGAACACCGGGGCGGCGTAGGCCACGCCCGCGAGAAAGAACCCGCTGTGGCCGAATAGCCCCCATGTCTTGCCGGCGAAATGGAGCGCGAACTCCTGGTTCAGCTTGTCGAACCCGCCCAGCGTCGTCATGGGGCCCATCCCGCCCGCCTGCAGCGCGAACCCGAGCGCCCAGTACGCCAGCATGCCGATGCCGTACACCATGAAGTTCATGGCGAACGTGTGGGCGGCGTTCTTGGCGCGCGTGAAGCCCGTCTCCACCATCGCGAACCCGGCCTGCATGAACATCACGAGGAAGCCCGCCACGAGCGTCCACACGAAGTTGATCGCGACCGTATTGGCGGCGGCCGCGGCGCTGACCGCCTTCAGCAACGAGTCCGCCGGTGCCTGCGCCGCTAAGGCGAGGGGAGGGCACACCAGGGTGAGCAGCAACCCAAGACCAACCGAGCGCTTCATACGGTCTCCGCGGCAGGGGTGACAATGCCAGCTGTCATCGTTTTCGCGCATAAACTGCACAATCTGATAGACGCTCAGCGACACCCAATCGGGTTAGTTGGATCAGGTGTATTATCGGTGGTGCATTATCTGCGCGTTTCAATCGACATCAAGGTGATGTCTTCAGGTGGCCGCGCTTGCAGATCCCGTCGCCCCGTAGTGCTCGCGCTCGCCTTGCATCCTCGTGGGTGCGAAGTCGGAGCGGAGCGGCCTGGGCAACTTGGACCTCGGCCTCGCGGTGCACGGCGAGCGCGTCGTCGACCGCGCAACCTTCTCGGCGGTGGCCCGGGCGGCGGCGCGCTGCCGCTTGACAGCGGTGAGGCCACCCGGCAAGGTTTCGCGCTCGACATGAGCCTCGAGTTCCACGCCTCTCGCCCTGCCCCGTG
>Ga0209802_1000699_pt1 | contig 25809 bp, 29 predicted proteins | sample GraSoiAngelo_129_FD_185886 | JGI IMG/M metagenome (GOLD analysis project Ga0209802, IMG submission 185886) | Grasslands soil microbial communities from the Angelo Coastal Reserve, California, USA - 14_0927_12_40cm (SPAdes) (version 2) | ecosystem: Environmental > Terrestrial > Soil > Grasslands ... | reverse complement strand
CCCCGGAAGATGTTGGAGGCGACATGGAAGACCTCGCCAGCAAACGGATGGATCCCATCGTGTTGGCTGAGGCGACTTTGCTTGCACCAGTGCGCCCCTCGAAGATCGTATGCGTAGGACGCAACTATCGCGAACACGCTGCCGAGTTAGGCCACGACATCCCGCAAGAGCCGCTGATCTTTTTGAAGCCGCCGTCCTCGTTGCTTGGGGCTGGCGAGAACATTCGCCGTCCAAAGATTTCTCAACGCGTGGACCATGAGGGTGAACTTGGCGCCGTCATAGCACGGCCTTGTCACAAACCAGGCGCAGAGGAAGACTTACGCACATACATTCTCGGCTACACCTGCGTTAACGACGTTACTGCCCGTGATCTCCAGGATAAAGATGGGCAGTGGACTCGGGCCAAAGGATTCGACACATTCTGCCCCGCCGGACCTGTGGTGAGCGACGAAATCGATCCCTGGGCTGGGATTGCTCTCCAAACCCGTGTCAATGACGAAGTTCGGCAAGAGGGCAACACTCAGGATTTCATCTTTTCTCTCGATACCATAATCCGCCACATTGCCGAGCTGATGACCCTTCTGCCCGGCGACCTGATCGCCACCGGCACGCCTAAAGGCGTTGGGCCACTGGTTGCCGGAGATGTCGTCGAGGTGATCGTAGATGGAATCGGCACTCTACGGAATCCCGTCGTTGACGAATAACGACAAACTATAAGCATCGGCCTGCTTCGCAGCGATTCTTTGGTAACCAGCGCAGTCTCTTCCACCATTCGACTTTCCAGCTTATGCTGTTGGTTCCTGGAATCGAGCGGCGGTTAGTGCCGCTGCTTTTTCCCGCAACGAATGGACCCTCTTCGCATCTACACCTTGGTTATTGGTGGCACAGGAATCGCTCTCGCCGCCTACGCCTTCTTTCGGCGTAAGCCTAAAAGTCCCGCCGAACTCGAACTTATCCGCCGGGCATGGCTGAATCAGGTCGGCCGCATCACAGATGGCACAGTAATAGACGTGCAAGAACTGATTTCCAACGGTGACGAGGCCTCAACCATGTTGATCTACAAATATGACGTTGCCGGCGTCTCCTACGAGGCTTCGCAGGACGTCACTTATTTGCGCCAGTGGATTAACCTGCAATCCTGCCGTCTCGGTCTACCCACCTCGGTGCGCTACGATACCCACAATCCCGGCAATTCCATTGTGATCTCCGAGCACTGGATCGGATTGAGGCAGTAATGAAGCTTAAGCTTTCAGATCTTCTAGGAGTACGAGGTGAATGGGGCAGGGGAGAGCTAAAAAGCTGGACCCGCTAGCTTCCCGCTGCGAATCCGCCGCTATGCGCCACGGTCATTCGCAGGTATTTATGAGGATTCACAGGAGTGTCGTTAATGCGTACTTCGTAATGGAGGTGGGGCCCGGTACTGCGACCGCTGAGGCCAACATATCCGATTGTGTCGCCACGGTGTATCTGCTGTCCCGGAATCACGGCGAAATTTGCCAAGTGCCCAAATCGAGTCGTAATGCCATGGCCATGCTCGATCACTATGGCGCGGCCATAACCGCCCATAAAATCGGCAAAGACAACCACGCCGTCAGCCGGAGCCACTACCCCTTGGCCATAGCCAGCCGAAATATCGACGCCAGAGTGAAAGGCGCCCTCTCCATTGAATGGATCAATGCGCTCCCCGAACGAGCCCGTCACCGGACCTTCCACCGGCCACAGGTTCGGAGCCGCCGAGGCTCGCAGCCAGTCGGCTGTAGTCACATTCTTGCTAAGTCCTAGGGTGATTCCAACCGTCGCCGCGCCGCTCAGAGCCGATGTTTTCAAGGCATATAACTGCTCAAGGGACGAGCTGACTTCGGCCGCCCTGATTTCTTCGGCGTTGGCCGCCGCCAGGGGCGGTTCTGACTTCAATCCATAGAGAGCAGACACCTCACTGGCCAGCGAGCCCAGCGATGCCACCTGGATATCTCTTTCCTTGGCCACCTGCTCAAGTTTCGAGTAGCGGTTCTTAAGATCTTCCTTTTCAGTCCGGAGCTCGTTGTAACGCGATACCTTGAACAGCATTCGGGCGTAAGAACTGGCAATTCCCGTCAAGCTGAGAAATCCAATCGCCGCTCCTACCACGAACACGTACAGATACTGGACGGGAATAGGTATCTTCCGCAACTGCCCGTCGTCATCGCGGGCGACAAAGAGAATGTAAAAGCGTTTACGCAATATTTCCCTTCCCGTTAGAGATCCAGGACCAGTTACTTCCGGGTGGTCCTGTGGTTTCAGGAGCCCGAAAACTATCCCGATCTGGGCTAAGCCCCCACTTGGGGATGAGGCTTTTGCGTGCCCGCCACCTACCGGAACCAGGCAAGACCCAAACTTGATGGCTGCAATTGTAAGCTAATGCAGCACTTAGTTCGGCCGGAGATGCTTCCAACAGCTTCACGACGGTACCAAACTGGGTTCTCCCTGTCAACGCCGCAAGGCCTGGTTTTCCATTACTAAGGGCGGGTAATCGGCACATGTCCGCTAGGACGATTACCCAAGGTGTTTACACCACTTCCCCGGTTGGCTCTATCCGTCCCGTGACGTGCCTGCTTTTTCCCGATTCTTTGATGCCTGTCTGTCCTTTTCGGCCGCCTGAGACAGAGCGCCGGTGGCGGCGTTGGCGACGATATGCCGGCGATCGAGTCAAATTGGAGCCGCCAGGCAGAACCGGTTGGAGGACGACTTCTTCCCGCCGGGCCCGCTCCTATATATTGATTTCACTTTGCCCTTACCTGAAAAAGCCCTGATCCAGCGCATCCGCCGTGAGGCAAGCTTGCCGGCAAAATTAAATCGCGGTCGTACGAATATTGGTGTCGCTATCGGGGATGACTGCGCCGTCGTTCGGTTGCCGCCTGGACATGAAGCGCTGGTCACCACTGATTTCTCTCTGGAAGGAATTCACTTCCGTCTCGACTGGCACTCGCCCCAGGTCGTCGGCCATCGTTGCCTTGCCCGAGGCCTGAGCGACATCGCCGCTATGGGTGGAGAACCGCTTGCGGCATTTCTTTCTTTAGCTCTACCCCCGAAACTTCCGCAGCGCTGGGTAGACCTGTTTTTGAAAGGCCTGCTGACGCTCGCCCAGGATTTCGGAATCAATTTGGCTGGAGGCGATACGGCAGAATCCCCAGACGGTATTCTTGCCGACATCGTCGTACTCGGATCGGTGCCCAAGGGCAGGGCGATTCTGCGCTCTGGAGCTCGCCCCGGGGACCGCGTTTACGTGACTGGCGAACTGGGTGGTGCGGCAGCAGCGATAGACAGCTTAGTGGCCATCCCAAACAAAAAGCTTTCCCCGAGGGACTTCCCTCGTCATTTTCGTCCTATGCCCCGTATTCAAGTCGGCCGTACCTTGCGCCAGAGGAACCTTGCCTCGGCGATGATTGATACCAGTGATGGACTCTCTACCGATCTCGCGCATCTCTGCGATGAGAGCGGCGTAGGCGCCGAACTCCGGACGGAATCAATCCCTCGCGCCCGTGTCAGTAGAACCCGCCACGAAGTAAAACTCGATCTCGCGTTGCACGGAGGAGAAGACTACGAACTCTTGTTCACAGCTCCGCGGGGTAAGAAAATACCACGCTCAATTGCCGGCGTGCCAATCCACCTGATAGGTGAGATTAAAAGTGGCAAGCGCGTTTTGCTGGTGGACGAGCGCCGAGTAGCTCGTGAACTAATCCCCCAGGGCTAGGAACACCTGAAGCCGTGAATAAATGCCCACTGCTGGTCATGTCCCTCTGTTACCTCTCTAGGCTATAGCCCACAGCCACTTGTCGGACTAGAGTAGATTCATGTCGTCCTTCCAATGCTTAGGCTCGTTCTTTTTGCTCGTACTCGCAACCACTCTAAACTCCGTAGCGCAGCAGCCCGCAGCACCTGCAAAGGCTCTGCCCCAGGCAGTGATCGAGCAAACGTCCTCTACCGTGGTAAACAGCGAATTCGTAAAAAAACAATTTGGCAGCGAGTTCACGCTGCTCCCGTCATTTGCCCCGCTAACGGCTGATTTGGATGGCGACGGTGTCGAGGACGTGGTGATTGCGGCGCGCTGCAAAAACCCGCTCATCGATCAGGCTGAGCACGACTACAAGGTGCTGGATCCTTACGATAGCTTCTATGGTTTCGGTGATCCCAAGGTAACCACGAAATTTTCGGAGGAGGATCCCCTATACCGGGGTCTCGTCCTCCTCATTATTCACGGTGCCGGGTCGGACGGCTGGCGCGCAGAGGCGACAAAGTCTAAGTTTGTGATTATCAATTTGCCCTTCAAACAGCTCGCGGTTAAAAAGCTGACAGTACACAAGAAGCCCGTGATGGCGATTTACGCAGAAGAAGCCACCGCCGACGGCGCCACCTCGGTCATTTTCTTCGACGGCAAGAAATATAAGTACCAGCCTATGGGTTCCAGCATGGAGTAGTGCCCGGACTCCCCAAAAGCTCGACTACCCAGTAATTTCTTCTACGTGTGACGGAAAATCGTCATTTCATCAACCAACAGGGTTGAGAGATGCAATCTGATTACGCCATTTTTGCCGTCAGAAATCCGACCAGACGCGTCGATCCAGCTTGTTCACGCTGGGATCATCAGGACGGTAGCGCACCATCACCTGCTGATGAACACGAACATTGTGACGAGCGGCCAGGACTCTCTTCTTTGAGAAGAATGCCGGCTGCCAAAAGGATTCGCCCGTATAAGGTCCATCATTGCCAATTGAGAACTTGTAAGCGACTGCCAACCGGAATGTCTCGCCGCGTTCGGAATCCTTTATCCGTTCCATATCGACTGCGGTGACCTCCCCCACTGTCTCAGGCCATCGCCAAGACCATAACAAAGAAACAGCATCATACAGGTCATCAAACACGGCGGCAAAGTAGACCACTGAAAGGAGCCTTGGTCAAGATTGTTGTCGAAAGATCACCATTACATCAGCAACAATTGGACCGCCCATTTATGAGAAGAGTTATAGCCTTATACCTCTCGCGCTCCCTCCTAACGCTATAATCTCCCCGCATGAATCTTGACCGCAAGTTAGACGAGCTGAAGAAGCGCGACCAGCTGGGCCAGGAAGGTGGCGGAGCACAGCGCCGCGAGAAACAACATAAAGCAGGCAAGATGTCGGCACGGGAGCGCATCGAGTTTCTGCTCGACGATGGCACGTTCGAAGAAACCGACAAGCTGGTTACCCACCGCTGCAACGATTTCGGCATGGCCGAGCAGAAGTTTTATGGCGACGGTTTCATCACCGGCTACGGTCGTATTGAGGGTCGCCTGGTCTTTGTGTTTGCGCAAGACTTCACCGTATTCGGCGGTTCACTCTCCGAAGCCAACGCGGGCAAGATCGTCAAGATCATGGATCTCGCCGCCAAGATGGGCGCCCCTGTGATTGGCCTGAATGACTCCGGCGGCGCTCGCATCCAGGAAGGCGTGATGTCGCTGGCTGGGTATGCCGATATCTTCCTGCGCAATACGCTATACAGCGGGGTGGTGCCGCAGATCTCTGCCATCATGGGCCCTTGCGCCGGTGGTGCGGTCTATTCCCCGGCCATCACTGACTTCATCTTCATGGTAGATAAGACGTCTTACATGTTCATCACCGGCCCCGACGTCATCAAGACCGTGACTCACGAAGACGTCACTAAAGATCAACTCGGCGGCGCCATGACCCACAATGAGGTCTCTGGCGTAGCCCACTTCATCTCGCACGACGACGCTGAATGTCTTTCTTCCGTCCGGGAATTACTCAGCTTTCTTCCCTCCAATAATCTCGAGGACGCGCCGCGCAAGCCCTGTACTGACCCCATCGATCGGGCTGATCTGGCGCTGGATAAGATTGTTCCCGATCAATCCAATCTCCCCTATGACATGAAAGATGTAATCCACGACGTCGTTGACGACGCCTATTTTTTCGAGGTGCACGAGCATTACGGCAAGAACATCGTTGTAGGATTCGCCCGGCTGAACGGACGCTCGGTAGGCATTGTCGCCAATCAACCCGCAGTTCTCGCCGGGACACTGGATATCAACGCTTCCCTCAAGGGCGCGAGGTTTGTCCGCTTCTGCGACTGCTTCAATATCCCGCTCGTAACTTTTGAAGACGTCCCCGGATTTCTGCCGGGTACGAATCAGGAGTATGGCGGCATCATCAAACACGGCGCCAAGTTGCTCTTTGCTTTTGCGGAGGCTACCGTGCCGAAAGTGACGGTTATTACACGCAAGGCGTATGGCGGCGCGTATTGTGTCATGGCATCGAAGCACATCCGCACCGACGTAAATTACGCTTGGCCCACCGCAGAAATCGCGGTCATGGGACCGGAAGGCGCAGTGGACATCGTTTACAAACGCGAATTAGAGGCCGCCGGAAATCGGGAAGAAATGCGCCAGAAGAAGATTGAAGAGTTTCGCGATCGCTTCGCAAATCCTTACATCGCCGCCGATCGCGGCTTCGTGGATGCAGTCATCCAGCCCCGGGAAACCCGCCAGAAGCTGATCCGGGCGCTGGAGATGCTGGAAACCAAGCGCGACAAGAACCCGCCGAAAAAGCACGGGAATATACCGCTGTAGGCGTCGGCGCTATTGAAATGAGTAAGATAATATGCCAGAATTGATAGCGAATAAAAGGCGAACAAGCCATGGGATCTCCGAAGGTCGATGAAATCGGGCCCTGGTCAGAAGTAAAACTAGACATACTCAAGCGATATGCGGTCGAGTATTCGAAGATACTGTCCAGTCAGAAGAACCCGTCTTTCTTTCACGTTTACATAGATGCCTTTGCCGGAACCGGTTTTCACTTATCTAAGGCAACCAGGCAACCGGAGAAATGGTATTGGGCAGTCCTCTGAACGCACTACTAGATCCTTACGGCTTGACGCTTGATTGGAAAGTGATACAAGAAGCGGGAACCATGCAATCGCTAGATATTTTCATCAATTTTCCAATATATGACATTAACATCAATGTTCTGCACCACGATCAAAAGACCGTGTTGCCGTTGCACATCGAACGGATGAACGCGTATTGGGGCGATGAATCGTGGCGGAGTGTCGCTTACGAGAAATCACATGGCCTCTTCGAAACGATGGAAGAAAAGGTTTCTAATCGTCGCTTGGCCGAGGCTTTTCGTGAGCGGCTTAAGACAGTCGCCGGATTCACAAGAGTTCCCGAGCCACTGCCTATGCGCAACGGCAAAGGGTCTATCGTTTACTACTTGTTCTTCGCCTCGCATAAAGGTACAGCAGAGAACATTGTGACGTATATTTTCGATAAATTTGCCAGACAGCGAATCTAGATACGCAATGTCAGTTAATTCCTTAATCGAGTGGACCGACGCTACGTGGAACCCAGTCCGTGGCTGCACGAAAATCAGCCCCGGCTGCAAGCATTGCTACGCAGAAACTTTTGCTGAGCGGTTCCGCGGTGTTAGGGGACATCCTTACGAACAAGGATTTGATTTGCGCCTGGTGCCACAGAAACTGACCGAACCCCTGACTTGGCGCTTGCCGAAGCTCGTATTTGTGAACTCGATGAGTGATTTATTCCAAACAGGTGTTCCCGATAACTACTGCGAGGCTGTGTCGCGCATCATGGTCACGGCGAACTGGCACACCTATCAAGTGCTGACCAAACGATCCGAGAGATTGCGCGAATTGCTGACGGGCAAATTGCAATTCGCTGCCGCAACGGAAAACATTTGGTGGGGCGTCAGCGTCGAAGATCGAAAGCATGGTCTCCCACGACTCGATGATCTCAGAGACACTCCTGCGAAAGTAAAATTCCTCTCCATCGAGCCACTTCTGGAGGATCTTGGCAAATTGGACCTTTCGGGTATCAGTTGGGTAATAGTCGGTGGTGAGAGTGGGCCCGGTGCACGCCCAATCAAGCGGGAGTGGGTCGTCTCCATTCGCGATCAGTGCGGCACATACGGAGTGCCATTCTTTTTCAAACAATGGGGTGGGGTGCGGAAGAAACGAACCGGCAGACTGTTAGATGGCCGTACCTATGATGAGTATCCGCAGCGTATCCCTATGCCTATTCCCGACAGGTCGAGGTGTTTGGAGTTTGCAGAAGCGTTCCTTGCAAACATTAAGGGAATAATTGAACAAAGCTCGCTGGTGCAGGTGACAGTGTAAGCCGCGTTGCCTACTGCCCCAATACCCTCTTAGCCTCCGCGAACGGATCCTTCTCCTGCCGCTGCAGCAACGTATAAACATTCCTCCGCTGAATCTTGTTCCCTGTCTTCATCAGGCTGAGCGGGCCAAAGGTTTCCAATTCAACATAAGCATCCGGATTCGCACCGGTGTAGATGGTGGCGTTAGTCCCTTCATCCGCGTATTCGCCACGGACTCGTGACGAGTCAATGCGCACCACGTATTTTTCATCCATCCACAAGAGTGTGTTCGCGTCGGAACCAATCTGGCTCTGAGTGTTGTCCCGCGTCAGCGAGACCAAGCCATCTTCCACCTTCAGGTCATGGGGCGGGTCGAATCGCAACCTCACATACCCTTGCGGAAATCGCGATTTGGGCGGCAGCACCATGAACGCGCGTTGCGGATCGCGGAGCTGCGTTACGACCCCAATGCCCACTTTCATAGGTCTGCCACTGACCTTCTCGTACGTGGTCGTAATAGTCATTATCGGTTTTTGGTAATCCAGTTCAACGCGCCTGCGTGTTCGAATACCAAACGAAGGATCAACCGCGGAGACCAGTTCCACGACGCCCCCGTGGGTGTTGCTGTGATCGGGCATAGCATCAAACGCCACGGGAGGCGGCCAGCCACGACCGGTAATCTTTTGCCAGTCGGCTTGTGGCGAGGGCCAACTCTTGTCGCCGCCGAAATTGCTCCATTCTTTAGCAGCTGGATTGGGCGCCTTACCATCCATGGCCCGATTTTCCCAGAACGGCCCGTCCTCGCGGACAAAGCGAAACTGCATCACTCGTCCAATCGCTGGAACAACGACGACTTCCACTTTCCCGTTACTCAAAATGAGAGAGTTAGGCCAACCATGGTAAGTGACATTGGTGACAGAAACCTGGTACTCAGAAACCTGGTGCCGGGCATTGTCTCGGGTCTTGCTTTGGAATTGTGTAGCGGGTGCCGCTTGCTGCGTCCATGTCAGTGACGCAAGCAGCAGCAGTAGAGCCCAGCGCATATTTTTCGGAAAAGGATTCCCGCAGACGAATGTCATGCGGAACAAATTATAGACTCGCGCGATTTATCAGCCATCACGCAGCCGAACTATGATTACCAGCCACTTTGTCGAATAGCTCAGATACGGCTCGGATGGCCACCGGGGTTGCGAACATGACTGCGGTGAAGAGTAAATCACCTGCCAGGCCACGGCGGAAATATGGTAGTCCCACCGCGTAACACGTCATCAGGCCGCTGAGGCTGCGAGGATACGTGTCAGTCCACGCCGCCCACACCGCAAAGTTGCTGATGAGGAAAAACGAAACCGAACTCGCCAGCGCCGCGCCCAACACTGGCAGCGGACGCGGATTCCGCCCCAATCTGGTGCCCAGCCATAAAATTGCCGCGTACCAGGCCCAAGTCACAAAGTGGTCCCAGGAGAACGGGTAAGCGTAGACCACTTTGGTCAGAACCACGTCTGCCCCGGCAAGCAGCAACAGAGGCACCCACATCTGGCGGCGCGATCCCTTCGACCCGAAAAATAATAGCGATGCGCCCAAGGGAGTAAATCCCAGGGTATGGGCCGTGAAACGGAATGCAACCGCAAAAACCAGGAAGAGATAGGCTAGCATTGTCACCTCATCAGTTCGGCATCACAGATTGTGCCGCGCAGCAGCAATCGCGTCAAGTTGTCGGACTGCGGAGTTTACGGAGATCAAGATTTCCATGCGCGCCATTCCGGGATATTTTCGACCGTTGTACGCGTCATCAGTTATTCTTCGCGCAATCAGCTTACTAGGCGTCGCTCGTGCCTGAGGAAAGCGATTCTTCCTCGTCATCCGGTTCGGAATCTTCGATGTCTTCAAAATAATGCGCCTGGCTGGAGCCGATATCATCCTCTGGCCCTCGCGCCTGCTTTTCGGCTTTTCGCTGATGCTTTTTTTCCAATTTTTCGCGCTGCTTTTCTTGTCGCGAGCGCTCTTTTAGACGTTTGGTAAAGCTTGAACGGCCTCGACCTGGCATTCACACCTCCACAGGATCAGTTCTGTAGTAGAACACAGTCTGATCCCCGCTACACATCCGCTCCATTGAGACCAGGAAGAACGCTACCAGCGCGGTTCCCGAGGCTGCCGCGCGTGGTCACGATAGTCATCGCGCCCATATCCGCCGCCACCCGAACGTTGTCCCCGCGGACTCGCGCTTCGCTCGGTTTTCGGACGCGCCTCGTTTACTTTCAATGCGCGTCCTTCCAGCTCTTTTCCATTCAATGCTGCGATGGCTTTGTCGGCCTCGGCAGCATCCTTCATCTCGACGAACGCAAACCCTCGCGCCCGTCCGGTTTCTCTGTCAGTGACAATGCTAACCCGATCTACTGCTCCATGCGCCTCAAATAGCGCCCGAAGCTCAGCTTCCCCAGTGCTGTGGGGTAGATTGCCCACGAAAAGGTTCTTCATGATATTTCCTCTTTCACCAGTGCGTTCTTCTGTACGTTCATAGACGCCAGCGCCGGCAAGTCAACCGGCACTCCCGTCTTCATCTGTGAGGACTTCAAATGATGCTTTACAGCGTCGGTCCAGGACCAGTGCGGGCCTTTACCGTTCGCCGGCATCTGTTGCAAGCGAGGATCATTCAAAGAACGTGTTGCCGCAATCCGCAATGACGCTTCCTGAAATCCCCATCGTCGTGACAATCCCTCGCAGGCCGTGGTGAATAACGCCGCAACCGTCTTCGCCCACGGAGCTTCGTTAATCTCTCCAAATGCCAGGGGAAGGCTGGCATCGCTGCCCGCGGAATCCGCCAGATACCCCGGCTTGCCTACCAGATAAGCAATCCGCTGCGGTGGTTTTGCGCTCTTGATCTCGGCGCAAAACTCTTCCACGTTGATGGAATCGTTGCGCACGTCCACTAGCACCAGATTGTAGGCGCCTACCCGCCACAGCTCGCGCGCTTCGCTGACGTCGGCGGCGCAGTCCACCTCCACCCCAAGTTTGCGCAGAACCCTCGCCCGCAGATCGCGCTTGGTGGCATAGGTGGCGATCAGCAGGATTCGCTTTTTTTCAAGCTTCGGAATCAAGAAACCAGTCGCCAGGCTAGTCATGAGAATGCACCTTCGACTGCTTCACCAAAGCGGGAGAATTACCAGTTTTTCCGCTCGCATTAGCCGGTTTCGCGCTCGTACTCGCATTGACATTGAGGTTGTATAGCTCCCGATTTCGTATTCGTTGCTGAATTCTTTGTTTACGAATTCGGTGAAATCTGGATTTATCGCCATTTATTCTCGACATCGATACCTCTCCTGTGCTGCCAACCCGCAGAACTACTCAAGATCCGGCGAGGTGCTCAGACAAATTTCCAGCCCGACTCCCGACAAAGTAAGAATCGGTTCGAACTGCTGGTACCAAGGGAAAATTCGGGATGCGCGCCCTCTCCCAGATCGGTCTCTCAATCGCGAAGGCGCAGGACGGTGTTTTGCGATGGGTCTTCGTGGTTAAGTGCAGCTTCAGTATACTCGTTTGTAGGGTTCTTGTGACCCGATAGTGACCTTCCGTAAGTGCTTTGCCGTGTGCCAACCTGGAGAGTGCCGGAAGAGAACCTGATCCTTCGTTTTCGTCGTTGCCGCCCGCCTGGGGATTCACAGGGATCGAACTAAGCCGAGGCGCTTTAATTCGCTGGTGAAAAGCTTCGCCATCTGCTACACTAAAAGTGCGTTTGATCAGATTCGGTTTTTGAGCAGCTTCTTGCCAACCAGCTAGTACCTGCCTTAAGTATTCCGATTCCTTCCAGCGTAAACAAAATCGAAAGGTAACACTTACAACAAATGGAACAAGGAACAGTAAAGTGGTTCAATGACGCCAAAGGCTACGGTTTTATCAGCCGTCAGAATGGCGAGGACGTTTTCGTGCATTTCTCAGCCATCCAGGCCGGCGGTTTCCGCAGCCTGCAGGAAGGCCAAGCCGTCGAATTCGACGTCACCAAAGGCCCCAAGGGCTGGCAAGCCGAGAACGTTAAGTCTCTCTAAAATCTAGAGATATCCGTAAGGCGGTCGCAAAAAGGCCGCCTTTTCGGCGCTACAAACACCCGCCGCTTTTGTCCCCAAATTGACCACCACCTCGGTGGTTTAGCTATTGGCTTGATCTCTGGCTCGTTATAACATTAGTGTCGGCTTGAGATCTCGAGTCCCGATTTCTTTTGAGCCGTATTCCCAGGAACTTTGGCAGAGCGAGACATGACGACGTCCACCATTGCCACCTTTTCCAGTCGACTCTCCCGCAACCTCGCGACTCGCTACGCTGCTGCATTCTTCGTTACCGCAGCGGCTTTGCTGGCCCGTCGCGCGCTGAATCCGCTCCTCGGCGATTACGTTCCCTACATTACTCTTTTTCCAGCCGTGGCCTTTTCTGCGTGGTACTGCGGCATCGGGCCCTCCATCCTAAGCATTCTTCTTAGTGTCATTGGCGCGCAATACTGGCTCGTCCCGCCTGTAGATTCACTCCGCATTCTCAATACGGCACAGTCCGTCGGTATTCTTTTATTTTTGCTCGTCTCCCTGCTCATTGTGGGTATGGGGGAAGTCAATCGCCGCAACACTGAAGCATTCCGCCGGGCGCAGGGAGCACTCGAACAGCGAGTCCAACAACGCACAGTAGACCTCGATGCCGCCAATGAAAGCCTCCGCGAACTCTCCGCCCGTCTGCTCCAGTTGCAGGACGACGAGAGGCGCCGCATCGCCCGCGAATTGCACGACAGTGTCGGACAGTTGTTGACTGGCCTGGCCATGAACCTCTCGGTGATGCGAACTGACATTGAACGGCTCATCAAGACGGCGGGCTCCATCACCGATAGTGAGGGTCTGGTGCAGGAAATGAGCCGGGAAATCCGCACCATCTCCCACCTGCTTCATCCGCCCCTGCTCGACGAAGTGGGACTGTCCTCGGCTCTTCCCTGGTACATCGATGGATTTTCAAAACGCAGCAACATAAAAGTTGATCTGGATTTCCCCGCCGACTTCGGACGGCTGTCCCACGAGTTGGAAACCGCCATCTTCCGCGTGGTGCAGGAATGTCTCACCAATATTCATCGCCATTCCGAAAGCCCCACTGCCAGGATTCGTATCAAACGCTCCGCTACCGAAGTGCGCGTGCTCGTTGAAGATCGAGGCAAAGGTATATCGGCAGAAAAACAAAGTGAAATGGCCACCGATGGCAAGCCCGGAGTTGGAATCAGAGGGATGCGGGAAAGAATCCGTCAACTCGGCGGCACTCTGGAGATTGAATCTAACTCGAAGGGGACAGCCGTGATCGCTTATCTGCCGCTGGCCAATGTCTCCGCACTTTCCGCCGTCGATGCCGCCTGACCGAACGCTAATAGCGAGACTTAATCTTGCACTCCTTGCTGTCGGATGAGGTCAGGTGCGTCAAATCTGCTACTCAAATACACTCCATCGTCGTTTGAAAAGCGAAATATCCCCACGGGGTTTGCGATGAAACTTCTTCGCCTTGTCGTCGCAGTTTGCTTTTCCTTGCATTTCTCCATTTTATTGCTCGCCCAATCATCGGGTCCAGATGATCGACGGATCACCGATCCACAATTGATTACTTCCGCCTCGAACCCCAAGGCACGACGGATTCCGTTCGACGACCTGTACTTCACACGATCGGTCTCCAACGCCTCATGGTCTCCAGATGGCAAAGATATCCTGCTCACGACGGACATGTCAGGGCGGCAAAACCTATGGAAGGTAAACTCCGCGGGCGGCTGGCCCATCCAGCTGGTTCAGTCCGACGAGCGCCAGTATGGAGGTACCTGGTCGCCCGACGGCAAATGGATCCTCTACCAGCAAGACACCGCCGGCAACGAGCTGTGGGATATTTTTGCGGTTTCTAGCGATGGAGGTGAAGTCCTCAATCTGACCAATACTCCTGATGTCCGCGAAGAGTCGCCCCGCTGGTCTCCCGACGGCAAGACAGTCGCATTGAATTACAAGCCAAAAACTTCAACTATTTACGACCTTGCACTCCTGGATTGGGCGACTCGCAAAGTCAGCAAGCTGACCCACGAACAAACCCCGGACCATTCCTGGAGCTCCGTTGCGTGGAGCCCGGATGGCAAAACTTTATACGCCAACCGTATTGAGGGAAACTCCACGGACGCTGATGTCTACGCGGTGAATGTCTCTACCGGGAAAACAACAGACCTGACTCCTCATCAAGGCAAGGGCTTGAACTTTGCTTCTTCTCTCTCGCCGGACGGCAAGACCTTGCTGATCACCTCTGACCAGAAGGGTGGATACCAGAACGTGGCGCTGCTGGATATTGCCACAATGAAGCTGACCTGGGTCACCGACACAAAATGGGAGGCGAACTCGGGCGACTTCTCGCCAACTGGAAAATCGTTCACCTACACGGTGAATGCCGATGGCATGGAAGATGTCTACATAGCCGATGCGGCAAACTTGAGAGCTGAAAAAATTCCAATCGAACCAGGCCTCAACTATTTTCCTGGCTATCCGAACTCCTTTTCTCCAGCGGGTGATCGTTTGTTGCTTACTCACGAAAATTCAGTGCAGCCGGCCGACTTCTGGGTCGACGATCTCGCATCCCGCAACATGACTCAGCTTACCCACTCCGCCATTGCGAGCCTGAGTGCGGCTGCAATGCCGGCATCGCAGATTGTCCACTACAAAAGCTTTGACGGGAAAGTCATTAGCGCGCTGATGTGGGTCCCCTTTAATCTTCAGCGGGACGGCTCCAGTCCAGCTCTGGTGCTTCCCCACGGAGGGCCAACCTGGCAAGTAATTGATTTCTGGAACCCAAGCGTGGCCGCGTTCGTCTCACGCGGCTACATTTGCATCGCGCCAAATGTGCGGGGATCTACTGGATACGGAATGGACTTTCAACGCGCCAACTATCAGGACCTCGGGGGCGGAGATCTCCAGGACGAAGTTTACGCAACCAGGTTTCTCGAGGCGACGGGTTACGTCAGTCCGAAGAAGATAGGAATTACCGGCGCCTCCTACGGCGGGTTCATGACACTGATGGCGATCGGCAAGACTCCCGATATCTGGGCAGCGGCGGTTGACCTGTTCGGTGTTATGGATTGGAAGACGATGCTGCAAAACTCTGATCCGGAACTGCAGCAGCACACCAAAGCCCTGCTCGGCGATCCAGTCAAAGACGCGCGAGTGTACAGGCCACCTCTCCAATCACCTACATCCACAATGCGAAAGCTCCTCTACTGGTGTTGCAGAGCGACAATGACCCGAGGGTGCCGAAAGAAGAGGCGGTGCAAGTTGTCGATCTGCTCAAAAAAGACGGCAAAATCGTCGACGCACACTACTATGCGAACGAAGGCCACGGCCTTGAAAAGCGGGAGAACCAGATTGACTCGATTCGACGCAAAATCCCGATAGATCTCGAATTCCTTGTCGAGGCCGCTCTCGTACCGCGCCTACCAGCGGTCGGCAAGATGGCCGCTCAGACCTCTGACTACGAGCCAGGCGGTGATTCCGCTGCCCAGCAGTGACGTAAGGAATGTGGGCAGCGAAAAGTCATGCATGCGGGAAAGCATACCCTCCGCGTCATGGTATTATTTGACGATGAGCAAGCTTAGGTCAGTTCCCCTGTACCCAGTTAACCTTTCTGTCGGGGGAGTTCCTGCCAACCTACGCAAGAACAAGACTCCGGACGGGAAATTCCAGATCGCTAAAGTCCTCAGGCCGGGTGGCCCGCAGGAAGGAGAGTTTGAGATTTTGTGGGAGGGCGATAGCGAATCTGAGGCCGAAGAGTTTGCCCGAATAGAGGCTGAGAGAACGTTCCCCGGCTTGCTTGCGAGATAATTGACACAGATAGAGATATGGGACCGACCGGAAGTTGAGGGCCCCCGCCGGCGGGTGTTCCGAGTCTCGGCACCTGGTCGGCGCTGTCGTTTCCCCCCATCCTAACCTCGTTCAAACTCATGCTTCTTCTCTAATTCTTTCAGAGCTGCCTGCATCGCAGACTCGAACTCTTCTGCCTTTTCCATTAAGGACGCCCGAGCTGTCGCGTGCTCCCCCTCCAATGTAATCAACTCTTGAGCCGCAAGGCTGCCGGCGACCTCGAGCAGATGCGCCGTCGTGGTTTCCAAGAATAGCGCCTCGGTCGGATCTGTTACCCACGTGCGCTCTCCCACCAGCCTCGTCTGCCAGTAAACTTTCCGTTCGAGAAAGAGCGCGATCACGTCGTCGCCGGCCTTGCCAAACACCCATTTATTGCGCTTGAAATCATAATGACGGCTGGAAAAATTCACCGGCAACAGCTTCCCTGATTTCACAAACTCAATCTGGCGGCGGTCAACTTCTTTACGCAGCGCATTGATCACCGGCGCCGCCGCGTCTTTCGCTTCGAGCGACGGCATCACCTCACGCACCGTTGCCGACAAGTTCACCGACACCGGCGCGTGCAGCCCGTCGGTGTTTTCCAGACGAATGTCCCCATGCAGCACCCAGAAGTCCGCCCCCGAGGTTGACTTGTGAAATGGCCACTCCAGGCGAAAACTTAGCGGCAACCCTCTGAGAGTCACATAAATATTTCGCGGAGAACTATTTCCATTACTCTGATCGCTCATACCGTGTTCCGTAGCTGCAAATAAAAAAGCATTCTGCTATCGCCCCTAAGGCGCGACCTTCCCGTCCTCCGTGCCGTACTCGTGTGTCTTGCCACACTTCGGACACGTAATGTGGGAGTTGTTCTCCGCCATTTGTTCCAAAAAGGCAGCAAACTCCGCGCTGCAGCTCTTGCACTCCAGTTTGACTTGTTGGTCACCCATACGTGCCTACCTTTGATCTTGATGTCGAGCATTATCGCACTCTGCTCTGCATTGATTCCCACTATTACTCTTCGGATTCTTGACTTCTCCGGCACCCGCCGGCTTACCGCTTCAAACTCTGCCGCAGCAGCCACGGCACAAACTCCGGCTCGGCATACGCCCTATCCCACGAGTTGTGTCCCACACCTAGATACTCGCTATACCGCACGTTGGCGTTTACCGCCCGCAACGCCGCGACCATCTTGCGCGACTCTGCCACCGGCACCGTATCGTCATCTCCGCCATGGAACACCCATACCGGAGTCTTCCCCACTCGCCGCGCCGTCTCCGCGTACGGATCTGCAACTTTGGGATCATCCACCAAACTCACATGCAGCGCCGGGAAATCTTCCGGCCCATGAATGCCGCCACAGATCGGCGCCAACGCCGCCCAGCGTTCGGGATACTTCGCCGCCAGGTCCCACGTCGCATATCCCCCCATCGAAAGGCCGCTCAAGTACACGCGATCCCGGTCACCGTGAAACTCCTTGATCGTCTGCTCGAGCGCTGCCAATACCTGTGCTTCCATGTCCGCGTCAATCCACAGTTTCTCTTTCCGCAACTGCGGCATTACCACCAGCATTTCATACTCTGCGGCGCGGTTCCGGATCGCGTGCCCAATCCCCACGTCAGTTTGCAGCAGGCCATCCTCCCCACGTTCGCCCTTGGCGTGAAGAAACAAGAGCACCGGCCAGTGCTTCCCCTTTTCCCAATCCGCGGGGACGTACATCTGGTAGCGGTACACGACTCCGCCGCTTTTCACCGTGCGGTTCAGGAATCCGGTTTCCGTCCTCCGTGCCCAGAGCGGCACGACGGCGAAAAGTATGCAAAGCATGATCAGCAGCCCATGGCGTGTCATTGGCTCACCCATAACGTTGTGATTTTATAAGCACAAGTCTCAGGCCTGTCAAAATTCGACACCAAACGGGAGCGACCGCAGCGCGCCTCGCAAAAATTAAGTTGAGTATTGTGCGCCATCCCAGTGTTCTTGTATCTAGAGACCTTAGGAATGCCGTGCAGAATAGATGGAGTGACACAAAAATGAGACTAGTTGCCATCGTTGCAGCGTATGTGATTCTCATGGCCTGTCCGGTTTCCGCACTTACTAAACAGTACCGGACTTATGTGGCTCCAGGTCCCACTGAGACTATGCAGGGTCCTTGTGAATATGAACTAACTCTGCGCGATGCCAGCAAGCCTGTGACGGCCGTCTTCATTATCGTGGAGCGTGGGTGGCAAGTTGGAAATCTGTATTTCGACCCGGAAGTCACGGCTTTTGCAGAGCGCCACGACGTGGCATTGGTATTGGCGCGGCACTGCCGTTCCAAGACTGAAAACGATATGGACATCATCCCGGAGCACGGAATTGGGCGTGCTCTACTAGAAGCCCTCAATCAATTTGCCAGGCAATCACAGCACCCTGAACTGGACGGAAGTAAGCTCATACTATTCAGCTTTTCCGGAGGCGGCTCTTTCGTAGCACGGATGCTAGCTTATGCTCCTGAACGCATCTTCGCTGCAATTGAATATGCGCCCGGTCACTACGAACCAATTGGCATTAATACTGTGGAGTTACCGGACAAGGCGCTTTCAGTTCCTCAATTCGTCATCGCCAACGGTGCGGACGACAGATGTGGCACCCAGCGTCCATACGCATACTTTGAGAAGTATCACAATCGCGCACCACTAACCTTCATGGTGCAGAACAGAGTGCCGCATTGTTGCGTAATGAATGTGATGCCTATGGTACTTCTCTGGCTGGACGATCTGTTCAACGAGAGGTGGCCTGCCGCTGACGAGCCACTCGCAGCAATTGAGAAGAAACATTCATGGGAAGGATTCATCAAGACAGAGGACAGCGGTGTTAAGGCTTGGAAAGAGCCCGTTTGGAATGTCAGCGATGCGTGGATAGAGCCCTTCGGCAGTGCACCTCCCGCAGGTTCACAGAATGCAGGATGGTTGCCTTCAAAGCGGTTTGCGCAAGCTTGGCTTGCGTTCGAGAAGGCGCGGGGACACCCTATAACTCAGCTGGAATAGCTTCCAAGATAGGCAGGACTATGTCAGGGCTTGCAACTCGTTTTCCAGTCTCCGCCGTTCTTCTGCATCCAGTTCGTCAAAACTAAAAGGCTGCAGGCAGCCCTGGGTCGCCCACATGGGAAAGAGCATCTTGGACGCCACCCGCATCGAGCTCGATCCGATATGAAAGACCAGCTTCACGCGAATGCCTTCGTCCAGCGGCTTCGCCAGATTCAGCACCCCGCCGCTCACCGACAACTGATGCAGCTTGGCTCGAATCTGCCGGCCGTTCTCCAGCACGACTACCGCCACGAACGACCCGGCCAGCTTCTTCCGTGCGGCGCGATTTACTGTTTCCAGACGGGATTTGGGCATGTTGATCCTTCGACTATCCCACGCTCGCTTTGTCCGTGGGAGATTACGAAAGAACGCTGCTCAAGTGGGATGTGCCCGCTACCGCCTTACATTCTCAACACTAGGCTTCCCCGCGACAACCTCAGATTCGCCATTTGTTCGCCAAGTTTCTTCGTTTAACCCTTGCGCGGCGAGACCTCAGTTAAAGCCATCGCTATATAAGGTTATTATGTCAGTTATCGTACAGAATTCTCTGTATTGCCCATCTCCCGGGGCGCAAAGGATAATGAGTTGATTTTGCGGAGTTAGTCCAGGAAGTCATGTAAATACAGTGCCTCCCCCGCCACGCCAACGCCTGATGCCTATCATCCTCTGCGTAGAGGACAACGAGAAATATCTGCGTCTACGCAAAGCTGTCTTGGAGAAAGAAGGATACGCGGTTCTGAGCGCGACCGACTCTCAGCAAGCCATTGAAATGCTTCTAGAAGCCCCGGTCTCGCTAGTCCTTTCTGATCACATGCTGCGCGGAACCACCGGCGTCGAACTGGCTCAACAAATGAAAGCCTTGAAGCCCGACGTCCCGATTGTCCTATACTCCGGTACTGTCCCAAAAACCCTGGGTGCCGTGGATTGTTACATCAACAAGAGCGAGCCCATCTCAACCTTCACCTACATCATCCGCGACCTGGTGAACCGCCGCTGGCGATAGCGGTCCATTCCTCTGATTCAAGCGACATCATGCGGGTGGAGAGTTCCCCCTTCAGCAATGGTGCGGCTGCATCTCGTCCCCTTATCGAGAAGGCCTCAGAACAACGTTGTTGCGCTCATCGCTGGCGATGATCCGATAAAACTTCTTAAGCTCTTCGGCCTTGCTTGCCGGGACGCTCAGTTCTTTCACTTCAAATGTGCGCGTGTAGCCAATCACATTCCCTTTTACTTCCGTCTTGGAGTGATAACTTGCGAAGCTGTATTCCGCGTCGACCGGCGGCGGCAAGTCGTCCACCTCGTAGCCGGCGGGCACTGTGATTTCAAACGTATCCGTGTCCCGCGCCGGTCCATCGAACTCGATGGAAAAATATCGCGGTTCTTTCGTCTCCAGCAGTCCCCTCGATTTGGTTCCAATCACCCTCGGCCGCACCAGAAGCAAATTGCCGGCGCTCTTTGCGTAATTCTCGGATTCAAATGAATAATTAAAACCGAACGGCTGGTCCGTGTGCTGCAGGTTGACGACGCTCGCCTTTGTAATACGGAACGTGGATAGCGAATCGGCTAACAGTCTCTCAATGGGCTTGATGCGATCGCTGTCTTTTGCCACCGCCCGCAATTGCCATCGTTCCGACCGGGCCCGATCTCCCATCCTTACTTCGTTGACCTCGCCCTGCAATTTGCCCGTGTTCTCCAAGGTGAGCTTGGCTGTGCGCTGGATGCTGTTCATGGTTGACGGCTGCTTCGGCAGTTCAACCAATTCGCCGCCATCAGGCATTACCAATAAGCCGTAATTGGACTGCAGATAGCCTCCAATCTGCCCAAGTGGCGTGAATTCATTGGTCGGGTCGAAGAATAAAAGTCTTCCGTAGTGAGCAGACTGGATGGTTGCGATCAACGAGGGATCTGCCATGCCCTCCGGCAGCTTAATCGCAAGAATCATATGGTCAAACGCCCCAACGTGCGGCGGCACTTCCGGTCCCGCCGATCCACGCTCGTGATTGATGACAACATAGTAAGAGTCCACGCCAATCTCGCGTAGCATAGAGCTCATCAGAGTAGCTTTATCTTTGCAGTCTCCATAATGGTGCAGGAATACATCCGAAGCCGGATGTGGTTGCCAGCCCCCGATCCCGAGCTCGATGGCTACGTAGCGGATGTCCTGTTGAACGAACTGCGCGACTGCTCTTATTTTGTCGAGTTGTGTCGGCGCCGAGGAGGTCAGCGTCGTTACTCGCTGCTTCATACCTGCGGAGGCGTCAAGTCGACCGTTGGTAAGGTTGCGGTACCAATTTCCCATCTGTTGCCAGTTTGCGAATCCATTTAAAGCGGCCCCGCCCTGGGGAAAGAACGACACGATCATCTGTCCTGCTACTCCCGCCATCGGCGGCATTGCGTCCTCTTTGCGGATCGCTTTCAGATCACTGACCACCCAATGCCACTCGCGACTTCCCGCTTGCGAGGGTTTCACCTCTGGGTAGTTGAGCCACATGGCCTTGTATTCCCAGTTGGGAGGAAGCTGCAAGGAATAATGACTTTCGCGTCCAGGGTTCTCCTCCTGGAAGTCCCAGATGTCCTGCAAAACCATCGGCTGCTCTTCTACTTCGTACTCATAGCCGATGATGTTCCCGGGATCAGATGATGGTATGCGGAGGACCTTGTCCTTCACATCGGTGATCAGCTCGCTGCCCTCGATTTTCGGCAGAGAGACTTCCATCGCATCCTTATCCTTCACCTCATAATCTTTGCCCTGGGCGGGAATGCACCAGCCATGCAGGCTCGTAATCTTTCTGTGGGAATTAAAATAAACAAAGACCGTTCCGCGCTCGCGTCCGCCAGGCCGTAAAATCTTGTACGCTACCCGGATCACTTTCTTAATTTTGTCGGCGGATTGAAGCATCACGTTCTCTTCCGAATACAGCAGTACGGCATCGGTCTTCTCATCGTGCGCTGGCAACGTGACGTTAACCAGAGCGTGCATCCATTGAGGCGCGTCCCCGCCCGCTGACGCTTTCGGCGCATGCGCCAACATGCAGCCGAGCCCAAAAAGAATCAGAGCAATATTGCGATTAATTGCTCGCGGTTGCCGCGGCCGGTTGCAGAACAATCTGTTCCTCATCGCCCGTCCTCACTACTTGAAAGAAGTTTCGCAGCGCGTTGTAGTACTTCGTATCCAGGAGAAGAATATCGACCGTTAACTTACGGGTCAGATGCAGGGTGCCTTTCCCGCTTTCCACTTTTAAACTGTATGTGATGACACGCCCATTCTGGTCTTGTGCCGCGGGAAGGCTGGTCGCTTGCCAACCGGGAGGGAGTTCGACATTCACTTCGTCCACTTTCTCGAACGGAAAGTCAAAATAGACAGGGTGCACTCGATTAGTATGATCAAACAGGTGCTTCTCCGTCGCACTAAAGAGTCCGACAGGCACTAGCGCCCGGCGCCCCGCCCCTGACGCCCAGCCTGGCACTTTGACGCTGAACTCCGCCACCAACGGTGTTGCCGAATTACTCCAATCAGGTTTATTCGCCAGCTCGACTTCACTCGCCGCTGGGATGTACTCCTTCACCTGGTCTTCGAGGAATTTCTTACGCTCCGCCTCATCTTCGTTTCGCTCCTCCATCCGCCTCAGGATTGCTTCCAGTCCGGTGAAGGTGATGGTAAGTTTTCCTTCGATATCACCGCCGTCGGAAAGCTTTATGTTCGCCCTGCGTTCGATCCGGGAAGCCGAGCTCTCCGGAAGTACGGTTCGCACCCAGGTTCCCCCATCTTTATCAAGCCGCAATCCCTGCACTCCGGTTTCCGGCCAGGTTAGCAATCCGAATGGCGTGAAGGCTGCCCCGGGATCACAATAGATCTCCTTGCCGTTCACCTTGACCAGCACTACGTTCGCGTCCAGTCGTGTGCGATCCATCATTTTGGACATGAAAAAATAATTGCGCCGGTCTGAGGCCCAAACCCCGTAAGCTTCGAATCCCGCGGCCCGGACAAGAGCCAGATAGAGCCAGGTAAGCTGCACCCCATTTCCGTAGCCCCTTTTCCAGACATCCTCAACGTTGTTGGCGTCTTTTTCTTTCTCGCGCTTCTTTTCCTGCTCCGTCTTCTGCACTTCATAGGAGGTGTTGCGCAATTGCTGCACGCGTGCGTAGATTTTTTGAAGTTTCGTTTCCGGCGGATCGTCTGCCGAAACAATCTGTGCGACAGCCTGCTCCATTGCCGTACGCTTGCCCACGAAACCTTCCAGTTGGTCGTTTAATTTCTTCCCCGTTTTCTTCCAGAATTTGTCCGGGTCGTTTTCGAAGAGTTCGTCGCTGTAGATAAAGTCCACGCGCGACTTCAACTCGTTTTCCGGAGGCATAAAGTCTTCCGTCTGGAAGGCCGGAATATTTTTAGCCTCCAGACGAACCACATGATCGCCACCCTGTTTTGGTTCGACTGTGCCGGGCGGCAAACCCTGCCATGTCCACCGCACACCTACGTTGGAGTAGTTGCTGCGGTAGGGCTTCAGTGAAAATTTGGCGGCCTTCGTAAACAGCTCGTCGCTTAGAATCCAGTGTGAATCGTAAATGTAATGCTCACTCAGATCGTAAGTGTAGGAGTACTCGATAATGCTGCCCACCTGCACGTCGGGTAGCGTGAAGGTCTTGGCCAGATATTTCAGCCCTTTGGCCTTGGCGATGGATTTTTCGAAAACCTTCCCGTCGAAATTGGCGATTGAGCCGTCAGCCCTGATGGTGCGCGCCTTAATACCGACAACGTTCCCGTTACCTTTGAAGAATGGGATTTCTATGTCCGCATACTTCCGCCCCTCCTCCGCCAGGATCTTGATCCTTAAATAATTGTCCTCATGGGATGTGAGCCCATTGTCGTCCCGATCTACCTGGCGGTAGAGAATGATCGCAGGAGCGCCCGGCGCCTGTGGCTCGCTCGCCATCTTCAGTTCTTCGGGCGAGATTGGCTGGAAACCTTCGCCGGCGCTGACCGTACCCGGGCGATATGCGGCAAAGGCCAGAAGAGTTACTAGTGCAAACCAGGAAGCACCAAAGCGAGGACGCAGAGACACGGCAGCTCACCTCAACAATCTGTATGCGACCGACCGAGGGGCCCCTTGACCTTATTACGGCAGGCGACAATACAGCGGAGCAGCCGGTAGGTCAAGAGAACTTCAGCCTCCGGGTATAACGCCAGATACCCGCTCTTCAGCCTCGCAACCGTTTTGGCGACCCGTCTTCTCCAATTACAATCGAGAACCCGTGGACCCTGCCCGCATCGCCGAACTGTTACGCCCCTTCCTAAGTCCCAGTCCTACTTTGGCGGGCGCCCAGGTCGAATCGCCCGCGTCCTTTGGGCAATCAGCATTTCCTTCCACGGCGCAGTTGCGGGATATATCGACGTACATCGATATGCTGCTCCGCTGGAACTCCCGCATAAACCTCACCGCAGTCCGCTCACCGGAGGAGATCGTCAGCCGGCACTTTGGCGAATCCTTCTTCGCAGCCCGGCATCTCTTCCCGCCTTCTCGCCCGATCATTCCCCATACTCATGCGGATCAGGAACTCGTCCCTTCGTCGCAAGAACAGCGCCAGACGCCGGGTACAGCCATAACCAACCCGCATTTATCAACCGCGATCGACGTAGGTTCAGGGGCCGGATTTCCCGCTCTGCCTCTCAAAATCTGGGCTCCCGATATTCGCCTCACTTTGATCGAGTCGAATCACAAGAAGGTCGCCTTCCTCCGCGAAGTTATCCGCGGCATTACATTGACGGACGTCAATGTATTCTGCGGTCGCGCCGAAGACTTCGTCGCCGCCAATAGTCCCAACCCCTCGACCGACAACGTCGTGACCCTCCGAGCAGTCGAACGCTTCCAGTCGGTGCTACCCACTGCCGCCCACCTGGTAAATCCCGGAGGTCGACTCGCCCTCTTGATCGGCCACGCCCAGGTCTCGCAAGCCATAAAACTGATCCCACATTTTGACTGGCAGCCCCCCATCGCCATTCCCGGATCCAAAGAACGCGTCCTGGTAGTTGGCCGCAATAGATCTCTCCCGCAAAGCTCTGTTACCGGACCAAGGTAGTTAACCGCTAAACGGGCGACGAATACAAAGTGGGATAATCATCTCTCCCAGCATGCACTTGTGGAATAAGTCGATGGTTCGAGCTGGAATTGCCACGTCGGCGCGGAACCATCCTAGGTGCCGTGGGAACCAGAAGTGGCAGCATCAGGATGATAAGAAGTGGGACGAAAGCTTGCTCCGCGACCCATATTCGCCATTAGCACGACGACAGTGCGCGGCGTGACGACCGAAAAGTGGGAATGTATTGCTAGAGCGAACCAACATGGTAAACATTCCACGCGGTTAAGAAGTGTGCCTACCACATTTGCCGGTGAAGGATTGCAATCGTAGTAATGTTCCACGTGGAACATTGGTGCTGAAAGTCGCCAATCTCTTCGCTCAAGTTGATCACCAAGCCTTGGGATGATGCTGCACGCCCAGGGTGTTAAGGTCGATACGATTAAATGTTCCACGTGGAACACTCTGCGAGAACTGTCTCTCCAATGTTCCACGTGGAACATTCGTACAAGTCATCCCAATGTTCCACAAGGAACATTCGCTCAAATGATCGCCAAGTCTGAGATGCTGCACTGCCGAGGGACGTCATGTTCCTTAATATACGATCCAATGTTCCACGTGGAACACTCTCCCCTCCGGTTCACGAGACCCCCAACC